>WBZM01000349.1_pt1 | contig 68265 bp, 50 predicted proteins | sample 5204271 | NCBI WGS metagenome assembly WBZM01 (sample SAMN12344346, study PRJNA552823) | activated sludge metagenome | biome: Activated sludge suspended growth; feature: Nitrification reactor; material: Wastewater; isolation source: activated sludge from nitrification reactor of wastewater... | reverse complement strand
CTGGCCTCGGCCTCGCCACAGCCGCGGGTGGTCAGGGCCGGGGTACCGACGCGGATGCCGCTGGTGACGAAGGGCGACTGGGGGTCGTTGGGCACGGCGTTCTTGTTGACGGTGATGTTGGCCGCCCCCAGCCAGGCGTCCACCTCCTTGCCGGTGAGGCCCTGGGCGATGAAGCTGACCAGGAAGAGGTGATCGTCGGTGCCCCCGGAGACCACGTCATAACCGCGGTCGAGGAAGACCTGGGCCATGGCGCGGGCATTGGTCAGGACCTGGCGCTGGTAGTCCTTGAAGGCGGGGTCCATGGCCTCCTTGAAGGCCACCGCCTTGGCGGCGATGACGTGCATCAGGGGCCCGCCCTGGATGCCGGGGAAGACCAGGGAGTTGAGCTTCTTCTCGATCTCCGGATTGGCCTTGGCCAGGATCAGGCCGCCGCGGGGGCCGCGCAGGGTCTTGTGGGTGGTGGTGGTGGTGACGTCGGCGATCTGGACCGGGCTGGGGTAGAGCCCCGCCGCCACCAGGCCGGCGACATGGGCCATGTCCACCAGCAGGTAGGCGCCCACGGCGTCGGCGATATCGCGGAAGCGCTGCCAGTCCACCACCCGGGAGTAGGCGGAAAAGCCGGCGACGATCAGCTTGGGCCGGTGCTCCTTGGCCAAACGCTCGACCTCCGCGTAGTCAATCTCCCCGGTGGCCGGGTCCAGACCGTATTGATAGGCCCGGTAAAGCTTGCCGGAAAAGTTGGGCTTGGCGCCGTGGGTCAGGTGACCGCCATGGGCCAGGCTCATGCCCAGCACCACATCGCCCGCTTCACAGAGGGCCATGTAGACGGCAGCGTTGGCCTGGGAGCCGGAGTGGGGCTGGACATTGGCGAAGTCGGCGCCGAACAGGGCCTTGGCGCGGTCGATGGCCAGTTGCTCGGCGATATCGACGTACTCGCAACCGCCGTAATAACGCTTGCCGGGATAGCCCTCGGCGTACTTGTTGGTGAGCACCGAACCCTGGGCCTGCATCACCCGGGGGCTGGCGTAGTTCTCCGAGGCGATGAGCTCGACGTGCTCTTCCTGGCGGCGTTCCTCGTTCTGGATCGCCGCCCAGAGCTCGTCGTCATAGCCCTCGATGCGGGTGGACTGGTCAAACATGGCGTGGCCTCAAGCGGTGAAATCGGTGCATTCTATCCGCTTTGGCCGGCGGCATGCGCGCCTTCCTGGTCGCTGGCGGGCGGTCGTCAGGCCTGGTACAGGTTAGCCGCTCGCCGCCAGGGGTTAGCCGCTCGCCGCCAGACTGGCCCGATTGCGGCCCTGGGCCTTCGCCAGGTAGAGCTGGGCATCCGCCGCGTCGATCAGGCGGGTCGGCGACTGGTCCGACGCGGGCTGGCACAGGGCCGCCCCCAGGCTGATGGTCACCCAGGGCGCGGTGGGGGAGGCCTCGTGGGGAATGTGCTGGGCCTCGACCGCCGCCCGGAGCTGTTCGGCGATCGCGGCCAGGCCCTCCGGCTGCACCCCGGGCAGCAGGCACACGAACTCCTCGCCCCCATAGCGGGCGATGAAATCCCCCGCGCGCTTGAGTTCACCCGCCAGGGTGAGCGCTACCCGGCGCAGACAGTCATCTCCGGCCAGATGGCCCAGGCGGTCGTTGAAGGCCTTGAAATGGTCGACATCGATCATGAGCATGCCCAGGGTATCGCCACCCCGTGCCAGGCGGCGCCATTCCTGTGCCAGGCGGGCATCCAGGGCGCGACGATTGGGAATGCCGGTCAGACCGTCGAACATGGACAGCTCCGCCAGGATATCGCGCTGGCGCTTGAGTTCCAGATGCGTCCTGACCCTGGCCCGGACCACGGCCTCCTTGAAAGGCTTGGTGATATAGTCCACCGCTCCCAGGCCCAGGCCATGGGCCTCGTCCTCGGCATCGGCCAGGGCGGTGATGAAGATGACCGGGATCGGGGCCAGGCGAGGATCCGCCTTGAGGGCGGTAATGGTGGCGTAGCCGTCCAGTTCCGGCATCATGACATCAAGCAGGATGAGGTCCGGGGTACTGGCGGCGGCTACCCGCAAGGCCTGACGGCCGTTGTTGGCCATCGAGATCTGATGGCCCTCGTCGGCCAGCATGCGGCTCAGCACCCGGATATTGTCGGGGACGTCGTCGACGATCAGGATGCGCATGGTCGGCCGCCTGCTTGCCCAACGGCGAGGAGAAAGTGACTCGGCATAACAAAATCCTAATATACCCAAGGACCGGCGGACAGACCCGCGCGGCAATCTTTTGTATCCGTGCGACAAATTTTGACCTTGGGGCGGGCATTTCGCCGCCGGTGGGGGCGCCCCAGCACCACCGGACATGTTAGATTTTAGGTGTTTCCAGCGGTTGAGGGGACCCCTTTCCGGCCCGCCAGGCCCATGTACTTAATGACAACGATGACTGCCATGCACCGCTCACACCGCCAGCCCAGCGCAGGGGCCGACGCTAGCGCCCCCGGGGTGGAGGCCTCAAACCCCTTCGGTCGCCTCGTGACCGCCCTGCCCTATCTGGTGCTGGGCCTGTCCCTGACCATGACGGGCCTCTTCTGGTGGCTCTACGACGCCGGGCTCCAGGCGCGGGCCCTGGCCCGGTACGAGGACCGGGTCCAGGAGATCGCCGAGCGGATCTTCGGCCGCCTGCACGATGACGAGCAGTTGCTGCGGGGCGCCGTCGGCCTCTTCAACGCCTCCCTCGACGTCAGCCGGGACGAATGGCGGCGCTATGTCGACATCCTCGAACTGGACGCGAATTATCCCGGCATCCAGGGGGTGGGCTTCTCCCAATGGATCCCCCCCGGCCAGGTCGAGGAGCATATCCGCGAGGTCCAGGCCCAGGGCTTTCCGGACTATCGCCTGCGCCCCGAGGGCGAGCGGCCGGCCTATACCGCCATCGTCTACCTGGAACCCTTCGACTGGCGCAACCAGCGCGCCTTCGGCTACGACATGTTCTCGGAACCGGTGCGCCAGGCGGCCATGGCGCGGGCCCGGGACAGCGGCGAGACCAGCGTCACGGCCAAGGTGGTGTTGGTTCAGGAGACCCAACAGGACACCCAGAACGGCTTTCTCATGTATTTGCCCATCTATCGCCCGGGGCTGGCGACGGATACCGTCGAGGCCCGCCGCCAGGCCCTGCGCGGCTTCGCCTACAGCCCGATCCGCGTCAAGGACTTCATTCTTGGCGCCCTCGGCCGCTTGCCCCAGGACCTCGCCTTCGATCTCCATGCCGCGGAGCGGGAGGGACCGGACGCCCTGCTCTTCAGTAGCCTCCAAGCCGAGCAGCGGGAACTGCCGGTGGATTACACGCCGGCGTTTCACAGCCGCGTCACCCGAGCGGTCTACGGCCAACCCTGGGTGCTCAACTTCCAGACCCTACCCCCCTTCGCCCAAACCCTGAACCTCGGATCGTCCCATGCCGTACTGGGGACTGGCCTGCTGGTCAGCCTCCTGCTCACCCTGATCGCCTTCCTGCTCCTGGCGGATATCAAGCGCGCCCGCCGTGCCGAGGCCGCCCTGGTCCACGCCAAGGAGCAGGCGGAGGCGGCCAACCAGGCCAAATCCCTGTTCCTGGCCAACATGAGCCACGAGATCCGGACGCCGATGAACGCCATTCTCGGTTTCGCCCAGGTCCTGGGCCGGGACCCCAGCCTGGGGCAGAGCCAGCGCGAGAGCCTGGCCGTCATCCAGCGCAGCGGCGAGCACCTGCTGACCCTGATCAACGACATCCTCGACATGGCCAAGATCGAGGCCGGGCGCCTGACCCTGCAACCCGCCCCCTTCGACCTCCACCCCTTGCTGACCGAGATCGAGAGCTTCTTCGCCCTGCGGGCCCGGGACAAGGGGCTCGACCTGAGCCTGGAGGTGGACGAGGTACCCCAGCGCCTGGTGGGCGACAAGCAGCGCCTGCGCCAGATATTGCTCAATCTGCTGAGTAACGCGATCAAATTCACCGAACGCGGCAGGGTTTGCCTGCGGGTGGAGCGGGAGGGGGCACGCATCCGCTTCAGCGTCAGCGACACGGGGGTGGGGCTGGACAGGGACGAACTGGCCCGGCTTTTCCAGCCCTTCAGCCAGACGACCTCGGGTCACCGGCTGCAGGAAGGGACCGGCCTCGGCCTTGCCCTGAGCCATGAGTACGTGCGCCTCATGGGCGGCGAACTGACCCTGACCAGCACCCCCGGCCTGGGGAGCTGCTTCCGCTTCTCCCTGCCCTTGCCCACGGCAGACGCCGGAGAAGGCCCTGGAATCGCATCTCCGGAAGAGACCCCGATCCTCGGCCTGGAACCGGGACAACCGGGGTGTCGGATCCTTATCGTCGATGACCTGCCCGATAACCGGGCGCCGCTGCGGGCCCTGCTGGAGGCGGTCAACCCCCACCCGCCGGTCCTGGAGATCCGCGAGGCGGGTGACGGCCGGGAGGCCGGGGTGGTCTGGGCGGAATGGCGGCCCCATGTCATCTTCATGGACATGCGCATGCCGGTCCTGTCTGGCGAGGCGGCGGCCAGCCACATCAAGGCTGCGATGTCGGACGGATCCGACAGGGGCCGGACGGCCATCATCGCCCTGACCGCCAGCGCCTTCGACGAGGAGCGCGACCGGTTTCTGGCCAGCGGTTGCGACGACTTTGCCTGCAAGCCCTTCGTCGCCAACGAGATCCTCGCCATCCTGGAGCGGCATGCCGGTCTGCGTTTCCGACGCGCCACGGCAGGCCCATCGTCGGCTTCCCCATCGCGACTAACGATCCAAGAGCTTGCCAACCGTCTAGCCAACTGCCCCTCCGGCTGGCGTAACGAGCTCCGGGAAGCCGTGGAGTTGGGCGATTTCGCGGCGATCAACGACCTCCTGCGTCGGATCGAGGGCACGGACCCGACCCTGGACAAGGTCCTGGCCAGTTGGGCCTATAACTACGACCTCGAGGCCTTCGTCGGGGTGCTGGGTCCGGCCACGGCCGAGCATCAACCCTGAAACCGACCGATGACTGAACCCATGAAAAAACACCCCTGGCTGCTCGTCCCCGCGTTCATCGCCGCCGCCGGGCTCGCCTGGTGGCTATGGCCCGCTCCCGCCATCCCGGTGGCCATCGTCGCCCAGACGAACCTGCGCGGCCTGCTGGGTTCCGGCGAGATGCACGCCGCCGAACTCTATCTGGAAGCCCACCCCGACAGCCGGATCCAGCTCGTGCCGGTCCATGAGGACTGCAACCCGGAGGAAACCCCTGGCCTGCTGGCGGAGGTCCTAGCCCGTGGGGTCCACTTCCTCCTCACCTTCCACCCCTCCAAATGCGCCCTGGCTAGCCGGGAACTCTTCGCCGGTGACCGGGCGCTGGTGATCAACGCCGCCTCCACCACCCCGGCCCTGACGGGCCGGGACGATTTCCTCCTGCGGATCATCCCCGACGCCGTCCAGGAGCAGCGCGCCCTGGCCGCCTTCGTCAACGGCCTGCCCGGGCGCCGGCTCCTGGTCCTCCAGGACACCAGCAATCCCCCCTACACGGACCCGGCCTACGCGAACTTCGCCGCCGCCCTGACGGACCTGGGCCCCTGGGAGATCGTCCAGCGGAAATTGCTGGTCGCGGACTTCCGGCCCGACGACTACCGGGAGCTGATGGCGGCGGATTACGACGCCCTCTACATCCTGGCCGGAACCTTCCAGACCGCCATCGGCAATATCGCCCAACTCTTCCACTATCAGCATCCGGATGCCCCCATCCTGCTGACCCCCTGGGCGCGCTCGCCGGAGATCCTGGAGACGACCGGGGCGGCTCTCGACCGGATCATCCTGCCCAGCCCCTACCCCTCCCGGCGCCAGGACTCGGCCATCGACGACTATGCACGCCGTTTCCGCGCCCGCTTCGGTTACGAGCCCCATGTCTTGACCCTATCGGTACAGATCGGCCTGGAACTGCTGGACCAGGCCATCGCCGCGGGCCATGACACCCCGGCGGCGGTCAAGCGCTATCTGCTGACCAGGCCCAGCCATCAGACCAGCCTGGGCCCGATCCGCTTCGATGCTTTCGGCGACGTCCGCGGCCGTTACCACTTCATCCAGGACCTGCGGCAAGAACTGCAATGAGGTTGCCGTCCCCGGTCCGCTTCGGCCGCTTCAATCTCCTGGTCGAGGTCTCGGTGCTGGCCCTGACCTCCGGCATCCTCTTCCTGGCCATCGGCTTCACCCTCCACGAGATCAACCGGCGTTACCTGGAGCTGCGGCTGACCGACGCCGCCAAGGTGAACCTCTTCCTGGAGAGCCACCTCCAGGAGGCCCGGACGAGTCTGACCACCTTTGCCAATCTGCCCGAGGCGGAACGTTCACCCGCCATCCTCACCCTCTTTGCCGCCTTCGCGGATCTCTACCGCCTGGACCCGCAGTTGCGCGTGGCGCGGGTCTACAAGGCCACGCCGGACAGCAAGGTCTTCACCGGCTTCTCCTTCGCCGGTGGCAAGCTGGGCACCTATCTGCAATCCGACCTTGAGGGCAGCGACTCTTCCGAGATCATGCGCGGGCACGAGGACGAGGCCCCCAGCGTCTATTACGTCGTGCAGCGGGGCGGCCAGCGCTATCTGGGACGCCTGAACCTCGACTATGTCCGCGACCTGCTGGCCCAGTTTTCCCGCTATTCCGGCACCCCCGCGCTGCTCGTCGCCCGGGATGGCTTCGTCATGCTCGCCAGCGATCCGGAACTGCGCATTCCCGCCGTCGACCTGCGTAAATGGGGGGGCGAGCCCTCCCCGGACCGGACCCTGATCGCCAACGAGCGGGCCTGGATTCCGGTGGTCTCGGGGACCAGCACCATCGGCGCCCACATCGTCGCCCTCATCCCCACCGAACTCCTGAGCAGCCAGCGCCGGGCCCTGCTGGCCTTCGCCAGCCTCTTCACCGGGGTCCTGGTCCTGCTGGTCTTCCTCAAGAACCGCCGCCTCGACCGGCTGGTCGTGCAACCCCTGGCGGCCTTTACCCGGAAGATGGGGGATCTCGCCGCGGGGCGCCTACCGACCCCGGATGAGGACCGCAACCACCGCTTCGTGGAGCTGGCGGAGATCCATGCCGGGTTCCGCGACATGGCCCTGGCCATTCGCGACCGGGAGGCCTCTCTGCGCGAGAGCGAGCACCGGGCCGAGGCGGCCAATCGCGCCAAATCGGTGTTCCTGGCCAACATGAGCCACGAGATCCGCACCCCCCTGAACGCCATCCTCGGTTACGCCCAGGTGCTGGTGCGCGACGCCAATCTGACCGACGAACAGCGCCGGGACCTGACCACCATCCGGCGCAGCGGCGATCACCTCCTGACCCTGATCAACGACATCCTCGACCTGGCCAAGATCGAGGCCGGCCGCCTGACCTGCCAGGTCGGCCCGTTCGATCTGGCCCGGTTGCTGAACGAGGTCGCGGCCCTTTTCGCCCAGCAGGCCCGCGATCGCGGCCTGGACCTGCGTCTTGAGGCGGGGGCGCTCCCGGGCCTGGTGGCTGGGGACGAACGCAAACTGCGCCAGGTCCTCATCAACCTGCTCGGCAACGCCCTGAAATTCACCGCCGCCGGCGAGGTCCTGCTCCGCGTGGCGACGACCCCCAGCGAGGGGTTGCGCTTCAGCGTCAGCGATACCGGACCGGGCATCCCCCTCCCGGATCAAACGCGCATCTTCCAGCCCTTCGCCCAAGCCGAGGCGGGTCGCAAGACCCAAGGCGGCACCGGACTCGGCCTGGCCCTGAGCAGCCAGTTCGTGCGCCTCATGGGCGGTGACCTGCGGGTGGACAGCACGCCGGGCCAGGGCAGTTGCTTCTCCTTCACCCTGCCGCTGCCCGCCGTGGACACCCCGTTGCCGGCCGGCCTCCCGGCCACGCCCGCCGTCCCGGCGTTGGAGCCGCCGCTGGAGATGCCGCCCCCCCTGGCCCACCTGCCCCCCGCGCGGGTGCTGACCCGCCTGGCCGCCCTTCCCCCGGGGTGGCGCGCCGAGCTGGAGCAAGCCGTGGACATGGGCGATTTCGACCGCATCACCCGCCTGGTGGACCAGGCCCGGGAACAGGACCCCGTCCTCGCCGCGGCCCTCGGGACCTGGGCCTACGATTACAACCTGGAGGCCTTCGCCCGGGCCCTGGCCGCCCTGGGCGAGGGGACGCGGCCCGACGAGGACCGGCCCTGATCCCTTGTCTCTGCCACCCCGGGCTCGGATCCCTGGTCTCTGCCCCCTGGGCACTGAGCCCTCGGCCCAGCCCCCGTCGGCGCCCCCCCGCCGTCATCAGGCGACATCGTCTTCCGCCCCTGAGGGGGCATCCAGGAGAGACAGCGCCTCCGCGAAGCGCAATTGCTGGATAGCCAGGCCGAGGGCCGCCGTGGCGTTCTCGCCGAGGGTGGCGACGAGGGCCGGGCGCACGGTGTTGAAGGTGCGCCGCGCCTGGAGATTGCGCCGCGCCAGGTCGTGCCGCAGGCCGGCGATGGCCTGGGTCGGGTCCGGGTCCACCCCCGCACCCGCCCGCGCCGGGATAGCCTGGGCCTGATCCCCGGCGACGATCGGGCTATCCGGCGACCCCGCCAGGGCGGGCCGGACCGCGGCCAGGAAGGCCTGAAGCCGGCGCTCCAGGTCCGCCAAACCCGGCTCCACATCCGCCGCGCCCCCATCGATGGCCCGTTCCAGGTCCGCGGCGACCGCCATCAGATCCAGTGCCCCCAGGGTGCCGGCGTTACCACGCAGGTTGTGGAGGCGCCGGGCGGCGGCCGGGCGCTTGTCCCGCGCCAGGTCCTGGCGGGTCTGGGGGACGGCGGTGGCGAATTCCTCGACAAAACCGCGCAGTAACACCAGGAACAGGTTCAGGTTGGCCTTCAGGGTGCTGGCCGCCAGATAGGGTTCCAGTTCAGGATTGACCAGGGAGGAAGCCGGATCGGCCGCCGACCTCGCTGCCGGACCCGGGGTCATGGCCAGGGGTGTGGGTCTGGGTCCGAGCCAGGTCAGCAGCAGGGCCACCATCCGCTCCAGATCCAGGGGCTTGGCGAGGATGTCGTCTATCCCGGCGGCGCGGGCGGCGGCCTGTTCCTCGGGGAGGACACCGGCGGTGAGGGCGATGACGGGCAGTTCGGTCTGCCCCAGGTCGTCGCGGATGCGCCGGGTTGCGGTGAGGCCGTCCATGACCGGCATGCGGATATCCATGAGCACGGCAGCGAAGTCCTGGCCGCGGGTCTTGAGGAGTTCCAGGGCCTCCTGGCCATCGACGGCCAGGGTCGCCCGGGCGCCTTCCACCGCCAGGGCGCGCGCCATCAGGTCCCGGTTCATGGCGCTGTCGTCCACCACCAGCAAGGGTACCCCGGCCAGGCGCTGGCCGGTGACGGGGGACGGGAGGGCCGCGATTGGCGGCGGTGCCCCGACCGTCGGGGATGAGCGGGGGGCGGGTAGCGGTGGCGCCTCCTCCGTCATCCGTCTCAGGGGCACCTCGAACCAGAAGGTACTGCCCTGGCCGGGCTGGCTCTCGACGCCGATCGCGCCGTCCATCAGGGTCACCAGTCGTCGGCAGATCGCCAGGCCCAGGCCCGTGCCCCCGTAGCGGCGGCTGATGCCGGCATCGGCCTGGGAGAAAGGGACAAAGAGCTTGTCCAGATCCTCCGGGGCAATGCCGATGCCGGTGTCGCGGACCTCGAAACGCAGCCGCGGCGTGGCGGGGTCGGCCCCCACGGGGCGCACGGTCAGGCTGACCCGTCCCGCGGCGGTGAATTTGATGGCGTTGCCGAGCAGATTGACCAGCACCTGCTCCAGACGCAGGGCATCGCCCACCAGTCGGCCCCCGCCGGGACCAGGCAGCGCCGCCTCGATCTGGAAGGCGAGCCCTTTGGCCTGGGCCGACTGAACCATCAGGCCCTCGACCCTGGTCAGCAAGTCACCCAGCGCGAAGGGGCGCGGCTCCAGGCGCAACTGGCCGGCCTCGATCTTGGACAGGTCGAGCAGGTCGTTGATGATGCCGAGCAGGGCCTCGCCGGCAGCCCGGATCCGCCCCAACATCTCCTGCTGATCCGCCGTCAGGGCGCCGCGCGCCAGGACCTGGGCCAGGCCCAGCACCACGTTCAGCGGGGTGCGGATCTCGTGACTCATGTGGGCCAGAAACTCGCTCTTGGCCCGGTTGGCGGCCTCGGCGGCCACCCGGGCCTGTTCGAGCGCCTGTTCGTAGTGCTTGCGCTCGGTGATGTCCTGGACCTGAGAAATGAAATACTGGGGCTGCCCCTGGGCGTCGCGCACCAGCGAGGCGGCGACCTGACCCCAGATCAGATGGCCGTCGCGATGCCGATAACGCTTCTCGAAGACGGTGTGATCACCCTCGCCCCGCACCGCGTGCGACATATATCGGGGGCTCAGCGCCTGGTCTTCGGGCTCGGCAAAGTCATTGACCCCCCGCCCCTCCACCTCCTCCCGGGGGCGGCCGAAGAAGGCGGCCAGCCGATCGTTGATCTTCAGGACCCGGCCCTGGAGGTCCACCAGGCACATGCCGGTATTGGCGTGCTCGAAGGCCAGCCGAAAACGCTCCTCGCTGTCGCGCAGGGCCGCCTCCTGGAGGTGCCGCGCGGTGATGTCGCGGCTGACGGCGATGACCCGGAAGGGTTGGCCCTGGGCGTCCCGCTCAATGACCCCTGAGATATGGATGTGGCGCACTCGCCCGCTGGGGAGCAGGATGCGAAAACCATATTCGGCCGGCGTGCCGTCGCGCAGCGCCGCCTGCACGCGGGTCTGCACAAGCTCGCGATCCTCGGGATGGATACACTGCATCCAATAGTCGTAGGAGAGCTCGCTCGCGGGGGTCTCCTCGGGGACCTCGTACATGGCGCGAAGCCGGGCGTCCCAGTCCAGTGTGCCGCTGACCAGGTCCATGGTCCCGACGCCAAGGTCGGCGATCCGGGTGGCCAACTCCAGCAGGCGGAGGCTCTCCCGCAGGCGCTGTTCGGCCAGCACCCGATCGGTGATGTCAGCGTTGGTCCCCACCATGCGCGTCGGCTGGCCCTGGGCATCGCGGGCGACGACCTTGCCGACGCTGCGGTGCCAGCGGACCTCCCCGGAGCGGGTGACGACCCGGTGCTCGTTCCAGTAGTCCGGCGCCCGTCCTTGCAGATAGTCGTCCTGGGCGCACATGGTCGCGGCGGCGTCGTCGGGGTGAAGGGTCTCCTTCCACAGGTCCACGGTCGCCGGGACCTCCCCCGGCCGGTAGCCGAACAGGGTGAACCACCGCTCGTTGCCGATGACGACGCCGGTCGCCAGGTCCCAGTCCCACAGGCCGTCGTTGCTGGCGTCCAGGGCCAGGCGATAACGCGCCTCGCTCTCGGCGAGGGCCGCCGCCGTCCGGTTGCGCTCGGTCATGTCGACAAAGCTGACCACCATGAGGCCATCCAGGATGGTGGCGCTGATGACGATATCCCGGTGGGCGCCGTCCTTGCAGGTGACCCGGAACTCCCGGGACTCGACCTGGCCGCTGTCCGGGATGGCCCGGGCCACGGCCGCGGCCCACCAGCCCATGGCGGCCTCGCGCTCCTCGGGATCGGGATAGGCGTGCAACGCCCAATCGCCCACCGTCGGTATGTCCTCCAGGCCATAGCCGAGGACGCGCCGGAACTGCTCGTTGAGGTACGTCACCCGGTCGTCGGGCAAGGAACTGGTCGCGATGGCCATCGGCATCCGGTCCAGCAGGCGGAGCATGTGGCGCTCGTTGGTCTCCACCCGCGCCAGGGCCGCCGTGAGCTGATCCCGTGCGGCCATGAGCTTGGCGGTACGCTCGGCGACCTGCTGCTCCAGGTCCTGGTTTTGATGCGCCAGCTCCCGCTGGGCCAGCTTCAGGGTGCGATTGATCTGGCGCTGCTCGGTAAAGGCCTCGCCCAGGCGCCGGGCCATGGCGTCGAAGGCCCGCTCCATTTCCCGCAGTTCCCGGATCGGGGCCGAGGGGAGGGACTGGGCGAAGTCGCCCGCGGCCAGGCGCCGGCTGGCGGCGCTCAACCGGGTCAAGGGGCGGCTGATGGCATTGGCCGCCATCAGGCCCAGCAACACGGCGATCAGCAGCCCCAGACCGGACCAGAGGAGCGACTGGCGCAGTTGGGCGGCGATCGGGTCGGTAAAGTCCGCCTGGGGGGCCACAACCAGGCTGAGCCAGTCCGGATGGCTGATCTCCCGGGCGGGCACGGCCACCTGGGCCAGGTAAGGTTCCCCGGCGTGGTCAAACCAGAAATTCAGTGGCGCCGTCACCTCCGCCAGGCGCGGATGCCGCATCAGCAGTTGCCTCGCGGCCTCGCGGGTCAGGGGGTCGGCGCTGGCGATGGCCGGCAGGCGCCGGGTCTCGACCGCGACGTTCTGGGCGTGGTCGCCGCGCGGCCGGGGATCGAAGGGGGTCTCGCCAGTGGAGGTGGCGACCAACAGCCCCTCGCGGTCGAGCAGCAGGGCCTGCCCCTGGGCACTGATCCGCAGGCCCTGAAGATAGTCGCCGATGCCGGTCAGGGTCATGCCCGCGACCAGCACCCCCTGCAAGACCCCCCGGCCATCCCTGACCGGCAAGGCATAGAAGCTGACCAGCAGGGGCCGGTCCTGGCCCTGGGCCAGGCTCACGGACAGGCGCCAGGTCCCCGCCGTGGCGGCGCGGGCCGCGGGATACCAGGGCCTGCCGGGGGGGTCATCGTGGGGGTCAAAGTTCTGGCGCGATTCGAGCAGTTCCCCCTCCCGGCCCTCCCGGTCGGTCCGATAGCGGTTGAAGTGCCAGCCGGTGGCGGCGTTGCGGCGACGGATAACCCAGTCGTCGGGGGCCCGCGACGCCAGCATCACGAACTCCCCCCCCTCGGTCACCAGACCGATGCTGTCCACCCCGGGGAAGAGCCCCAACTGGCTGGCGAAGTGCCGCTCCAGGGCGGCACTGTCCGCCGGGTCCAGGCGGCCCTGGCGGATCAGGGCGGCGTTGGCCTCGACGATTTGGGGGAGGGTCGAGAGGACGCGGGTCAGACGCAGATCGATGCGCTCGGCGATCTCCCCCAGCAACCGCTGGGCCATGTTCGCCATGGCCTCCCGCCCGCCCTGGTAAGAAAAGAACCCGACGGTCAGGGAGGCGCCGATCACCAGCGCGGTGAGGATGGCGACCAGCAGGGCGCGCAGGGAGGGCGTGGGCAGGGCCGCCCGGATCTTATCCCGTTGGCCGCCAGCCGGAGGACTGAGCGGCGGGGACGGCTGGGTGGGCTGGGGTTTCACTGGCTCAAGAGGGTGGGCGGGCCCTCGTCCCTGGTCGGCAGGCTGGTCGTCAGGCTGCCCGACACGGCATCCGGCGAGGGGATCATGCCGCGGGGGCTGTCCTCGGCCTGGCGGACTTGGTCCCGGCCCCTGGCCTTGGCGACATAGAGGGCCCGGTCGGCTCGCGCGACCAGGTCCAAGCCCGATGCCAGGCGCCCGGGGTCGGCGGCGGGGCCCGGGCCAGCCGTCCCGGCGCCCGCTTCAGAGGTTCTACACGCGGGGACACCGCTGGCGGCGCCGATGCTCAGGGTCACGATGGGGGCCACATCCGAGTCGGCATGAGGAATGGCCTGGGCCCGCACCGCGGCGCACAACCGTTCGCCGAGCTGGTGGGTGGCCTCCCGGTCAGAGCCCGGGAGCAGGACCGCGAACTCCTCACCGCCATAGCGGGCGACCAGGTCGCCGCCGCGCAGGACCGTCGTCGCCAGGATCTGGGCAATCTGGCGCAGGCAGGCATCCCCGTTCTGGTGACCGTAGTGGTCGTTGTAACGCTTGAAGTGGTCGATATCGATCATCAGCAGACCCAGGGGCTGTTGCTGGCGGATAGCCCGTCGCCATTCCTGGTCCAGCCGCTCGTCGAAGGCGCGGCGATTGGCGAGGCCGGTCAGCGGATCGCGGGCGCTCAGGTCCCGGAGTTGGGTGTTCAGGTCATGCAACTGCAAGTGGACGGCGACCCGGGCACGGACCACGGGGGGTTTGATGGGTTTGTGGATGAAATCGACGGCCCCGATCTTGAGGGCCTGGAGTTCGCGCTGCTCCTCGCTGAGGGCGGTGACGAAGATCACCGGGATATCGGGATACTCCTGCTTGAGGAGGCGACAAGTGGTAAAGCCGTCCATGTCCGGCATCCGCGCATCGAGCAGGATCAGATCGGCCGGCGCCGAGGCCATCAGGGCTAGGGCCTCGGCGCCGCTGGTGGCGCAGCACAGCTCCCCCATCCCTTCCAGGGTGTTCTCCAGGATCTCGATGGCAAGGGGATCGTCGTCGACGATCAGGATGCGTGGCGTGGCGGTCATGATGGTTTCTGTCCGAGAAGTGTCGACCTTGGCCGCGGTTACAGCCACAACCAGTTTAACCGCGTCAGGCTCACCGTGGTGGGGAGCGCTTACAACCGCGTCAGGCTGACCGTCTGGCGAAAACGGGCCAGGGCGAGCAGAAAGGCGATGATCCCCAGGCCCAGGGTGGCGGCCAGATGGTGCCAGACCAGGTCCAGGCCGGCCCCGCGAAAGACCAGTGACTGCATGTAGGCGACGATGTGGGTGGTGGGCGAGATCAGCATCACTCGCTGCAAGACCTCGGGCATGGCGTCGAGGGGGGTGTTGGCCCCCGAGAGCATGTACATCACCAGAAAGACCGGGATGGAGAGCAGGCCGAACTGGGGCATGGTCCGGGCCAGGGTGGCGAGGAAGATCCCCAGGGCGGTGAGGGCAAAGAGATAGACCGCCAGGCCCAGGACCACCAGCCCCGGGGAACCCACGCCGGGCGCCCCGAGCACGCCCTTGACGACCAGGAGCAGGGACAGGCTGGCCGCCACCAGGATCACCAGGCCATTGGCCCAGATCTTGGCCAGCATGATCTCGGCGGCGGAGAGGGGCATCACCAGCAGGTGCTCGATGGTGCCATGCTCCCGCTCGCGGATCAGGGCCGCGCCAGTGAGCAGGATGCCCAGTAGGGTGATCATGTTGACGATCTGCATCACCGCCAGAAACCAGGTCGAGTCGCCGTTGGGATTGAAGGCCAGCCGCGTCACCGCCGTCACCGCCGGGGACGGGGCGGGGGCCTCGTCGCGCAGGTGGTACAGGGGTTCCTCGGCCAGCACCCGCTCCAGGTAGCGCGCCCCCGCCCCGGCCATGGCCATGGCGGTGGCGTCGACATTGACCTGGATCGCCGGCTGGCGCCCTTCCCGGGCGTCGGCGTGCAGACGTGGCGGGAAGTCGACGACGAAGGTGAAGCGACCCGCCTCCAGGGCCCGGTCCAGTTCCGTGGCGGGGATGGACACCGGCGGCTGAAAATAGGGGCGCTGCAGGGCGGCCGTGAGGCGCTCCGTCAGGGGTGAGCGGTCCTCGTCCACCACGGCGACGGAGGCGTTCTCCAGTTGGATCTTGACCCCGCGCGCGGGGGCGATGATGGCGAGGGTGAAGCAATAGAGTATCAGCAGGACCAGCACCGGATCGTAGCGCAGGCTGACCAGTTCCTTGAGTCCCAGGCGATAGATGGCGCCGAGCCTCATCTTTCCCTAACCGCGCTCACCCTTCTGACCCTTCTCTTTGCTCTGACCCTTCTTCCCACTCTGGCCCATCTGAGCCCCCTGGTCCCTGTGTACCATCTGGAAGCCTTTGAATCTCCAGAATCCTTGGACCGACCCACGCCCGGGCTCAGGGGCGATCCCCGGTGGCGGCGATGCCCGCCAATTCGGCGGCCAGACTGGCGAGGAGGTGGGCCGCGCCTTCAGCCCCTTCATGGTCCCAGGTACGCAGGCTCCCGGCCATGAAACCGAGGGCCGAGGCGATCTCAAAGAGCCGCTGCGCCCTGGCCGGGTCGGAGCGGCACACCGCCTCTTCGGGCGGGAGCGCTTCCGCTCCCGGCGTAGCAGTCGTACCGGAGATAGCGTTCGCCTTAGGGGTACTAATGGTTACCCCTGGGGCCACCGTCACCCCCTGGGTGGCGGACGCTTGTGAAGAAGCAAGGTTCGCCCCCGACATACCGGGTTCAGCGACGACTTCCCCCGGCTCACGCACGGCGGATAGATCATCGAAGATGTCGGGCAGGGCCACCGGTTCGCCTGCGGGGATTTCAGCGGTATCCTCTTCCTGGAACCACTCCGGGATGACGAACTCCGGCGGGCTGGCTGCTGGCGGGGAGGGGGGATCTTGGCTCATGGCGATGAGGGTACACCCCGGCTAGCCGGAGAAAGCAGTTAATCCTGGCTGGATGGAAGGAAATACTCCTGGCTGGGGAGGCGACAGGAAGGGCGGACCCCGGTTTGGACCGGGATCGACGCCTTCGGAGTGGCACAGGATCAGTGAATTAGGGTTGGGCCGGGCTCGGCGACGCCGGACTCGGGCTAGCCGGCGACGCGGGCGGGGACAGGGGCGGGATCGCTGGCACTGATTCGGAAACCGGCACTGGCACTGGCACTGGCACTAGCGCTGGTGCTTGTGCGGATGCCGCCGCTGGCGCTGGCGCGGGATCCGCTGCCGGCACAGGCGGGGCCATCGCTGTCGCCGCACCCGAGGATGCCGCTGTCGGTGCTGTGGCCGATTCTGGGTTTAGTGCCGGTGTCGGTGCCGTGGCCGGCTCAGGATTCAACGCCGGCGCCGGAGTCGGTGCTCTAACCGGTTCTGGGATTAGCACTGGTTTAAGTGCCGGGGTCGTTTCTGGGTTTAGTACCGGTGCAGGTGCAGTTGCCGGTGCCGTGGCCTGTCCTGGGTTCAGCGCCGATGCCGGCGCCGCGGGCTTCGGCAATACCGCCTGGTCATGGGTGACGACGGGCACCGCGGCAGGTGGAGTCACGACGGCCATCGGCAGCGTGACTTCTACAGTCGGGACCGGCGATCGGGTTGTCTGGTTGAAGAAGCGGAAGAAGTCAGAATCGGGCTGCAAGACCAGCATGTCATTGCCTTGACCGAAGGCGGCGCGGTAGGCGTTCAGGCTGCGGTAAAAGGCATAAAAATCCTGGTCCTGATTGTAGGCGGTGGCGTAGATCTCGGCGGCCCTGGCATCGCCCTCGCCCCGGGCCTCCTCCGCCAGCTTGTAGGCATCGGCCAGGATGACGGTCCGCTGCCGGTCGGCATCGGCGCGGATACGCTCGGCGGCCTCGGAACCCTTGGCGCGCAGGTCCCGGGCGACGCGCTCGCGTTCCGCCCGCATGCGCTCGTAGACGGATTCGCTGACTTCCGGGGGCAGGTCGATCTTCTTGACCCGCACGTCGACCACCTCGATCCCCAGTTCCGCAGCCTGGCGATCCACGGCCTTGGTCAGTTCGTCCATGAGTTGATAGCGATCCTCCGAGACCACCTCCTGGATGGTGCGACGCCCAAACTCGTCACGCAGGCCGGTGTTGATCCGCTCGGCGAGCAGGCGGCTGGTCCGGGCGCTGTCACCGCCGGTAGAGCGGAAGAACTGGCCGGGGTTGGTGATCCGCCACTTGGCGTAGGAATCGACGATCACGTCCTTCTTTTCCACCGTCAGGAAACGCTGGGGGCGGGACTCCAGGGTCTGGAGGCGGCCGTCGAACTTCTTGACGTTGTTGATGACGGGGATCATGAAGTGCAGGCCCGGCTTGTAGTCGCTGTCGACGATCTCACCCAGGCGCAGCTTGATGGCCACCTCCCACTGATTGACGATGAAGGCCGAGGCATAAAAGATCAGGGCCAGGACCGCCAGCCCAATGGGGGCGAAAAACTTGATCGGGGCATTCATCAGCGTTCCCTCCGCTCGCGGGACGTGTCACGGGAATCCTTCTTGGCGGGCGGGCTGCTGTCGCTGGGTGAGGATGCCGGGGGCGCCGTGACCACCCGGGGCGCCTCGGCCGCCGGTTTTTTGTTGATCAGTTGATCCAGGGGGAGGTAGACGAGGCTGTTGGCCCCCTCCTTGACATCCAGTAGTACCTTGTTGGACTCGCCCAGGACCTTTTCCATCGTCTCCAGGTAAAGCCGTTCCCGGGTCACCTCCGGGGCCTTGGCGTATTCGCCGAGGACGGAGAGGAAGCGGGCGGACTCACCCTCGGCGCTGGCGATGACGCGATCGCGATAGGCCTTGGCGTCGGCCTCCATGCGCGCCGCCTCGCCGCGGGCCTGGGGCACGATTTCGTTGGCGTAGGCCTCGGCCTTGTTCTCCAGGCGTTCCTTGTCCTCACGGGCCTTGATGGCGTCGTCGAAGGCGTCCTTGACCTGTTCCGGCGGCTTGGCCGGCTGCATGTTGACCGAGGTGACTTCCAGCCCGGTCTTATACTGGTTCATCAGGTTCTGCACCCGATCCTTGATGCTGACGGCGATGGCGCCGCGGCCCTCGGTGAGGATGAAGTCGAGCTTGCTGGCGCCGATGGTCTTGCGCACCTCGGTCTCGGTGGCGTCACGCAGGGTCTTTTCCGGGGTCTGGTCCTGGAAGAGGTAGTCCGCGGCGTCCTGGATACGCGATTGCACCGTCAGCTCCAGCTCGACGATGTTCTCGTCCTGGGTGAGCATGGAGGCCTTGTGGGTGAAGGACGAGATCTCGTCGACGTTGACCTTGACCACCTCCTCGATGGGATAGGGGATGCGCCAATGGGGCCCCGGCTCGGTCATGTAGGCATAGGCCCCGAAGCGCAGGACCACACCGCGCTCCGCCGGCTGGATGATATAGATGCCGGACAGGAGCCAGACCACCAGCAGGATCCCCCCCAGCACGCCAAAGACCTTGCCATTGAGGCCGCCACCGGGGAGGCTGGGGAAGCCGCCGCCGCGTCCGCCGCCGGGACCACCGCCCTGGTCGTCGGGGTCCGGCGCGGAGGGTCGCTTCTTGCCGCCAAAGAGCCCACCCAGGCTCTCCTGGAGCTTGCGCACCACCTCGTCGAGGTCCGGGGGACCCTGCTGGTCGCCACCGCTCTTGCCGCTCCAGGGGTCTTTATTACCGCTACCACCGGGCTCATTCCAGGCCATAGTCACTCCTATGCCATGCAGTTGGCCCGCGGGTCGTGGCGCCGCGGGTCGTTGTCGTGGATTCGTCAGACGTCAGGGCATTGTAAGTAAGGTTTAAGGGCTTGGGCAAACCCGCCCATCGGTTGGCACGCCCCTGCCCGAAGTTGCCTCGAGAAATCGGCAGTTGCGGACATGGCATGGCAGTTGAGCGCTTTTCCGGGTCGGGTGGCGTCTGGCGGGGGACGCCGTCAATACGTCCCTGTAGGCTTGACGACCGCCTCCCTGCGGTCGACAACCACGCCAGGTGCCACCCGACCCTCCCTGGCAATGCCGAACAATGAGATGAGATAAGTGCATATGGGGGCATGAGTAGGAAATCAGAGCTCACCCAGACGTTCGGCCAGCACGGGCGTGCGGCTCAGCAGCCGTTCCAGGTCCGCGGGGGCCAGCCGGACCTCCAGGTCCCAGCCCCCCTGATCCGTGTGGGCCTCGGCCAGGATCTGGGCATGGTTGAACAGCCAGGCCCGCACGCCGCCCTCGGCCGGGGTCAGGCGCACCCGACGATGCAGCCAGCCGGCGCCCACGTGCTCGGCGATCGCCGTGAGCAGCAGGTCGAGACCCACGCCGGTCCCGGCGCTAAGCCAGACTCGCGTCACCCGGCCGTCGGCATCGCGCTCCAGCCGCGGCTCGGCCTCCGGCAACAGGTCGATCTTGTTGAAGACCTGGAGCTGTGGGGTCTCCCCCGCCCCGATCTCCGTCAGGACATCCTCCACGTCAGCGATGCAGCCGTCCCGTCGCGTCCCGGCGGCGTCGATGACATGCAGCAGCAGGTCCGCCATCCGCGTCTCCTCCAGGGTGGAGCGGAAGGCCGCCACCAGTTCGTGAGGCAGGTCGCTGACGAAGCCGACGGTATCGGCCAGGATCACCGCCTGGCCCTCCGGCAGGTCCAGGCGCCGCAAGGTGGGGTCCAGGGTGGCGAACAACTGATCGGCCTGGAAGACCCCGGCCTGGGTCAGGGCATTGAACAGGGTCGACTTGCCGGCGTTGGTGTAACCGACCAGGGAGATGGTCGGCAGCTCGGCCTTATCCCGGGCCCGCCGCCCCTGGGCACGCTGGCCGACGATGCGCGCCAGCCGCTGGTTGAGGGTGGCGATGCGCTTGCCGAGCAACCGACGGTCGGTCTCGAGCTGGGTCTCGCCCGGGCCGCGCAGGCCGATACCGCCCTTCTGGCGCTCCAGGTGGGTCCAGCCCCGGACCAGCCGGGTGGAGAGGTGGGTGAGCTGGGCGAGCTCGACCTGGAGCTTGCCCTCGAAGGACCGGGCGCGCTGGGCGAAGATGTCGAGGATCAGCCCGGCGCGGTCGAGGACCCGGCACTGGAGGTGCCGTTCCAGGTTGCGCTCCTGAGCCGGGGACAGGGCATGGGCGAAGATCACCAGCTCCGCCTGGCCCATGTCCACCAGCAACTTGAGCTCGTCGGCCTTGCCGCTGCCGATGAAGAGGCGGGGGTCCGGCTTGGCGCGGCTCCCGGACAATTCACCGACGATCTCGGCCCCGGCAGCCCGGGCGAGGAGGCGGAATTCCTCGCGTTCCTCGGGCTCCGCGACCCGCCCCAGGTCCAGATGGACCAGGACGGCCCGCTCCCCGGCGCGCGGACGGTCAAACATGCCGGCCGGGGCGCTGTGGGGTGGGTGGGCGACGATCGGAGGGGAAGGCGCTCAAAACCGGCGCTTGGTGGCCGGGACCCTGAGGGCCCCTGGACAGTCCCACCATGGGATCAAATATTGCCGGGCTCAGGCAGATCATCCAGGTCGGGGGGGGAGAGCCGGACGTTGCGAGCGGGCACGACCGTGGAGATGGCGTGCTTGTAGATCATTTGGCTGACATTGTTCTTGAGCAGGACGACGAACTGATCGAAGGACTCGATCTGCCCCTGCAACTTGATGCCGTTGACCAGGAAGATGGAGACGGGGACACGCTCCTTCCTCAGGGCGTTGAGAAAGGGGTCTTGCAGGTTTTGCCCTTTGGACATGGAGAAAGCTCCTGATTCTTGTAGTCGTTGCATGATAGGGACTTGACGGCGGGGCAAAAAAGACGCGCCCGCGTAACAGTATGGTGGAAGAGACAGGGAAAGGGCGCCGAGGTTCACCCCAGCGCCTGGCTGACGAGGGCCAGGGCCCGCGCCGTGGGGGCTTCGTCATCGAACAGGAACTGACAGTCGGTCTCGGCACGTAGCCAGGTCATCTGCCGTTTGGCCAGTTGACGGGTGGCGATCACGCCCCGTTCGATGGCCTCAGTATAGCTTGCGGCACCCAATAAGTAATTCAACATTTGCCGATAGCCAACGCTGCGCAGGGCGGGGAGGTCCGGCGTCAGGTCGCCCCGCGCCCAGAGGCGGCGGACCTCGGCCTCGAACCCCTGGGCCAGCATGGCGTGGAAGCGCTGGTGGATGCGCTCGCCCAGCACCGCCCGGTCCCGGGGGAGGCGGACCAGCTTGAGCACCCGGTAGGGCAAGGGCTCACAGCCCTGCAAGGCGCCAGCGGCGGTAGCCACGGCAAAGCCGGCGCCAGTGCGGGTGTTAGAGCCCGTGCCATTTCCAGCGCCAGTTTCCGTGCTATTTCCAGCGCCATCGCCAGTCCCAGAGTCATTGCCAATCCCAGAGTAATCGCCTGTTCCAGAGTCATTGCCAATACCGAGGCCATGGCTGAGTCCGGCGTCGGCCTGGCGCTGTAACTCGCTCAGGGGCCGGCCGGTGATCTCGAACACCTCCAGGGCGCGCTGGATGCGCTGGGGGTCGTTGGGGTGGATGCGGGCGGCGGCGGCGGGGTCCACCGCGGCCAGTCGCCGGTGCAGTTCCCCCCACCCCGTCACCGCCGCCTCCGCCTCCAGCCGCGCCCGGATCGCCGGATCGGCCGCGGGCAGGGGGGACAGCCCCTGGGTCAGGGCGCGGAAATAGAGGCCGGTACCGCCCACCAGCAGGGGCACCCGACCCCGGGCGCTGATGACCGCCATCTCCCGCAGGGCATCGGCGCGAAAACGGGCGGCGGAATAGGCCTCGGCGGGGTCGAGGATGTCGATGAGCCGGTGGGGGGCCCGGGCCAGGATCTCCGGCCCCGGCTTGGCGGAGCCGATATCCAGGCCCCGATAGACCTGGGTCGAATCCACGCTGATGATTTCGCAGGGAAAGCGGCTGACGAGTTCCAGGGCCAGGGCCGTCTTGCCCGTGGCGGTGGGTCCCATCAGGAAAATGGCGAGGGGGTAGGCGGACATGGGAGGGTGACCCGCGCTCAGCGCCCGCGGGCGAACAGGCGGTCGAGTTCCGCCAGTGACAGGCGCACCCAGGTCGGGCGGCCGTGGTTGCACTGATCCGCGCGCTCGGTGCGCTCCATCTCCCGCAGCAGGGCGTTCATCTCCTCCAGGGTCAGCCGACGGTTGGCTCGCACGGCGCGATGGCAGGCCAGGGTGGCGAGGACCTCGTTTACCCGGGACTGGAGCAGATCGCTGCGGCCGTGGACCACCAGGTCCGCCAGCAGATCCCGCAGCAGGCCCTCGGCATCGGCCCCCTGGAGCAGGACCGGGATCTCCCGCACCGCCAGGCTGGCCGCGCCGACCCGGTCGACCGTCAGGCCGAAGCGGCGGAAGTGATCGACATGCTCCGCGGCCAGATCGGCCTCGCGCTCGCTGACCCGCACGGCCAGGGGCACCAGCAGGGGCTGCCGGCGCAGGCCGGAACCCTCCTCCCAGGCTTGCTTGAGGCGTTCGTAGGCAATGCGCTCGTGAGCGGCGTGCATATCGACAATGATCAGGCCATCCGCGGCCTGAGCGAGGATGTAGATCCCTTGCAACTGGGCCAGGGCATAGCCCAGGGGTGGGATCTCTCCCCAGGTCGGCTGATCGAGTCCGGCCCCCGATGGGGCGGCCGAGGGAGACCCATTCGGCAACCCCGGCCCGGAGAGCTCCGGGGTTAACGATGCCAACGCGGAGGGCTGGAAAAAGGCCTGTGTGGGGTCCCAATCACCGCGCCGCTCACCGATGCTCGGGGTCGACCCCGCCGATAGGGGCAACTGCCGCGCCGGAGGGAGGGAAGATGGCAAGCTGGGCGCGGTTGAACCAGGACTCACCGCCGCGCCTGGAAAGGCCTCACGATCCCAGGGGGACGGTGCCCCCTGATTCCATGCGGGCGGGGCGCCGAACGCGCCGGAAACGGCTCCGGACTCCCCGGGCAGGGCGCCGATCGGACCCGTCACGTCCCCGGACGCGCCGGGGAGGCCCAGTTCACCCGCCGCCAGCCGCCGGTGCAGGGCCCGAAAGATGAAGTCGTGGACCTGGCGGCCCTCGCGGAAGCGCACCTCCTGCTTGGCGGGATGGACATTGACATCCACCAGCACCGGCGGCAGGTCCAGGTAGAGGACATAGGCCGGGTGCCGGCGGTGGTGAAGGACATCCTGGAAGGCCTGGCGAACGGCATGGGTCACCAGCTTGTCCCGCACCAGGCGGCCGTTCACGTAGAAGAACTGGAGGTCGGCCTGGCTGCGGGAGAAGGCCGGCGCCGCCACCCAGCCGTGCAGGCGCAACCCGACCGCCTCCTCCGCCAGCCTCAGGGCATGGGCGAGGAAGGCCTCCCCGGCCAAGGCCGCCAGGCGCTGGCGCAGGCCCGCCTTCCCCGCGGCCGCAGGTAGATCGAGGAGGACCCGGCCGTTGTGCTGGAGGCGAAAACGGGTCGCCGCCCGGGCCAGGGCGATGCGGCGCACCACCGCCTCGATATGCCCGAGCTCGGTCTTTTCGGCCCGCAGGAATTTCCGCCGGGCCGGGGTGTTGTAAAAAAGGTCCCGGACCTCGACGGTCGTGCCGGGCGGGTGGGCGACCGGCTCCGGGGCGTCCAGACGCTCGCCGCCGTCGCCGCGCATGCCCCAGGCCTGGTCGGCCTCGGGGGTGCGGGAGCGCACCTCCAGCCGCGACACTGAGGCGATACTGGGTAGGGCCTCGCCGCGGAAGCCCAGGGAGAGCACCGCCTCCAGCTCCGCCAGGCTGGCGATCTTGCTGGTGGCATGGCGGCTCAGGGCCAGGGCCAGTTCCTCCCGGGGGATGCCGCGGCCATTGTCCCGCACCCGCAGCAGCTTGACCCCGCCCTGCTCCAGGTCGATCTCGATGCGATCCGCCCCGGCATCCAGGCTGTTCTCGATCAGTTCCTTGACCACCGAGGCCGGGCGCTCCACCACCTCGCCAGCGGCGATCTGATTGATGAGCTGGGCTGGCAGGGGGCGGATGGGTCGTGAGCGAGGGGTTTCGTCGGTCATGGGTCGGGATGGAAGCAAAAAGGACGCCGGCAAGCAAGGTGCTATTTGCGGGGTTTCCGGGTCGGGAGGCGTCTGGCGGGAGACAACCTAAATCCATCCCTGGAGGCTTGACAACCGCATCCCTACGGTTGACACCCCCGCCGATTGGGTGCCCTGGGTGGGCTTGGGCTATCATGAGCCCCCTTTATCAACCCGCTTACCTCCAAGGCCAGACATGCCCCAGGAATCCCTCACCGGACAGCCGTCCCGATTGTCCATCGCCATCACCGGCTCAGGCGGCAGTGGCGCCGTCACGACCGGGTCGATCCTGCTTGCCGCCGTGGCCCGTGCCGGTTATTACGGCCTCATGACCCGCTCCGCCGGGCCCCAAATCCGCGGCGGCGAGTCCGCGGCCATGGTGCGCTTCGGTCCCGGCCCGGTGAACGGCATGGATGACCGCTTCGATATCCTGGTGGCCCTGGACTGGCTCAACATCAGCCGCTTCTATGACGAAATCCCCCTGGGAGCCGAGAGTCTGGTGCTCACCGACCCGGCGGGCGGCGCGGTGCCGGCGGAGATCCTCGCCAGTGGCGCCCAGGTGATGGACCTGCCCCTGAAGGCCATGGCCGATGCCGTCGCGGGCGGTCGCCTCAACATGGCCGCCCTGGGTGCCGCCGGCGCAATGGCCGGCTTGCCCCTCGCCGCCCTGGAGGCCGCGGCCACGGCGACCCTGGGGCGCAAGAGCGCCAGCGTCGCCGAATCGGCGGTAGCCTGCCTCCAGGCCGGCTACGCCGCCGCCCCCGCCCGTCCCGTGACCGCCATCGCCGGCACCGAGCGCTGGAACCTGAGCGGCAACGAGGCCAGCGGCCTGGGGGCCCTGCGCGGCGGGGTACGCTTCGTCGCCGCCTACCCCATCACCCCGGCCACCGAGATGCTGGAGTGGCTGGCCCCCCGCCTGGAGAAGGTCGGCGGCGGCCTGCTCCAGGCCGAGGATGAACTGGCCTCGGTGAACATGATCATCGGCGGCTCCTTCGGCGGCGTGCCCTCCCTCACCGCCACCTCCGGCCCCGGCCTGAGCCTGATGATGGAAGGCCTGGGCCTGGCGGTGACCAGCGAGACCCCCATCGTCGTCGCCAACGTCATGCGTGGCGGCCCCTCCACAGGCATCCCCACCAAGTCCGAACAGTCGGATCTCAATCTCGCCCTCCATGGCTTCCACGGCGACGCCCCCCACCTGGTGCTGGCGGCCACCGACATCCGCGACTGCACCTTCACCACCCAGTGGGCGGTGCGCCTGGCGGAACACCTCCAGACCGTGGCCATCGTCCTCACCGACCAGGCCCTGGGCCAGTCACGCACCATCTGCGACCCCCCAGCGGAGTTCCCCGACGAACTGTCCCGGGTCACGGCGGAGATCGGCGACGAACCCTACCGGCGCTATGCCCTCACCGAGACCGGCATCTCCCCCATGGCCCTGCCCGGCCAGCCTGGGGGCCTCTACGTGGCGGACGGGCTGGAGCACAATCCCCGGGGCACCCCCTCCAGCATGGCCAAGGATCACGCCGCCCAACTGGAGAAGCGCCGGCGCAAGCTGCTGGACTTCGATTATGGCCCCTGGTGGGCGGAGATCCATGGCGCCGGCCCCCTGGCCCCCCTGGCACTCGTTACCTGGGGCTCCGCCACCGGCGCCGTGGTCGAGGCCGCCGAACGCCTGAGCGCCGCTGGTCATCCGACCCGGGCCATCGCCCTGCGCCTCATCGCCCCCCTGTGTCGCGCCGACCTGGCCCAAGCCCTGGCCGGGGCCGAGCGGGTCCTGGTGGTGGAACAGAACCAGGGCGCCCAGCTTTTCCATTATTTGCACAGCGAACAGGCCCTGCCGGCCGGTGCCCACTCCTTCGCCCGCCCCGGCCCCCTGCCCTTGCGCCCCGGCGACATCGTCACCGCCGCCCTGGCCACCCTGGACCGGAGGGCGCCCGCGGTCGCCCCAGCGGCGGGTGCGAGTCCGGCCGCGTCCCCTGAAAACCCGGGCCGCTCGGCGGTCACCCCGACGCCGGGCACGGCTCCTGGCGACCGTCCCGCCCCCACTTCCGCCCAGGAGCTTTGATATGGAAGGCGCATCCACCTCCACCGGATACCAGGCCCCGGTCCTCAAGGCCAAGGACTACAAGTCCGACATCAACCCCATCTGGTGCCCGGGCTGCGGGGACTTCGGTGTCCTCGCCGCCATGACCAAGGCCGCCGCCTACCTGGGCCTGGCCAAGGAGCAACTGGCCATGGTCTCCGGCATCGGCTGTTCCTCGCGCCTGCCAGCCTACATCAACAGCTACGGCTTTCACGGCATCCACGGCCGCTCCCTGGCCATCGCCGCCGGGCTCAAGGCGGCCCGGCCTGACCTGACGGTGGTGGTCGCCGGCGGTGACGGCGACGGCTTCTCCATCGGCGGCAACCACTTCATCCACGCCTGCCGGCGCAACATGGACCTGACCTACATCGTCATGGACAATGAGGTTTACGGCATGACCAAGGGCCAGGCCTCCCCCACCACCCAGCCCGACTGGCGCAACAGCAAGCTGACCCCCCGCGGCACCGGGGTGCGGCGCTTCCAGCCCGCCGCCCTGGCCCTGGCCGCCGGCGCCTCCTTCATCGCCCGCGGCTTCACCGGCGACCCCAGCGGCCTGACCCAGCTCATCGTCCAGGCCATTCAGCACCCGGGCTTCTCCTTCCTCCACGTCCTCAGCCCCTGCCAGACCTATCAGCCGGAGCAGAAGGAGTGGAAGCACCTGGTGCATGAGCACGCCGCGGAGGTCACCGCCGACCCCATAGAGGCCGCACGTCTCATCCAGGCCGATGACGGCATGTCCCTTGGCGTCATCTACGCCCAGGCCCTGCCCACCTGGCTGCCCCCTCAACTGTCCAAGGCCAGCCTGCCGGAGATCGAAGCGGAGTTCCACCTATGAGCGACCACCACCCCGAACACATCGCCAGCGTCGGCGAGTTCCTGGCCCATGCCCTGGAACTGGAATACGAGTCCGCCGAACGCTATCGCGAGTTGGCCGACAACATGAGTGTCCACAACAACCCGGAGATCGCCGAGCTCTTCGAGTACCTGGCGCGCATGAGCGACCTCCACGCCCAAGAGGTCGAGGAACACGCCCGGGGCATCCAGATCCCGCAGATCGCGCCCTGGGATTACAAATGGGCCGCCGGCGGCAGTCCCGAGGCCAATGCCGCCGAGCAGGACGAGGAACTGAGCTACCTCATGACCCCCATCCAGGCCATGCACCTGGCCCTGCATAACGAGCTGCGCGGCCGGGACTTCTACGCCCGGGTCGCCGCCGGCTCCCCCGATCCGGAGGTCCGCCGCCTCGCCGCCGAGATGGCCGAGGAGGAAACCGAGCACGCCGACCTGCTGGAGCAACGCCTGGCGAAAATGGACCCTCGCCGCGCCGAACCGGTGGAGGACCTGGACCCGCCCAACATGCCGGAGTGAATAGGCGCCGGGGACCCTGAGCCGCCCAGGATGACGGAGTACCGTCATCGCATTATCGTTTTCGGCATGGATTGAGTAGGACGGAGAAACCGAAGCGATATGCCTAGCCCGGCAGGTTGTCGACGATCATCGCCTCCGGACTCTGGATAAGAGCTGCGTAATGTTCGGCGTAATCCCGGTCGGCGCCAACCATATGGCCGACCAGCCAGTGTTGCAGGGCGGCCAGGGTCTCGCCGTCGAGCTGGGTGGCGGCCTGGCGTTCCAGGTCCCGGACGAGTTCCACGTACTCCGCCATCAGGAGGGCATGTTCGCTGCGATGCGCGGCCAGTTCCGGGTAGTCGATGGCGCGCATCAGCGCCTCCTCGTGCCGGAAATGCTCGCGGGCCTGGTCGGCGAGGGTTTCCAGGGCGGCGATGAGTGCCTGGTGCCGCGCCGCCGCCTCCCCGGCATCGGCCGGGGTCAGGTCCCCTCCGCCCCCGGGCTTACCGGCGGTATCCGCCCCGAGGGGGGCGAGGAAGCGCTCCGCAAGTCGATTCAGGCCCGCGACGAGGGCGCGGTGTTCCTCGTCGATGGGGTCGATGTTAAGCGTCCAGTGATCCTGCCAACTGATCGAGAACATGAGCTAGGCCTCCGCGCCAGGCGAAACCAACTGACGACCATTGTGGCCGATACCCGCCCGGTCCGCCAGCCGCGGGCACCCCCGGACCCACAGAAGCAGTGTAGAGGAGGGTCGGGAGCGTCTGGCGGGGGTGTCGACCGCGTGGAGGCGGTCGTCAAGCCTCCAGGGACCTATTTACGGCGTCCCCCGCCAAATGCCACTCGACCCGGGAAAACCGTGCGATAACAACCAGCAAAGGATGACGGAACCCCCATGCGCCATGCCACCCCGCCCCCGGCCGGACGCCCCGGCAGCCGCAACCTCAAGCCCCTGCTGCGCCTGCTAGGCTTCGTCCGCCCCTACCTGGCACAGGTGGTGCTCGCGGTCCTGGCCCTGCTGGTAGCCGCGGGTGCCGTGCTCGCCTTTGGCCAGGTGATCCGCGAGGTGGTGGACACCGGGCTCAAGACCGGTTCCGCAGACGCCCTCAACCGCTCCCTGCTGCTCTTCCTGGCGGTGGTGCTGACCATGGCGGCGGCCATCCTGGCGCGCTCCTGGCTGCTGAGCTGGATCGGTGAACGGGTGGTCGCCGACATCCGTGTGGCGGTCTTCTCCCGGGTGCTGGGGCTGGACGTGGGCTTCTTCGAGACCACCCGCACCGGCGAGCTCATCTCGCGCCTGACCTCGGACACCACCCTGTTGCAGACCGTGGTCGGCTCGACCCTGGCCATGGCCCTGCGCGCCCTGCTGCTGGTCAGCGGCGGCCTCATCATGCTCGCCCTCACCAGCCCCTGGCTCACCGGGCTGGTGCTCCTCGGCACCCCCCTGGTGGTGCTGCCCCTGTGGCTGCTCGGCCACCGGCTGCGACGCCTGTCCCGCGCCAGCCAGGATCGGGTCGCTGACGTGGGGGCCTTCGTCGACGAGGTCCTCCACGCCATCCGCACCGTCCAGGCCTTCTGCCACGAGGCCATCGACCGGGCCCGCTATCGGGAACGGGTGGAGGCGGCCTTCACCACCGCCATGGGCCGCGCCCGACTCAGCGCCAGCCTGGGGGCCATCGCCACCGCCCTGACCTTCGGCGCCATCGGCGTCGTGCTGTGGGTGGGCGGGCGGGAGGTCCTGGCGGGGCGCCTGAGCGGCGGGGAACTCTCCGCCTTCCTCTTCTATGCCGTCCTGGTGGCCAGTTCCATCGGCGGTCTGAGCGAGATCGCCGGGGAACTGCTGCGCGGGGCCGGGGCCAGCGAGCGCCTGATGGAATTGCTGGCCACCGAGAGCGCCATCCGTGCCCCGGCCATTCCCCAGGCCCTGCCCAGCCCGCCCCGGGGGGCGATCGAGATCGCGGGGCTGAGTTTCGCCTATCCCGCCCACCCCGAGCTGCCGGTGATCAAGGACCTGAGCCTCCAGATCCGGCCGGGAGAAAAGGTCGCTTTGGTCGGCCCCTCGGGGAGCGGTAAGAGCACCCTGTTGCAACTCCTGCTGCGCTTTTACGACCCCCAGGTCGGGGCCCTGCGCCTCGACGGCATCGACCTGCGCGACCTGGACCCCTCTGAGTTTCGTCGCCACATCGCCCTGGTCCCCCAGGACCCGGTGATCTTCGGCACCGATGCCTGGGAGAACATCCGCTACGGCCTGGACGGGGTGCCGGAGGCGGCGGTGCGGCGCGCCGCGGACGCCGCCCATGCCAGTGAGTTCCTGGACCGGCTGCCGGGGGGTTTCAACACCTTCCTCGGCGAGCGCGGGGTGCGCCTCTCCGGCGGCCAGCGTCAGCGCCTGGCCATCGCCCGCGCCCTGCTGCGGGACCCGGTCCTGCTGCTGCTGGACGAGGCCACCAGCGCCCTGGACGCGGAGAGCGAACGGCTGGTGCAACTAGCCCTCACCGAACTGATGGCGGGCCGCACCAGCATCATCATCGCCCACCGCCTGGCGACGGTGAGGCGGGTTGACCGCATCCTGGTCCTGGACCAGGGACGCCTGGTTGCCGCCGGCAGCCACGAGGAACTGATGGCCCAGAACGGCCTCTATGCCCGCCTGGCTTCCTTGCAGTTCCGTGAAACGGACCTAACGGCCCCGAATGCACCACTCTCCCCTGATACACCCTTCCCCCCCTGATACACCCCTCTGCCGATGAACGCGCCATTTCCGCGACCGGGCGGAGAGCCGGGACGCGATCACCCGCTGCCACGGAAGAACACTTGAGTCCCCTCCGAAAAGTCGAAAACCGGGTACATCAGAAAGCGCGTATGCTTATAACATTCTGATGAAAATCGAAATAATTCATCAGGATTTTCTGATATATGCCCAGGAATTGCTTTTCGGAGGGAACTCACCCTTTCACCCCGCTACCGCCCGCCAGACCTCCCCATGAATAGCCCCCTGAACCTGCTCCGGCTGGCGGGCTTGCCCCTCAGCCTGACCCTGCTCTCCATTCTGGCGGGCAGCGTTATCAACCGCGTCATGGTGGTGGAACTGGGACTGCCGGTGATCCTGGCCGGACTCTTCGTTGCCATTCCGCTGCTGGTAAGCCCAGTGCGGATCTGGCTGGGTCATGTCTCCGATGCCTATCCCCTCTGGGGGCGGCGCCGCGAGCCCTACCTGATCCTGGGCGCCATCATTGCCGGCGCCGGGGCGGCCCTGGCCGTGGCCCTGGTGGTGCGGACCCCCGCCCTCTTCAGCCTGGGCACGGGCCTGATCCTGGTGGCCCTGATCGCCTATGGCCTGGGCCGCAACCTGACCGGCAACACCTTCCAGGCCCTGCTCGTCGACCGCTTCCCCCCGGGGGTGTCCCGCTCCCGGGCCGCCAACCTCTACGAGGTGGTCAAGCTGCTCGGTATGATCGCCGGCGCCGGCCTGGTGGGCATGGCCCTGCGGCCCTACAGCGCGGAGCGCCTGACCCTGGTGGTGGCGCTCATCGCCCTCGGCGCCACGGTCCTGTCCGTCCTCGCTGCCCTAGGCCAGGAGCCCCAGGGGGCGGCCCACCGCCAGGCGGCGGATCAGGCGCGGTCCAGCCCCTTCTGGAACAACCTCCGGCACCTGGTGTGGCAGGACCCCCAGGCCCGGCGCTTTCTGGCGGTCATCACCCTGACCCTGCTCGGCACCCAGATGCAGGATGTGCTCATGGAGCCCTACGCCGGCCTGGTCCTGGGTCTGGACATCGCCGCCACCACCCAGTTGACCATGTTCTGGGGCCTGGGGGCCCTGGCCTCGCTGCTGCTCTCCGGCTTGGCGCTGATCCGCTGGCTGGGTCTGGCCCGCCTGTATTGGCTGGGCATTATCCTGCTGATTCCACTCTTTCCCCTGATCATCCTGGCCGGCCTCAACCAGCAGGTATGGCTGCTCCAGGCCAGCGTCCTGGGCATGGGGCTCGCCAGCGGCCTGGCCGCCGCCAGCCTGCTGGCCCAGACCCTGGCCTTCACCAACCTCAGGAGCGCCGGGCTGTTGCTGGGCGTCTGGGGTCTGGGCCACCAGTTGGGCCGGGCCCTGGCCAGCTTGCTGGGGTCCGGACTGGTGGATGGGCTGAACCTGACCATCGACCTGCTGGGCACGGCCCCACCAAGCGCCGGGGAGCGCGCCCTCTTCGCCTACGGCACGGCCTTCCTGATCGAGGCCGGGCTCCTGGCGGCGGCCCTGGTGGCCTTCCGCCGCCTGAGGGTCGAGTCCGCCCGGGCCCTCCTGGAGGAGGCCTGACCGGAGACAATGGCCCTCCGTCGTCAGGCAGTCACGTGGCTTCTGGGGATGCGGACCGGCCAGGGCCACCAGCCGTTGCGTGAGAGGTACCCTTACGGGCATCGCCACGGGCCGTTCGTGCTCGCCCCGTCCGGCAAGGCCCTGGAGCTTGCCCGGCCAGGTTTGGGATATACTCTGGTTCACGTTACTCATATCGGAGAATCCCCATGCCACGCGGAGGAGCGCGTCCCGGCGCCGGACGCAAGGTCGGTTCGGGTCGCTGGGGCGAGCCGACGAAGGTGGTGCGCCTGCCGCTGAGCCGCATCCCGCGGATTCAGGCCTGGCTGGAGGCGCCGCGCCTGGGGCCGGACCTGGAAGACCTGGAACCCGCCGGCCCGGGCACGCCCCTGTCCCGACCCTTGTTCTCGTCCCGGGTCCCGGCGGGCTTTCCCTCGCCGGCGGACGAGTACGCCGAGGGCTGCCTGGACCTGCACCAGTACCTCGTTCCCAATCCAGAATCGACCTTCTACGTCCGCGTCAAGGGTCAGTCCATGACCGGGGCCGGCATCCTGGATGGCGACCTGCTGGTGGTGGACCGGGTCCGGGAGCCACGCCACGGCAGCATCGTTCTGGCCATCATCGACAACGAACTGATGGTCAAGGAACTGGATCAGCAGGGTCCGGTGCCGAGCCTCAGGTCCCATCACCCGGATTATGGCCCCATCGCCCCGCGCACGGCCCAGGAGCTTTTGGTGTGGGGCGTGGTCGTCGGCGTGGTCCGTAAGTTGGCATGACCCGAATGCATCCGGTCGCCCTGGCCCTTCAACGGGCCGCTGCCCCTCTGCCTGACGGTCCCCGCCTGGGTCCAGTCACGGTCACGCCGTATTTGATCGCCACGGCAGGGAGCGGGACAAAGCAAAGCCTGACGGACACTGGATGGAGCGCGGGACTGGGGTTGATGTACGAGTGATGGGCCTATGACGGGCCCTGATCCTGGCCACGGCACCGATCCCCGGGCCGACCCCAGTCCCCGCGAGCGCCTCGCCGGCGCCGTCGAGCGCGTCACCTTCCATAGCGAGGAATCGGGCTTCTGCGTCCTGCGCGTCAAGGTCCGGGGGCAGCAGGACCTAGTGACGGTGGTGGGCAATGCCGCCGCGGTCAGCCCGGGGGAGTACATCGAGGCCCAGGGTTTGTGGGTCAACGACCGGCAGCACGGCCTCCAGTACCGCGCCGACCAGTTGCAGGTGGTCCCCCCCACCACCCTGGAGGGCATCGAGAAGTACCTGGGCTCCGGCATGGTCAAGGGCATCGGCCCTCACTTCGCCCGCAAACTGGTGCGCGCCTTCGGCGAGGCGGTGTTCGAGGTCATCGAGACCAGCCCCGCGCGGCTGGAGGAGCTGGAGGGCATTGGCCCCAAGCGCCGGGAGCGGGTGGTTGCCGCCTGGGCGGAGCAGAAGGTCATCCGCGAGATCATGGTCTTCCTCCAGTCCCACGGCGTCGGCACCTCCCGGGCGGTGCGCATCTACAAGACCTATGGCGACGCCGCCATCCTCAAGGTCAGCGAAAACCCCTACCGCCTGGCCCTGGACATCTGGGGCATCGGCTTCAAGACCGCCGACATCATCGCCCAGCGCCTGGGCATCCCCCACGACTCCCTACTCCGCGCCCAGGCCGGGGTGCGGCATGTCCTCCAGGTCTGGTCCGAGCAGGGCCATTGCGCCGCCCCACCCGAGAAGCTGACGGCCATGGCCGTGGAGCTGCTGGCGATCCCGGAGGCCATCATCCGCCAGGCCATCGACCAGGAGCGGGCGGAGGGCAACCTGATCCTCGACCTGGATCTGCTCTTCCTCACCCCCTTGCAGCGGGCGGAGGCCGGCTGCGCCCAGCACCTGCGCCGCCTCCTGGCCGGGACCCCGCCCTGGGGCCGCATCGACCCCGCCAAGGCCCTGCCCTGGGTCGAGGCCCAGACCGGGCAGCAACTGTCGCTCTCCCAGCGGGAGGCGGTGACGACCATGCTCGCCAACAAGGTGACCATCATCACCGGCGGTCCCGGGGTGGGCAAGACCACCCTGGTCAACAGCCTGCTGCGCATCCTCCAGGCCAAGCAGGTCGAGGTGTTGCTGGCGGCCCCCACCGGCCGCGCCGCCAAGCGCCTCACCGAGACCACCGGGCGGGAGGCCAAGACCGTCCACCGGCTGCTGGAGTTCGACCCCAGCAGCTTCCAGTTCAAGCGCGACGCCGATCATCCCCTGGAGACCCAATTCCTTGTCCTCGACGAGGCCTCGATGATGGACACGGTGTTGATGAACCAGGTGCTGCGCGCCATACCCGACGAGGCCGGACTGCTGATCGTCGGCGACGTCGACCAATTGCCCTCGGTGGGGCCCGGGGCGGTGCTGGCGGACCTGATCGACGCCGGGACCATCCCCACGGTGCGCCTGACGGAGATCTTCCGCCAGGCGCAGTCCTCGCGCATCATCACCAACGCCCACCGCATCAACCGCGGCGAGCTGCCCCTGGCGCCACCCAAGGGCGAGACCAGCGACTTCTACCTCCTTTACGCTGCCGACCCCGAGGAGATCGCCACCAAGCTGATGGCCAGCGTCACCGAACGCCTACCACGGAGCTTCGGCGTCGATCCGGTGCGGGACATCCAGGTGCTGACGCCCATGAACCGCGGCGGCCTGGGGGTCCGGGCCCTGAACGCGGAACTCCAGGCCCGGCTCAATCCCGCTCGCCAGCCGCGCATCGAGCGCTTCGGCACCACCTTCGCTCCGGGCGACAAGGTGCTGCAACGGGTCAACAACTATGACAAGGAGGTCTTTAATGGCGATATCGGCTGGATCAGCGCCGTGGACCCGGAGCAGGGGACCCTCGTTGTCGACGTCGATGGCCGGCGGGTGGAGTACGAGTTCGGCGAACTGGATGAGCTGTCCCTGGCCTATGCCGCCAGCATCCACAAGTCCCAGGGCTCGGAGTACCCGGTGGTAGTCATCCCCCTGGCCATGCAGCACTTCACCCTGCTGGAGCGCAACCTGCTCTACACCGCCGTGACCCGGGGCCGGCGGCTGGTGGTGGTCATCGCCGAGCCCAAGGCCCTGGCCATCGCCGTCAAGCGCCGGGAATCACGCCAGCGCCTCACCCGGCTGCGGGAGCGGCTGGTGGCGGGCTAGGGTTACTTCGGGACAACAATCGTTCCGGATTGCCTGGGGCCGCTCTCTCCTTCGTACCACAGTGATACGGTGTAACTGCGCCGATTGACGCGCAGATCATTCACCTCAACCTCCACCCACGTCATCGGCTTACTGTCAATCCAGGTGCCGGTATTCGCATAGATGGTGCTGCGTGACCCGATCCGTTGCCAAAACATGGCCTTGTGGGTGTGGCCAAACAACACGATGCGTGGCGTGAACGGATACAGGGTCTTGATCCGTTTGGGCAGGGTGAACAGCAGTTGAGCGCTGTTGATCATGTAGCCCAATTCATTCAGCAGGGCCATTTCTGGCAGGACGATATTTTGCCGATCCGGCCAGGCGGACATAATCTCGGCATACAGGTCCTTGACCTCTTCCACGGTTGGATTGGTCATAAAATCGTCTTTTTCGGCCATATTAAACAGACCATTGGGCCATTTACCGGCCCACAGGGCGATGGCGGTGAAAACGATTTCAATCAAGCGCTCCTGCCAGTCACTGGTATAAGGAACGAGCCTGAGGTTCTTTCTTACAAATTCCTCGATGATCTCAGGGGTAGTAGAGGGGGTACCAGCCGTCTCGGCCTGCGAGGCCGCCAGACGGGTGATGAAGTAACCCAAGGGTAGATGACTGTCCGGATGACTCCAGGTATCTGGCGAGTTGAACAGGGAATAGCGGTGGCCATGTTCCGCCCAGAGCACCTCATCAATGGCGTAGGCCCCTAACCCCGGTTCTTCGGAGCGAATCTCCATGCCGTGAAAGGTTGAGGCCAAAAGCGCTTTCGCCTCTGGTTCAAAGGACAACAGATCATGATTACCCGTTACGTAGGTCACATGGATGTCAGAATTGCCACAGATTTTCTTTAAGGCGGTTACGACCGGTTCGTTATGGGGTGCAACCAGAATATCCTGGAACGAACTGGGTATAGCGTCGATCGGGACCATCCAATCATCCAGCAAATCACCCAGAATCACCAATTCGGTTACATCCTGGCGGTAAATAAGCGCATCCAGAAAATCGGCCAGATAGCCGATATGATCGTACATCCAGGAAGTATCGGGATCGGCGCTGAGGTGAAGATCGCTGATGAAGACGACCTTGCGCTGATTCATCCCAGGAATAAGGTAGGGAGGTCTGGGGCGAGCCGTGACCAGGGAAGGCGTCGCCACCCCCGCCAGGGCGCCACTGACGATGAGATGGAAGAGAAATTCCCGCCGATTCATGATGTCCTCCTCTTCAACTAGCCTGGTTGAGGTGGATTCGGTAGAGGGTTAACTTTTGGTGATCAGCTTGGTTGGGTACGGTCCAGCCGGGAGGGGCTGACGGCGTCTGCTCGATCTGAGTCTAGTCAACCGCCCTGGTCGCTACCGAGTCTTTTGCTGCCGCTGAGGTGGCTTGGAGTTGCCCCCCGGGTTCCGTGTGACCCGAGCCAAGGGGGTGCTGTACCAAGAGGCGCGGGGCCTAGGCTCCCTTAGGGCTACTAGCAGAACCCTTTACCCCCTAAGCAGCGTAGGTTGCAGAGGCCCCCCCTAAGACCTGTCCCGCTCTTGCGCCGCATCGGTGTCTTGCGGCATGGCGGTCAGGGGGCCCGGCGTAGCCGCGTCACCAGCCGGGGTAGGAAGGCCAGCGCCGCCAGCAAGGCCAGGGCGATGAGGACCTTGTGGACCAGGCCTTCGCCACCGACCGCCGCCTCGCGGCCAGCGTAGCCCAGCCAGGTGAAGGCGAAGGCCGGGGGGGCCATGCAGATCGCCGTGGTCAGCAGATAGGGCAGTAAGCGGATGCGGGTGACCCCCAAGGCGTAATTCATCAGGAAGAAGGGGAACAGCGGCACCAGGCGGACGAAGGCGACGAAGCGCCAACCTTCGGCCTCCACCCCCCGCACCAGGCGCTCCAGCAGGCCCCGGTTGCGGGCCTGGACCCAATCGGCGGCCAGGTAACGGGCGATCAGGAAGGCCAGGCCCGCGCCGATCGTGGAGCCGGTGAGATTGAACAGGGTCCCCCAGAAGGGACCATAGAGGGCGCCGCCGGCCAGGGTCATGATGGCGCCGGGGAGGAGCAGGACGGTGGTCAGGGCATAGACGGCCATGAAGAGCAAAGGCCCCGCCGGCCCGGCGGCGTCCATCCAGGCAGCCAGGGCCTCCGCCTCGAAGTGCTCGTGGTGACTCAGCAGCAGGATGCCCCCCGCGGCCAAGGCCAGTATCAGCCAGAAGCGCGCCCCGACCCTCACCCCGCATCAGTCCTTCATGGCATCGATCATCAGCGCCTTGGCCTCACGGTAGTCCTGGTTCGCCTCCTGCATCATCTCCTCGGCGGCCTCCAGGGCCTTGAGGGCCTCCTCGATGTCAGTGCCGGCGAGCATGAGGGGGATCTTGGCGATGTCCTGCTCGTTGCCTTCCACCAGACTCATGTTGCCCAGGTCGCCATGCAGCAGGCTGAGGCGATGCTGGCAGAGGGTATTGGTGTCCTCATGCTGGCAGGAGCAGCTTGCGGCCATGTTGCTGCCCTTGCGTTGGAAAATGACCTCGCAGGGCGCCTCGTCCCCTTGCTGGACCACCAGTCGGATCTTGCGCAGGGGATACTGGAGCTGCTCATAGGCCTCCACCGCCTTCTTGACCGAGACGTAGAACTCCTGGGTGCCGATGGCGGCGGAGAGGCCGACCTTCTCCAGTTGTTCCATGAAGGGCCGGGTGGCGTCGGCGATCTTGACATCGACCCCAGCCTCCTCGAACTGGCGGTGGAGGTCGGCGAAGCGCTGGGCGGCGGTGATGTCCATGTCGGTGATGGCCTGGGCGTCGATGATCACCCACTTGATGGGCGGGTCGGTCTCCGCCACCAGGGTCTCCAGCCGGTCCATGACAAAGCGGGAATTGGCGAAGATCAGGGGGCCGTAGAGGCGGTAGATAAGCAGGCCGGGTACGGTCTCGCCGGCGGCCGGGGGGCCGTCGGGGCTGACGACTCCCTCCGGCAGGGTCGAGAGGGAACGCGCGAGTTTGGTGCCGGGGCGCACGGCGCCGAGGTCCTGGAACTTCCCGCCGGGACGGAGCCGGCGGAGGATGGCATCCTTGGGGCGGGCGAATTCGACGATGACCCCGACCAGGGAGATGAGCAGGCCGAAGATGATGCCGGGAACCACGCCGGCGATGAGGATGGCGCTGGTCACCGCCAGGGAGATGAAGAACTCGAAGCGGTCCATGCGGAACAGGTCGCGCAGGGCGGCGATCTCCAGCATGCCGATGCCGGTGACGATGAGGATGGCGCCCAGGGAGACCTTGGGCAGCATCCCGATCAGTTCGGTGAGGAAAAACAGGGACAGCAGCAGGCCGGCGGCGGCGATCAGTTGCGCCACCTGGGTCTTGCCGCCGGTGGAATCGACGATGGAGGTACGTGACTGACTGGCGGAGACCGGAAAGCCTTGCAGCAGGCCGGCGCCGAGATTGGCCACCCCCAGGGCGTTGAGCTCGGCGTTGGGGGTGATCTCGTAGCGGTTCTTGTTGGCGAAGGTCTGGGCGAGGAGGATGCCGTCGGAGAAAGCGAGGAAGGCGATGGCCACCGCAGCCGGGGCCAGGGCGCTGATGTCGGAGAAATGGAAGGTCGGCAGGGCCAGTTCCGGGATGCCGGAGGGGACCTCCCCCACCAGCTTGATGCCCATGGCCTCCAGGCCCATGAACTGGGCGGCGAGAATGCCGATGGCCGATACCGCCAGGGCGCTGGGGACCCGCGGTAGGTGCTTGTTGAGCAGGATGAGCGTCAGGATCATGGCGAAGCCGAAGAGGAAGGTCGGCATGTGCGCCTGGGGTAATTGGGTGATGACCTGCCACAGCAGGGGGAAGAAGTGTTCGCCGTCGGTATGCACGTTGAAGAGCTTGCCGAGCTGGGTGGCGGCGAGGATCAGGGAGGCGCCGTTGAGGTAGCCGATGAGCACCGGGCGGGAGAGGAAGTCGGCGATGACCCCGACCTTGAGCCGGGCGGCGAGGATGAGGATGACCCCAGAGAGGACCGCCAGGGTGGCGGCCAGGGCGGGGATGCGGCTGGGGTCGCCGGCGGCCAGGGGGAGGATGGCGGTGCCGGCTAGCAGGCCGATGGCGGCGTCGGGGCCGGCGATGACATGACGCGAGGAGGCGAACAGGGCGTAGCCGATGGAGGCGGCGAGGGCGGCGTAGATGCCGGTGATGGGGGGCATGTGCACCAGCTCGGCGTAGGCGATGACCGAGGGGATCATGACGACGCAGGCGGTGATGCCGGCCACGAGGTCCCCGCGCAGCCAGCGGAGCTGGTAGGTGGCCAGGACGTTGAACAGGGGGATGCCTAGGGAAAACTTGCGACCGGCAGCAGTTTGCGTCATTCAGAGGCCTCGTGGATGGGTGGTCTGCGCCCTGGAGGGACAGGAGTCCTTCAGGATCTCCTGTCCGGTTCGGTTCGGGAGCAACAACCCCGCCGCCAGCGGGGTGAGCGCAGCGTAGACGTCATGCAAAGGCAACGATAAGGTAATCAACTGGTCATGAAAAGCCGCACGTGGGCTCTATCATGCCTTTAACCCGCAAGACCGCGCCACTTTCATCACGCGGGGTGGCTGGAAACCTTCCCGGGTCATTCCCGGGATCAGGCAGCCGGATACTGTCCTGGGAACATTCGGGCCGGCTCTGTCCTGGGCAGTGGTGACGGGGTCTGACTCAATGGTCAACCGGCGTCCCCCTTCGCGCCCGGGAGCGGTTTTTGCGGGGATGGGTCCGTTAGAGTAGGCTAATGGCCTCGTCCGCAGCCGGGAATCCGCGCCCGCGGCCGCCAGCCCCCGATGCTTACCGTCACCTAGAGACTCACCGTGGAAAAGGACCTGCGCGAGGCCGCCCTCGACTATCACCGCCGCCCCACCCCGGGCAAGATTGCCGTCACCCCCACCAAGGGGCTCACCAACCAGCGGGATCTGGCCCTGGCCTATTCCCCCGGGGTCGCCGCCGCCTGCGACGCCATCGTCGCCGACCCCACCACCGCCGCGGACTACACCTCCCGGGCCAATCTGGTCGGGGTGGTCACCAATGGCACCGCCGTCCTCGGCCTGGGCAACATCGGCCCCCTGGCCGCCAAGCCGGTGATGGAGGGCAAGGGTTGCCTATTCAAGAAGTTCGCCGGCATCGACGTCTTCGACATCGAACTGGCGGAAAAGGACCCGGACCGGCTGATCGAGATCATCGCCGCCCTGGAGCCGACCCTGGGCGGGGTCAACCTGGAGGACATCAAGGCCCCAGAGTGCTTCTACATCGAGCGCCAGCTCAAGGCGCGGATGAAGATCCCGGTCTTTCACGACGACCAGCACGGCACGGCCATCATCTCCGCCGCCGCCCTGCTCAATGGCCTGAAGGTGATCGGCAAGGATATCGGGGCGGTCAAGGTGGTCTGCTCCGGCGCCGGGGCGGCGGCCATCTCCTGCCTCGATCTCTGGTGCGACCTGGGGGTGCGGCGGGAGCACGTCACCGTCTGCGATTCCAAGGGCGTGATCCATGTCGGGCGACCGGGGGGCCTGGACGAATCCAAGGCCCGCTACGCCCGGGACACAACCGCCCGCACCCTGGCCGAGGCCATCGTCGGCGCCGACATCTTCCTCGGCCTCTCCACCGCCGGGGTCCTGACCCCGGCAATGGTCAAGACCATGGCCGACCGGCCCATGATCCTGGCCCTGGCCAACCCCACCCCGGAGATCATGCCCGACCTAGCCAAGGCGGCACGGCCGGATGCCATCATCGCCACCGGGCGCTCGGACTACCCCAATCAGGTCAACAACGTCCTCTGCTTCCCCTTCATCTTCCGCGGCGCCCTGGATGTGGGCGCCACCAGCATCACCGAGGAGATGAAGATCGCCAGCGTGCGCGCCATCGCCGAGCTGGCGGAGGCCGAGGTCACCGACGAGGTGGCCCTGGCCTATCCCAACCGGGAACTGAGCTTCGGCCCGGACTATCTGATCCCGACCCCCTTCGACCCGCGGCTGATCGTGCGCATCGCCCCGGCCGTCGCCCAGGCCGCCATCGCCTCCGGGGTCGCCACCCGGCCCATCAGTGACTGGGACGCCTACCGCGCCAAGCTCACCGAGTTCATCTACCACACCGGCGTGGGCATGCGCGCCATCTTTCAGGCCGCCCGCCGCACCCCGGGCAAGCGCATCATCCTGGCCGAGGGCGAGGACGAGCGGGTGCTGCGCGCCGCCCAGATCCTCATCGAGGAACGCATCGCCCGCCCCATTCTCATCGGCTGGCCGAGCGTCATCGAATACCGGTTGCAAAAGGCCAAGCTGCGCATGCGCCCGGGCGTGGATTTCGATCTGGTCAATCCGGAATCCGATGAGCGCTACCGCGAATGCTGGGAAGGCTATCTCGCGCTGATGGTGCGACGGGGCGTCACCCCGGCCATCGCCAAGTCCACCCTGCGCCGCGACACCACCGTCATTGGCGCCATGCTCCTCAGGCTAGGTTACGCCGACGGCCTCCTGTGCGGCACCAGTGGCCTCTATGGCGATCATCTCCGGGTGATCCAGGATGTCATCGGCAAGCGCTCCTGCGTCAACACCCTGGCGGCGATGAATTTTCTCATGCTGCCCGGTCGCTCCCTCTTCATGTGCGACACCCACGTCAACCAGGACCCGGACGCCCAGCAGATCGCCGAGATGACCCTCCAGGCCGCCGAACAGGTACGCCAATTTGGCGTCCAGCCCAAGGTAGCCTTGCTGTCGCACTCCAATTTCGGCTCCAGCCCCTCCGAGTCGGCACGCAAGATGGGTCGCGCCGCCGCCTTGATCGACGCCATGAGCGCCGGCGAACTGGAGGTGGACGGCGAGATGCACGGCGACGCCGCCCTCTCCGAGGAATTCCGCCGCGCCGCCAATCCGGACTCCCCTCTCAAGGGCGAGGCCAACCTCTTAATCATGCCCAATATCGACGCCGCCAACATCGCCTACAACCTGCTCAAGATGACTGGCGGCGAGGGGGTCACCATCGGCCCCATCCTCCTCGGCGCCGCCCGGCCGGTACATATCCTCACCACTACCTCCACCGTCCGCCGCCTGGTCAACATGGCCGCCCTGGCGGTGGTGGAGTCCCTGGAGCGTTGAGATGACGCCATCCGACCCAGGAAACCGCCAATTGAGGCGCGATGTCGGTAACGGGCACTGACCGCAACCTCCGTTTCTCATCAGGATCATCATCTTGGCACTCGCGATCTTTGACCTCGACAACACCCTGCTGGCGGGGGATTCGGATTATCTCTGGGGCCTGTTCCTCGCCGAACAGGGCATCGTCGACCGCGACTACTATGAGCGCGAGAACGAGCGGTTCTACCGGGAATACAAGGAGGGCCGACTCGACATCCACGAATTCATGCGCTTTTCCCTGCGGGTCCTGCGGGACCACGACCGGGAGGCCTTGCTCGATTGGCGCGCACGGTTCCTGGCCGAGAAGATCGAACCCATCGTCCCCGCCGCCGCCCTGGCCTTGGTGGAGCGCCACCGGGCCGCCGGGGACACCCTCATGATCATCACCGCCACCAACGCCTTCGTCACCGCGCCCATCGCTGACCGCTTTGGCATCCCCCACCTCATTGCCAGCATTCCGGAGGAGCAGGCGGGGCGGTTCACCGGCGAGGTGGCCGGCACCCCATCCTTCCAGCAGGGCAAGGTCGAGCGCCTGCGCCACTGGCTCACCGAGCAGGGTGGCGACCTGAGGGGCAGCCACTTCTACAGCGACTCCCATAATGACATCCCTCTCCTGGAGCTGGTCGAGCGCCCCGTGGCGGTGGACCCGGACGAGCGCCTGGCCCGCCATGCCCACGAACGGGGCTGGCCCATCATCTCCCTTCGCGACCCCTTACCCGCCTGAGAACCGGCTGAGGACATGGGGCCGCCGCGCGCGCTGTCCGCCCTCTGGCGGGGACTGAGGGTCTTGCTGCACCTGCTGACCGCCTTCCTGCTGGTGGCCCTGTTCATGGCCCCCGCCCGGGCCAGGGGGGGCCGCTTTGCCCATGCTTCGGCCCTGACGCGCTGGTGGTACCGGCACCTGTGCCGCATCCTGGGTCTGCGCCTGGTGGTGGCGGGGGAGTTGGCGCCCGGGGTCCTGCTGGTGGCCAACCATGTCTCCTGGCTCGACATCATTGTCCTTGGCGCCCAGGGCGACGTTTGTTTCCTCTCCAAGGCAGAGATCCGCGCCTGGCCCCTGATCGGCTGGATGGCCGAGGTCCTTGGCACCCTCTTCATCACGCGCGGCGCCCACCAGGCCCGGGAACTGGCGGAACAGATCGCCGCTCGCGCCAGCCGTGACCAGGTGGTGGTCATCTTTCCCGAGGCGACCACCAGCAATGGCGCCGGGTTACGGCCCTTCCACCCCCGACTCTTCGCCGCCGCCCAGGACAGCGGCGCCGCCCTCCAGCCCGTCGCCCTGCGCTATGGCGAACCGGACCACTTGGATCCCATCGCCCCTTTCATCGACGATGACCGACCCGTGCCGCACCTATGGCGGATCCTCCAGCACCCGGGCATCCGGGTCGAGGTCCGCTTCCTGCCCCTCATCGTCAGCCAGGGGCTGGACCGCAAGACCATGGCCCGCGCCTGCCGGGAGGCCATCGGCGCCTCCTTGGGGCTGAATACCAGCGACATGCAAACTGAAGCGGTAAAAAAACCTCTGTAGTCATCGTCCCATCATTTCTGCTTCCCCGGGTCGCTGCCGAGAACTGATATGCGATCTCTATAGCCTCTCCCAAGGAATTAGCCATCGTTTCGCTCGCGCCGACGGTCGCCCAAAAATAAACCGCGCCAGGGCGCGGTTCAGGGGAAGACTGGAGGAGAATCCCTCATCCGGGGGGATGAGGGACTCAGGCTCAAATCTTACTTGGCCTCGGCGGCGGGGGCAGCCGGAGGAGCGGGCGGGGCATAGGGGGCGTAGGGCGCGCCGTAGGGGGCGTAGCCGTAGGGGCCACCCCAGTAGGGGCCATAGCCGTAGCCATAGTAGTCGCGATAACGATTATAACCGCGGCCCCAACCACGCCCGCCACCGGACATGTTCATGTTGAAGTCGCCATAGCCGTCACCGAACATGTCGTTCCACCAGTCGTTGCCGGAGTTGCCCCAACCCGGGCCACCCCAGCCTGGGCCGCCCCAGAAGGCGGAAGCAGAGGCGGAGGCGCCCAGCAGGGCGGCGACGGCGGCGGCGGTAGCAAGCTTTTTCATTCAGTTTCTCCTCAATTTTCTGAGTCTTGTTTAGTGGACGCGGTACCTTGTGTACTCACGGTCACTATAATATTAGCATTCGATTATTTTCAAAATAGATAATATTTATCACCCCCCAAGTTTTCATTGCTCAGAGCTAATAATAGGTCTTCCGGACCGGCCTTCAAGACTTCAGCCGCCCCGCAGCCGCCGGGCGACCTGGATGAGGTCCTGCCAGGCCCGGGCCTTCTGCTCGGGGGAGCGCAATAGATAAGAGGGGTGATAGGTCACCATCAGGGGCAAGGCCCGGGGACCGAAGCTGAGCCAGCGTCCGCGTAAACGGCCCACGGCCTCATCGGTCTCCAGCAGGTTCTGGGCGGAGATGCGACCGAGAGAGACCAGGACCCGCGGCTGGACCAGGGCGATCTGACGCAGCAGGAAGGCGCGGCAGGCCGCCGCCTCCTCCGGTTTGGGGTCACGATTGCCGGGGGGCCGGCACTTGAGGATGTTGGCGATATAGACCTGGTCGCGACTCAGGCCAATGGCGGCGAGCATGCGGTCAAGGAGTTGGCCGGCGCGGCCAACGAAGGGCTCCCCCCGCCGGTCCTCCTCGGCGCCAGGGGCCTCGCCGATGAGCATGAGGTCCGCATCGCGACGGCCCACGCCGAACACGGTCTGAGTGCGCGTCTCACAGAGGCCGCAGGCGCGGCAGGCGGCGACCGCCGCGCGCAGGTCCTCCCAACCCAGGCCTGCCATCGCATCCGTGGGGGCCGGTGAAGCTGCCGGGACTACCGATAAAGCAACGCTGGCCTCCGCACCAGAGAGGGGGGCATCAGCCGCCTGAACCGCAGCGCGGGCGACCTCATCCCCCTCCCCCGCCGCTGACCCGGCCCGCCGTTGCCAGACCTGGATGCCCATGGCCTCCAGGTAGCGGCGGCGCCGGACCGGGTCCAGGGTGGCGCCCATGGCGTGGGTCAGACGTCCGCCCCCTGGGGATGAGCCCGGTCCAGGGGCTTGAGCACCTTGTTACAGGCATTGATGTAGGCCTTGGCGGAGGCAACGATGATGTCGGTATCCGCCCCCTGACCATTGACGATGCGCCCGCCCTTCTCCAACCGCACCGTGACCTCGCCCTGGGCGTCGGTGCCGCTGGTGATGCTGTTGACCGAGTAGAGGCGCAGTATCGTTCCCGAGTTGACGATGGACTCGATGGCCTTGAAGGTGGCGTCCACCGGGCCGCCGCCGATGGCCGCCCCCGGTTCCTCCTGGCCATCCATCTGCAACACCACCTCGGCCCGGGGCACCTCCCCGGTCTCGGAGCAGACCTTCATCGACACCAGCTTGAGGCGCTCGTTGGTGGCGTCGAGGTTGGCGTCCGTCACGAGGGTCTGAAGGTCCTCGTCGAAGATCTCGTGCTTCTTGTCCGCCAGTTCCTTGAAGCGGGCGAAGGCGGCGTTGAGGTCCTCCTCGGAGTCGAAGGTGATGCCGATCTCCGCCAGGCGGCTCTTGAAGGCGTTGCGGCCCGAGTGCTTGCCCAGGACCATGCGGTTCTCGGTCCAACCCACGTCCTCGGCGCGCATGATCTCGTAAGTCTCGCGATGCTTGAGGACCCCGTCCTGATGGATGCCGGACTCGTGGGCGAAGGCGTTGGCCCCCACCACGGCCTTGTTGGGCTGGACCGGGAAACCGGTGATGCCAGACACCAGCCGCGAGCAATTGACGATCTGGGTGGTGTCGATGCGGGTATCGCAGGGGAAGTGGTCCTGACGGGTGCGCACCGCCATGACGATCTCCTCCAGGGCGGCATTGCCCGCGCGCTCGCCCAGGCCATTGATGGTGCACTCCACCTGGCGGGCGCCGTTACGCACCGCCGCCAGCGAGTTGGCCACGGCCAGGCCGAGATCGTTATGGCAGTGGACCGAGAAGACCGCCTGATCGGCGTTGGGCACGCGCTCGATCAGACCGCGGATGAGGTCGCCGAACTGATAGGGCACGCTATAGCCCACGGTATCGGGGATATTGACCGTCCGCGCCCCGGCCTTGATCACCGCCTCCAGGACCCGGCAGAGGAAATCGGGCTCGGAACGGCCGGCATCCTCCGGGGAGAACTCGACGTTGTCGGTGTAGCGTCGCGCCCGCTTGACGGCATGGACCGCCTGTTCCACGACCTGGTCCGGGGTCATGCGCAACTTCCGCTCCATGTGGATGGGCGAAGTGGCGATGAAGGTGTGGATGCGGGCGGAATTGGCCTTGGCCAGGGCCTCGCCAGCGGTATCGATATCCTTGTCCAGTGCCCGGGCCAAGCCGCAGACGGTGCTGTCCTTGATGGCCGTCGCCACGGCCTTGACGGCCTCGAAGTCACCGGGACTGGCCGCCGGGAAGCCGGCCTCGATGACGTCGACCCGCAACTTCTCCAGGGCCTTGGCGATACGCACCTTCTCGTCCTTGGTCATGGAGGCCCCGGGGCTCTGCTCGCCGTCCCGGAGGGTGGTATCGAAAATGATGAGATGATCTGTGCTCATGACTCGCTCCCGCGTATCCGTAAGACCAGGCCAGACCCACCGGGGGCCGCTTGGTCTGGAATTTCATATCTGGCTTGACTGCGTATTCTAAGCCCCCGCCGGGGCGACCGTGTCGTATCTGCCCCTCAGGGCAGCAGCAGGAGGGCGAGCGGCAGGCTCAGGGCTAAAAGCCCCGCCACAAAGCGGGGTGCGAGACGCACCGAGGAGGAGGAGGAGGAGGTGATGCTTGACATGTTCATGGCGTTACTCTGAGATCGAATATAGGGCATACCGCGACGCATGCCAAGAGGCCGTGTGCCAGAGGCCATGTGTCAAGAGGCCGTGGCTAACGATCGAGGACCTCGCCAGCCTGGAGCGGTGCAGGCTGGGGGGCCCGGCGGCGTCTTGGAAGGAAGGTTGCCCGCAATCATATAAACTCATGGCAATTAGTTTTTCGGCATCGATCGGGAGTATCGGTGGCCACTGGGGGGGTGTCGACCGCCGGAAGGCGGTCGTCAAGCCTACCCGGACCTATCGACGGTGTCCCCCGCCAGACGCCCCCGACCCAACCCGGGATGACCGATAATTGATGCGCGAAGACCCTACACTGGGTCTATGAGCGCGATCCCAGACGCCAGCCAGACACCCTCCCCATAGCATTCGGACGGCAGACTCCATGGAGTACAAAGACTATTACAAGACCCTCGGTGTCGCGCGCAACGCCACGCCGGAGGCCATCAAACAGGCCTACCGCAAGTTGGCGCGCAAATACCACCCGGACGTGAGCAAGGAGCCCGACGCCGAAGCGCGCTTCAAGGAGATCAACGAGGCCAACGAGGTCCTCAAGGACCCGGAAAAGCGCGCCGCCTACGACGCCCTGGGCAGTCAATGGCGCGCCGGCCAGGAGTTCCGGCCGCCCCCCGGGCAGGGCGGCTTCCACCGCGAGTTCCGCTACAGCACCGGCAGCGGCGACGCCGGCGGCTTCAGCGACTTCTTTTCCTCCCTCTTCGGTGGTGGGGGTCTCGGCGGCTTCGCGAACGCCTTTGGTGACACCCGCCGCGGCGGCGTGGGCGCCGGTGGGCAGCGCGAGGAACTCTTCCGCCAGCGCGGCCAGGACCAGACCGCGCGGGTCGAGATCAGCCTGGAGGAGGCCTTCGCTGGCGGCACCCGCGAACTGCGCCTGGAAACCCCGAGCCAGGACGCCCAGGGCCAGGTCCATCTTCAGCACCGCACCCTCAAGGTGCGCATCCCCCCCGGCGTCAGCCAGGGGCGGCAGATCCGCCTCGCCGGCCAGGGCCAGCCAGGCTTCGCGGGCGGCCCCGCCGGCGACCTCTACCTGGAGGTCCACCTGCGCCCCCACCGGATCTATCAGACCGACGGCCGGGACGTTCTCCTCCACCTCCCCATCACCCCCTGGGAGGCGGCCCTGGGTACCCAGCTCCAGGTGCCGACCCTGGGGGGTCCGGTCAGCCTCAAGATCCCCGCCGGCAGCCAGAGCGGCAAGCGCATGCGCCTCAAGGGCCGCGGCCTGCCGGGCGACCCGCGCGGGGATCAGATCCTGATTCTGGAGATCCACACTCCGCCAGCGGACAGCGACGAGGCCAAGGCCCTCTACCAGCGCATGGCGGACCACCTGGCCTTCAACCCCCGCGCCAAGTTTGGAGGCTGAGCCATGACCCAGCCCATCGACCTCTTCCGCGAGCATCCCCTGGACCTCCTGCCCGAGCTGATCCTGGACGAGAGTCCGGCCATCGGTCTGGAGGACCTGACCCATCTGTGCGGCATCAGCGCCGAGATCCTGACCCTGCTGGTCGGCGAGGGCCTGCTCTCCCCGCTGGGCCAGTCACCCGCCGACTGGCGTTTTGACAGCCTGCAAATCACCCGTATCCGCCGCGCCCTGCGCCTTAGCCGCGACTTGGAACTCGACTGGCCCGCCACCGCCCTGACCCTTGACCTCCTAGACGAGATCGAGCACCTGCGCCACCGTATCCACTGCCTGGAACTTCAGCTCGGGCGCTGGGAGTGAAACACGGCTTAGGGCTGTCGATGATGGTCGAAATCGCCGCTGAAGTTCATACAAGGTCAAGCGTGAAGGTCGAGTCGGAGGTCATCTAGAGCACCTGCGGCGAGCCATGGCCCCTGACATATTCCGGCGAATCGTGAGGCATGACGACAGGTATGGCGCGCGATGAAGACCAATCGTCCCATTTATCTCTTTCTTTCCGCTGGGATTAGAATTCTGCCTTTTCGCGCGAATTCGCAGCCTGGCCACGAGGGGAGCATGGGCCATATTGAACCTGGTGACCCCGATTCAGGAGACCAAGGCGTATCATTCAACTTTTGCCGAGGACAAGGACGAAGGCTTGACCGCGGTTCCGCTTGACCCGAGATCGCAAACTACAAGCGAATGTGTTCGCCATGCAACGTCCTAAATGTCTGACTAATCCTTGAACGCCCCCCCTAGGACACAACTCCCCCATCTCGTCCAGTCGCTGAAGTGGTCCTTCCTGGCAGAGTTGGCCAGCAAGGCTCTCACGCCGGTCATCTTTCTCATCCTCGCACGCTTGCTGACGCCGGAGGATTTCGGGGTCATGTCCGCCGCGGCCATGGTCATCGCCTTTTCAGAGATCTTCTGGGAGGCGGGTATGGGCAAGGCCCTGATCCAGCGCCAGACGGACGTGCCCCAAGCGGCCCAGGTCGCCTTCTGGATCAACCTGGGGCTTGGTGTGGTCATTGCCGGCATCCTCTTTAGCGGTGCGGAACGGATTGCCCTGACCCTTTTCCAGGACGAGCGTGTCAACCTGGTCCTGAAGGTGATGACCTTACAACTGTTCCTGGGGGCACTCTCCTCGGTGCCGACGGCCTTGGTCCAGAAAGAGATGGGGTTCCAGAAACTCTTCTGGGTCCGGCTAGCCACCCTCGGCCTTCCAGGGATGGCCTCCGTTCCCCTGGCGCTCTTCGGCTGGGGCTATTGGGCCCTGGTGATCGGCACCCTGGCGGGCCAGGCGGGGCAGGTTGTCCTGCTGTGGCGTCTGAGTCGGTGGCGACCGACCTGGGGTTTCCAGCCTGCCGTGGCGCGGGATATGGCGCGATTCGGGGCCTGGGTGGGTCTCTCGGGGCTCCTGGGATGGTTCTACCTCTGGGCCGACGCCCTGATCGTCGCCCGCTATCTGGGCACCCACGATCTTGGCCTGTATCGGACGGGGAACCAGTTGGCCATGATGCTCTTCGGCATTCTGCTGGCACCGGTCCTCCCCGTCCTTTACAGTCGTCTCTCCCGTTTGGGGCGGGACAGGGAGCGACTGCGGGCCACCATGACGCTGGTGATCAAGGTCGCGATCCTCATCAGCGTGCCCGCGGCCTGCTTGATGTTCGTGACCGGCGGGGATGTCGCCGCCCTGTTATTCTCCAGCCGCTGGGAAGGCATCGGCGACGTGATCGCCATCCTGGGTCTGGTGCATGGCTTCGCCTGGGTAGTGGGGATGAATGGCGAGGCTTATCGGGCCATGGGACACCCCCAAGTCGAGACCCTGGCCATGGCGGGAACCGTTTTGTTCTATCTGGTTGGATATCTCTATGCGGTGGGATTCGGCCTTGAAACCTTCCTTTGGGCGCGATTCATGCTGATGGGCTTTGGCTTGTTGATCCAATTGATTGTGTTAAAAGTTTTCTTACAGATCGCTATCTTGCCCTTACTAGCGCGTCTCCTTGCCATGGCCCTGGCGACCCTGGCCCTGGCAAGTCTGGCTAAATACCACCTCTTCGCCACCAGCCTGGCTAGCCCCTTCCTCAGTCTGACGTTCACCATCACCCTCACCCTGTTCTCTCTGGGGGTGGGAATTTACCTGCTGGAGCGAAAAAGACTCTTCCGGGACCTCCTCACCCTCTTTCGTGGCGGTGGGCGGACCACCATGCCCCCGGGCTAATGGCATCTCCGCCCTACTTGATGCCCTCGGTGCCAACCCCGCCTGACCCGAGAAAACCCAAAAAGGGCTGGGGATGGGTATACTTCGCCCAACATATCCGTTATGAGCCCCTCCCCCCATCGTTCCCCTGCCAAGGGGAAGGGGGTCAGAGAATCATCGGCTGGCGCGGTAGAAGCTGCCTTCCGTGCAAGAGGAGTCTGTTCGGTAAACATCCAACCAACTCAGGCCCCGTGACCTAGTCTTTCTTGTCGTAACCGTTCCTGTCGTCCCCGATGCATGAAATCACCGCCCAGGAAGAGGAATACGCCTTCCCCTATCACTATGTCGCCCAGTTCCAGAATGGGCACTTTCGCCAGCACTTTGTCGACACCTGGGGGATCAATTACGCCCTGACGATCGAGTTCATCCTTTCCCGCGTGCGTGCCTTGCGACCAGGTTCCGTCATCGACATCGGCTGCGGTGATGGCCGATTGACCCGGGAGCTGAGCCTGGGTACCGGGGTGGGCTCGATTACCGGCGTGGATTTTTCCGCGCGCGCCATCAAGCTGGCGCAAGCCATGAATGCCGATCATCCCGAGATCACCTTCCTTGCCACGGACATCACCCAACCCCATACCTGCGGACCCTTCGACCTGGGCGTCCTGATGGAGGTGTTCGAGCATATTCCACCCGCGGATTGCGAAGGATTCCTGGCGGGGGTGAGGCGTCTTCTCAAGCCAGGGAGCACTCTGTTGCTGACCGTGCCCCATGCGAACAACCCACTGGAATACAAACATTTCCAGCATTTCACCAGCAAAAGCCTGCTCCGCTACCTGGAAACCGGATTTCAGATCCAGGAGGTCATGCCGTTCGAGAAACGTGCCTTCAGTCGCGAATTTCTGGAGGGCTTGTTGTGTAATCGGCTCTTCGTCTTGAACGAACCTCGCCTCCTAGCCGCCATCTATCGCTTCCATCGTCGCCGACTATTCCATTGCCATAGTGAAGATGAATGTCAGCGCCTCTTTGTCGAGGCCCGGGTCGTCTGACGGGCATGCTGAGCGTCATCATTCCCACCCGCAACCGCCAGGAGTTTCTTCGGGCGGCTTTAGCCTCCCTCACCCGACAGACCCTCCCTGCCCGGCATTTTGAAATCCTGGTCGTGGACAATGGCTCCCGCGACAGTACGGCCGCGATGGTTCATGCCCTGGCCGCGACCTTGCCTAACCTGCTTTATCTTCAGGAACCGGAACCCGGTTTGCACGCCGGCCGGCATCGGGGCATGCTCGCGGCGGCGGGGGAGGTCCTGGTCTTTGCCGATGATGATATCGAGGCCCAACCCACCTGGTTGGCCGCCATCGCGGAAGGTTTCGCGGACCCGACCGTCGCTATGCTGGGCGGGAACAATTTGCCCCTCTTCCTGGCCCCCCCACCCGCCTGGTTGCTGGCCCTCTGGCATCGCTCCCGGGCCGAGGGTGGCCTGGCCCTGCCGACCTTGAGCATCCTGCAACTCCCGGGTCCGGCGCGGGCCATCAGCCCCTTCTATGTCTGGGGCTGCAACTTCGCCATCCGCAAGTCGATCCTAGTGCAGGCCGGCGGATTTCACCCCGATGGCATGCCCAACGAACTGATCCGCTTCCGGGGCGATGGCGAAACCCATATCGCCCAGTTCGTCGCGACCTCCGGGATGAAAAGCCTGTTCCATCCCGCCGCCACCATCCAGCATAAGGTCACGCCCGAGCGGATGACCCTGGGCTACTTTCGCCAGCGGGGGTTCAACCAGGGGGTGTCGGATTCTTATACTGCACTCCGAGAGGGGGCCAATCAGCCCCAGCCCCTCTGGACCCTGCCCTCTCGGTTAGCACACGGGGTTGGGCGGCGACTGGAGGCGGCCTGGTTCAATCTCCGCTCACCACCGGAGGCGCGCAGGGCCCGGGTGGAAGAGTGGGCGGGCTACCAGGAGGGTTACGCCTTCCACCAGGACGCCTATCGGACGGATGAATCGGTGCGTGCTTGGGTGCATAAGCCGACCTATTTTAACAGCTTGTCGACGGTGTAGGCGGCTAAGCCGGCAAGGATAACCCCACAATCCATTTGCTCTCAGGATGTTGAGTCGACTCGCTAACACAGAACTTATCCTGGCCCCCCGGTTATCATTATCGCCCATCATGATCGAACACATCACCCACGCCGACCGCACCCTGGCCGTGCTGCTGAATGCCAATTATCGTCAGGAAGGCATCCAGTTCTTCACCCCCAATGATTTCTCCCAACAATTGGGCTACATGAACCGTCCCCAGGGTTATGTGATCCCACCACACGTCCACAACCCGGTGGCGCGGGAGGTGCATTACACCAAGGAAGTCCTGTTCATCAAATCCGGTCGGGTGCGGGTGGATTTTTATGACGATGATCAGAACTACCTGGAGAGCCGCATCCTGGTCCGGGGCGACGTGCTGCTTCTCGCCTATGGCGGCCACGGCTTCGAGATGCTGGAGCCGACGGAGATGATCGAGGTCAAGCAAGGCCCCTACGCGGGCGATCAGGACAAGACCCGTTTCATCGGGATTACGGCCGCGCAGGCGCGAATCAAATCCTGAAAGGACCGCCACCAGCACATCACCAGATGTCGATCACCATGTCTAGCACCACTCCCTTTGACGCCTACGGCCGCTATTACGACCTGCTTTACCGCGATAAGGACTATGTCGCCGAGGTGGCCTATATCGATGGCCTCCTGGACCGTTACGGCATCACCGGCCGGGAATTGCTGGAATTTGGCTCTGGCACGGGCAAACATGCCCGGCTGCTCGCCATAAGCGGTTACCGCGTGACTGGTGTCGAGCGCAGCGCCGAGATGATTGAGCAGGCCTTGCCGTTCCCCGGCGTTAGCTACCAGCAGGGGGATATCCGTACCGTCCGGCTGGGACGCACCTTTGACGCGGTACTATCCCTCTTCCATGTGATGAGCTACCAGACCACCAACGCCGACGTGGAGGCAGTCTTCGCCCGGGCGGCGGAGCACCTGGGGGCGGGCGGGCTCTTTGTCTTCGATGTCTGGTACAGCCCGGCGGTCCATGCCCAGCGCCCGGCGGTGCGGGTCAAGCGCCTGAGCGGTGACGGGGTGGAGATCACCCGCCTGGCCGAACCCGAGCTGTACCCCAACGACAACCGCGTCGATGTGCACTACACCATCTTCGCCCGCGACACTACCACCGGTGCCGTCCACACCCTGACCGAGACCCACCCCATGCGGCACTTCTCCTTGCCCGAGCTCGATCTGTTGGCGGTCGGGGCCGGCTTCGAGCGCCTGCGCGCCGAGGCCTTCCTGACGGGTGACCCGCCCAGCGAGGCCAGTTGGGGCCTGTGTCTGGTGCTACGTAAGGTCTGATGCGATGGGTATCCCTCGACCCGCTCCTCAACGCGCGGCGTCGCTGACACCTGACACCTGACACCTGACACCTCACACCTGACACCTGACACCTGACACCTGATCCCGCATCGTTCATCCCTGACCTCTGACCCAAGCCATAGAACATGTCCGTCTTCATCCCCGTCAATGAACCTCTGCTCAATGGCAACGAGAAAAAGTATCTGGCCGAGTGTATCGACACCGGCTGGATCTCCTCCGAGGGACCCTTCGTCAGCCGCTTCGAGCAGGCCTTCGCCGCCCGGGTGGGGCGCAAGCACGGGATCGCCGTTTGCAATGGCACCGCGGCCCTGGACGCCGCCGTCGAGGCCTTGGGTATTGGCCCGGGGGACGAGGTGATCCTGCCCACCTTCACCATCATCTCCTGCATCAATCAGATCGTCCGCTCCGGCGCCACGCCGATACTGGTGGACAGCGACCCAGACACCTGGAACCTGGATGTCTCCCGGATCGAGGCCCTGATTACCCCCCGTACCCGGGCGATCATGGCGGTGCATATCTATGGCCTGCCGGTGGACCTGGACCCCCTCCTCGATCTCGCCCACCGCCATGGCCTCAAGGTGATCGAGGACGCCGCGGAGATGATCGGGCAAACCTACCGCGGCAGCCCCTGCGGCGGTTTTGGCGATATCAGCACCGTCAGCTTTTATCCCAATAAGCATGTCACCACGGGTGAGGGGGGCATGATCCTCACCGATGACGATGACCTGGCCGAGGCCTGCCGGGGGCTGCGCAACCTGTGCTTTCTGCCGCGCCAACGCTTCGTCCACGAGCGGCTGGGGTGGAACCTGCGCATGACCAATCTCCAGGCCGCCCTTGGCCTGGCGCAACTGGAACGGCTGGATGAATTCGTGGCCCGCAAACGCTTGATGGGTCAACGCTATACCCAATTGCTGGAGACTATCCCGGGAGTGCAACTGCCCCTGGCCCAGACCGATTATGCGGACAACGTATATTGGGTCTATGGCCTGGTCCTGGACGATGCGCACCCGCTAGACGCGGAGGGGGCGATGCAACGCCTGGGGGCCGCGGGCATTGGTACCCGGCCTTTCTTTTACCCCATGCATCAGCAACCGGTTTTCCGTGAGCGGGGACTCTTTGCCACCGATTCCCACCCCGTGGCGGAGCGACTGTACCGACGGGGTTTCTACATTCCCAGCGGTCTGGCCCTCACGGAGGAGCAGATCGAGACGGTGGCCTCCACCGCACGGACGGTCTTGGCATGATGATGGGGAGCAGCACTCCTGGCCACTTGGTCCTCATGGTCGTGATCGCGGCCCGTACTCATCAGGATGAGTGGTATTGGCCACTTGCCATGTCCACGAGGGTCTTTCCCCCTGACGACCATGGCGGACAAGTTGCCAACCGGACTTATGAAAGTCTTCAGTCCTGGCGCGGCTAGGGAAGGATGTACCGATGCGACTGGTAAGGCTGGGGGTCCTGTTCGATCAGCAGATTCATGAAGGCGGCGGTTACCAACAGGCCCTAAACGCCGCCCTGATCGTCAAGGAGATCAATCCGGAGCTCGTCGAGCCGGTATTTTTCACCACCCTCCCCGACACTGTCCCCACCCTGGCCAGCTTCGGCATTGACGCTCAACCTCTGCGCTTTTCGTTGCCCCAACGACTGATCCGCCTAGCCCGCCGCGCTATCAGCCATCCCTCCTGGATGATCCTGATAAAGCGCTGGCTGGGGGAAAACGCCTTCGAGGCCTTTTTCACTCGCCAGGGGATCGACCTCCTCTACTTCCTCTCCCCCACCGGCCTCGCGGTGGAGCTGGAACGGCTCAACTACATCGCCACCATCTGGGACTTCTGTCATCGGGATGACCCGGAATTCCCAGAGGTGCGCCTTGACTGGGAGTTCGAGGTCCGGGAGCGGTTTTACCACCGCGTCCTGCCTAAGGCTACCGCGGTTCTGGTGGATGCGGAATCCAGCCGCATCCAGGCCTGCCAACGCTATGGCCTGGACCCGGAGCGCGTCCAGGTGATGCCCTTCGCCCCGGCACCCGGTACCCGCATCACCGAGGATGACTATGAGGCCGGGTTCATCGACATCGGTAGGAATTACGCGCTCTCCGACCCCTATGTCTTTTACCCCGCCCAATTCTGGGCGCACAAGAATCATGTCTACCTGTTGCGGGGCCTTCAACGACTTGCCGAACGCTTTGGTCAGCGCGTCGGCGCCATCTTCGCCGGAGGGGACAAGGGCAATCTGGCCCTAGTCAAGGTGATGGCGGAAAGGCTGGGGTTGATTGAGCGCATCCGTTTCGCCGGTTTCGTCCCCAATGATGAGATGCCCTATCTTTATCGGCAGTCCGTCGCCCTGGTCATGCCGTCCTATTTCGGTCCCACCAATCTCCCCCCGCTGGAGGCCTTCGCCCTCGGCGTCCCGGTTCTCTATCCCGATAAAGCCGGCCTACGTGAACAGGTCGGTACGGCCGCGTTGCTGATGGACCTCCAGGACCCGGACTCCCTGGCGACGCACCTCAATGACCTGCTCACCCAACCCGCGTTAAGGCAGCTCCTGGTGACGGCTGGACGGAACCGACTGCTCGAGCTCGATGCCATCGATCGGAAGAAGATTCTGGAAAGAATTCTCCGCGATTTTCAAGCCCGTTGCGCCACCTGGCGGACTTAGGCTGGTCAAGACGACCAGCGAGGCATCGGCCATGTCCATGGGCAAATACAAAGCCATGCAGTCTCGCTGACTATTGGTTACAGCCTCTTTAAGGCCACGCACCCCGATCAGCGAACAGAACCTGTTGATGGCGCATCTCCGTCATGACAAGTTCAGTCCGCCAATCAGCCTGAATGGCTACATGCCGGGGCAGCCCCCTCACCCCGCGCGGAGATATCTCAGGCTCTCCACCGTGAAGGGCTGGGGATCTATGCCCAGCAGGGGATAGGCGCTGGCATCGGCGCAGACATTGCCTTCCATCAGCATGGTGAGCTGGTCGCGGCTGATGGGGAACCAGGGGAAGCGGTCGAAGAGGGCGGCGGCCGTCTTCACGCCGATGGCCGGGGCGGGGAGCATCAGCTTGCGCTTGTCCACGGCGGCGGCGATGGTCTCCAGGATCTCCTTCCAGCTCTTGGGCTCCGGGCCACAGAGCTCGAAGGTGCGGCCCTCGGTCTCCGGCCGGGTCAGGGCGCGGACGAAGGCCTGGGCCACGTCGGCGATGGCCACCGGGGCGAGCTGGAAGGCGCCGGCCCCCGTGGGGAGCAGGCCCGGGTAGAAGAGCGGGGCCGGCAGGGGGCTGTCGATGATGTCCCGGCGCAACTGAGTGCAGAACTCCATGCGCCCCTGGGGGGGGCCAAAGATCACCGAGGGCCGGAAGATGGTCCAGCGCGGGCATGAGGCCTTGACCGCTTCCTCCGCCTGATGCTTGCTGCGCTGATAGGCGGTACCGTCCGGCTTGACGCCATTGGCGCTCATGAGGACGAAGCGGCCCACCCCGGCGGCCCGGCAGGCCTCCAGGGTCCGTTCGACGCCGCGGAACTGGAGGTCCTCGAAGGTGATGCCCTGGGACGGGAACTCCCGCAGGATGCCGATGAGATAGATGACGGCATCGGCGCCCTGGACGCACTCGGCCAGGGCCACCGGATCACTCACCTCACCCCGCACCTGCTCACACTGGTCGAGGGGCAGACCGCTACCACTGGCGGGATCGCGCATCAGCAGCCGGGGAACATGGCCGGCCGCGATCAGGGCCGGGACGATATGGGAACCGACGAACCCGGTCCCGCCGATCAGACTGACTTTCATGGCTCACTCCTCCAAAAGAACAGGGGTTGTATTGACGACGGATCGCAGTTTTCGGCCTTGACCAAGAGGGCCGGGAGGCGTCTGGCGAGGGTGGCGACCGCAGGGCGGCGGTCGTCAAGCCGCCAGGGATGGATTCACGGCATCCCCCGCCAAGCCGCCACCCACCCGGAGACACCGAAAAATTATTGGGCTGTGAAATTATTGGGCAATGAAATAGAGCTCCATCATTGGGTTGCGCTGGGTATCTTCACACCTGGCAGGGCGGGAAATGTTCAGGATTCCTTGCGAGTTTCCAGGGCCGCCAGGGCGCGCTGGCGGGCGAAGTCATGCTCGACCAGGGGCTCGGGATAGTCCACCCCCAGGCGCACCCCGGCGGCGGCCAGGCTGGCCTTGCCCGCGGCGAAGGGGGCGTGGAGGTCCCTGTCGGGCAGGCGGCGCAGCTCGGGGACCCAGCGGCGGACATATTCTCCCCGGGTGTCGAACTTCTGGCCCTGCAACACCGGGTTGAAGATGCGGAAATAGGGGGCGGCGTCGGCGCCGCAACCGGCGACCCATTGCCAGCTCCCGGCGTTATTGGCCAGGTCGGCGTCCACCAGGGTGTCCCAGAACCAGTCCTGACCGCGCTGCCAGGGTACCAGCAGATGCTTGACCAGGAAGGAGGCGACCACCATGCGCACCCGGTTGTGCATCCAGCCGGTGTGCCAGAGCTCGCGCATGCCGGCGTCCACCAGGGGGTAGCCGGTCTGGCCGCGCCGCCAGGCGGCGAAGGCGGCCTCATCCTCCCGCCAGGGGAAGCGGGCGAAGCGGGGGTTGAAGGGCTCCGTGGGCAGGCGGGGCCAGTGGTGGAGCAGGTGCTGGCAGAACTCCCGCCAGCCCACCTCGCGCAGAAAGGCATCCCCACCCTTGGTGGCGGCGGCGGTGCTGGACTGAAGGCCGCGGACGGCGTGCCAGACTTGGCGGGGGGAGATCTCGCCGAAATGCAGGTGGGGCGAGAGCCGGGAGGTGCCGGGGTGGCCAGGGAGGTCGCGATCCGCGGCATAGCCCAGCACCGCCGCGTCGAGGAAGGCGGTCAGGCGTTGCCAGGCCCCCGCCTCCCCCGGCGCCCAGGTCTCCCGCAGGCCACCGGCCCAGTCCGGGGTCCGGGGCAGCAGGGCCAGGTCATCCAGATCCAGGCCGGTGACCTCCAGTGGGGGGGAAGTCAGGCGGTCGGGGGCGGGCGTCGGGGCCTCGGGCTCTGGCAAGGCCAGGCAGGCCCGCCAGAAGGGGGTGAAGACCTTGAAGGGCTCACCGGCCCCGGTCTTGACCTGCTCCGGTTCCTGTAAGAGCCGGCCTCGGAAGCGGCGTACCTCCAGGCGATCCTTCAGTTCCCGCCACAGGCGCTGCTCCAGGTCCGCCTCCGCCGGTGTGTAGCCGCGGTGGAAATAGAGGGCCTGGGCCTGGCACTCCGCCGCTAGCTGGCGGATGGCCGTGAAGGCGTCACCCTGGCGGATGACGAGCCGCCCCCCCCGGGCACTCAGGTCCGCGGCCAGGGCCGCCAGGCTGTGGTGAAGCCACCAGCGGCTGGCCCCGCCGAGGCGCCAGGGACCGGGGGTCTGATCGTCCAGGACTAAGAGGGGGATGAGCGGTGCACCCGTGGCCACCGCCGCCCGCAGGGGGGCATGGTCGGAGAGCCGGAGATCGTCGCGGAACCAGAGAATGATGGGCGATGCTGACATAGCGATGGGCTGGGGGATCTGATGGGCTGGGGGGGTCTAGTGATGTATCTTTCTCAGACAGTTGGTGAAACGCTGATTAACTCCGGATTCTGGGCGAAAACGCCTTGCAATGCCTTGATTCAGTTACGACGATCACAGCGGCTCGCGAATTAAACAGCGTTACCTTAGGTCGTGAACCGCGATAGTGATGCCGGTATTAATCCGCGGCCTGGGGCCAGCCCAGGCAATCGCCGATGAGCCGCAGGGCCGAGGTAAAATCCGTGCCCAGGGGCCGGGCGCCAGCGTCGGTGATGATCCGGGGAGCGCGAACGGAGGCCATGCCACCCACCAGAATGGGCAGGGGTGTCAGGGCCACCAGGGCGGCAAGTTCACGGGCCAGGTCCGCGTCCGGCATCTGGGCGGAGGCCGAGAGCACCACGGCCCGACATTCCGCGATGCGGGCGGCGGCGGCGATCTCGGTGGCGGGGACATCGGCGCCCAGCAGCACCAGCCGGTAACCCTGGCCGGCCGCCGCCAGGGCGAACTGGATCAGGCCCAGTTCGTGATGCTCCCCGGCGGGACAGGCGGCGACCAGGCGCGGACCCTGGCCCAAGGCATTCAGGTGCTGAAACCGCGCCCCGAGTTTGTTGCGCAGGAAGTTGGAAAAAAAGTGCTCCCGGGCGATGCTCGCCTCCCCCTGAGGCCAGGCGGCGCCCAGCCGTTCCAGCACCGGGGTGGTCAGGTGGCTGGAGACCCGCTCGATGGGGTAGAGGGACAGGGCGTCGTTGTAGACGGCATCCAGGGCCGCCGTGTCGAAGCGGCGCACGCCCTCCAGCATGGCGGCGATGTAGGCCGGCCAGGGATCAGTTCCCGGGAACATGACCGGTATCCGCGCCTCGCCCCCGGCCTGCCCTGCCTGGATTTCGATCCCAGCGAGAGACGGCGACAAGGCAAGATCGTGAATTTGGGTCGGAGTTTGGGCCGGAGTCGGGGTCCGGGTTTGGGCAGGAGTTTCAGTTGTGGTTGGGGTCTGGGTTTGGGTCAGGGCCTGGGTCGGCACCGGAAAGGCCGGGGGGTAAGCAGGGGGAGCCAGAGAGACCGGAGATGAAGCAGCGGCCGAGGCCTCCAGCCGCCCCAGTTCGCCGTCATTGGCGACCCGGACCAGATCACCCTCATTGGTTGGCCGGACTAGATCCCCGACATTCGCCGACCGGACCAGATCCCCGTCATTGGCGGCCCGGGCCAGGAAAGGTCCCACTTGCCCCACCCCCACCCCCCGTTCCATCAGAGCCAGGACCTGGCGCACGCGCTCGATGTCCGCCTCCGTATAGAGGCGATGCCCCTTCTCCGTCCGGGTCGGGGTGATCAGACCGTAGCGGCGTTCCCAGGCCCGCAGGGTGACCGAGGGGACGCCGGTCCGGCGGGACACGGTGCGGATCGGGTAGAGACCGAACCCCTGCACCCCCCCGTCGTCATCCTCCGCGCTCACTACTTCACTCATGCTGGCTTGCCTATGGCCCTTTTTATATGTTATACCACACTTATACAAAAATTGTACAAAGCCGATACAGCGCAGGTATCCCCCATGACCCCGATCCCCTACCTGGACCTTCCCTCCTTCGAGCACAGCCTTGTGGCCGAGCGCGCCCGCGAGCGGGTCGAACCTGGGGCCATGCTGGAACTGGAGCTGGACATCCTCATCTCCGCCAATGGCGTCACCTGCCGGGACAGCCGGGTGATCCGCAAGTCCAATCTCTGGCGGGACTTCTTCCCGGGCCAACTGGATCGGCAGCTCCTGGGCTCGGCCGTGGGGGAGCGGGTCGAGGCGGACTTTACCCCGGGGACCTTGACCGACTACCAGGAGGGTGAGCGCTTCACCGCCCCCCGGGGCGCCTTCCGCAGCCGCAAGCTGGTCCGCCGCGACCTGGAGCCGCGGCTGGGCCGTTTCTACCCCCGGGGATTCCTGGCGGGCCAGCGGGGGATCTTCTCGGAGGACCGGCGCCCCCTGCGCGTGACCGGGATGCCCGCGGACCGCCTGGAGATCGACAGCCGCCACCCCCTGGCGGGCGTCCCGGTCCGGCTGGGCATCAGCGTCCTGGGCACCTGGGGGGCGGGCGAGGAGCACGGCGGCATCTGCAATGACATCGCCATGCTGGCCACGGGGGAGGGCCCGGGGATGCAACTGCCCCTGCCGGTGGGGGCAAGCGACTTCTGGTACCCCGAGGCCCTGGGGCGCCTGGACAACCGCGACGATGAGGTCTTCTACGAGCGCACCCGCCTGGTGCACCACCTGGACAGCCATTGCCGGGCCCAGATCGAGGCCCTCTACGGTCGCTTGGTTCCCGCCGGCGGCCGGGTTCTGGACCTGATGTCGAGCTGGGTCTCCCACCTGGACCGCATCGCCCCCGCCAGCCAGGTCACGGGGCTGGGGATGAACCGGGAGGAACTGGACGCCAATCCGCGCCTGGTGGAACGGCTGATCTATGATCTCAACCAGAACCCCACCCTGCCCTTTGCCAAGGGCAGCTTCGACGCCGTGGTCTGCACCGCATCCTTCGAGTACCTGACCCAACCCCGCCAGATCGTCGCGGAGATTGCCCGGGTGCTGAAGCCCGGCGGCATCTGTATCATCACCTTTTCCGATCGCTGGTTCCCGACCAAGGCCGTTCAGGTCTGGACCGAGGTTCATCCCTTCGAGCGGCAGGGCTATGTCCTCGCCAGCCTGATGAGCGACGAACGCCTGGATGACTTTAACACCTACAGCCGCCGCGGCCTGCCGCGCCCCGAGGACGATGCCCGCGCCGGGGAACTGGAGCTCTCCGATCCCCTGTTCGCGGTCTGGGCCCGGCGCCGGCCGGAACATTGAGCTACCGCGGACACCTGGCGAACGCCAGCGAACCACCGCAACCGCCGGGCGGGCGCCGGGCCACTGAAAGGCCCGCTGACCGCCTCCCGTTCACTTGAAGGATCGCGCCTGATGAAGTACCTGTCCGAGTCCGATTATGTCCACGGCCAGCCCCCCGCCACGGGGGTCCTGCTGGTCAATCTCGGTACGCCGGATGCCCCGGACCGGGTGGCGGTGCGGCGCTATCTCAAGCAGTTCCTCTGGGATCCGCGGGTGGTGGAGACCCCCCGGCCCCTGTGGTGGCTGATCCTCAACGGCATCATCCTCACCACTCGCCCCCAGCGCTCGGCCCGTGCCTACGCCAGCATCTGGGGCCAGGACGGTTCGCCCCTGCTGAGCTTCTCCCGGGCCCAGCACGCCCGCCTGGTGGAGGCCCTGGGGCCGACGCTGAAGGTGGAATTGGCCATGCGTTACGGCCAGCCCTCCATCCCCCAGGCCCTGGCGGCCCTGCGCCAGGCCGGGGTACGCCGTCTCCTGGTGCTGCCGCTCTACCCTCAGTACTCCGGCACCACCACCGCCAGCGTCTTCGACGCCGTGGCCCAGGAGATCCGCGGGTGGCGCTGGATCCCCGAACTGCGCTTCGTCAATCAGTACCACGACGATCCGGGTTTCATCGCCGCCTTGGCCGACTCGGTCCGGGCCTACCAAGCGGAGCATGGCCAGCCCCAGCGGCTGGTGATGTCCTTTCACGGCCTGCCCCAGGCCTATTTCGACGCCGGTGACCCCTATCATTGCCAGTGTCACAAGACCGCCCGGCTGCTGGCTGAACAGCTGGAGCTCAGGGCCGAGGACTATGCCGTGACCTTCCAGAGCCGGCTCGGCGTCAAGGCCTGGCTCCGGCCCTACACCGACGAGTACCTGCAAGGTCTGCCCGAGCAGGGCATCCGCCGCATCCAGCTCATCTGCCCCGGTTTCAGCGCCGACTGCCTGGAGACCCTGGAGGAGGTGGCCATGGAGAACCGCGACCACTTCCTGGCCAAGGGGGGCGAGACTTACGACTATATCCCCTGTCTCAACGACGGCAAGGGTCACATCGCCTTCCTCAAGGATCTGATCCACCGCCACCTCCAGGGCTGGGAGCCGGCACCCTTCGATGGCCCCGCCAGCCTGGCGCGGGCCAAGGCCCTGGGGGCCAGCCGCTGATGATCATGACCGCTCTCCAGCCATCCTCACTGGTAAGATCAAGGGTTTCTGACTGGACAAGGCACTGGGGGACGGTCCCTGGCGCTCGTTCTCACAGGGCCGACCCCCCGGGTTCCAAGTGCCCCTTTGCTAATCCATTCGGTACCACGCTATGAGCTCCCACGACACCTCCTATACGGTTTCCGACTATCTCGTTCAGCGACTAGGGGAGATTGGCATCGAACACGCCTTCGGGGTGCCCGGCGACTACACCCTGGATTTCCTCGACCGGCTGGTGCATAGCCCCATCGCCTGGATCGGAAACTGCAACGAGCTCAACGCCGGCTACGCGGCGGACGGCTACGCCCGCCTCAAGGGCGCGGGGCTGGCGGTGATCACCTATGCCGTGGGCGGCTTCAGCATCCTCAACGCCGTCGCCGGGGCCTACGCCGAACACGTGCCCCTGGTGGTCATCAGCGGCGCCCCGGCCATGGCGCGCCGCCAGACCCAGGCCCTGGTCCACCACCTGGCGGGGGATCATGACATGCAGTTGGAAATCTTCCGCAAACTCACGGTGGACTGCGCCCTGCTCGCCGGCCCGCGCACCGCCCCGGACGAGATCGACCGGGTGCTCACCAACTGCCTGTCCTGGAAGCGACCGGTATACCTGGAACTGCCCATGGACGTGGCGCAGATGCCCTGTCGGCGGCCGGAGCCGCTGAGTTTCCAGCTCGACAAGGTCTCGGACCCGCTGGCCCTGGACGAGTGTCTGGTTGAGGTGGCGAGGCGACTGGATGAGGCCCGGAACCCGGCCGTGCTGGTGGGCACCGAGGTGTCGCGCTTCGGCATAGGGCCGGCGGCGCTGCACCTGATCGAGCACCTGGAACTGCCCTACGCCATGACCGTCAGCGCCAAGGGGTGCCTGCCAGAATTCCACCCCCAGTTCCTTGGGGTCTACCAGGGGGCACTGAGCCGGCCAGAGACCCGCGCCCAGATCGAGAAATCGGACTGTCTGATCGAGCTGGGTGTGTGGCTTACCGATTGGGACACCGGCCTCTACACCTCCCCCCAGGCGCAGCGGGTCTTCGTGCGCGCCAACCTCGACCAAGTCAGAATCGGCTACCACCTTTACCCTGGCGTCCAGTTGGAGGACTTCGTCCGCGGTCTGGCCGACCAGGCCAAGCCGCGGCACTTCCGCGACTCCCACCCCATGCGGCCCAGCGCCCCTGACCATTCCCATCTCCCCCAGCCCAGCCAGCCCCTGAGCGCCGCCCGTTTCTACCGGCGCGTGGAAACCTTCCTCGACGACTCCATGATCCTGGTCTCGGACATTGGCGACGTCGTCTGCGCCGTGGCCGACATGCACATCCAGGAGGCGAACAACTTCCTCACCCAGGCCTATTACATGTCCATTGGCTATGCCACCCCCGCGGCACTGGGCGTCTCCCTGGCGCGGCCGGACAAACGACCGGTGGTCCTGGCCGGTGATGGCGCCTTCCAGATGACCGCCCAAGAGGTGTCCACCCTGCTGCGTCAGGGCTGCCGGCCCATCCTCTTTCTGGTCAACAACGACGGTTACCTAATCGAGCGTTATCTCCACGAGGATCAGGTCTATAACGACCTCCAGCCCTGGAAATACGCCGAGTTGCCTCACGTCTTCGGCGACGGGGCCCTGACCTTCCGCGTCACCACCGAGGGTGAGCTGGAACATGCCCTGGCCGCCGCCCTGGCCGCGCCGGACAGCCTGGTGTTCATCGAGGCCTGCGTCGGCCGCGACGCCTCCGAGGCCCTAAAACGCATCGGCGCCACCTACCAGAAGAACTATCGCAAGTGAGCCGCCGCCCATGATCGCCCTCGAACGCCTCGCCTTCACCTGGGTCGAACAGGGCCGGTTGCCGGATGCCCTGGTGCGCCTGGGCATCCGCCAGCTCTGCCGGCGCCGCCTAGACCTCATCGCCGCCGCGGACTGCGAGGCGGTGGCCGCCGCCCGCCAGGCCTTCGTCGCCGCGATGACCGCGGGCCCCGTCGCCCCGGTGCCGGAGCGGGCGAATGCCCAGCATTACGAGGTCCCCGCCGCCTTCTTTGACGCGGTCCTGGGGCCACGGCGCAAATATAGCTGCTGCCACTTCCCCGCCGGCGTCAACGACCTGGCCGCCGCCGAGGACTCCGCCCTGGCCCTGACCTGTGAGCGGGCCGGCATCGCCGATGGCCAGGAGATCCTGGAACTGGGCTGCGGTTGGGGCAGCCTGACCCTGTGGCTCGCGGAGCACTACCCGGCCGCGCGCGTCACCGTCGTGTCCAACTCCCACTCCCAGCGCCAGCACATCGAGGCCCGGGCCGCCGAGCGCCACCTGACCAACCTGCGCGTCATCACCGCCGACATGAACGACTTCACCACCCCGGAGCGCTTTGACCGGGTGGTCTCGGTGGAGATGTTCGAGCACATGCGCAACTGGGGCCTGCTCTTCCAGCGCGTCGCCGGCTGGCTCAAGCCCGACGGGCGATTCTTCATGCACGTCTTCTGTCATCGCGACCGGCCCTACGCCTTCGAGGACCAGGGCGAGGACGACTGGATGAGCCGCTACTTTTTCACCGGCGGTATCATGCCCAGTGATGACCTGCCGCTGCGCTTTCAGGACCACCTGCGCCTCGTCGACCAGTGGCGCTGGTCCGGCCGCCACTACGAGCGGACCGCCAACGCCTGGCTGGCCAATCTGGACGCCCGGCGCGAGGACCTGATGCCCGTCCTCGCCGACTGCTACGGGGCGGACCAGGCCAGCCTCTGGTTCCACCGCTGGCGGCTCTTCTTCCTCGCCGTCGCCGAGACCTTCGGCTTTGACCAGGGCCAGACCTGGTGGGTCAGCCACTACCTCTTCGCGCCCCGTGGAACGGCGGCATGACGACGGATCGGAAGCCCATCCCCCCGGCCTCAGCCACGCCGGGCCTGCCGCCGGAACCGGTCCCGCCGGAACCCACTGCCCTAGGTGGCCCAGCGTCGGGCTGGTCTGGGTCGGTTGGGCCTGGGCCGGTCCAGTCAATGCCAGGTGGCTCAATATCGAGTGAGCCAGCGCCCGCCAAGTCCATGCCGGATGGATCGCTATCGGGCAATCCCGGTCCGGTTGGGTCCGGACCAGGGACGGCGGGCACCCGGAAGACGCACCTCTGGGTCCTCAATCTGATCCTTTTCCAGCTCGGCTGGTGGGCACTGGTCCTCAGCGCCGCCCGGGGATACCCGGCCTTGGGCCTGGCGGTCGTCGCCCTGATCCTGGTCTGGCATCTGGGCTTTGTCCGTCCGCTGGCTAGCGAGGCCCTGCTGATTGGCCTGGCGGTCCTCATCGGCCTGGCCTTTGACAGCCTCCTCCTAAACGCCGGCTGGGTCAGCTTTGGGCCGCCAGCCCCGGAGGCCTTACCGACAGCGGCCCTGGCCGCGGGGACGTCGGCCGGGATGACCAGTAACTTTGCGACCCTGGCCCCTGTGCCCACGGTCGAGGGAGCCACCAGCCTCGCGGCACCAGCCTCGGCGCCGATTGCCCTCTTGGCCAATGGTCCGGGCCCGGCTAGCGCCAGCGTCGCAACCACCCCTATCGGCTCCTCGCTGGCCTCTGTCTTGCCGCCGGCCTGGATGCTGGCCCTCTGGGCCAATTTCGCCACCACCCTCAACCTCTCCCTGGCGGGCCTCCAGACCCGGCCCGGGCTCGCCGCCCTGCTCGGATTGGTCGGCGGCCCCCTGGCCTACTGGGGTGGCGCAGGGCTGGGGGCCATGACCTTCGTCGCCCCCCTGCCTGCCCTCATCACCCTGGCCCTGGGCTGGGCCCTGCTCACCCTCCTGCTCCTGGCCCTGGCCGCCACCCTTGCCCGGAGGTCGAACCCCTGATGGACGCCTTTTCCTGGAACACCAGCCTCCTTGCCCTGGCCCTGCTCGGGGTCGCCGCCCTGCTGACCTGGCTGGCGAGCATCGTCCTGCGCAACGTCAGCATCGTCGACAGCCTCTGGGCGGTGATGATCGCCCTCGCCGCCTGGGTCTATGCCCTGGCCGCCCCCCAGACCGGCCCCCGGGAGGTCCTGGTCCTGCTCCTGGTGAGTCTGTGGATGCTGCGGCTCTCCGGCTACATCACCTGGCGCAACTGGGGGCATGGGGAGGATCGCCGCTACCAGGCCATCCGCGCCCGCAATCAGCCCCACTTCGCCGTCAAGAGCCTCTACCTGGTCTTCGGTCTCCAGGCGGTCCTGGCCTGGATCGTCGCCTGGCCCCTGATGGCGGCCCTGGCCGGACCAGAGCCCCTGGGCTGGCTCGACGCCCTGGGGGCCCTGCTGTGGAGCGGCGGGATCAGCTTCCAGGCCGTCGCCGACCAGCAGCTCGCCCGCTTCAAGGCTGATCCCGCCAACGCCGGCCAGGTCATGGACCGGGGCCTCTGGCGCTACAGCCGCCATCCCAACTACTTCGGGGAGTGCTGCATCTGGTGGGGAGTCTGGCTGCTGGCCCTGGCCGCCGGGGGCGGCTGGACCCTGATCTCGCCCCTGCTCATGACCTTTCTGTTGCTCAAGGTCTCTGGCGTGGCCCTTCTGGAGCAGGACATCGGCGAGCGCCGCCCCGCCTACCGGGACTACATCGCCCGTACCAGCGCCTTCTTTCCCTGGAAGCCCTCCCCATGATTGGATCAGGTAAACCGCCCATGAAACGCCTCCTGT
>WBZM01000348.1_pt1 | contig 68294 bp, 54 predicted proteins | sample 5204271 | NCBI WGS metagenome assembly WBZM01 (sample SAMN12344346, study PRJNA552823) | activated sludge metagenome | biome: Activated sludge suspended growth; feature: Nitrification reactor; material: Wastewater; isolation source: activated sludge from nitrification reactor of wastewater... | reverse complement strand
CGCGACGACTTCTGGGCCACCACCAGCAACAAGCAGCTCAACTTCGTGCAGCACATCAAGACGCTGCTCAAGCCCCACGGCCGCGCCGCGGTGGTGGTGCCCGACAACGTGCTGTTTGAAGGCGGCGCCGGCGAGACCATCCGCCGCAAGCTGCTGCACGAGTGCGACGTGCACACCCTGCTGCGCCTGCCCACCGGCCTGTTCTACGCGCAGGGCGTCAAGGCCAACGTGCTCTTCTTCGACAGGAAGCCGGCCTCCGAGACGCCGTGGACCAGGAAGCTCTGGATTTACGACCTGCGCACCAACAAGCACTTTACGCTGAAGACCAACCCACTGCAGCGCGCCGACCTGGACGAGTTCGTCGCGCTCTACCACCCGGCCAACCGGCACCAGCGCAAGGCCACGTGGAGTGCCGAGTCACCGGATGGGCCCTGGCGCGTGTACGAGTACGACGAGTTGGTGGCGCGCGACAAGGCCAGCCTGGACATCTTCTGGCTTAAGGACGAGTCACTGGCCGACAGCGACAACCTGCCGCCGCCGGAGGTGATTGCGCAGGAGATCGTCGATGATCTGGAGGCGGCGTTGGAGCAGTTTCGCCTGATTGCGGGGGATTTGGCGGCGGGCCCTGGGGTGGAAAAGTAATGCAAGAGCGAATCGAACCCAGCCTTGCGCCGGGCACCGAACCGCCCGCCCAACGCGTGCGCGAGATTCACGTGCATCACTACCTGGCCTACGATGAGAAGCGCTGGTGGCGCGTTGCCGGAGCACTGGCACTGGTGGTTCTCGGCTTGGTGGCTGTGTTGGGCGCGGTGCGCTGGTATCAGTTGCAGACCGTGCGTGCTGCGATTGAGCAGGTAGGCAAGACGACCAACGCAGCCAGCCAGCAAGTGTTGGAGCGCGCACGTGCGCAGGCCGAAGAGCAGGCACGCCGCACCGAGGCCGAGCGCGCCGCCATGGCGGCGGCGCAGAGGCAGGCACGCGAAGCCGAGTTGGCGCGCGTGGCGGCCGCGCAGGCGCAAGCCGATCGGCAGGAGAAGGCGTGGCAAAGCTTCTACAAGCCCCCGCCCCCGTGCCGTAACCCCGACAACCGCACCACGATGGACTGCATCAACGAACACATTCGCGCCAAGCGCGAGTTTGAGAAGCGCTGGCAGGCGGGCGAGCTTTGAACTGACTGGCGCCGGTGATAGCAAGGGAGCGCGCAAATGAGCAGCAAACCACTGTGCACTGTGGACGGTCCGCGCCCGTGAAGGCGGGTACCTGTTCGAGGGGTTCAAGGCGCGCGCGGTGGTGACCATCGGCTGGACCGAGAGGGGCGAGCGCCCTGAAGACCCGCGAGCAGTTCGTGAAGGCTGTCGAGAAGGCCTATCCGCAGAACAGCAAGAATCGGGTGGCGACCTCAACCGGGGAGGCCTTCCGCTTCGTGCGCGAGATGAAGCCCGGCGACCGCGTAGTCACCTACGAGCTGGGCAGCCGCGGCTACTTGGCGGGCGACATCACTCGAGACTACGAGTACCGGGCTGCCCTTGTGGAGATCGGCCCCCAGCACCGCGCTGTGCATTGGCGTGGCACGGTGGCGCGCGATGCGCTGACGGTGAGTACGTGCAACAGCCTGGGTGCGATTGTCACGCTGTTTCAGCTGCCGGAAGACGCCGCAGACGATATCGGGAACCACCTGAGCACAAGGGTTGTCGCGGCGGAAATGGTGCCGGCGCGGGTTGCCGCCGGCGAAGACAAGCAGACGGAGTTCCTGCTCAAGGACATCCAGGCCAAGGCCTTCGAGTTCATCAAGGACAAGATCAGCAGCCTGGACGCGGACGAGCTGCAGGAGCTGGTGGCCGGGGCGGCTGCGCATCCTGCGCGAGGCACTATACCAGGGCCGGGGTGAGCGACCCGCGCAACCCCAACGTGCAGAAGATGTTCCAGATGCTCGGCCTCGGCGAGAAGGCGGGCTCGGGCTTCCAGAAGATCCTGCGTGCCTGGCGCGAGCAGCACTGGATAATCCCGCTGGTGGCCGAAGACCCGTCGCTCGAGATGACGCGCGTGTGGCTGCCGCTGGCCAGCATGATCCCGGGCGACGTGGAGCAGGAATTGCGTGCAATCGTGGGCGAAGCTTACCGGGGTCTCGACGAGCTGGGCCGCGTGATCCTGATGCTGGCGCACCGCTTCGACGAGATCGGCAACGCCGACATCCAGCCGTACCGGGCGGAACATCCTCGCGAGATCGGTGTTCGGCTGAAGCAGTTTGTCGACGCCGGCTGCCTGGAGAAGGGCGGGCATGGGCGCGGCACGCGCTATCGCTGGCCCAGGCAGCACCTCGGGGACTTGTTCGCACCGACGACGCCCGTGGGCGAAGGCTCCGAACATTCGGCGGCCAGCTCCGAACAATCGACCGCCGACTCCGAACATTTGAAGGCTGACTCCGAACATTTGAGCTCCGAACAAGAGGCGCGCCTGGCGGCGCTGGCTGCGCCCATGCGCAAGCTGGGCAAGGTGTCCAACAAGGCGCAGGCCGAGCAAGTCATCCTGGCTCTGTGTTCGCAGCAGTGGTTGGCGCTTCGAACATTGGCGCGGCTGCTCGATCGCGCTCCGGATTCGCTGCGCAACCACTACATCAATCCGATGCTGCGCGATGGCCGGCTGCGAGCACGCGTCCCGGGCACGCCCAACCATCCGGGTCAGGCCTACAAGACGAACGAATGAACACCTCCACCCTCGTCCAGAAACTCTGGAACTACTGCAACGTCCTGCGCGACGACGGGATGAGCTATGGCGACTACGTCGAGCAGCTCACCTACCTGCTGTTCCTCAAGATGGCGGACGAGCGCAGCCGCCCTCCGCACAACCAGCCGAGCCTCATCCCCGCGCCCTACGCCTGGCCGGCGCTGCTGGCCAGGGACGGCGATGCGCTGTTCGACCACTACCGCCACACACTGGAAGCGCTGGGCAAGCAGCCGGGCACGCTGGCGCTGATCTTCGGCAAGGCGCAGAACAAGTTCCAGGACCCGGCGAAGCTGCGGCGGGTGATTGCCGACCTGATCGACGCCGAGAACTGGTCGGCGATGGGCGCCGACGTGAAGGGCGACGCCTACGAGGGCCTGCTGGAGAAGAACGCGCAGGACACCAAGTCCGGCGCCGGCCAGTACTTCACGCCGCGCGCGCTGATCCAGGCGATGGTGGACTGCTTCGCGCCCAAGCCGGGCGAGTTGATCTGCGACCCGGCCTGTGGCACTGGCGGCTTTCTCTTCACCGCGCACCAGTACCTGACGCAGCACAACCCCAACCTCACCCGCGACGAGAAGCGCCACCTCAAGGAAGGTGCCTTTCGCGGTTGGGAGCTGGTGCAGGCCACCGCGCGCGTGTGCGCGATGAACCTGATGCTGCACGGCATCGGCTCGGAGAAGAGCGTGCCGGTCAAGGTGGCCGACGCGCTGGCGGCCGACCCCGGCGAGCGCTTCGACATCGTGCTGGCCAATCCGCCCTTCGGCAAGAAGAGCAGCACGATGATCGTCGGCGAGGACGGCAAGACCTCCACCGAGAAGGACATCGTCGAGCGCGACGACTTCTGGGCCACCACCAGCAACAAGCAGCTCAACTTCGTGCAGCACATCAAGACGCTGCTCAAGCCCCACGGCCGCGCCGCGGTGGTGGTGCCCGACAACGTGCTGTTCGAAGGCGGCGCCGGCGAGACCATCCGCCGCAAGCTGCTGCACGAGTGCGACGTGCACACCCTGCTGCGCCTGCCCACCGGCCTCTTCTACGCGCAGGGCGTCAAGGCCAACGTGCTCTTCTTCGACAGGAAGCCGGCCTCCGAGACGCCGTGGACCACGAAGCTCTGGATCTACGACCTGCGCACCAACAAGCACTTCACGCTGAAGACCAACCCACTGCAGCGCGCCGACCTGGACGAGTTCGTCACGCTCTACAACCCCGCCAACCGCCACCAGCGGCAGGCCACTTGGAGTGCCGAGAACCCCGGCGGGCGCTGGCGCGTGTACGCCTACAACGAGTTGGTCGCCCGCGACAAGGCGAGCCTGGACATCTTCTGGCTCAAGGACGCATCGCTCGCCGATTCCGACAACCTACCGCCCCCGGAGGTGATCGCGCAGGAGATCGTCGACGACCTGGAGGCGGCGCTGGAGCAGTTCCGGTTGATTGCCGGCGATCTGAACGGCGGAACGGAGAGGCCAACAAGGTGATCGGGCTGCCGATCGGGACTGCGCGTGCTGGAGAAGTCGCCGCCGCCGGCCGCCGGTCGACGGTTTCCCGATGGTGCGGCGCGCGCGCTCGTGCGCCTGCTGGTCGAGCGCGGTCACGAGTGCTGGGCCGATGCCTACGTGCTGGCCACGGACGCGGAAAGCTTGCGCGCGCTCGATGCCCTGCTGCCGCACTCTCTCTCCCTGAAGGCCACCCGTGCGCAGCCGGCCTGCTGGCGACGGTTTTCTTCGCGACCCTTCAGCGGGCGAGCGTGACGAACATCAAGCCGACGACGATCGCCATGCCGCCGAGACCGGCGAGGGCGGTGGCGGCGAACCAGCGGTCGGCAAAACGATCGACCACGGCTTCTTCCGGCCGCATCGGGTCGTGCAGGACATCGACCCGCGCGCCGATCGCCAGCGGTCGAACGTAGCGGCCAGTGTCGGATTCGAAGCGATGCCTGCGGCCGTCGTCGGCGGTGAACTCGACGACCGGGAAATCGTAGGGATTGCCGGGCGTCAGTGCAATCGCCACTTGCTCGACCACCGTGCCCGGCGCCGCCCGCCAGCCGCGGGTGCGCCGCCAATGCCTCCAGGCCAGCACGCAGCCGCAGACCACGAGCAGCAGCCCGGCCATTTCGAGTCCCCAGCCGAGCATGCGAAACGCTGCACTGGACATGATCCTCAACTCCTCCTGTTCCCCCTGCCGCCGTTGGCGACGCGTCCGCTTCCTGCCGCAACGGCCGTCCGTCGGCGGCAGCGGATGGCTGCCCGGCAGGCGCCTGGTGGCTGATCGAACGGTTCGCAGGCCGTGGCGACAGCGGCGCGCAAGCAGGAGGCTTGGACTGGCGGCACGGCCATGCGATGATACTGCGGGAGAGGCAACCGGCAAGGGTTGGCGCCAATGATCACCGTTTTCGGCATTCGCAACTGCGACACCATGAAGAAGGCTTTCGCCTGGCTTGAGGCCAATGGCGTGCCCTACGAGTTCTGCGACTACCGACAACCGGGGGTGGTGGCCGCACAGCTGCCGGAGTGGAATCGCCATGCTGGCTGGCAGGCGCTGCTCAACACCCGTGGTCTGACCTGGCGGCGTCTGGCGGCAGACGAGCGCGCCGGTATCGACGAGAAGAGGGCTCTGCCGCTGATGGTGGCGCATCCGACGCTGATCCGTCGCCCCGTCGTGGCCTTCGGCGGCCAGCTGCTGGTGGGGTTCAACCCCGAACGCTTTGCCAGCCTGCTGGACGCAAGGAGCGTTGGCGAGCGCGTGCCGGATGGCGAGGCCGTGCGGGGTAGCCACGGATCCTGACGGGCGGGCGGCAACACCGTCGTTAGCCGGCGCAGGAAGAAGGGAACAGCTCATGACCACGATCGGTGTGGCGGGCGCGGGCAGCATTGGCGCCAGCCTGATCCGCCTTCTGCACACCTCGCCGGCTGCCCGCAGCCTGCGGCTGAAGACCGTCCTCGTTCGTGACGCGGCCAGGCCGCGACCGGAACTGCCCGCCGGGACCCCGCTGACGGCCTGCCCGGCCGACGTGACCGACGATCCGCAGATCGATGTCGTCGTCGAGCTGCTGGGTGGCGTCGAGGAGCCGTTTCGCATCGTCAGCCGGGCGCTGTCGCAGGGAAAGGCGGTGGTCACGGCGAACAAGAACCTGCTCGCCGAGCGTGGTCCCGAACTCTTCGCCCTGGCGGCCGAGCGCCGCTTGCCGCTGGGCTACGAAGCCAGCGTCTGCGCGGGCATACCGATCATCCGGACACTTGAGGAAGCCCTGCGCGCCGAGCGGATCACTGCCCTGGAGGGGATCCTGAATGGGACGAGCAACTACCTGCTGACCCGGATGAGCGAGGAGCGGGCAGCCTACGCGCAAAGCCTCGCCGATGCGCAACGGCTCGGCTTTGCCGAGCCTGACCCCACCTATGACGTGTCCGGCCAGGATGCGGCCTGCAAGGCGGGCATCCTGGCAACCCTTGCCTTTGGTGCCTACGTCGACTTCCGCCGGTTGCCCGTTACCGGCATCGACAGTCTTGCCCTCGAGGATGTCCGCCAAGCCGAGGTGATGGGCTATCGCATCAAGCTCGTCGCGGCCGTCCGTCGCGCCGCCGGTGCTCGTGTCGATGCCGAGGTGGGAGCGGTGCTTCTGCCGCTGCAGCATCCGCTGGCGTCGATCCGCATGGAGTGCAATGCCGTCCGCATCGAGAGCGAAGGACTCGGGGAGACGCTTCTTGCCGGCAAGGGTGCCGGTCCTGCACCGACGGGCGTTAGTCTGTTGGCAGACCTGCTCGACATCGCCGCGGGTCGCGGCCGGATTCCCACGGACGGGCATCCGTTCCTCGCCGGTGTGGCCGAACTGGCAGACCGGCAGGCGAGCGCCGCCCGCTACTATCTGCGGCTGGCCGTTGCCGACCGGCCCGGCACCCTGGCGCAGGTCGCCGGCTTCTTTGCCAGCCAGGGCATCAGTCTTGCATCCGTCCTGCAACCCGAGGTTCCGGAGCTTGCCGGCGGCTCGCTCGTGCCGCTGATCCTGACGACCCACAGCACCGACCGCCGGCGCCTCGACTTGGTGCTGGCCGCTCTCAGCGCAGCCGGCTGCGGACGCAGCGTCGTGCTGCGCATCGGCGAGCACTGAGCGGGCGGATGCCCGCGCCCTGCTCCGCACTGCTGTCGGGAATGGCCAAGCGGTGAGGATGGGCGCCCAAGCGGCCGGGCCGCGGGTGGAAATCGGCAGAAAATGTGCATTAATTCCTCGTCCATCCGTGGCCGGCCGTCCCAGACTGGCGCTGTGGGCGACGGGGTGGGTGCCGCGATGCTGCGGCAGCTCGGCTGGGCTGATGCGAACAGCGGGTGCGAAAGCGATGAAACGGTTTCGGGACGGGAGGATGCTCGTCGGTGTGGCACTGCTTCTACTGGTGGCGATCGCGCTTCCGGGTGGCAGGGCTCGAGCCGAGAGCTACATCGAGGCGCCGCGGGTGACGGCAGCGCTGCAACAGGGGCATGCGGCGGAATTCGGCGTCGGCATCCGGCGCAACCTCTTGCTGGCCGTGGCACTCTATTGCGACGCGGGGACCATGGGCAGTCCCGAAGGCTTCTTCCGTGTCGGACGCGTGCTCGCCAGCGCACCGCGCCCGCTGCGCAACCCGGCGCTGGCCAACGCCTACCTGGCGCTGGCCGCCCGTCTCGGCCACCACGAGGCACTCAGGCTCTACGATTCGCGGGTGGCGAGCGCGATCATCGGCGACGAGTGCGGGCTGTACGGCAGCAGCGCCGACGGAACCCGTTTCGACCTCGATGGCTACCTGGCCGGCCAGTCCTCGGCCAAGCAACGGATCGCCCTCCTCATCCGCAATGCCGCGCGCCAGTATCAGATCGACCCCCGTCTCGCGCTGGCAATCGCCATCGCCGAGTCGAATCTCGATGCGGCTGCCGTCTCGCCACGCAATGCACAGGGTGTGATGCAGCTGATCCCGGCGACGCAGGAGCGCTTTGGCGTGACCCGGCCGTTCGATCCCGAGCACAATGTCAGAGGCGCACTCGCCTACCTGCGCTGGCTCGACAAGCGTTTTGCCGGCGATTGGCGGTTGATTGCTGCCGCCTACAATTCGGGCGAGGGAGCCGTCGAGCGTTACAGCGGTGTGCCGCCCTTCGCCGAGACGCAGCAGTACGTCCGCCGCGTCCTGCATTTCTCCGGCTTCGCCACGCGCGAGAGGGGCTGAGCGCCGTTCGCCGGCGTCTTCCCGCTGGCGCGCACTGGGGCGGCAGCGAACCTGGGCGTGCTCCGGCGAGGTGGGTGGCATCGCCGGCAGCTGCGCGGCGTCCTTCGGATGTGGTGAGGACCGCGCCCGGCCGGGCCTATCGTCCGCATAAAGCATATTTCTTGCGCCCCATTGTCCCTGTTTGTTGTACTCTTTGCGCCGTCTTCACACAGCGGTCCGCGATCGATGGAGATGCGTGCCACGAGGACGGTGCGGTGTCGTCAGCGTCCGATCTTGATCAACAGGAGGTAACATGCGATTTCTAGTCAAGTTGTTGAGTGCCGTCATTCCTCTTTCGCTCGTCCTTTCCGGTCCGGCGGTGGCGCGGGAGTGGGATGCGATCAAGCAGTCGGGAACCATCATCGTCGCCACCGAGGGGGGATTCCAGCCCTTCGACTACTATGATGCACCGAAGCTCACCGGTTTCGAGGTGGAACTGGCCGAAGCGCTCGCGAAGAAGCTCGGGCTGAAGCTCGAATGGCGCGTGGTGCCGTTCGACGGCCAGATTGCAGCACTCAAGCAGGACCGTTTCGACTTTGCCATCGCTTCGCATGGCTACACGGCAGAGCGGGCGAAGTCGGTCGATTTCGCCAATCCCCACTACTGTACCGGCGGCCAGATCGCGGCGCACAAGGACGGACCACTGACGGTTGCAGCGCTCGATGGCAAGACCGTCGGCGTGCAGCTGGCGACCAGCTACGCCGATGCAGCGAAGAAGATCAAGGGCATCAAGACGATCAAGACCTACAAGGGCGACCCGGAAGCGTTTGCCGCGCTGAAGGCGAAGAAGGTCGATGCCTGGATTTCGGACAAGTTCACCGTCAAGGCGACGCTCGAGAAGAACCCCGATGCCGGGATCACTGCCGGTGAGCAGGTGTTCGTCGAGCGCGTGTCGATGATCCTGCGCAAGAACAACAAGGGACTTGCCGAGCAGCTCAATCAGGCCCTGGCCGAGCTGATGAAGGATGGCACCTACAAGGCACTGTCGGAAAAGTACTTCAAGGAAGACATTTCCTGCCGTTCCTGACCCTGAGCCAGGTCGCGAGCGATGAACTGGACCAGGCTGCACCCGGGATGGGCGATGTTCGCCGCCATGATCGGGCTGCTCCTATTCCTCTGGGGAATGGCATTGCCGCTTGCGGCAATGCCGGCACCCATCGGGCCAGCGGCCGAGCAGTTTGCCGACGGGGCGCGAATCACCGTCGGACTGACGCTGATCGCCGGCAGCGCCGGTGTCCTCATCGGCGTCCTCGCCGGGCTCGGCAAGCTGTCGCGTTTCGGGCCGCTGCGCTGGTTGTGTGACAGTTACGTCTGGCTGATTCGCGGTACGCCGCTGTTGCTGCAGATCCTGTTCGTCTGGCTGGCCCTGCCGACGATCATGCCGGAAGGGGTGGAGCTGTCGGATTTCACCTGCGCCGCGATCGCGCTGTCGCTCAACGTCGGCGCCTACAACACCGAGTGCGTGCGGGCAGGCATCCTGGCCGTTCCGCACGGGCAGATCGAGGCCGCGCGCGCCCTCGGGCTGACGCCACTGCAGACCTTCATCGATGTCATCCTGCCGCAGAGCATGCGCGTCGCCCTGCCGGCACTGGCCAACAACCTGGCGTCGCTGGTCAAGGATTCGTCGCTGGCCTACGCCATCAGCGTCGTCGAACTGACGATGGTCGGTTACCGGGTGCAGGCTGAGAGCTATCAGCCGATCCCGGTGTTCGTCACCATCGCCGCCATCTACCTGATCCTGACCACGGCCTTCACCACGCTGACGGCCGCACTCGAGGCGCAACTCGATGTTGGCCAGAAGCGCTGACGGGACTTGCCATGGGCTCTGAAGCCGCTCTCCGGCCGATCATCGAGGCGCGCGCGGTCGGCAAGCGCTTCGGTTCCTTCCAGGCGCTCAGGGAGGTCTCGGCGACCTTCCACGAGGGACAGGTCACCGCCATCGTCGGACCTTCGGGATCCGGCAAGTCCACCTTCCTGCGCACCCTGAACCGCCTCGAAGCGCACGACTCGGGCGAGATCGTCATCGACGGCATCGTTCTCAGCGACGACATCCGCAACCTCAACGCCATTCGCCGCGAAGTGGGGATGGTCTTCCAGAGCTTCAACCTGTTCTCCCATCTCACCGTCTTGCGCAACCTGACCCTGGCGCCGATGCGAGTGCGCCGGATGGCGAAGGCCGCTGCCGAAGAGAAGGCGATGAACCTGCTCGAGCGGGTGGGCCTGAAGACGCAGGCCAGCAAGTATCCGGTGCAGCTGTCCGGCGGCCAGCAGCAGCGGGTGGCGATCGCCCGCGCGCTGGCGATGGATCCGAAGGTGCTGCTGTTCGACGAGCCCACCTCGGCGCTCGACCCGGAAATGGTCAACGAGGTGCTGGCGGTGATGCGCGAACTGGCCTACAGCGGCATCACCATGCTGGTGGTGACGCATGAGATGGGCTTCGCGCGCGAGGTCGCCGACCGCGTCATCTTCTTCGACGAAGGAGTGATTCTCGAGGACACCACGCCCGAGGGCTTCTTCTCGAATCCCGGGCATGAGCGGGCGAAGTCCTTCCTGTCACAGGTCCGGCATGGCTTCTGAGCTCTCGCCGCAGCCCGTCCCGGGAAGCCCGGCCGGCGGCCGCAGCCGCGCCGCCGGATCCTGCCGGTAGAAGCGCTTCAGGTTGGCATAGAGGTCGGGAAATTCGGCCAGCAGGTCTTGCGGTGTCTCGAAGAAGGCTTCGCTCATGACGGCGAAGAATTCACCGGGGTTCTCGGCGGCATACGGGTCGAAGACGGTTTCCTCGCCGCCGCGGTCGGCTCGCTCGACGGCGGCGCAGAAGGCGTCATAGCTGGCAAGGAGAACCGTCTGCCAGGTGGCGGCCGACATGCCCGGCGGCAGCGGCGGCATCCCGTTGGCTTCGCCGTTGCGCATGTCGAGCTTGTGCGCGAACTCGTGGATGACGACGTTGTAGCCGTCACCCGCCATCTGTGCGTCGCGCCAGGAAATCAACAGCGGACCGCCCTCCCAGGCCTCGCCCGACGCCAGCTCCTGATACTCGTGTACGACGCCGAATTCGTCCTCGATGCAGCGCGGGATGATGAACTCGTCGGCGTAGACGATGATGCCGACCCAGCCGGAGTAGTGGCCGAGGCCGAGGTTGAGGATCGGCAGGCATCCCTGGACGGCGATCGAGACGCAGATGGCGTCGTCCAATTCGAAGTCGGCGACGGCGGTGAACTCCTTTTCGGCAAGGAAGTCCTCGGCCAGACGCCGCAGACGCAGCTGTTCCTCGCCGTCGAGACAGGCGACGAAAGGCAGTTGCGAACGGACCTCGAGCCACAGTTCGTCGGGGATGCGTGCTGGTTCGCGGCGGTTCCTCAGCCAGCCGAGCAGCTTGCCGATCATCTCGCGGGTGCCCCGGCGGGAATCGCCGTCGTCAGGTAGATGCCGGCGAAGATCAGCACGATGCCGAGATAGTGGTACGGCTGCGGCATCTCGGCAAGGAAGATGGCCGAGAGGATGGTTGCGAACACGGGCATCAGATGCAGGAAGAGGCTGGCCCTGCTTGCACCGACCTCGCCGACGGCGCGGTTGTAGAACACGTAACCGAGGAAACCGGGGAAGATGCCGGTGTAGGCGATCCCCGCCAGCGTCGCCGGCGAGACTGTGATCGTCCGTCCCTGCGCGACCTCCCAAGCGTAGGCAGGGGCCAGCGCCGTCAAGCCGACGAGGGTAAAAGCGGCGAGCAGCAGCATCGGGTCGACAGCAGCCGGTCGCCACTGCAGGCCGGTGGTATACAGCGCCCAGGTGAAGACGGCAACGAGCATCCACAGGTCACCGACGTTGAAGCCCAGTTGTGCGAGACGGACCGGATCGCCCTGGCTGACGATGATGCTGACGCCAGCGAAGGAGATGAGGACGCCGAGCCAGTCGGTGGTTCGCAGATGCTTGCCGAGAAAGGCCCAGGAGAGGGCGATCGTGGCGATCGGGATGAAGGAATTGAGCAGTGCGGCGTTGGTTGCCGGGGTGTATTGCAAGCCGATGTAGGCCAGCGTGTTGTAGCCGCCGACACCGAGAAGTCCGAGCACGCTCACCGCTTTCCAGTTCGCGCGCAGCAGTGGCCATTGCGCTCGCAGATGGGGCAACGCCAGCGGCAGGACGAGCGCGAAGGCGATGGCCCAGCGCCAGAAGGCGAGCGCCAGCGGCGGCACCTGCTCGCGCAGCGCGCGGCCGATGACCATGTTGCCGGACCAGAAGAGCACGGTCAGGACGAGCAGCAGGTACGGGTTCTGCAGGCGAGCGTGCATCGCTGGCGGGCAGTGGCAAAAGGCGCATTATGCATGAATGGCCAGCGGCGCATTTATAATCCGCCAATGGTTTCCGTCCTCCACTCGCTCGCCGCACACGGCGATCCCGCGCGTTCGCTGCAGGCGCTCGGAGAAGGTCTGCCGGCCGCTGCCACGGATCGGCTGTGGCGGGCGGTCGAGTACGCGCGCGCGGTCTATGGCGACCGTCTGCTGGGTAGCGGAGAGGAGGTCTGGGGACATGCGCTGGGAATGGCGCTGATCGTCGCCGGACTCAAGCTGGACGCCGATTCACGGCTGGCGGCACTGCTGTTTGCCGTGCCGGCACTGCAGGAACGCGGTCTGGCACAGATCGAGTCGAGCTTTGGCAGCGGCGTCGCGCACCTGGTCGGTGGCATTTCACGCCTCGACCGGATGCGGCCCATCACGCGCAAATTCAGCGCGCATTCGGCGGCGAGCGCCGAGAGCAACCCGCAGGAGATGAAGGCGCAGGTCGAGATCCTGCGCAAGATGCTGCTGGCGACGGTCGAGGACATTCGCGTCGTCCTCCTGCGGCTCGCTTCGCGGACGCAGACCCTGCGTCATTTTGCCGCCGAGGCGGACGAGCTGCGCGTGCCGGTGGCACGTGAAACGCTCGAGCTTTACGCACCTCTGGCCAACCGGCTCGGTGTCTGGGAGCTGAAGTGGGAGCTCGAAGACCTGTCGTTCCGCTTTCTGCACCCGGAGATCTACAAGGATATCGCGCGCCACCTCGACGAGAAGCGTGTCGAGCGGGAGCAGTTCATCGCCACCGCGAGCGCCCGCCTGCAGGAAGAGCTGCAGGCCGCCGGTGTCGGTCACGCCGAGGTCTACGGTCGCCCGAAACACATCTACAGCATCTGGAACAAGATGCGCAAGAAGGGGGTGGGCTTCGCTGAGGTCTACGACGTGCGTGCGCTCCGTGTCATCGTCGACGAGGTGCGTGACTGCTACACGGCGCTCGGCATCGTGCACCACATCTGGTCGCCGATCGCCAGGGAGTTTGACGACTACATCGCGCATCCGAAGGGCAACGACTACCGCTCGTTGCATACCGCGGTGCACTGCGCCGATGGCCGCGCGCTCGAGGTCCAGATCCGCACACGTGACATGCACCGCCATGCCGAACTGGGCGTTGCTGCTCACTGGCGCTACAAGGAGGGGAGCCGGGCGACGCCCGAGGACCGCTACGACGAGAAGATCGCCTGGCTGCGTCAGTTGCTGATCTGGCGCGAGGAGGTGGCGGATGCATCCGACTGGGTCCGGCATTACAAGCAGGCAGCGTTCGATGAGACGGTCTATGTCCTGACGCCGCAGGGACGGGTCGTCGATCTGCCTCGCGGGGCGACGCCGGTCGATTTCGCCTATCGTGTGCACACCGACGTCGGCCATCGCTGTCGCGGCGCCAAGGTCGACGGTGCGCTGGTGCCGTTGAATACGCAGCTGGCGACCGGGCAGCGCGTCGAGATCGTCCTCGCCAAGCAGGGCGGGCCGTCACGTGACTGGCTCAACCCGGCACTCGGCTATCTGTTCACGCATCGCTCGCGGCTCAAGGTCCGGCAGTGGTTCGCCAGCCTGGCGCTCGAAGACACCCTGGCCGAGGGACGCGTGCTGCTGCAACGCGAACTGCAGCGGCTGGGACAGCCCGGGCTCAACCTCGATGACCTGGCCGTCCGTCTCGGGCTCGCGCGCAGCGACGACCTCTTCATCGCGATGGCGCGCGCGACGCTGAACCTGCGGCAGTTGCAGGCGGCGGTGCGTGCCAGCGAGGAGCCAGTCGAGGACCGCGTGCCCGACGAGCTGACGGTCCGCCGGCAACGCGACAGCGACATGGCGGAGAAGGGAATCCTGATCGTCGGGGTCGGCCGTCTCCTGACACAGCTCGCGGGTTGCTGCAAGCCGGCGCCGCCAGACCCGATCGCGGGCTTCGTCACGCGCGGTCGTGGCGTTTCGGTCCACCGTGCCGACTGCAGCAATCTCGTGCACCTGCAGGCGATGCACCCGGAGCGGCTGATCGAAACGACCTGGGGCGCGGACAGCGACGCGGTCTTCGCCGTGGACATCGTCATCGACGCCCATGACCGCCAGGGTCTTCTGCGCGATGTGTCGGACGTGCTGGCGCGCGAAAGGATCAATGTCATCGCGGTGAACACGCAGTCTCGTCAGGGCAACGCGCATATGGGTTTCACTGCAGAGGTCAGCAGCATCCCGCAACTCGAGCGGACACTCGCGTTGCTGCATGGGGTGCCCGGAGTCGTTGGCGCGCGACGTGCCTGACGCCCGCCGGCGGCGGCCGGCGGCGCCTTTCGTGGTGCGGGGCTAGGCCTTGAGGAGTTCGATCAGCTCGGCCTGCGAGGAATGCGGGCTGGTGCGCGAACCACGCTTCTGGTGGTAGGTGCCGTCAGGCCCGAGTTCCCAGGCAAGGGCGTTGTCACTGAGGTAGATCTGCAGGCCTTCGCTCATCACTCGCCGCTTCAGCTTGCGATCGAGGACCGGGAAAGCCAGCTCGATCCGCCGGAAGAAGTTTCGTTCCATCCAGTCGGCGCTCGACAGATAAACCTTCTCCTCGCCGCCGGCGTAAAAATAGAAGACGCGATGGTGCTCGAGCTGGCGGCCAATGATCGAGCGCACATTGATGTTCTCGGACAGGCCCTTGACACCCGCCCGCAAGCCACAGACCCCGCGCACGATGAGGTCGACCTTGACGCCGGCCTGCGAGGCCTCGTAGAGGGTGGCGATGGTTTCCGGTTCGAGCAGCGAGTTCATCTTGGCGATGATCCGCGAACGCTTGCCCGCACGCGCCGCTTCCGCCTCGGCCCGGATTGCCGCGACGACGTTGGGCTGCAGCGTGAACGGTGCCTGCCACAGGTGGGTCAGCGTCTGGGCGCGACCGAGGCCGGTGAGCTGCTTGAAGACCTCGTTGGTGTCGGCGCCGATCTCCTCATTGCAGGTGAGCAGACCGAAGTCGGAATAGAGGCGGGCGGTCTTCGGATGGTAGTTGCCGGTCCCCAGATGGACGTAACGGCGGAGGATGCTGCCGCCGCCATTGCTCTCCTCACGGCGGACGATCATCAGCATCTTGGCATGGACCTTGTAGCCGAAGACACCGTAGACGACGTGCGCGCCGACTTCCTCGAGCTTGGTTGCCCAACCGATGTTGGCCTCCTCGTCGAAACGCGCCATCAGCTCGACGACGACGGTGACCTCCTTGCCGTTCTGCGCTGCGCGCAACAGCGATTGCATCAGCACCGAGTCGGTACCCGTGCGGTAGACCGTCATCTTGATCGCCACCACCTGCGGGTCGACTGCCGACTGCTCGAGCATGTCGATCACCGGGTTGAAGCTCTGGTAGGGGTGATGCAGCAGGATGTCACCGCCACGAATGCCGTCGAAGACACTCTGGCACTTCTGCAGTGCTTTCGGTACGCCCGGTGTGAAGGGTTGGAACTTGAGATCCTGGCGGACCACCCAGTCCGGAACCTGCATCAGGCGGACCAGGTTGACCGGGCCGGCGACGCGATAGAGGTCGGTTTCGGTCAGATTGAACTGGCCGAGGAGAAACTGCGTCATCGCTTCCGAGCAGCTGTTCGCGACTTCCAGGCGGACGGCGTCGCCGAAATGGCGCTGCGGCAGTTCGCCCTGGATCTTGGCGCGCAGGTTCTTGACCTCTTCCTCGTCGACGAACAGGTCGCTGTTGCGCGTGACGCGAAACTGGTAACAACCCAGCACTTTCATGCCGGCGAACAATTCATGCACGAACTCGTGCAGGATCGACGACAGGAAGACGAAGGAGTACTCGCTGCTGCCCAGTTCGCGCGGCAGGCGGATGACGCGTGGCAGGACGCGCGGCGCCTGTACGATCGCTGCGCCCGAACTGCGCCCGAAGGCGTCGCGCCCCTCGAGCTCGACGGCGAAGTTGAGACTCTTGTTGAGCACGCGCGGGAAGGGGTGCGACGGGTCGAGGCCGATCGGTGTGATGACTGGCATCACCTCGCGGAAGAAGAACTCCCTGATCCATTCGCGCTGTTCGACATTCCAGTCTGCCCGCTTGAGGAAGCGAATTCCTTCGGCAGCGAGCTGTGGCAGGACTTCTTCGTTGAGCAGCGCATACTGCTCTCTGACGATGGCATGAACCTCCTCGCTCACCAGCTGGTAGACCTCGCGTGCCGTCTTGCCATCGGTGGTGATCGCCACCGAGTTCAGCTTGAGCTGTTCCTTGATGCCAGCCTCGCGAATCTCGAAGAATTCGTCGAGATTGCTGCTGACGATACAGAGGAAGCGCAGTCGCTCGAGCAAAGGTGTTCGTGGGTTCTTGGCCTGCCACAGGACCCGCCGGTTGAACGCCAGCAAACTCATCTCGCGATTCTGGAAGTACTCCGGCGGGTAGCCGTCGGGTGCCTGAAGGGGAGGTGTCTCGCTGGTCGTGGCAACTATGTTCATCGATCGGTTCCGTCAAGAAGGATGGCTGGGACAAGGGTTCAATTGCAGGCAGACATATTACAGCGATAGGCTGCGCGCGGGTCCGCCGGCGGCCATTTTCTTGCGGTCTGGCGGGGGCGCCGGCATGGTGGCGTCCGTGTCCGCCGCGCGCCGCCGCTGGTCTGGGCCAACGGAGGTCAAGCCCGGGGAATGCTAGAATGCCGGGCCCAAGCAGACCACTTGTCGTGCGGGCGAAGAGGAACAGCCATGAGTTACGAACTGATAGCCGGGGTGGACCTGGGTTCCAACAGCTTCCGAGTCCAGGTCGGGCGCATCGTTGGCGAACAGATTCACCCGCTGGATACCCTGCGCGAGACGGTTCGCCTGGGTTCCGGTCTCACCCGCGAGAAGCTGCTGGATCATGCTTCACAACAGCGCGCGATCGCCGCGCTGCGCCGCTTCGGCGAACGCCTGCGCGGCTTCGCGCCGGACGCCGTGCGGGCGGTGACGACCGATGCCATGCGGGTCGCACGGAACGCGCCACTGGTGCTGTTGCAGGCTGAGGCAGCGTTGGGATTTCCGATCGAGGTCATCGGCGGCCGTGAGGAAGCGCGGCTGATCTTCATCGGCGCCGCAAACGCCCTGCCGGTAGCTGGCCATCGCCGTCTGGTGGTGGATATTGGTGGCGGGTCGACCGAATTCATCATTGGCGAGGGTACCGAGCCGGCGTTGATGGAATCACTGTTCATGGGCGGCATCAGCTATCGCCAACGCTTCTTTCCCGACGGCAAGGTCGACAAGAAGCGCCTGTACGCGGCCGAACTCTCGGCGGCACGCGAGGTCGAGGCCATCGTGGTCGACTACCAGCGCTGTGGCTGGGGCGAGGCGGTCGGATCCTCGGGAGCGGCGCAGGAAATCGCCACCTTGCTGGAGATGAACGATCTCAACCCGCAGGGGGAAAGTGGCATCACCCGCGAGGGACTGGCCCGGCTGCGTCAGTTGCTGATACGCGCCGGGTCGGCGGAGGCGCTGAACCTGCACGGCATGCGTCCGGATCGCTGCCTCATCCTGCCCGGTGCCGTCGCCATCATGTCAGCCGTGTTCGCCGAGATGGGACTCGAGCGCATGACCTATTCCGATGGTGCGCTGCCGCTGGGTGTGCTCTACGACCTGCTCGGGCGCTTCGCTCGTCACGATACGCGCGACACGACGGTGGCCCACTTCATGCAGCGCTATCAGGTCGACGAGACCCAGGTCAGGCGGGTCGAGCGCACGGCCCTGCTCATTCTTGGCCAGATGATCAAGCTCGATGATCTCGCGCACGAGAACGATGTACACTTCTTGCGCTGGGCGGTCTCGCTGCACGAGATCGGCGTGTCGGTGGCGCACAGCCAGTTCCACAAGCACGGCGCGTACATTCTGGGACATGCCGACATGTCGGGCTTCTCGAAGCGTGATCAGGCCCGGCTGGCCCTGCTGGTTCTCGGTCAGCGTGGCAAGCTGCAGAAGCTCGCGGCGATGCCGGCGGGCGATCCCAACTGGCGGCTCCTCTTCTGTCTGCGGCTGGCGGCTCTGTTGCACCGGGCGCGCGACGACCATCCGCTGCCCGAGATGTCGGTCAGGGAAGCCGCCGATGGCTTCGAACTCGATCTGCCGGCGCGTTGGCCGGCGGGCAATCCGATCACCGCCACCGCATTGGCGGATGAGGTGATGTTCTGGCGTCGCATCGGCATCACGCTGAAGATCGGCACGGTGCCGCGCGACAAGGTGGTGCAGTTGGAACTGCTGCAGAAGTCGTAGCAGGCGCGCGCGCGTGGTTGCCCGCGGCAGGCCGGGGAACGCCTTTTCCGAACGGGGAGTGAGCGAGTGAACAGCACGTCGGCGCAGGCCGGAAGCAGATCCGTCGCCGGTCGCTGAACGCAGCAATGACCGCGGCGACGATCGATGTGGTCGATGAGGCGGGTGTCCGGCAGCTCGTGCTCGCGGGTGACTGGCGTCTGGCGACGATGCCGCAGCCAATCGCTGCTTTCGAGTTGCGCGTGCGGCAACTGGCGACCGGCAACCCCGCGTGGGACTTGCACTTGGTGTCGCGCCTCGACAGCGCCGGGGCGACGCTGCTCTGGCGGGCCTGGGGCCGACAGTGGCCCAGTTCGCTGATCCTTTCGGTCGAGCATCGGGCCCTGCTCGAACGGGTGGCGGAGATCTCCCGCGACCTCGATGCCCCTCCGGCAGCGCGCGACCCTCTCGCCTGGATCGCAGCGCTTGGCCAGCTGTCGCTGGCGGCTCTTCGTCACTTGGCCGAGATCGTCGCCTTGATCGGGCAGTTGGTCCTCGATCTGTGCTATCTCTGCCGACATCCGCGCGAGATTCCCTGGCGGGAGTTCTCGGCCAACCTCTACAAGAGCGGCGCGCGGGCCTTGCCGGTGATTGCACTGATCGGCTTCCTCATCGGCATCGTCCTTTCCTACCTGTCCGCACTGCAACTGAAGACCTTCGGCGCCGACGTCTTCATCGTCAATCTGCTCGGCATCAGCATCGTTCGCGAACTCGGTCCGATGCTGGTCGCGGTGCTTGTCGCCGGACGTTCCGGTTCGGCGATGACCGCCCAGATCGGCGTCATGCGCGTGACCGAGGAGATCGATGCTCTGGCGACGATGGGTGTGTCGCGCAGTCAGCGTCTGCTGTTGCCGAAGGTGCTGGCACTGGCCGTAGCGATGCCGTTGCTCGTCATCTGGTGTTCCGCCGCCGGCATCATCGGTGGCATGATCGCTGCCAAGTTGCAGATGGGGCTCTCCTACGCCTTCTTCATCGACACGCTGCCGCGCGTGGTGCCGGTGGCGAACGTCTGGATCGGCCTCTGCAAGGGACTGGTGTTCGGCGTGCTCATCGCGCTGATCGCCTGTCACTTCGGGCTCAGGGTCAAACCGAACACCGAGAGCCTGTCCGCGCTGACGACCGGTTCGGTGGTATGCTCGATCACCGTGGCGATCCTCGTCGACGCGGTCTTTGCGGTCGCGACTCGCGGGTTGGGGCTGCCGTGATGAGTGCGCCACCTGCCGCCGGCCAGTCGTTGCCGCCCGTGATCGAGATTCGTGGACTGTACACGGAGTTCGATGACCTCGTCGTTCATCGCGACATCGATCTCGACATCGAGGCGGGGCAGGTGCTCGGACTGGTCGGTGGTTCGGGCAGCGGCAAGACCACCTTGCTGCGCGAGATCGTCGGCCTGCTGGCGCCGAACCGGGGAACCGTGCGGCTGTTCGGCCAGTCGGTGCTCGAAACCGATCCGCGGCGCCGACGGGCGTTGCGGCGGCGTTTCGGCATGCTCTTCCAGCAGGGCGCGCTGTTTTCGGCGCTGTCGGTCTTCGACAACATTGCTTTTCCGTTGCGGGAACTGCACACTCTCGACGAAGGGATGGTCGCTGATCTGGTCCTTCTCAAGCTCGCCATGGTTGAACTCGAAGCACGGCATGCGCGGCTGATGCCGGCCGAGCTGTCGGGCGGCATGGTCAAGCGTGTGGCACTGGCGCGTGCCCTGTCGCTCGAGCCGGAACTGCTGGTTCTCGACGAGCCGACGGCCGGTCTCGATCCTGATCGCAGCGAGAGCTTCGTCAAGCTGCTGCGGATGTTGCAGAAGGAGCTGGGTTTCACGGTGGTGATGGTGACGCACGATCCCGAGACGCTGGCCGGTTTGGCAACCCGCTTGGCGGTGCTGGCCGATCAGCGGATCGTCGCCTGCGGCACGGCAGCGGAGGTTGCGGCGGTGGATCACCCCTTCGTCCGCAACTTCTTCGATTCCGGACGCGCGGCGGCGGCGATCCGGCAGCGACGGGTCTGAGCATGGAGAACCGGGCACATGCGCTGGTGGCCGGCGTGTTCACCCTGCTGCTTGGCCTCGCCGTGGTGCTGGCCGTCTGGTGGTTCGGTGGCCGGCACGAAGCGACGACGGACTACATCGTCGTCAGCCGGCACAACGTCACCGGCCTCAACCTGCAGGGGCAGGTGCGTTATCGCGGCATCCGGGTGGGCAAGGTGGAAGCGATCGAACTCGACCCTGCAGAGGTGCGCAACATCCTGATCCGGGTCAGTGTCGACCGCAGCGTCCCGGTAACCCGCAGCACCACCGCGCGCCTTGGCTATCAGGGGGTCACCGGCATCGCCCACATCCTCCTCGAGGACAATGGCAAGGATGCGACGCCGCTCGCTGGCGACGATGGCGGCCTGCCGCGCATCACGATGCAGTCCTCGCTGATCGAGGAGCTGTCGGATGTCGGCGGTGCGACGCTGCGCCAGGCACGGGATTTTCTGGAGCGGGCGAACCTCGTTCTCGACGACGACAACCGGCGGCATCTGGCCGGGATTCTCGCCAACCTGGATGCGACGACGAGCAACACTACGGACGTGGCACGGCAGTTGCGCAAACTGCTGACGGACGAAAACCTTCGCCTGCTGGGCAGCACTCTGGCACACGCCGAGCGGGCTGCTGCCGAGGCGGCGCCGCTGCTGCTCGAGTCGCGCCGCCTGGCAAGCAGCCTGCAGCCGGTGGGCGAACGCCTCGGGCGGCTGATCGGCGAACCTTCTCCGGGCGGTATCGCCGCCCTGGTGACGCGCCTGGAAGAGGTCAGTGGTGAGCTGTCGGCGAACTCGCGTCAGCTCAACCGGGTGCTGCAGATGCTCGAGGAGTCGCCGCAGAGCATCATCTTCGGTCCCCCACCGCATGCACCGGGCCCGGGTGAGGCCGGCTTTGTCGCGCCTGCGATGCCAGGGGTGGGTCGATGACGAGATTTGCGAGCCTACTTGCCGCCAGCCTGTTGCTGGCCTGCAGCGGCATGCGCAGTCCGCAACGGGCGGATGTCTACGATCTCGGACCGCCGCCGGTGCGGCTGACCGAAGGCGAGCGCTGGTCGGGGGTCGCACTCGAGACAAGGCTGCCTTACTGGTTCGATGCGCTGACGATCGAGTATCGCCTGCTCTACGATGAACCGATGCGGTTGCGCAGCTATGCTGGCAGTCGTTGGGCCGCCGCGCCGGCGCAAATGCTCGAGCAGCGGCTGCGGCAGCAGCTCGGGCTCAGCGCGGCACGTGGCCGCAACGCCAACCCCTGCCGGTTGCGCATCGAACTGCAGGAGTTCTCGCAGATCTTCGTCGCGCCGCAGCAGAGCAGTGCGCTGCTGCAGGGGCAGGCGACCCTGCTCGACACGAGACAGCGGATCATCGCCGAGAAAGCAGTGGCGGTCCAACAGCAGGCGAGCAGTGCCGACGCCCGCGGGGGGGTTGGCGCGATGGTGGCAGCGAGCGCCCAACTCGGCAACGAGTTGCTGGACTGGTTGTATGAGGTCGAAAAACGTGGCAGGCTGAAAAGCTGCCGTGTCACGGCAGAGCAACGGGAATGACACCTACTTTCAGAGAGGAGAAGCTGGGGATGCCGAACATGTACCGGGTGGGGCTTGACAAGAATCCTGCCAACTACACGCCACTGACGCCGCTGACCTTCGTCGAGCGCAGCGCCTATGTCTATCCCGAGCGCGTCGCCGTGATTCACGGGCAGCGGCGCCAGAGTTGGCTGCAGACCTTTACTCGCTGCCGGCAACTCGCTTCCGCGCTCGTCGCACACGGCGTCGGCGAAGGCGATACGGTGGCGGCAATGCTCAACAACACACCGGAAATGATCGAATGTCACTTCGGTGTGCCGGTCACGGGTGCCGTGCTCAACACGCTGAATACTCGGCTCGATGCCGAGACGATCGCCTTCATGCTCGAGCACGGCGAGGCGAAGGTGCTGCTTACCGACCGCGAGTACTCGCCGACCGTGCGCAAGGCGTTGGCTGCCTGCCAGCGCGAGATCCTGGTGATCGACGTCGACGACCCGGAGTATGGCGGTCCCGGTGACCGGCTGGGGACGCGCGAGTACGAGGAATTCATCGCCGGCGGCAGTCCCGATTTCCCGTGGCGGGGTCCGGACGACGAGTGGGACGCCATTTCGCTCAATTACACATCCGGGACCACCGGCAATCCGAAGGGCGTCGTCTATCACCACCGTGGCGCCTATCTCAACTCGATGAGCAACATTGTCAGCTGGGGCATGCCGCCGCATTCGGTTTACCTGTGGACGCTGCCAATGTTTCACTGCAACGGCTGGTGCTTCGTGTGGACCATGGCCGCTAACGCGGGTACCAATGTCTGCCTGCGTCGGGTGGACCCGAAACTGATCTTCGATGCCATGCGCGAGCACGGGGTGACCCATTACTGCGGGGCGCCGATCGTGCATAGCCTGATGGCCAACTCCCCGGCCGAACTGCGTGCCGGCATCAGCCAGAAGGTCTCCGGACTGATCGCCGCCGCACCACCGCCGGCAGCAGTGATCGAGGCGATGGCCCACATCGGCATCGACCTGACGCATGTCTACGGACTCACCGAAACCTACGGCCCGGCGGCTGTCTGCGCCAAGCATGGCGACTGGAGCAGCCGGCCGCTGGCCGAGCAGGTCGAGCTCAATGGCCGCCAGGGGGTGCGCTACCATGCGCAGGAAGGGATCACGGTTCTCGATCCGGTCAACATGGCGGCCGTGCCGTGGGATGGCGAGACGATGGGCGAGATCATGTTCCGCGGCAACCTGGTGATGAAGGGCTACCTGAAGAACCCCAAGGCGAGCGAGGAGTCCTTTGCTGGCGGCTGGTATCACACGGGCGATCTGGCGGTCATGCATGCGGACGGCTACGTCAAGATCAAGGACCGTTCCAAGGACGTGATCATCTCCGGCGGCGAGAACATCTCGTCGATCGAGGTCGAGGACGTGCTCTACCGGCATCCGGCAGTGATTGCCGCAGCGGTCGTCGCCACCCCCGATCCGACCTGGGGCGAGGTACCCTGCGCCTTCCTCGAACTGCGTGAAGGCATGACGGTCAGCGAGCAGGAAGTGATCGAGTTCTGTCGGCAACACATGGCACGCTTCAAGGTACCGAAGCGGGTTGTCCTTTGCACGTTGCCGAAGACCTCGACCGGCAAGATTCAGAAGTACGTACTGCGCGAGCAGGCGAAATCCACTGCCGCCATCGAGTGAGGCCAGCCGGTTGTCGGCGGCGGCGGTGGGCGGAAGCCGGCCGGCGCTGCCGCCACCCAGCGCCGGCGTGGCAGTGACCAATCACCAGGAGAGAAGAATGAGCACCTCGAGCACCACAGTTGAACCCTACGTCCTGCGTGCCGATGAAGCGGGCGTCAGCACGCTGACGTTGAACCGTGGCAGCCAGTTCAATGCCCTGTCGCAAGCGATGATCGCCGCCCTGCAGAAGGAACTCGACGCGATCGCGGCCGATCCGGCGCTGCGCGTCGTGGTCATTGCCGGAGCCGGCAAGGCCTTCTGTGCCGGCCACGACCTGAAGGAGATGCGGGCGAATCACGACCAGGCCTTCCTGCAGGAACTGTTCCGCAGTTGTGGCCGCATGATGATGAGCCTGACGCGGATGCCGCAGCCGGTGATCGCGCGCGTCCAGGGCATCGCCACCGCTGCCGGCTGCCAGCTCGTTTCCATGTGTGACCTGGCAGTTGCTGCCGACAGTGCGCGCTTCGCCACATCGGGGATCAATGTCGGCCTCTTCTGTGCCACTCCGGCTGTCGGACTGTCGCGCAACCTGGGCCGCAAGCAGGCGCTCGAGATGCTGCTCACGGGCGATTTCATCGACGCCCGGACGGCGCTGCAACAGGGACTGGTCAACCGCGTGGTCGCCAGCGACGCGCTCGATGCCGAAGTGGGACTCCTCGCGCGGGCGATCCTGGCGAAGTCGTCGGTGGCCGTCGGCATGGGCAAGCAGATGTTCTACCGGCAGCTCGAGATGGGGCTCGAGGCGGCCTATCAGTACGCTTCCGAGGTGATGGCCTGCAACATGATGACCGAAGATGCCGGCGAAGGCATCGACGCCTTCATCGCCAAGCGGCAGGTGTCGTGGAAGGGGAGGTAGTCTCGCGTCGATGGCCCGGTGTGAGGCTCAGCCATCGTCTGGCGCTGTTGCCGTAGCCCGGCGGTACCGGGTCCGCCGTGAGTTTCGTCGCTGATCAGCCCGCGACGACGCGGTCATGGCCGGCCGCAGCGGCGGACTGCAGTGCCTGCGCCGCCCGCCTGAGGACCTCGTCCGTGGAGCCATCGTCGGCCGCGCTTTCACTGGCGCCGACGCTGATACTGAAGCGGACGGTGCCATTCTCCGTCGGAATGGCGATGGCGCCGATCTGCGCGCGAATCCGGTTGGCGACCAGCAGCGCTTCTGCGATCTCGGTATCCGGCAGCAGAACGGCGAACTGTCCGCCACCAAACCGCGCCAGCAGATCCCGCTGACGAAGTGCGCCTTTGGCAGCCTGGGCGACGGCACGCAGGACCTGATCACCGACGGCATGGCCGTAGCCGTCATTGATGCGGCGGAAGAAATCGATGTCGAGGAGCATGACGGCGAGCGGCAGAGGCCGGTTCTGCCGCCGTATGAGTTCGTCGCCAAGCATGGCGAGGAAATGTTGCCGGCTGCTGACCCCGGTGAGCTGGTCCGAGATCGCCAGCTGCCGCATCTGTGTGCCGTGCTCGGCGAGCCTGCGGAGCAGGCGCAACGATCGCCAGGCTACGACGGTCAGCGGGATCGTCATGCCCAGAGCCAGCAGAATGGTCCACAAGCTTTGTCGTTTCCAGCCCGCGAGGGCCGTCTCGTAGTCCTCGCTGACGACGACGATGAGAGGCAGGTCAGGGAGCGAGGAGTAGCTCGCCAGGAGCCGCGGATGCTCGCCGCCGTCCGCATCCAGAACGACGAAGGCACGCCGTTGTTGCGGCAGGTGGAGGCGGAACAGCGGCCCTCCGGCAAGCGAATGAGCGCGCTGCCAGTCGTCGCCAGCCTGCGCCAGAACCGTGCCGTCAAGCGAGAGCAGGGCGATCACTCCATCCGGCCGCGGCCGCTCGGCCTCGTAGCTGCGGCTGAGCATCTCCAGGTCGACCATTGCCATCAACTGCTGGGCGTTCGCGCCCGGGTTGCTCGGCGCGCGGGCGACCGGCAGATCGACCCGGCCCGTTGCCGGGTCAGCGATCGGCTGCCCGATCGACAGACCGATGACCTCCGTTGGACGATCGCTGCCGACAGGGCCTGCTGCCCAGCGGGGTTGCCTGCCGGGGATCGGGACCGATCGGCTGTCGGCTGGCCGCAACTGAATATCGAAGAACTTGCCGCTGCTCGCCCGCAGACGGTCGACCAGTTGGCGCACGGCGGGGTCGCTCTCCGGCGAGCGGGCGGGGTGCGCCTGCAGCCAGAGTTCGCTCGCGACGAGAACCGTGTCGATCAGGCGAAACTGCTGCCGTGTCTGCTCTTCAAGCGCGTGCGTCAATTGCTGCAATGTCCTGCCGGTTGCGGAAAGGCTGTCTTGGCGGGCGACGACCACTGACACGACGACAACCGTCCACAGCGCGGCGAGGAGCAGCAGCGTGAGCAGCACCACGGTTCGCGGTCTGCCCCATTCTTCGATATGCCGGATGGTCTCACCTTCCATCGCTGCCCCTCCTCTGCGAATTCTAGCAGCCTGCCGACGACCGTCGGCGGGAATCGTCAATGCGGGCGGGCAGGTCGGCGGACGCCTGGTGGACAAGCAACCGCAAATGTGCGAGTCTCGCGCGCCGTGCGATACGGTATGGCATGTTTCCCGATCGCCACCTGGGCGCTTGCCTGTCGCGGTACGCCGCTGTTTGCCAAGGGAGGGGGTCGGTTCATTGCCCATCTTCACCAGTCCATTGCCGGCACTTCGCCGGGCGCGCCGCCGCCGCCGGCTGCGCGAGTCGGAACTGCGTGTCGCCATGCAGCTGCAGCGCATCGTCATCCGCATCGTCTGGGCGGCGCTTGTCGTCCTGATGCTGGTTGGCATTGGCACCGTCGGTTTCTACCACATCGGTGGTGACCACAGCGACTGGTCCGACGCCCTGTACATGACCCTGATCACCATCTCGACGGTTGGTTACGGCGAGATCGTTCCGCTGCCGACGCTCGCCGACCGCGTCTTCGCCGGTTTCGTCGCCGTTTCCGGTCTCGGCGCGTTGACCTTCCTCTTCACCAGCCTGTCCGTGTTCTTCCTCGAGAAGGATCTCGACCATTCCCTGCGGAGACGACGAATGGAAAAACGCATCCAGAAACTGCGCCAGCATTTCATCATCTGCGGTTTTGGCAGGGTTGGCCGCAGCGTTGGCGGCGAGTTGCAGAACACCGGCCGGCACTTCGTCGCCATCGACACCGAGGAGGCGCGCTTCGAGGACAACCTGGACAAGTTTCCGGGGCTGCTCTACCTGCAGGGAGACGCTTCCGACGACGATCTCCTCGAGGCGGCCGACATCTTCGATGCCCGCGGCCTGTTCGCCGTCACCGGCGACGATTCACGCAACCTGATGATCATCATCACGGCCCGCCAGCTCAATCCCGACCTGCGGATCGTGGCGCGAGCGCAGGAGTCACGCAACGTCGAGAAGATGCGCAAGGTTGGTGCCGATGCCGTGATCTCACCGGATTTCACCGGTGGCATTCGTCTGGCGTCGGCCATGGTGCGACCGCACGTGGTCAGCTTCCTGGACGAAATGGTACGCTCCGACAAGAATGTCCGGCTGGAGGAGGTCCATGTACCGGTGGGGTTTCCTGCCACCCGGGTAGGCGACCTGCGCCTGCGCAGCCCGGATTACATCCTTCTTGCCTTGCGTGAGGAGGACGGGAGCTGGGTCTTCAATCCGCGGGTCGATGAAGTCGTCAGCCCCGGGGCGACGATCATCGCGCTCGCCAATCCGTCCGGGCGTGCGCAACTCAAGGCACACCTGATCGAAAGGATCGGCTAGCCGGGGGGGCGGCGACGACGCTCCCGCAGCGCTCAATCCTCGGTCTCGCCCGATTCCCCGTGAGACTTGCGGCGCGTCCTGACGGCGCTGCGGTGGCGGTGGATCAGCCAGCCGTAGCAGGCGAGATTGACGGCGATCAGGGCGCCAGCCAGCGTCAACTGAGCGGTGCGCGTCAGTCCCGGCGGATAAATGACGGGAAGCAGGTAATGTGCGATGAAACCGCCGGGATAGCCTGCCTGGCCGGCTGCTTGGCGCAGCTCGTTCTCGAGCGGAGTCAACGGGCAGATCCAGCCGGTGATCTCGACCACGATTCCCCAGCAGGCGGCCGGGACATGTGCCCATGCCAGCCTTGGCCAGCGCAGGCAGAGCGCGCCGCCAGCAACGACAAAGGCGATGAAGAGAAGGTGGAGGACGACGAGGCCGTCGGCCAGAAAGCGTGTGCTCATCGCGCCGGCCGTGCCCTGTGCCCGGGTCGCGTGATCGCTCCCGGCGCGCCGTGATGCGTCCCTGGCGGCCGCGGTCGTCGAGTTCGATGCCTCATTCCCGGCCGGTGAAGCGCCTGATCAGTCTTCCCGCCTTTTTCGTTGGTCGCCCGCCGAGCTCGCTGCCGGGAAGCGGCAGCAGTGGCCGGGCGGCCAGCTGAGCGGCTCGCCGCTCACTGCTCGCGGCAGACTCCTCATACAGTTGCCTGGCTTCGCTGGCCGGGCGTCGATGCTGCTCGAGAGCGCTGACGGTGATCGTCCACCTGAGGTCGCCGATGGTGATCTCGATCTCGTCGCCGCAGCGCACGAGGTGGGCCGCCTTGACCGCACGGCCAGCGAGCCGGACACGACCGGCAGTGACGGCCTGCGCAGCAAGCGCGCGCGTGCGGTGGAAACGCGCCGCCCACAACCATTTGTCGATGCGCATCGTTGCTGGCTGGGGATCCGCGGCCGCCATGCCTTACTCGCGCGTCGGATGTTTGCCGAGCTTGCGCTGCAGCGTCCGGCGGTGCATCTTCAGGGCGCGGGCGGTCGCTGAAATGTTGCCACTCTGCTCGGCGAGGACGCGCTGAATGTGCTCCCATTCGAGCCGATCGACCGACAACGGCGAGCCGGCGATGGCAATCGCCGAGTCACCGTCGCTGCCCTTGTTGAGCGCCGCGACAACCTGATCGGCGTCACAGGGTTTGGCCAGGTAGTGGACGGCGCCCAGTTTGATCGCCTCCACTGCCGTCGCGATGCTGGCGTAGCCGGTGAGCATCACGACGCGGGTGTTCGGGTCGAGTTCGATCAGTTTCTCGATCAATACCAGACCCGACTCACCGGGCATCTTCAAGTCGACCACGGCGTATTCGGGAGCCAGTGCCTGCGCCTTGGCCAGCGCCGCAGAAACGCTGGTGGCGACCGTCACGGCGAAGCCCCGCCGCTCGAGCGCGCGGGCCAGGACGCGGCGGAACGCCTCGTCATCATCCACGAGCAACAGGGTCGAGCGCTCGTCATCCGTTTGGGGCGCGTGTGTTCCGGGCATGGTCGGTCAGACTTTCAGACGTTTGAGTGGCAGTGTGACGCGCGTGCAGGCGCCGCCCTGCGGATCGTCGCGGTTGAACAGTTCGACCTGGCCGCCGAAGCGCTCGATGGTCGCATTGCTCAGGAAGAGGCCGATACCGAGGCCGAGCGGGCGGGCTCCGGGATCGTTCTTGGTGCTGAAGAAGGCCTTGCCAAGGCGGCTCCTGCTGCTCTCCTCCACACCGGGACCACGATCCAGAATCTCGATGCGGCAGCTTTCGGCATCCCAGTCGGCAGCGAAGCGAAGCGGCTCGGGGTGACCCGTGTTGGCGTCGGCAGCGTTGTCGAGCAGGTTCAACAGCGCCTGTGCGAGGGTCCGTTCGGCGGCGATCTGCGGCGCCGGCTGCGGCCCGTGCAGGGTGACGCAGAGTTGGGCGTGTGGGCGGATGATCTGCCAATCGTCCAGCAGGCGGTGCAGGCAGGCATCGAGTGGCAGCGACTGCAGACTGTCATCGCGTCCCTGTCCCGTCGAGGCGAGGATTTGCGAGATGGTCTGCTTGCACCGATCGACCTGCTCGCGCAGGAGGACGATGTCCTCGCACAGCTCCACGTCGTCGCGATGAGCGAGCTCGAGCTCGCGCAGCACCACGGCCATGGTTCCGAGCGGCGTTCCGAGCTGGTGTGCGGCACCGGCCGCCAGTGTCCCGAGCGAAAGGATCTGCTCGCTGCGCAGGGCTTCTTCACGCGTCGCCGACAACTCCCGCTCACGCGCCTTCAGGGCAGCAGCCATGCGCGTGACGAAGAAGGCGACGACGCCGACGCTGATCACGAAGTTCAACCACATGCCCAGGACGTGCAGGGCGAAGCTGCTGCCATGGGCCGCGTGTTCGCCGGCACTGCCAGTGGCGCGCGCGAGCAGCTCGTCGAAACGGGCGAGGTCGCCCTGCGGCGGCGGCAGTGGCAGCTTCCAGAACATGAGGAAGGTGTAGGCGATGAGGGTGATGCCAGCCATTGCCCAGGCATGACGGGCCGGCAGCATCGCTGCCGCAAGCGTTGCTGGCAACAGGAAGAGCGAGATGAAAGGGTTCGCCGACCCGCCGGCAAAGTAGAGCAGCAAGGTCAGGATCATGGTGTCGATGATCAGATGAGCCAGGACCTCGCCGTCGCCAGCCAAGTGGCCCCGTTCGAGCCGCCATTGGGTAGCCAGGTTGATTGCTGCCAGCAGGGCCGTAACTGCCGCCATGGGCACGATGTCGAGCGGGATCCTGAGCCATGCCACGGCGAGGACGAGCACCACCGCCTGCATCAGCACCTCGATGCGGCGCAGGACGACAAGGCGTCGCAACGGGTTTTCTGTTCCCGTCACTGACGTCAGTCCCAGAGTCTGAGTCTTGCGAAACATGGATAGACCGGCACCTGGCGACGGGCGGAGCGAGGGATTCTAAGTCCGCCAGCGTGGCGCTGGCTGACAGTGTGACAATCTGTCGCGGGGGCGTTTCACTGACGGACCCGATGCTGTCCAGTGCGCGACGGCTGCTTTACAACCTCTCAGAGCAGGGAAACGGGCTCGCCGGCCTGCGTCGAAACCAGATCCGACAGCGTCGACAGCAACTCGGAACCATTGCGCGTATCGCGCCAGCAGCCTTCCTGCCAGCGGTAGTGGAACCCGCCTGAACGCGCTGCGACCCAGATTTCCCGGGCTGGGTCGTGGCGGTTGACGACGATCCTGCTGCCGTCGGCGAAGTCGATCTGCAAGACTTGGTCGCCGACTCGTTCGAAGTCCAAATCGGCAACGCTGCTTTCAAGGGCAGCTTCGATCCGGGACAGGATCGCTTCGGCGTGGGCGTTGAAATCGTGCTCTTCCATGTGTGCTACCATTGCCACATTTTGCTGTGGCGAATTATGTGGTCATTCCTTGCGCCGGTCACACTGGCCTTCGTCTTGCTCGCCGGTTGTGGCAATCGCGGCGGATTGGTGCTGCCGCCGAAACCGCAGGCGGTGCCGGTGGCAGCCGCACCCGTCACGCCTCCTTCAGCACCCGACGCCGAGCGCACGACGGCAGGCACGACGGCAGACAACCCCGCACGCCCGGATTCTAGCACGGCTGCTGCGGAGGCCCAGCGATGAGTGGCTTTGCGCGCAGCGACGGCGTGCTCCACGCTGAAGGGGTTTCTCTCGCCACGATTGCCGAGCGCTTCGGTACTCCGTGTTGGGTCTATTCGCGGCATGCGCTGGAAGCCGCGCTTGACGAGTTCCAGAGTGAACTGGCAGGGATCGACGCGCTCGTCTGCTACGCGGTCAAAGCCAACTCGAACCTTGCCGTGCTCGACGTCCTCGCCCGCCGCGGTGCTGGTTTCGATATCGTTTCCGGCGGCGAACTCAAGCGCGTCCTTGCTGCCGGCGCCGATCCACGGCGGATTGTCTTTTCCGGAGTCGGCAAGAGCGCGGGCGAAATGGAGCTGGCGCTGCATGTCGGCATCCTCTGCTTCAACGTCGAGTCCGCGGCGGAACTCGATCGCCTGGATACCGTCGCCGGCGAACTGGGCAAGGTGGCGCCGGTCAGCCTGCGGGTGAATCCGGACGTCGATGCGCGGACACATCCATACGTCTCGACCGGCCTCAAGGAAAACAAGTTTGGCGTCGCCTACGAGGATGCCCTGCCACTGTATCGGCGCGCTGCCACCCTGCGCAACCTGCGCGTCAGCGGAATCGATTGCCACATCGGTTCGCAACTGCTCGACGCCGCGCCCTTTGTCGAGGCGCTCGACAAGGTCCTCCTGCTGGTCGACCGGCTGGCGGCGGAAGGCATTGCCCTGGAGCACATCGATCTCGGGGGCGGGCTGGGCATTCGTTATCGCAACGAGGCTCCACCCGCCGTCAGGGATTACCTGCAGCCGATGCTGGCGGAGCTTCGCGGGCGAAAGCTGCGTGTTCTCCTCGAACCCGGGCGGCGCCTGGTCGGCAACGCAGGGGTGCTGCTGACGCGTGTCGAATACCTGAAACCGGGCGACGCGAAGAGCTTCGCCATCGTCGATGCGGCGATGAACGATCTCGCTCGGCCAGCGTTGTATGGGGCTTGGCACGAAATCGTTGCCGTCATTCCGCGCCCGGGCCCTGTCCGGCCCTGGGAGATTGTTGGGCCGGTCTGCGAATCGGGTGACTTTCTCGGCCGTGGACGGGAACTGGCACTCGCCGCGGGCGATCTGCTGGCAATCATGTCGGCCGGCGCCTACAGCATGTCGATGAGTTCGAACTACAATTCACGCCCGCGCGCGGCGGAGGTGATGGTTGATGGCGACCAGGCCCACCTGGTTCGTCGTCGTGAAGCGGTCGAGGAATTGTACGCCCTCGAGGAGCGGTTGCCCTGCGCTTAGCGCGCGGCCGCGCGATCGAGATGCGCCGTCGAGCCACTCACAGCCGCCGCGTTCAATCCTCGGCGCGTTCGTCGTCGCCAGGTGGTTCCGGCTCGATCTGCGCGGGAACGTTCTCCCGGTAGAACAGTTCCTGGGCCGGACCCTTGCCAGCATCCGGCGAGGCAACGGAAACGATACCTTCCGGCATCGACAGGAAGGACTCGGGTGTGTTGCTCAGCGCTTTCGTCATGTAGCCGATCCACGCGGGCAGGGCTGCCGTCCCTCCGGTCTCGCCCTTGCCGAGGTTGCGTGGCTGGTCGAAACCGATCCACGAGCAGGCGACGACGGTCTGCTGGTAGCCGCAGAACCATGCGTCCACGTGCTCGTTGGTGGTTCCCGTCTTGCCAGCCAGATCGCGGCGCTTCAACGTTGCCGAAGCACGTGCCGCGGTGCCGTAGATCGTCACGTCACGCAGCATGCTGTCCATCAGGAAGGCGTTGCGCGGGTCGATGGCCCGCAGGTTCTCGTCACCTGCGCTGACTGACTCGGCTTGCGCCAGTACCTGCTTCTTGTCGTCGACAATCTCGCGCACGATGTACGGCCGGATGCGGTAGCCACCATTGGCGAACACGGCATAGGCGGCGACCATCTCCCACGGCGTGACCGAGCCTGCGCCGAGCGCCATGGTCAGGTATGGGGGGTGCTTCTTCGCGTCAAAGCCGAATCGGGTGATGTAGTCCTGGATGAAGCGGACACCGCTGGCCTGGAGCACGCGGATCGAGACCATGTTCTTCGACTTGGCCAGCGCCGTGCGCAGCCGCATCGGACCTTCATAGCGCCCATCGTAGTTCTTCGGTTCCCAGGCCTGGCTGCCGGTCAGCGTCGCCGGGAAGCTGATCGGTTCGTCATTGACGATCGAAGCGGGGGTGAAGCCGCGCTCCAGAGCGCCGGAGTAGATGAAGGGCTTGAAACTCGACCCCGGCTGCCGCCAAGCCTGGGTCACGTGGTTGAACTTGTTGCGTTGGAAGTCGAAGCCGCCAACCAGCGCGCGGATGGCACCGTCCGTCGGGTCCGCCGCCAGGAAGGCTCCCTCGACTTCCGGCATCTGGGCGATGCGCCAGTTTCCCTTGTCGTCGGTCTGCACGCGGATGATCGCACCGCGGCGCAGACGCTTGTTGGGCGGCGCCTGGTCGTCCAGCATTCTTGCCGCGAACTTCAGACCCTCACCGGTAATGCTGATGACGTCGCCGCCGCGACGGAAGGCCCGCAGCTTCCTGGCGTCGGCCTGCAGGACGATGGCCGGTTGCAGGTCCTCGCTCTCCTGATACTCGAGCAGCAGTTCCTCGAGTGCTTCGTCGGTGTCGGACTTGATTCCCGCCAGGTCGACGTAGGCTTCGGCACCGCGATATCCGTGCCGGCGATCGTAATCGAGGATGTTCCGGCGCACGCTGGCATAGGCGGCTTCCTGATCGTCCTTTTGGATCGTCGTAAAGACACGCAATCCACGTGTGTATACGTCATCGGGAAATCTCTCGGCGGCGATCTGGCGGGCCATTTCAGTGACGAATTCGGCGTGGATGGGCGTGGTGTTGCTTTCGCGCCGCAGTACCAGCGCCTGCGCCAGGGCGTCGTCGTGCTGCGCCTCGCTGATGAACCCCAGGTCGCGCATCCGGCGCAGGACATACTCCTGTCGGATGCGCGCGCGCCGCGGGTTGACGATTGGATTGTAGGCGGACGGCGCCTTCGGGAGCCCGGCGAGCATTGCCGCTTCGGCAAGCGTCAGTTCGCCCAGTTGTTTGCCGAAATAGATATGCGCAGCGGCGGCAAAGCCGTAGGCCCGCTGTCCGAGGAAGATCTGGTTGAGGTAGAGCTCGAAGATCTGATCCTTGCTCAGGTTCCTTTCGATCTTGAACGAAAGCAGCGCCTCATAGAGCTTGCGCGTGTAGGTCTTCTCCGATGACAGGAAGAAGTTCCGCGCGACCTGCTGGGTAATGGTCGACGCGCCCTGGCGCTTGCCGCCGCCGACCAGGTTGGCATGCAGCGCGCGCAGCACGCCAAGCGTATCGACACCCCCGTGCTGATAGAAGCGCTCATCCTCGGCGGCAAGCACGGCCTGCTTCAGGACGGGGGGCACGTCCTGGATGCTGACCACGGCTCGCCGTTCCTCGCCGAACTCGCCAAGCAAATGACCGTCTGCGGTGAACACACGCAACGGGATCTTCGGTCGATAGTCGGTCAGGATTTCGAGTGACGGCAGATTCGGGTAAGCCAAGCTCAGTACGACGGCCACCATCGCAGCGGCGATTGCGGCAAGTCCGAGAACGACGACCAGAGGATAGAGCAGCCAGCGGAGAGCAGTAGGCAAGAGAGGTTCCGGCAGGAATTTTCCACAGGCCGACATTATATTGGAAGGTAGCGGCCGCGAGGTTGCCGCCGCGCGCGCGGTTCTCTTGCGCCCAACCGGCGCCGGGCGTTCCGTGCCAAACTTCGGGCCGGGCGGGTGGCGTGCGGACGCACGCCACGCGAACGTCTGCGATCAGCGTGGCATCACGGCAGGTGGGCCTGGCTTGCCGGCGCGATGCTGCCCGCCCGTGCCCGTCTGGCCGTGCTCCGGCCGCGGTGCGCCGATCGTTGTCGATTCGCGACAGGCCGGGATAGATCGGGGAGAAATCGCTTTACACCCTGCAGTGTTGTTGTTAGCATCTAAAGTAGAATATCTATAAGTACGCTAACTGTAAATTATTCAAGGGTTTTTTGGGCAAGGGGTACAGTTTTGACGCTTGATCTTTCGATATTCAATCCGAAGGCTCGCTCCCTGATTGGGCTGGACATCAGTTCTTCATCGGTGAAGATGGTCGAGCTGGCGAGTGACGGCAAGGGGGGATACCGCGTCGAGCGTTACGCAATCGAGACCCTGCAGCGCGATGTCGTCTCCGACGGCAACATCGTGAACCTCGAGGCTGCGGCCGAATCCGTGCGGCGGGCATGGAAGAAACTGGCCACATCGACACGACAGGTGGCGATTGCGCTGCCGGCTTCGCATGTCATCACCAAGAAGATCATCGTCGCCGCTGGCCAGCGCGAGGCGGAACTCGAGTTGCTCGTCGAGTCGGAGGCCAACCAGTACATTCCTTTCGCACTGGACGAGGTCAACCTCGATTTCCAGGTGATTGGCCCGGCTCCGTCGTCGCCGGACGAGATCGAGGTCCTCATCGCTGCATCGCGAAAGGAGAAGGTCGAAGACCGCGTCGCCGTCGCCGAGTCGGCCGGCCTGAAACCGCGCGTCCTCGACGTGGAGTCCTACGCGGTCCTTTCCGCCTTTCAGTTGGTCGAGGCGACGCTTCCCGAAGGCGGCAAAGGGCAGATCATCGCTCTCGTCGACGTCGGCGCCAACGTCATGAACCTGACGGTGCTGCGCAATGACCAGCAGATCTACGCACGTGAGCAGGCTTTCGGCGGCAACCAGTTGACGCAGGACATCGCTCGTCTGTTCAACATGACCTTCGAGGAAGCGGAAGGCGAAAAACGTCGCAACAGCCTGCCGGAGAAGTACGAAACCGAACTGCTGCGACCATTTCTCGAAGCGCTCGCACTCGAACTGTCGCGCGCGCTGCAGTTCTTCTTCACGTCCACCCAGTTCAATCAGGTCAACCACATCGTCCTCGCGGGCGGTTGCGCCGTGATTCACGGTATCGACCAAGTGGTTGCATCGCGGACGCAGATAAACACCGTCATCGCCAACCCGTTTGCCGGCATGGTGCTTTCCGATCGCATCCGCGAGAAGAGCCTGTTGGCCGACGCTTCGTCGCTGATGGTGGCATGCGGCCTGGCGCTGCGGAGATTCGACGAATGATACGCATCAATCTCCTGCCCCACAGGGAAGAAAAGCGCCGTGCGCGGCGGCAGCAGTTCTACGCCTTGCTCGGGCTGGTGACGGTGCTGGCCCTGTTGATCGCCGTTCTGGTGTATTCGATAATCGCCGGCTACATCGCCAATCAGGAGGCCAAGAACGACTTTCTCAAGAAGGAAATCGCCATTCTCGACAAGGAGATCGACCAGATCAAGCGCCTCAAGCAACAGACCGAGGCGCTGCTCAAACGGAAGGAGACCATCGAGGCGCTGCAGCGCGACCGTGCCGAAGCCGTGCGTCTGCTGACCGAGCTGGCCAAGCAGATGCCCGAGGGGGTTTACCTCAAGGCGCTGAAGCAGGAGGGACAACGCATCCACATGGTTGGTTGGGCGCAGTCCAGCGCCCGCGTGTCGACCCTGATGCGCAACATCGAGGCTTCGCCTTGGCTCGAGAAGCCGGAACTACTGGAAATCAAGGCAGTGACCGTCGACAAGAGGCGGCTCAACGAGTTTGCCATGAACGCGTCGCTGAAGCGGACCCCGGTTGAGCAAAAGGGAGCGAAGTGATGGCGAGGTCTCTTGCGAGCATTGACTTTCAGCGAATCATCGGCGACTTTCAGAACCTGAATCCGCGTGACGTCGGCGCTTGGCCGGTCGCACCGCGTGCCACGGTCCTGGTCGTCCTCTTCCTGATGATTCTGCTGGCGGGCTGGTGGTTCTACTGGGATGATCAGCTGGTTTCGTTGCGCGAGAAGCAGGAGGCCGAGCTGCGACTGCGCGACGAGTACGTCAGAAAGAAGGCTCAGGCAGTCAACCTCGACCTCTACGTGCAGCGCCTGAGCGAAATTGATCTGGCCTTCGGGGCCCTGCTGAAGCAGTTGCCGAACAAGGCCGAGGTTGAGTCGCTGCTGGTCGAAATCAACCAGGCCGGTATGGGCAGGGGGTTGCAGTTCGATCTCTTCAAACCGGGTGCCGAGCAGGTCCGGGATTTCTACGCCGAGCTGCCGATCACCGTTCGTCTGACCGGCACGTACCACGATTTCGGAGCGTTTGCTGGTGACATCGGCAAGCTGTCCCGCATCGTCACCCTGAACAACATCGCGATCAGTACCAATCAACAGAGCAAGGACGGCAGTCTGGTGATGGATGCGACGACGAAAACCTTCCGCTATCTGGACGAAGAGGAACTGGCGGCGAACCGCAAGAAGGCGGCTGATGCAGCGAAGGCCGGCAAATGAGACGCATACTGCCCTTGATTCTCCTGAGTGCCGTGGCCGTTTCCGGCTGTGCCGACAATGACCAGGAGGAACTTCGCGAGTGGATGAAGACGGCCGCTGCGGGTGTCAAACCGAACATCCCACCGTTGCCGGTGGTGCAGCCTTACGAACCGGTCCCCTATGACGTGGGCAATCTTACCGAACCGTTCGCCGTCGCCAAGATGGGCGTGGCGGACAAGAAGAGTGGCGGCGGTTTTCGGCCGGATCTCGATCGGCCGAAAGAGCCTCTGGAGCTCTATCCTCTCGAGTCACTCAAGTATGTTGGGGTGATCACGAGGAACAAGGTTTCCTTCGCGATCGTGCAGGTCGAGGGCGCGCTGCACCAAGTCAAGATCGGCAACTACATGGGACAGAATTTCGGCGTCGTCGTTGGCGTGACCGAGTCCGAGATCACGTTGCGGGAACTCGTTCAGGACTCGGCCGGTGACTGGGTCGAGCGGACGAGCACCCTGATGCTGCAGGAAAAGGGAGCAAAGTAGATGAAACGGATCAAACATTGGCTGCCCGGCCTGATGGGCGCCCTGTCGCTGCTCGTAGGCGTTGCCACTGCCCAGGAGGCGGCGCCAAACGCCATCGAGTCGATGAACGTGCTGCAGCAGGGCCCGGTGGTCAACGTCAAGCTGAACTTCAGGGAGCCCCTGCAGGCGCTGCCGCCAGCCTTCAGCGTCGCCAAGCCGGCTCGCATCGCACTCGACTTCCCGAATACGGTCAATGCCCTCGGAAAATCGAGCCAGACCTTCAACGAAGGCGATCTGAAGAGCGCCAACATCGTCCAGGCCGAAGGTCGAACGCGTGTCGTCCTCAACCTCAATCGTGCGATGTCCTACGAAGCGAGTATCGACGGCAAAAGCCTCGTGCTGGCGATGGTTCCGGCTGCGACGCCGGACAGCACGCAGGCCGTCGAGCATTTTGCCAAGGCGAGCGCCAGTGATGTCGGCAACAGCATCCGGGCGATCGTCTTCCGCCGCGGCAAGGATGGCGAGGGGCGGATTACCGTTGACCTCACGGATCCCAACGCCGGCATCGATATCCGGCACGAAGGCAAGAATCTGGTGGTCGATTTCGTGCGCGTGAATGTCCCCCCAACGCTGCGCAAGAAGCTCGATGTGACCGATTTTGCAACCCCCGTACTGGCGGTCAACACGGTCCAGAAGGGGGCCGACACGCGCATGACGATCACCCCGCGTGGACTCTGGGAGCACAACGCCTACCAGAGCGACACCCAGTTCGTCATCGAGGTGAAACCGATCATCGAGGATCCGAACAAGCTGGTGCAGGGTTCGCGTGGTGGTTACCGGGGCGAGAAACTGTCACTGAACTTCCAGAATGTCGATGTCCGCCGCCTGCTGCAGGTGATCGGCGAGTTCACCGGCATGAACATGGTGATCAGTGATTCGGTCGGTGGCTCGATCACCCTGATCCTCAAGGATGTTCCCTGGGATCAGGCACTGGACATCATCATGCAGCAGAAGGGTCTCGACATGCGCAAGAACGGCAATGTGATCCTGATTGCGCCGCGCGAGGAGATCGCCACCAAGGAGAAGCTCGAGTTCGAATCGCAGGCGCAGATCGGCGATCTCGAACCGCTGCAGACCGAGAGCTTCCAGATGAACTACATCAAGGCCGAAGCCGTGCAGAGGCTGCTGATCGATCCAAAGCAGACGCTGCTGTCGAAGCGCGGCAGCGCGCTCCTCGACGAACGCTCGAACATGATGTTCGTCAAGGACACCCCTGGCCGGCTGGCCGAGGTGCGGGCCATGATCGCCAAGGTCGACGTGCCGACGCGACAGGTCATGATCGAAGCGCGGATCGTCGAGGCTGGCGACAGCTTCGCCAAGAACCTTGGGGTCCGCCTGGGCTTCAGACAGGTCTTCCCCGATGGCGCGGTCCGGATTGGCGGCGATTCGACGGCGATCAGGGGTAACCTGCAACAGGAAACGGCGGTCAATCTGCCCGCGACGCCACGTTCCGGAACCGCCGGCACCTTCTCGTTCCTCCTCTTCAACAACGCCTTGACCCAGTTTCTCGCCACAGAAATCTCGGCCCTCGAGTCCGATGGCCGTGGCAGGGTCATCTCCAGCCCGCGGGTAATGACCGCCAACGGGGTCGAGGCGATCATCGAACAGGGTCAGGAGATACCGTACCAGCAGGCGACGAGTTCCGGTGCGACCAGTGTTTCCTTCCGCAAGGCGGTGCTGTCGCTGAAGGTCAAGCCGCACATCACACCGGACGGCAAGGTTGCCATGGAGTTGGACGTCAACAAGGATACCCCGAACACCCGCCTGTCGACGGGCGCTGGCGTGGCGATCGACACCAAGCACGTGAAGACCGAGGTGCTGGTCGAGAATGGTGGCACGGTCGTCATCGGCGGCATCTTCGAGCAGGTGACGCGCAACAACGTGCAGCGAATCCCCTTCCTCGGCGACCTGCCGTACATCGGTTTCCTCTTCAAGAACCGCGAGATCATCGACGACAAGACCGAGCTGCTGGTTTTCATCACACCGCGGATCGTCACCGAGCACCTGTCGTTGCGCTAGGCAGCTTCCGGACAGGGACGACGAGGCCGGCCGCCAGCCGGCCTCTTGCGTCGCGGGGCAGCGCGTCACGCTTGCGTTAGAATGGCGCGGTGAGACTCCACGAACAAACCCGCAACATCTATCTCGTCGGCCTCATGGGTGCCGGCAAGACGACCGTCGGCAAGGCCCTCGCCAAGCGCCTCGGCTACCGCTTCCTCGACTCCGATCATGAAGTCGAGGAGCGTACCGGCGTCAGTCTGGCTACCATCTTCGAAATCGAAGGCGAGGACGGTTTCCGCAAGCGCGAAGCACAGCTCATCGCCGAGTTGGCCGAGCTCAGACAGCATGTCGTGGCCACCGGTGGCGGCTCCGTCCTGCGACCGGAGAACCGGCTGGCGCTGCGCTCGAGCGGTACGGTGGTCTATCTCGACGTGCCGCTGCACACGCTCCACGAACGGACTCGTCACGACCGCAAGCGGCCACTGCTGCAGGTCAGCGATCCGCGCCAGAAGCTGCGCGAACTGCTTGCGCAGCGCGACCCGCTTTACCGCGAGGTGGCGGATGTGACCATCTCCGGCAGCCACATCACGCCGCAGGCGATTCTCAATCTGCTGCTCAAGAAAGAGGGCGAAGCATGGAAACGCTGAGGCTTGCACTGGGAGACCGCTCCTACCCCATCCACGTCGGCCGTGCACTGCTCGACCGCCCCGACCTGCTGCTGCCCTCGTTGCGTCAGAAGAAGGCGGCCGTCGTCAGCAACACGACCGTGGCGCCGCTGTACCTGCGGCGATTGGCCGATCCGCTGCTGCAAGCCGGCGTCGAGGTGGTCGAGGTCGTCTTGCCCGATGGCGAGGCGTTCAAGGACTGGCGAACCCTGAACTTGATCTTCGACGCGCTCATTGCAGGCCGCTGCGAACGCTCGACAACGCTGATCGCTCTGGGCGGCGGCGTTGTCGGCGATGTCGCCGGCTTTGCTGCGGCCTGCTTCCAGCGCGGCATGCCGTTCGTCCAAGTGCCGACGACCCTGCTGGCGCAGGTGGACTCATCGGTTGGTGGCAAGACGGCGATCAACCACCCGCAGGGAAAGAACATGATTGGTGCCTTCCACCAGCCGCGACTGGTGCTGGCGGATACCGATACCCTGACGACCTTGTGCGACCGCGAACTGCGCGCCGGTCTCGCCGAGGTGATCAAGTACGGGCTCATCCGGGATCTGCCGTTCCTCGAGTGGCTCGAGCTGAACCTTGAGCGCGTACTGGCCCGCGAGCCGGCGGCCTTGGCGACCGCGGTCGCCGCCTCCTGTCGCAACAAGGCCGAGGTCGTCGCCGCGGATGAGCGTGAAGCCGGCGAGCGGGCCCTGCTCAACCTGGGTCATACCTTCGGGCATGCGATCGAGACCGGTGTCGGCTACGGCGAGTGGCTGCACGGTGAAGCGGTCGCTGCAGGTACGATGATGGCGGCGCAACTGTCGCATCAACTCGGCTGGATCGACCGTCACGACCTTGCCCGGGTCGAGCAGCTGCTGCAGCGCGCCGGTTTGCCGGTGGCCGGCCCGATGCTGAGCGTCGAGCGCTACCTGGAGCTCATGCAGCACGACAAGAAGGTACAGGACGGCCGCTCGCGGCTGGTCCTGCTGCAGCGACTCGGGCACGCCGTGCTCACCGATCAGGCACCGCTGACGCAGGTGCGCCAAGCGATCGCCGAACGTACGGCGCATGCATGAGCTGGCGCCTTACGCGGCCAGCGAGGCCAACTCGCGCGGCCGGCGGCATATGGACTCGGCCCCGGTCCCGCGCACCGAATTCCAGCGCGACCGCGATCGCATCGTGCACTCGACCGCCTTCCGGCGGCTCGAGTACAAGACGCAGGTCTTCGTCAACCACGAAGGCGACCTTTTTCGCACCCGCCTGACCCACACCCTCGAGGTGGCACAGATCGCCCGCGGCATCGCGCGCGCGCTGCGGCTCAATGAAGACCTCGTCGAAGCCATATCACTGGCGCACGACCTCGGCCACACCCCATTCGGTCACGCCGGACAAGATGCCCTCAACGAGTGCATGCGTGCTCACGGGGGCTTCGAGCACAATCTGCAGAGCCTGCGGACGGTCGACTTGCTCGAGGAGCGTTACGCCGCTTTCGACGGTCTCAATCTGTGCTTCGAAACGCGCGAAGGGATCGTCAAGCATTGTTCGCGGGAAAACGCGCGCTTGCTCGGCGAATTGGGCGAGCGCTTCATCAGTGGCACGCAGCCTTCGCTGGAAGCGCAAGTCTGCAACCTGGCCGACGAAATCGCCTACAACAACCACGATGTCGACGATGGGCTACGCGCTGGACTGATCACCCTGGAGCAACTGGTCGAGGTGCCGCTCTTCGCCGAGCATGCTGCGGATGTCCGCAGGCACTATCCGGGGCTTCTCGGGCGCCGCCTGATCCATGAGACGATCCGGCGAATGATCAATGCGCTTGTCTGCGACCTGATTGCAGCCACCGCCAGCAACATCGCCGTGCACCAGCCGGCCGACATCGCTGCGGTGCGGCGCGCGCCAGAACTGGTTGCCTTCTCCGAAAACCTGGGTGCAGCACAGCGGAACCTGAAGCGTTTCCTGCGCGCCCATCTCTATGAGCACTACCAAGTCCGTCGCATGGCCAGCAAGGCGCGGAGAATCGTCAGTGACCTGTTCCTTGCCTTCACCTCGGATGTCCGCCTGCTGCCGCCGCAATACCAAGCGCCGGCCGATGCGGTGCCGGCGCGCCGGGTCGCCGATTACATTGCCGGGATGACCGACCGCTATGCGATCCGCGAGCACCGGCGCTTGTTTTGCGTCGATGAAGGCTGAAAGGCACCCGCCCGGTCGAATCGCGGTCCGTTGCGGATCCGCCGCTCAGGGCGCTGGCCAGTCCTTGATGTAGGCCTTGAGCAGCTTGTTCTCCATGTTCCGCTCCTCGAGCACCGCCTTGGCGACGTCATGAAAGGAGACGATGCCGACGATCGTTTCCTCCTCCATCACCGGCACATAGCGCGTGTGCGAGTCGACCATCATGCGGCGGAGTTCGTCGACGTCCATGTCGGGATGTGCGGTCGGTGGATTTCGGTCCATCGCTTCGACGACGAGGATTTCGGCGATCGGTGGCGTCGGCCCGACGCGACGCTCGGTCTGGCGTTTGGCCAGGATCAGGAGCACTTCGCGAAAGGTCAGCATCCCTGCCAGCTTGCCTCCGTCCATGACGATCACCGAGCCGATGTCGTTGTCAGCCATCATGATGACGGCCTCGGACAGCGGTGAGTCCGGATGTACGGCAAAAAGAGCGGAATCCTTGACCTGCAGAACTTCTCTTACCTCCATGGTACCCCCTCGATAAAGGATGGCTGGTTGCGACGCCAGTCGAGTTTCGGGATGATTCTATCAGATGTCCAACGACATCCGGAACTGCGGCGAGGCTTCCTGTGCCGGGGTGTTGCCAAGGCTTCGACGGGTGCTCCAACCGCTTCGGCCGAAGGGGGGCGAGGTCGGCCCGGAGGCAGCCATCACAGAACAGACGCCCGCGCGAGCGGGCGTCTGTTCGTCTCGGTCTCTGTTGGAGAGGCCAGCGGCTCAGCTCTTCAGCGACGCCAGGACTTCATCCAGCATCTTCTTCGCATCACCGAACAGCATTCGATTGTTTTCCTTGTAGAAAAGCGGGTTGTCGACGCCCGCATAGCCCGAAGCCATGCTGCGCTTCATGACGATCGAGGTCTTGGCCTTCCAGACTTCGAGCACCGGCATGCCGGCGATCGGGCTGTTCGGGTCGTCCTGTGCTCCCGGGTTCACGATATCGTTGGCGCCGATGATCATCGCGACGTCGGTCTGCGGGAAGTCGTCGTTGAGCTCGTCCATTTCCTGAACGATGTCGTAGGGTACCTTGGCCTCGGCCAGCAGCACGTTCATGTGCCCTGGCATGCGCCCTGCCACCGGATGGATGCCGAAACGGACATTGACACCCTTCTCGCGCAGCAGCCTGGTGATCTCGTAAACGGTATGCTGCGCCTGCGCGACGGCCATGCCGTAACCGGGAACGATGATGACGTTCTTCGCTTCGCGCAGCAGTTCCGCCGTGTCGGCGGCGGTTATCGCGACCACTTCACCTGCCGGTTGCGCTCCGGCTGCAGCCGGTGTGCCGCCGGTGGTGCCGAAGCCACCGGCGATGACGCTGATGAAGTGACGGTTCATCGCCGCACACATGATGTACGAGAGAATCGCACCGCTCGAGCCGACCAGCGCGCCCGTGACGATCAGCAGATCGTTCGAGAGCATGAAGCCGGTGGCTGCCGCGGCCCAGCCGGAGTAGCTGTTGAGCATCGAGACGACGACCGGCATGTCGGCGCCGCCAATTGCCATCACCATGTGGATGCCGAAGAGCAGCGCGATGGCGGTCATCACCACCAGCGGCAGCATGCCTTCGCTCAGCGAGTGGGCGTTGATGAACTCGCGTCCGAACCAGATCACCACCAGCAGTCCGGCCAGGTTGATCCAGTGGCGCGCCGGCAGCAACATCGGGTTGCCGGAGATCTTGCCGGACAGCTTGCCAAAGGCGATCACCGAGCCGGAGAAGGTGACGGCACCGATCAGGATGCCGACGTAGATCTCGATCTCGTGGATGGTCTTTTCGGCGCCGGTCATCTGCGCCGAGGCCGCCGGGTCGATGTAGTTGGCAAAGCCGACGAGCATGGCTGCGAGGCCGACCAGGCTGTGCATCAGCGCGACGAGTTCGGGCATCTGCGTCATCTGCACCGTGCGCGCGGCATAGACACCGATGCCCGCGCCCGCCACCATCGCGGCGATGATCCAGGCGTAGCCGGCGGCGCCGACGCGCGGACCGAAGACCGTTGCGAGAACGGCGATGGTCATGCCGATGATGCCGTAGAGATTGCCGCGGCGAGACGTCTCGGGGTGGCTCAGGCCGCCGAGGCAAAGAATGAAGAGGATGGTTGCACCGAGATAGGAAACGGTTGCCAGGCTTTCGGACATGATCGTCGTCTCCTATTTGCGGAACATTGCCAGCATGCGCTGGGTGACGGCGAAACCGCCGAACATGTTGATCGTCGCCAGAACGATGGCGCCGACGGCGAGCCAGCGAATCCACTCGTCGGGACGTGCAACTCCTTCTGCCAATGGCGGTGCGATCTGGATCAGCGCGCCAATCGCGATGATGCTGCTGATCGCGTTGGTGACGCTCATCAGCGGTGTGTGCAGCGCGGGCGTGACATTCCAGACCACCATGTAGCCGACGAAGCAGGCGAGGACGAAAACCGTGAAGTGGCCGAGGAAGGCTGCAGGTGCGCCGGCACCGATGCCCCAGAAGATCAGCGCGCCGGCAGCGAAGAGCAGGCCGACGGCGGTGCTCGAGGCCGTAGACCCGCCCTTGCCATGGCCGTGCGACTTGGCCGCGGGCTTGGCCGCGGGTGCGGCCGCCGGGGCCGCCGCCGGCGCCATGGACAGCGTCGGAGCCGGCGGCGGCCAGGTGATGGTGCCCTGCTTGACGACCGTCGTGCCACGGATCACTTCGTCATCCATGTTCACGTCGATCATCCCGTCCTTGCCCTTGCACAGTTCCTCGCTCAGCCGGAAGAGGTTGGTGGCGTAGAGGGTGCTCGACTGCTTGGACAGGCGGCTTGGCAGGTCGGAATAGCCGATGATCGTCACTCCGTGCCTGACGACGACCTTGCCCGGTTCGGTGAGCTCGCAGTTGCCACCCTGTTCGGCCGCCATGTCGACAATGATGCTGCCCGGCTTCATCGACTGCACCATCTCGGCGGTGATCAACCGCGGCGCCGGCTTGCCCGGAATCAAAGCTGTCGTGATGATGATGTCCACCTCCTTCGCCTGCTTGGCGAAGGTCTCACGCTGCGCCTTCTGGAAACCTTCGCTCATAACCTTGGCGTAGCCGCCTACCCCGGACCCTTCCTCCTGATAGTCGACCGCGACGAACTCGCCACCCATCGACTTGACCTGATCCGCCACTTCCGGCCGGGTGTCGTTGGCGCGAACGATCGCGCCCAGTCCCGAGGCAGCACCGATCGCCGCCAAGCCGGCGACACCGGCACCGATGACGAACACCTTGGCCGGCGGTACCTTGCCGGCGGCGGTGATCTGGCCGGTAAAGAAGCGGCCGAAGTGATGTGCCGCCTCGATCACCGCGCGGTAGCCGGCGATGTTCGCCATCGAACTCAGGGCGTCGAGCTTCTGCGCCCGCGAAATGCGCGGTACGCTGTCCATCGCGAGGACCGTGGCCTTGCGCGCCGCCAACTGCTGCAACAGCTCGGGATTCTGTGCCGGCCAGATGAAGCTGACGAGTGTCCCGCCCTCACGCAGCAGCCCAACTTCTTCGCTCGATGGGCCGCGGACCTTGAAGACGATGTCCGACGAAGCCCACAGGTCGGCCGCTTTGGTGACGATCTCCGCACCCGCGGCACGGTAATCCTCGTCAGAAACGTTTGCCTGCTCGCCGGCGCCGGATTCCACGGCAACGGTGAAACCCAGCTTGATCAACTTCTCGACGACTTCTGGTACGGTGGCGACCCGTCTTTCCCCCGGTGCCGTTTCCCTCGGCACCCCGATTTTCATTGGCATTCAGTCCTCCATCACTCGTTGCTCGTTCTTCGAGTCCACGCATTCAAAAAGACCAGTCCGCATCCCGCCCGCGGCTGGTCCCCCAAAGAGCCACACCTGCCCCGTCGAAAACGATCCCGCCTCGACATCGCATCCTGTTGCTGCCGTCGGTCGCGGCTGCCGCCTCACCCATGTCGGCTGTTGTGGGAACGGCTGCAGCATCGCCCATGCCTCCGCGTGCCAGCTTACCACAAGCCTAAAGCCAAATTTACCATGCGCTGGGCACCGCATGGCCGAGTCGTCCCGGCTGTCTCGACGACGACCGCCCGCAGCGGCGCCGGCGCAACGCGCCCTGCCGCGAATACGGCGGCAAGCCGTGTCGCCTTCGAGCACCCGCAACGGCGCCGTGGCTGGATCCAAGCATCGCGAATCGGCCGCTCTTGCGCAACCAGGACACCGCCACGGCGAAACCTGAAAGGATGACGGCACGCATCTTGCTTCTCCGATCGCTGCCCGCCTGAGTCACGCGTTGCCGCCGCCTTCGCTGCTGTCGATGCCCCATCGTGGTGCACCAGGGTCGCCAGTGTGCCCCCCGTTGGTGCGGTGCAGCATCTTGTCTCGACGGTGCTTTCCGAGTATAGTCGCGGGTCGCGCGGAGTGGCCGGAACGGCCGCGTCGTACCCGAGACGACGGCTGTTGCGAGCAATGCGGTTCGCTTGCCGTCCCAGTTTTGTGAGGATTCGAGAGTGATGGATTCCGCCATACCTGAAGGGCAGGGTCTCTACGACCCGGCCAACGAGCACGATGCATGCGGCGTCGGTTTCGTCGCGCATATCCAGGGCAAGAAGAGTCACTCGATCATTGAGCAGGGCCTGCTGATTCTGAAGAACCTCGATCATCGCGGAGCGGTCGGTGCCGACCCCCTGATGGGCGATGGCGCCGGCATCCTGATCCAGATTCCCGACGACTTCTATCGCGCCGAGATGGCGAAGCAGGGCATCGAACTGCCGCCGGCTGGCGACTATGGAGTCGGCATGGTGTTCCTGCCGCAGGAATCGGCGTCGCGCTTGGCGTGCCAGGAGGAGATCGAACGTGCCGTGCGGTCCGAGCACCAGGTGGTGCTCGGCTGGCGCGACGTGCCGGTCGATCATTCGATGGCGATGTCGCCGACGGTGCGCGCACGCGAGCCGGTGATCCGCCAGATCTTCGTCGGCCGCGGCGCGGATGTCATGGTCACCGATGCCCTCGAGCGCAAGCTGTACGTCATCCGCCGTCGGGCGGCGAACGCCATCGGAGCCTTGGGTCTGAAGCACGGCAAGGAGTTCTACCAGCCGTCGATGTCGGCGCGGACGGTCGTCTACAAGGGCCTGCTGCTCGCCAACCAGGTTGGCGAGTATTACGCCGACCTGCGGGATCCCCGCTGCGTCTCGGCAATGGCGCTGGTTCATCAGCGCTTTTCGACCAATACCTTCCCGACCTGGAGGTTGGCGCACCCGTTCCGGATGATCGCGCACAACGGCGAGATCAACACCCTGCGCGGCAATTACAACTGGATGCGCGCACGCGAGAAAGGGACGTCGTCGCCGTTGCTGGCGGGCGACCTCGAGAAGATCTGGCCGCTGATCTACCCTGGCCAGTCGGATTCGGCATCGTTCGACAATGCGCTGGAACTGCTGGTGATGGGCGGCTACTCGCTGGCGCATGCGATGATGATGCTGATTCCCGAGGCGTGGGAGTCGCACACCCTGATGGACGAGAAGCGCAGCGCGTTCTACAAGTACCATGCAGCGATGATCGAACCCTGGGATGGACCGGCGGCGGTCGCGTTCACCGATGGCCGCCAGATCGGCGCCACGCTCGACCGCAACGGCCTGCGTCCGGCCCGTTACCTGGTGACTGACGACGATCTCGTGGTCATGGCTTCGGAGGCGGGCGTGCTGCCGATACCGGAGGAGCGGATCGTCCGCAAGTGGCGCCTGCAGCCGGGGAAGATGTTCCTCATCGATCTCGAGCAGGGACGGATCATCGACGACGCCGAACTCAAGGACACGCTTGCCCGCGCGCGGCCGTACCAGGACTGGCTCGGCCGGATCAACATCAAGCTCGACGAACTGCCGGCGCCACACGCGGTTCCGGCAGGCGCCCATCCGACGCCGCTGCTCGATCGGCAGCAGGCCTTTGGCTACACGCAGGAGGACATCAAGTTCATCCTCGAGCCGATGGCCGGCTCGGGCGAGGAAGCAACCGGCTCGATGGGCAACGATTCGCCACTCGCCGTCCTTTCGGACCGCAGCAAACCGCTGTTCAATTATTTCCGGCAGCTCTTCGCGCAGGTGACCAATCCGCCGATCGACCCGATCCGCGAACAGCTGGTGATGTCCTTGGTTTCGTTCATCGGGCCGAAACCGAACCTGCTCGGCATCAACGAGATCAATCCGCCCTACCGTCTCGAGGTGTCGCAACCGGTGCTCGATTTCGACCACATGGCGAAGCTGCGGCGGATCGCGACCTACACCGAAAGCAAGTTTCACTCGGCCGAGCTCGACATCTGCTATCCGCTCGCCTGGGGCCGGCAGGGGGTCGAAGCGCGCTTGGCGTCGCTGTGCGCCGAGGCGGAAGATCATGTGCACAAGGGTTCCAGCATCCTCATCGTTTCCGATCGCCGGCTCGACGCCGAGCATGTCGCCATCCCCGCCCTGCTCGCCACCTCGGCGGTGCATCAGCACTTGGTGACCAAGGGACTGCGGACGCGCGTCGGTCTCGTCGTGGAGACCGGTGCCGCGCGCGAGACGCACCATTTCGCCGTCCTCGCCGGATATGGGGCGGAAGCGGTGCACCCCTACCTGGCGCTCGAAACGTTGCAGGAAATGGCGGGCAACGATCCGGTGAAGGGCGACAAGGCGATCAAGCACTTCATCAAGGGCGTGGGCAAGGGCCTCCTGAAGGTCATGTCCAAGATGGGCATCTCGACCTACATGTCGTACACCGGTGCGCAGATTTTCGAAGCCGTCGGACTGCAGAAGAGAATGGTGGACAAGTACTTCACCGGCACCTCGACGCAGGTCGAGGGCATCGACGTCTTCGACGTCATGGAGGAGGCGATCCGTCTGCACCTGCAGGCCTTCGGCAACGATCCCGTCCTGGCGACGATGCTCGACGCCGGTGGCGAGTATGCCTACCGGGTGCGCGGTGAGGAGCACATGTGGACTCCCGAAGCGATCGCCAAGCTGCAGCATTCGACACGCAGCGGCAGGTACGAGAGCTACAAGGAGTATGCCCGCCTGATCAACGAACAGACCAAACGCCACATGACGCTGCGCGGGCTGTTCGAGCTGAAGCCGGCCGGACAGCCGCCGCTGCCGCTCGCCGAGGTCGAAGCGGCGACAGAGATCGTCAGGCGCTTCACCACCGGTGCCATGTCGCTCGGTTCGATTTCGACCGAAGCACACAGCACGTTGGCGATCGCGATGAACCGCATCGGCGGCAAGTCGAACACCGGTGAAGGTGGCGAGGATCCGGCGCGCTTCCGGACCCTGCTGGGCGGCGAGATGCTTTCCGATGTGCTTGGCAAGTCGCGCATCGAGCGCGACTACCGGTTGCAGCCGGGCGACAGCCTGCGCTCGGCGATCAAGCAGGTCGCCTCCGGGCGCTTCGGCGTCACCGCCGAGTACCTGGTCAACGCCGACCAGCTGCAGATCAAGATGGCACAGGGTGCGAAACCAGGCGAGGGCGGCCAGCTGCCGGGCCACAAGGTATCCGAGTACATCGGCTTCCTGCGCCATTCGGTGCCGGGAGTGGGCCTGATCTCGCCGCCGCCGCACCACGACATCTACTCGATCGAGGATCTGGCGCAACTGATTCACGACCTCAAGAATGCAAACCCGAAGGCATCGATCAGCGTCAAGCTGGTCTCGGAAGTCGGTGTCGGCACGGTGGCCGCCGGAGTCACCAAGGCCAAGGCCGACCATCTGGTCATCGCTGGCCATGATGGCGGTACCGGCGCCAGTCCGCAGTCGTCGATCAAGCATGCCGGTTCGCCGTGGGAGCTTGGTCTCGCCGAGACGCAACAGACGCTCGTGCTCAACGGATTGCGGGGCCGCGTTCGGGTGCAGGTCGATGGACAGATCAAGACCGGGCGCGACGTCGTCGTCGGCGCACTGCTGGGAGCCGACGAGTTCGGTTTTGCGACCGCGCCGCTGGTGGTCGAGGGGTGCATCATGATGCGCAAATGTCACCTCAACACCTGCCCGGTCGGCGTCGCGACGCAGGATCCGGTTCTGCGTCGCCGCTTCTCCGGCCAGCCGGAGCACGTCGTCAATTTCTTCTTCTTCATCGCCGAGGAAGTCCGCGAGCTGATGGCGCAACTCGGCATCCGTCGTTTCAACGATCTGATCGGGCGCAGCGACCTGCTCGACATGCAACCCGGGATCAGCCACTGGAAGGCGAAGGGGCTCGATTACAGCCGCATCTTCCATCGCCCGGCCAACGCCAGAGGCGCTGCCGTCTTCCATTGCGAGCAGCAGGACCACGGACTGGCGAAGGCGCTCGACCGGCAACTGATCGACCTGGCCCGGCCGGCGATCGACAACGGCGAACGCGTCACGCTCGATCTGCCGCTGCGCAACATCAATCGCACCGTTGGCGCCATGCTCTCCGGGCGGATTGCCGAGCGGTACGGGCGAGCGGGTCTGCCCGACGGAACGATCGAGATTCGCTTCCGGGGAACTGCCGGTCAGGCCTTCGGCGCCTTCCTGGCTCGCGGCGTCACCCTCGACCTCGTCGGTGAGGCGAACGACTACGTCGGCAAGGGTCTTTCGGGCGGGCGCATCATCGTTCGTCCGAGCGCCGGCTTCCGTGGTGAGAGCCGCAGCAACATCATCGTCGGCAACACCGTCCTCTACGGCGCGACCGAGGGCGAAGTCTTCTTCGCCGGTGTCGCGGGCGAGCGCTTTGCCGTGCGCAACTCGGGTGCGACCGCAGTCGTTGAGGGGGTCGGCGATCATGGCTGCGAGTACATGACCGGCGGCACCGTCATCGTTCTCGGCATGACGGGGCGCAACTTCGCCGCCGGGATGTCGGGCGGCGTCGCCTACGTCTTCGACGAGGAGGGGACCTTTGCCTCCCGCTGCAACATGGCGCAGGTGTCGCTCGAACCGGTCGAGGAGGAGTTGCTGGCGCGCCAGGGCAGCGACGCCGGCGACGAGCTGGAAAGCCACGGCCAGGTCGATGTCCGGCATTTGGGCGAGATCGATGAGGTCCTCCTCAAGGGGCTGATCGACAAGCATTATCGCTACACCAACAGCCGCCAGGCGCAACGCGTGCTGAACGATTGGGAGCGCCATCGCCGGCGCTTCGTCAAGGTGATGCCGCATGAGTATCGCCGGGTGCTCAGCGAGCTGGCGAAAAAGGAACCGGAGACCGTATAGAAATGGGCAAGCCGACAGGATTCATCGAGTACCAGCGTCTGGCGGAAGCGTCCGAGCCCGTTGCTGCACGCCTCAAGCACTACCGCGAGTTCGTCCTCGCGCTGACTGACGAGCAGGCCAGCCTGCAGGGGGCGCGCTGCATGGATTGCGGCATTCCGTTCTGCAACAGCGGATGTCCGGTGAACAACATCATTCCCGACTGGAACGATCTCGTGTACCGCGGCCACTGGCAGCAGGCGCTGGCGGTCCTGCATTCGACCAACAACTTCCCGGAATTCACCGGCCGCATCTGTCCGGCTCCGTGTGAAGCGGCTTGCACGTTGAACATCAACACGGATCCGGTGGGGATCAAGTCGATCGAGCATGCGATCGCCGACAAGGGTTGGCAACAAGGGTGGATCGTGCCGCAGCCGGCGGCGCAGAAGACCGGCAGGAAGGTTGCCATCGTCGGTTCCGGACCAGCAGGCCTGGCTGCCGCACAGCAACTGGCACGCGTCGGCCATGCCGTCGTCGTGTATGAGAAGAGCGACCGCATTGGCGGCCTGCTGCGCTACGGCATCCCCGACTTCAAGCTGGAAAAGTCGCACATTGACCGCCGCGTCGAACAGATGCGGGCCGAAGGCGTCGAGTTCCGTGTCGAACAGGAGGTTGGCGGTAGCGGCCCGGGCGCAGTCCCGGGTGCCCAGCTGCTGGCCGAATTCGATGCCCTGATCATCGCCGGTGGCGCCGAGTCGCCGCGAGATCTGCCGGTACCCGGGCGCGAGCTCGATGGCGTTCACTTTGCGATGGAGTTCCTGCCGCAGCAGAACCGGGTGAACGCCGGCGACCGCCCACGCCAGCAGATCACCGCCACCGGCAAGCGAGTGGTCGTCATCGGCGGCGGCGATACCGGATCGGACTGCGTCGGTACGAGCAACCGTCAGGGTGCCCTGTCGGTTACCCAGTTCGAAGTGATGCCGCAGCCGCCGGCGCAGGAGGACAAGGCGCTGACCTGGCCTTACTGGCCGATGAAGCTGCGTACGTCGTCATCGCACGAGGAGGGTTGCGCCCGCGACTTCGCCGTGTCGACCACGCAGTTCATTGGCGAGGGTGGCAAGCTCAAGGCGCTGCGCGTCGCTCGTGTCGACTGGAGCGGCGGGCGGATGAGCGAGATCCCCGGGAGCGAAACCGAGATTGCCGCCGACCTCGTCCTGCTTGCCATGGGCTTCGTATCGCCGGTACGGCAGGGGTTGCTGGAGGAACTGGCGGTCGAACTCGATGCGCGCGGCAACGTCCGCGCCACGACCGATGGCGACGGCTGCTACGCGACCAGTGTGCCTCGGGTGTTTGCCGCCGGTGACATGCGCCGTGGGCAGTCGCTGGTCGTCTGGGCGATTCGTGAGGGCCGGCAGTGCGCCCGCGAGGTTGATGTCTTCCTCATGGGGCGTTCGGACCTGCCGCGCTGAAGCCTTGCCGTGCAACGCATCTCCCGATGGGCGCGGCAAGGCGGCCGTCCAGCACGCCCCGCCAGCGCGGCTTCGGACGTATACTGTCGCCCGGATGCAGGCACGGCAGGGACCCTGTCTGCTGCTGGCCTGCCCGCGCTCCCCTTTTTCCAGTGACCGAGCGTGACATTTTTGTGCCCGCCTCGCCACCGGATCTGGAACAATGATTGCCACAGCGTGAACGCTGGTGTCGACTCCCGTTGCAGGTGCGGCCGGGTCCTCTGCATCAGCAAGCCGCTGCCGCCGGACGGATCGCCGGCACGCGCAACAGGGACCAATCGTAGCGTCTGATCAGGTTTCAGCAAATGAACATCGTCATTCTCGCCGCCGGCCAGGGCAAGCGAATGCACTCCAATCTGCCAAAGGTCCTGCATCCTCTGGCTGGCAAGGCGCTCGTCTCGCACGTCATCGACACCGCACGCAGTCTTGCGCCACAGCGGATCTGCATCGTATACGGGCATGGTGGCGAGGCAGTGCGTACCGCCATCACGGCGCCTGATCTGGTCTGGGTGCTGCAGGAACCACAGCTGGGGACCGGACACGCGCTGATGCAGGCGTTGCCGCATCTGGCGGCTGCCGGAACGACGCTGGTGCTCTATGGCGACGTGCCCCTGACCCGGGTGGAAACACTGCAGCGGCTGCTGCATGCGGCACGTGACTCGCTGGCAGTGCTCACCGTCGAACTGGACGATCCGGCCGGCTATGGCCGGATCGTCCGCGACGCTGCCGGCGACGTCGCGCGCATCGTCGAGCAGAAAGACGCCTCGCCCGACGAGCGCACGATCCGCGAGATCAATACCGGCATCATGGCCCTGCCGACAGCGCGTCTTGCCGAATGGCTCGGTCGCTTGTCGAACGACAACGCGCAGCACGAGTACTACCTGACCGACATCGTCGGCATGGCGGTTACCGCCGGACTGCCGGTGCGTACCGCCCAACCGCAGTCGGCAGCGGAGGTGCTCGGGGTGAACAGCAAGGTGCAGCTGGCCGAGCTCGAACGCGTCGCGCAGCGACGAATCGCTGATCAGTTGCTCACGCAGGGAGTCCGCCTGGCAGACCCGGCACGGATCGACGTGCGCGGCGAACTGGTCTGCGGTCGCGATGTCTTCATCGACATCAACTGTGTCTTCGAGGGCCGCGTGGTGCTGGAGGAGGCAGTCGAAGTCGGGCCCTCCTGCGTGCTGAAGAACGCACACATCGGCTCCGGCGCGCGCCTCGCCGCATTCAGCCACATCGAGGACGCAATCGTCGGACCGGACGGGGTGATCGGGCCGTTCGCCCGCCTGCGCCCCGGAACCGAGCTCGGTCCGGGGGTGCATGTCGGCAATTTCGTCGAGCTGAAGAACAGCCGCTTCGCTGCGCAGTCGAAGGCCAACCATCTGGCCTACGTCGGCGATGCAGTCGTCGGCAGTCGCGTCAACATCGGTGCCGGAACCATCACCTGCAACTACGATGGCGCCAACAAGTTCCAGACGGTGATCGAAGACGACGCTTTCATCGGTTCCGACACGCAGTTGGTGGCGCCGGTAACCGTTGGTCGCGGCGCCACCCTCGGCGCCGGCACGACGCTGACCCGCGATGCCCCGCCGGATACTCTGACCATTTCACGTGCCCGGCAAACCTCAATATCGGGCTGGAAACGGCCGCAGAAAATCAGGAAGTGAACTGACCATGTGTGGAATCGTTGCCGCGGTCGCCGACCGCAACATCGTTCCCGTCCTGCTCGAGGGCCTGCGCAAGCTCGAGTACCGCGGCTACGACTCGGCGGGTCTCGCCCTGATCGACGACAGCGGCCTGCGCCGCCTTCGCGCCGTCGGCCGGGTTGCCGAATTGACGGCGCAGGTCGATGAGACGCACGCCGCGGGCAACACCGGCATCGCACACACGCGCTGGGCGACGCACGGCGTGCCGTGCGAACGAAACGCCCATCCGCACATCTCCGGTGGGTTGGCCGTCGTCCACAACGGGATCATCGAGAACCACGAGTCGCTGCGCAGTCGCCTCAAGGACCTCGCCTATGTCTTCACTTCCGACACTGACACCGAAGTCGTCGCTCATCTGATTGCCCATGAGTTGAAGACCGAGAGCGACCTCCTCGCTGCCGTTCGGCGGGCCGTTGCGCAACTGCAGGGTGCCTACGCGATCGCCGTCGTCCGTGAAGCGGATCCGAGCCGGCTGGTCGTCGCGCGTGAAGGCGCGCCACTCCTTCTCGGTTTGAGTGGCGACGGGTTCTACGCCGCCTCCGATGCTTCGGCGCTGGTACAGGTCACGCGCCGGATGGTGTACCTCGAGAACGGCGACTGTGCCGAACTGACCCGCGAAGGCTACCGCATTGCCCGCGTCGACGGTACGCCCGTGGAGCGGCCGGAAAGCGAATCGCAGTTGTCGGCCGATGCGATCGAACTGGGCAACTACCGGCACTACATGCAGAAGGAGATCTTCGAGCAGCCGGTGGCACTGGCGAGCACCCTCGAAATGCTCGGCGCCGCGCGCAGCATCCAGCCGGGTATCTTCGGCGCCGAGAGTGAGGAACTGCTCCGCGGCGTGCGGCAGGTGCTGATCATCGCCTGCGGTACCAGTTACCATGCCGGTCTCGTGGCGCGCTACTGGCTCGAGTCGATTGCCGGTGTCGCCTGCTCGGTCGAAGTGGCGAGCGAGTACCGCTATCGCGACTCGGTCGCCGATCCGCAGACCCTCGTCGTCACCATTTCCCAATCGGGTGAGACCGCCGACACTCTGGCGGCATTGCACTACGCCAAGTCGCTCGGCATGCACCGCACCCTGTGCATCTGCAATGTTCCCGAATCGTCGCTGGTGCGCGAGAACAGCCTGCGTTTCATCACCCGCGCCGGTCCGGAGATCGGCGTGGCGTCGACCAAGGCCTTCACCACCCAGCTCGCCGCTCTTTATCTGCTGACGCTGGTCCTCGCCAAGGTCCGCGACCGGCTCGACGCCGAGCAGGAGGCTGGCGAACTGCAGGCCATGCGACACCTGCCGATGGCGGTCAGCATGATCCTCGAACTGGAGCCGCAGATTCGCGAGTGGGCAGAGTGTTTTTCGATGAAGCAGCATGCCCTGTTCCTCGGCCGCGGCCGGCATTATCCGATCGCCATGGAGGGCGCGCTCAAGCTGAAGGAGATCTCGTACATCCATGCCGAGGCCTACCCGGCCGGCGAGCTGAAGCATGGTCCGCTGGCGCTGGTCGATCGCGAGATGCCGGTGATTGCCGTGGCGCCCAACGACGCCCTGCTGGAGAAGCTCAAGTCGAACCTGCAGGAAGTGCGTGCGCGCGGTGGCGAACTCTGGGTCTTTGCCGATGCCGACAGCGAGATGAAGGAGTCGGACGGGATTCACGTGCTGCACCTGCCGGAGCATTACGGTGCCCTGTCGGCGCTGCTGCACGTCGTGCCGCTGCAGTTGCTGGCCTATCATGTCGCGCTGGTGCGCGGCACGGACGTGGACAAACCGCGCAACCTGGCGAAGTCGGTGACCGTCGAGTGAGTCTGCGGGGTCGCCGTGGCGGCGACCCACCTCAGTACTTGACGCGCGCGAAGTAGCTCTTCTCCGACGCCTCGAGCGCCTGCCGCAGGGTGACGATTCCCATCTGCGCCAGCAGCGGCAGCATCCTGAGGAACACCTCGGCAGTTGCACAGGCGTCGCCGAGGGCGTTGTGGCGCCCTGCGATCACCACGCCGAGTCGCTCGGCGATGTGATCGAGCTGGTGCGAGTCCTGGTTCGCGTGCAGCACGCCGGAAAGCAGCAACGTGTCGAGGACTGGCTGCCTGAACACCACGCCCGACGAATCCTCCTTCAACTGCAGAAAGCGCATGTCGAAAGCGGCGTTGTGGGCAACGAGCACGGTCTCGTTGCAGAAATCATGGAAAGCGGGCAGAACGACGTCGATCTGCGGCTGTCCGCGCACCATGTCGTCGGTGATGCCGTGAATGCGGACGCCTTCGGGCCGCAGGAAGCGTTGTGGGTCAACGAGCTGATCAAAGTTCTCGTGCCGCAGGAGACGGCCATTGACGATGCGCACGGCGCCGATCTGGATGATCTCGTCGCCGGCAGCCGGTTCGAGTCCAGTGGTTTCAGTGTCGAAGACGGTGTAGGTCAGGTCGCTGAGCCGCCGGTCGAGATCGATGCTCTGGTCGCGGAAATGAAAGAGGTCGAAATCATAGTACTCAGGGCGCACGCTCGGCTCGTCGCCGGCCGTTTGCGCCTGCAGGCTGTCGGGCAGGGCAACCGGCAGCACGAAGCGAAAGAAGGAGCGCGCGCTGGCCTTTTCGCGTTCGTACCAGATTTCCCCCCCGTGACGGTCGATCACGTCGCGCAGCGACAGCGGGGAGCTCTCCGTCCCGAGGTGCATGGTCTCGTTTTCCCAGGTCGCGAACGTTTCCAGCGAGATGGCGTGGTCGGCCCAGATCATGTCCAGGTAGGCCAGCCTGCCGAAAGGCAGCAGTCGGAAACGCAGTTCAGGGATGCGATGATGATGGACCAGCCTCGCAGCGAGGAAACAGATCGAGAAAACGAGCGAAAAGCTCTCGGCGCGCAGCCAGACCGCCTCGTCGATCTCCTCGTTGCCGGTGGCCAATTGCAGTTCCTGCTCGATGCGACGCTGTGCGGCAACGACCAGATCGAGTCCTTGGACCTCTTCCAGCGGCCAGCGTGTCTTCAATGAATCGGCGAACTCGCTCATCGTCCGGTCGAGACGCTGGCTCATGCGGACGACCTCATCGCTGATGATGCCCATGAAGCGGTCACGGATCTCCGGCTCGATGTCGGGGTAGTCGAGCAGGTTGCCCACTGCGACGCGGATGTTGGCCAGGCTGCCACGGGTGCCGTCGGTCAGGGATTGCAGAACCTGATCGCGGCGGGATTCCTGTTCCAGGCTGCGGGTGATGTTCTCGACCGTCAGCACGTAGCCAGTCATTTCGCGCTGCTGCGGCGCGTCATCGGTCGCCAGGACGGGTACCAGCTGTACGCGCAGGAGTTGCCCGCCACGTGCCGCGGTGATGAAGGTGGCGATTGCCGTGGCCGCGCCCTTGTGCAATCTCTGGCGGACGACGTCGAGGGCGTGGTCGATCTGACTGCGTTCGAGGATCGAGAAGATCGACCGGCCGAGCCCGATCAATGCGCCACCGGCGACTGCCGTGGTACCGAGCGCGAGTGCACGGAACTGCAGTCGCGCCCGGCTGTTGTAGAGCAGGATCCGTCCCTCGCGGTTGCACACCACGACCGCCTGGGCCAGTTCCGACATCAGCGCCGCCAGCCGGTTCTTTTCCTCCTCGACCGACGACTTGGCGGCGGCAATCTGTGCCGCGACATCGTCCATCAGACCGTCGCGCTGCTGCGCGAGATCGTTCGTCGCCACCGCCAGCAGGCGGACCTCCGGCGGTCCTTCGGGGGTGACGCGGAAGTTGTGGTTCGCCGCCAGCATCAGGCGCAGGTTCTCGGCCATCTTCAGCAGACCCTGGACATACTCGCGAAAGAGATAGCGAATCACCAGGAGACCGACGAAGAAGCCAAAGGCGGTCATCATCGTACCCAGCGACAGGTGCGGCGCGATCAGGCGGACGAGCGCTGCGCGCTCGTCCGCCTGGGCATCTGCCCAGACCAGCGCTGCCGTGATCAGGAAGGGGCCAGTCACCAGCAGGAAGAGGATGATGACCGAGATGGCCAGGCGAAGGCGCGCGTTCATTGTTCGGTGGTCGGCAAGGTTGTGGGGCAATGGTCGTGGTGGCCTCGGGGCGGGCGCCGTCGGGCACGGCAATTCTACCGGCTAAGGTCCACCACGGTGCCCAGTCTCTGGCCGACGAACGGGAACTCCGGCTGCCGCCGAGGTGCGCCCGTGCGAGACGGCCGATTTGCGGGCGCCTATCTGCACCTGCAGGGCAAAGAAATGTATCCTGAAGCCTTTCAACGACTGCCGGGAGATATCATGACCGTGTGCCCGATCGCCATCGTTGCCGGCTGCAAGAGATGCCCGGCCTTCTCCATCTGCCCGCTGAAGACCGTTCTCGGTGATGCGCCGAAGCCCGGCGAAAAACCGGACGGGCAAGCGCCGTTGGAGAAGAAGTAGCCCCTGCCCGCGTCGTGCCGGGCTGTCGCGGGGCCTGACCGGTGGCGTGCCGGAATGCTCTCGCGGACCGGCGCCGCTATGCAACCCGCGCTCAGCATGCACTGCTGCTGGGAGAGGAAGCCGATTGACTCGCAGCGACAAGGCCCGGATACTCGCGACGTTGCCGGCGAGACTCCGGTGACGCGAGGCAAGGGAAGCCGGTTCGCGCTGTCGTCTCGCAGCCGTTTCGCCGGTAGCGCCGTTTCACTCCTGACTGGGAGGTCTCTCCATGGGTCTGCGACTGAAATTCAATCTCGTGTTGCTCGCCGTGTTCCTTGCCGGCTTCTCCGTCACCGGCTATGTTTCCCGGACCTTGCTCGACCGGCACGCGGGCGAGCAGGTGCTTGGCGAGGCGCGCCTGCTGATGGAAGCGGCGTTGGCGGTGCGTGCGTATACGGTCGACGAGGTGCGGCCGCACCTCGTCGGACAGATGGACAAGGTCTTCCTGCCGCAGACGGTGCCGGCTTTTGCCGCCACCGAGACGCTTCAGCATCTGCGACGGAATTACGCCAACTACGCCTACAAGGAAGCGACGCTCAATCCGACGAACCTGCGCGACCGGCCCGCCGACTGGGAAGCCGACCTGATCCACAGCTTCCGGAACCGTGCCGAGCAGAAGGAGATCAGTGGTGAGCGCGACACGCCCACCGGCCGGCTGCTCTACGTCGCCCATCCGATCCGCATCGAGTCGCCGGCCTGTCTTCAGTGCCACAGCACACCCGACGTCGCGCCACCGTCGATGATCCGCATCTACGGCCCGGCCAATGGCTTCGGCTGGAAGCTCAATGAGGTCGTCGGGGCGCAGGTCGTTTCGGTCCCGATGTCGGTGCCACTGGAGAACGCGGCACAGGCTTTCCGCACCTTCATGGTGTCGCTGGCGGCGGTGTTCGCGGTCGTCTTCGTCGTCCTCAACCTGCTTCTCTCCTGGCTGATCATACGGCCGGTGACGCGCCTGTCGGCGGCGGCCGACAAGGTCAGCACCGGTGATTTCGAGCAACCGGAGTTTCCCGAGAAGGGTGGCGACGAGGTTGCCGTGCTGGCCAGCTCGTTCAACCGGATGCGTCGCAGTCTCGAGAAGGCGATGCAGATGATCGATGGCTGAGCGGGCAACGAGCGGCGTGGGCAACGACGGCGCCGGCCAGGTGCAGCGTCGCTCGTCGGCAGCCGACAACGACCTGCTGGCACTGCCAGCCGGCCATGCCATGCACGAGTACCGGATTGATCGCGTTCTCGGCAGCGGCGGCTTCGGCATCACCTATCTGGCGCACGATACGCATCTCGACTGCCCGGTGGCGATCAAGGAGTATCTGCCGCGTGACACTGCCGGCCGTGGGCCTGGGCTGTCGGTGCGCCCGCACTCGACTGCCGGCGCCAGCTCCTTCGCCTGGGGTCTCGATCGTTTTCTGCACGAATGTCGGGCGCTCGCCAGCTTTCACCATCCCGCGATCGTGCGCGTACTGCGCTACTTCACTGCCAACGACACGGCCTACATGGTCATGGAATACGAAAGCGGAGAGCCGCTCGACAGATGGCTGGCCAGTCGCGAGCCAGTCGATGCCGCCACGCTGCAGCGCATCGTGCGACCCTTGCTCGACGGGCTCGAAACCATCCACAACACCGGCTTCCTGCATCGCGACATCAAGCCGCGCAACATCTACATGCGGGCCGACGGCTCACCGGTGCTGCTCGACTTCGGCTCGGCCCGACGCCTGGCCACGCAGGGACAGCAGCAGTTGCTGACCGCGGTCGTGACGCCCGGCTTCGCACCGGCCGAGCAGTACCTGCCCGACGGCAAGCAGGGCCCGTGGAGCGACCTCTACTCGCTGGCCGGGGTGATGTACTGGCTGGTCACGGGTCACCTGCCAACCGAGAGCCTGGCGCGGCTGCGCGAGGATCCAATGCCCACTGCGGTGGCGATCGGTCGGGCTGATGTCTACGGCAAGGCGATGCTGCGGGCCATCGATTGGGCGCTGACGCCCGACGAGAACCTGCGCCCGCGACGGGTGGCCGATTTCCGCCGCGCCTGCCTGCCGTCGGCCGGGCAACCCGCGGCGGAAGCAGCCGACCCGCCAGCGGTGCTGCCGACGCCCGGCAGTTCCTTCAGTGAAGGCTGCAGCTTCATCGGCGCGGTCCTCTTCAGCGACGTGTGCGTTGCTTCGACGCCAGCCGAGGCGGCCGCCGAGGCGGCGCACAAGGAGCACCGCCAGCTTCTGGCGACGCTGGTCAGCCAGGCCGTCGCCGGCGTGCCGGTGAACAGCCGCCTGGCAGCGAATACCCGCGAGGGTTGTGCCGTCTGCTACGTCGGCGACCCCGAGGATGCCCTGCGCACCGCCAGCCGGCTCAGTGCGGCAGCGAGCCAACGCGGGCTGGGCCTGCACATCGGCATCAACCTTGGGCCGGTACGCGTCCAGCCCGATCCCGGAGGCCGCTCTCGCCTGCTCGGCGATGGCGTTGCCAGCGCCTTCCGCGTCATGCGTTTCGCCGAGCCCGGTCAGGTTCTGGTCAGCGCCGCCTACGTTGATCTGATTGCGCAGCTGCGCCGCAGCGCGGCGACCTGTTTCACCGCACTTGGCCAGCGGCGCGACCCGCAGGACCGGGTGCATGATCTCTACCTTTACGTCGGTACACCGGGCGCGCTCGCCTCGCAGCCGATCACCGCCAATGCCGCCGCAACGACGGCGAGTGACCTGACGCCGGCCGTCGTCGAGGAGGCCGAACGGGTATTGACGGCGTACATCGGACCGATGGCTCGCATCCTGGTGCGCAAGACGCTGCCGCGTGCCGCCGGACGCCTGGATCTGCACCGCCTTCTGGCGGAAATGATCCCCGATCCCCCAGCCCGGGCGGCATTTCTCGCCGCGCTCACGCACAGGTTGCAGCAGCCAGCGGCGGGCGCGAAACAGGACAGTCATCGTCCCGGCTCGCCTTCGTCAGCAGCCGCGGCCGTGCCGCCACCTGCCGCCACCGCCGGCAGTGATCTCGCCGAGGCCGACTGTGAGCGCGTTGGCCGGATACTGGCACGCCATATCGGCCCTCTGGCGAAGATTCTGTTGCGTCGTGAAGCCGCCAGGGCCGCCGATCTGGATTCGTTGTGCCGGGCGCTGGCCAGCCAGATCGACAGTGCAGAGCAGCGTGCGCACTTCCTCAGAGAGGTCGGTACGGGGCAGGGCTGATCGTCTGCTCCGTCCGGCCAAGAAAGGCACGAAACTGCAGCCGTGGTCGTGGCGAGGGACAGCGAGGCTGTCGGGCGCGACGACGTGCGATCTTCCCTGCCTGACCGGTCGGAACGAACTAATGCAGCAGTCCGGCGCGCAACAAGGAGTCGATCATCAGCTGCGTCAGTTCCGCCACCTGCCCAGCTTGCGCTCCCGAGGGCGGCGCCGAGGCACTACCCGACCAGAAGACGGCACCGCTGGCGGCATGCACCATCTCTGCGCTGCAGACCATCCCCTGCGCCGCAGTCGGCCACCCGAGCGGAAAGGACAGGCCAAGACCGCCGGCGCTGAAACCACCGCTGCGGTAGCCGCCGCTGCCGCCAGCAATGCCAATGCCCACCTGCGGCGCCGGATTGACCACCGCCAGGTCGTCCGGCGCCAGTTGAACGCGGGCCACGATCGGGGCTTCGACGTGTTCGGCGGCTGACCTGATCTCCTCGCTGCCGGCAATGCCGTCGGCCGGGAAGTGGGGTATGGCGTAGCTCTGTATGCCGGACGCTCCCGTCCGCTGCAGTCGCATCGCCCACTGGTCCTCGCAGATGCGGCGCAGCGAAGGGTCGCCGCTCTGGCAGACCACCAGAACCTGCTGGCCCTTGAGTACCGCACCGGAAACCTTCGGGTCACGCCACTCGCTTTTCATCTGCGTGGTCGCGCAGCCGACGAGCGCCAGCGTGACCAAGGCCGTGGCCAAAGACAGTACCCGGTTTGTCAGGGTCGCCCGCATCGGCTTTCCTCTCCTTGTCGGTCGTGCCAGCCGTCATGATAGCCCCACCATCCCCTGCCACGGCACAACAAGTGGGGCGCTGCCGACCGCAGAGGGCCGCTCACATCAGGACGATGTCGTACTGCTCCTGCGAGTAGCTCGGTTCGGCCTGCAGCGAAATCGGCTTGCCGATGAAGTCGGAGAGCATCGCCAGCCCCTGTGATTCCTCGTCGAGGAAACGGTCGATCACCGCTTGGCTGCCGAGGACCCGATACTCGCGGGCATTGAACTGGCGCGCCTCGCGCAGCAGTTCACGCAGGATCTCGTAGCAGACCGTGCGCGCCGTCCTGACCTCCCCGCGCCCGCCACAGGTCGGGCATTCCTCGCAGAGGACGTGCGCCAGCGACTCGCGGGTGCGCTTGCGCGTCATTTCGACCAGCCCCAGGGCGGTGAAACCGTTCACCGTCAGGCGTGTGTGGTCGCGCGCCAGTGCCTTGTTGAACTCGCTGAGGACCGCCGACCGGTGCTCGTCGTTCTCCATGTCGATGAAGTCGATGATGATGATGCCGCCCAGGTTGCGCAGGCGCAACTGGCGGGCGATCGTCTGCGCGGCCTCGAGGTTGGTCTTGAAGATGGTGTCGTCGAAGTTGCGGACACCGACGAAGCCACCGGTATTGACGTCGATGGTGGTCATCGCCTCGGTCTGGTCGATGATCAGGTAGCCGCCGGACTTCAGGTCGACCCGCCGCGCCAGTGCCTTCTGGATCTCGTCCTCGACCCCATGCAGATCGAACAGTGGTCGTTCACCGACGTAGTGCTCGAGCAAGGGCGCCACCGTCGGTGTGTACTCGGCGGCAAAGGCGGTCAGGCGCTGGAAGTTCTCGCGCGAATCGATGACGATGCGCGCCGTCTCGGGGTTGACGAAGTCGCGCAAGACGCGTTGCGACAACGACAGCTCCTGGTAGAGCAACGCCGGTGGCGCCGCCATCGTCGACTGTACCTGGATGTCGCGCCACAGCTTGCGCAGATACTCGATGTCCTTCGCCAGTTCGGCTTCGCTCGCGCTCTCGGCCATCGTGCGGACGATGAAGCCGCCCGGCTCGTCACCGGGTACCAGTCGCCCCAGCTTCTCACGCAAGGCCTCGCGGTCGGCCTCGCGCTCGATCCGCTGTGAGATGCCGATGTGCCTGTCCTGCGGCAGATAGACCAACATGCGGCCGGCCAGCGACACCTGTGTCGACAGGCGCGCCCCCTTGCTGCCCATCGGGTCCTTGATGACCTGTACGAGGATGCTCTGGCCTTCGCTGAGCAGCCGCTCGATCGGTCGCAGCGGCTCGTCGCCGGTTCGTGGCTCCCGGATGTCCGCAACATGGAGAAAGGCGGTCCGGCCAAGGCCGATGTCGATGAAGGCAGACTGCATGCCGGGCAGGATGCGGACGATCCGCCCGAGGTAGACGTTGCCGACGAAGCCACGACTGGCGCTCCGCTCGATGTGCAGTTCCTGGACCACACCCTGGAGCGTTACGGCAACGCGCGTTTCCTGGGGCGTGAAGTTGATCAGGATCTCTTCGGACATGACGGTCGTTCCACGCAAAGGGAGTGGGAACTGCGGTAACGGGAGTAAGATTTCGGCTAGCCGCATTCTACCCTGTCCGATCGCCCCGCCGAATGCCTCGTCTCCACGCCACCCGATCGCCCGAACTGCTTGCTCCGGCTGGTTCGCTGGCGATGCTGCGCACGGCGCTGGCCTACGGAGCCGATGCGGTGTACGCGGGGCAGCCGCGCTACAGCCTGCGGGTGCGCAACAACGACTTCGGCGATCTGCAGGCGCTCGCGCAGGGTGTGGCCGAGGCGCATGCCGCGCGACGCAAGCTCTACGTCGTCAGCAACATCCTGCCGCACAACGCCAAACTCCGGACCTATCTGGCGGACATGACGCCGGTCATCGCCACGCGGCCGGACGCGCTGATCATGGCCGACCCCGGGCTGATCGACCTGGTTCGCGAGAGCTGGCCCGAGATACCGGTACACCTCTCGGTACAGGCCAACACGCTGAACTTCGCTGCCGTGCGTTTCTGGCAGAAACTGGGCATTGCGCGCATCATCCTGTCGCGCGAACTCTCGCTGCAGGAGATCGAGGAGATCCGGCAGCAATGTCCCGACGTCGAACTCGAGGTCTTCGTGCACGGCGCCCTCTGTGTCGCCTATTCCGGGCGCTGCCTGCTCTCCGGCTATTTCAACCACCGCGACCCGAACCAAGGCACCTGCACCAACTCGTGCCGCTGGCAGTACCGCCTGCACGCCACCGGCCACGATGCCACCGGCAATCTGCAGGCACGGCCCGGCAACGTCGTGCGGGAGCGCGCTGCGGCCTGGCTGCTGGAAGAGAGCGAGCGTCCCGGCGAGTTGATGCCGATCGACGAGGACGAACACGGCACCTACATCATGAATTCGAAGGACTTGCGGGCGGTCGAGTACGTCGGGCGCCTGCTGGAGATCGGTGTCGACTCGCTGAAGATCGAGGGGCGCACCAAGTCTCGCTATTACGTCGCGCGCAGCACGCAGGTCTATCGTCGCGCCATCGACGATGCTGCCGCCGGCAGGCCATTCGACCCTACCCTGCTCGGCGAACTCGACGGCCTTGCCAATCGCGGCTATACAGCCGGTTTCCTGCAACGGCATCATGAGCACGACATGCAGAACTACCTGCGTGGGCATTCGGAGTCCGGGCGCAGTCTCTACGTCGGCGACCTGCTGACCTGGGATCCTGTCGCACAGCGTGCGCTGATCGAGGTGAGGAACCGCTTCTCAGTGGGGGACCACCTCGAGGTCGTTCATCCCTCGGGTAACCGTAGGCTGACTCTGCAGTGCATGCACGATCTGGCAGGGCTCGAGATCGGCGTGGCGCCCGGCAATGGGCATCGCGTCTGGATTCCCTGGCCGGTCGATCTGCCGGGTGCCTTGCTGGCGCGTCTTCTGTGACAGGGTCCAGAGCATGAATCAACCGCATCTCTTCGTCGACATCTCGGCGCACGGCTTCGGTCATCTGGCGCAGGCGGCACCGGTGATCAACGCTCTGACCACGCGCGCGCCAAACCTGCGGCTGACCGTTCGCAGCGGGTTGCCGCAGGAGAAGCTGCGTGAGCGCCTGTGGTGCACCTTCGACCATCTCGCAGCGCGCAGCGACTTCGGCTACGTGATGCGCGACGCCATGCGCGTCGACCTGGCGGCAACGGCGCAGGCCTACCGTCGGCAGCACGCCGAATGGGAACGACTGGTCGCCCAGGAAGCGCGCTTCCTCGCCGGCCTGCAGCCGACCCTGGTGCTCAGCGACGTCGCCTATTTGCCGCTGGCGGGCGCCGCCCGTGCCGGCATCCCGTCGGTGGCACTCTGCTCACTCAACTGGGCCGAACTGTTCGCCCATTTCTTCTCTGCCGCCGACTGGGCGCCACCGATTCACCAACAGATGCTGGCGGCCTACGACAGCGCCGAGTTCTTCCTGCGGTTGACTCCCGGAATGCCGATGATGGATCTTGCGCGGCGGCGAAGCATCGGCCCGGTAGCTGCCCTCGGTGTCGACCGCCGGCAGGCGTTGCGCCAGCAACTCGCCAGTCACCCCGAGGAGCGGCTGGTGCTGATCGCTTTTGGCGGCATCGACACGCACTTGCCGGTCGCGCAATGGCCAGAGGCGAGCGGCATCCGCTGGCTGGTGCCGCAGTGCTGGCGGTTGCGACAGGCCAACACGACCGACTTCGAGTCGCTCGAACTGCCGATGATCGATCTCCTGCGCTCGGTCGATGCCGTGATCGCCAAACCCGGGTACGGCACCTTTGCCGAAGCGGCGTGCAACGGGACGCCGCTGCTGTACGTACGGCGGCAGGAATGGCCGGAGCAGGACTGCCTGATCGAGTGGCTGCACACGCATGCGAGGTGCGCCGAGGTCGGTGCGGCAGATCTGCGCGCCGGCCGTCTTCAGGCGCCACTTGCCGCGCTGTGGCAGCAGCCGCAGCCAAGGCCACCCCGGCCGACGGGCGCCGACGAGGCCGCCGCTGCCGTCCTGCCTTGGCTGGCCTCCGTCGCGCCGGCGCTCGGCGATCGGCCATCGGTGCCATGAGCCAGGGGTCGTCGAGCGGTCCGCAGCGCCGTCGCCTGCAGGTGGTGGCGGGCATCTGTGTCCTCGGCGCCGGTCTTGGCATCGGCCGGTACCTGTCTGAACGACCGGGGCCGCCGGCGGGTGCGCCGCTCCGTGCCGACTTCTCCGACCTGCTGCCGGGCAAGTTGCGCGTGCTCGACTGGCAGGGACGGACGCTATGGATTCTCCGGCGCAGCCCCGACGAGGTGGCGGCGCTGGCGAAGAACGAGACGCTGCTGCTCGATGCCGGCTCCGAGCATTCGTTGCAGCCCGAGAACTGTCGCAACCGTCATCGCTCGCTGCGACCGGACGTCCTGGTTGCCATCGGCCAATGCACGCACCAGGCGTGTACGCCGCAATTGCGCCGTCTCGCCGGCGATGGCGCGGACTTCCTGTGCCCGTGCCACAGCTCGCGGTTTGACCTCGCCGGCCGCGTTTTCCGCGGGGGACCGGCGCCCGCCAACCTCGTGATTCCGGTCCATCGCCTGCAGGGCGAGAATCAGGTCGTGGTTGGCGAAGGTTAATGTGAAAGAAGCCAGTCTCCAAGCGTGCGCATACCTGACCGCGCGCGGTCATGGTGATCGGTGGTCGTGAATCAGGCGGCTGCGGGGATGAAGCCGAAGCGAGTCAGGGCCTTGATCCAG
>WBZM01000347.1_pt1 | contig 68308 bp, 60 predicted proteins | sample 5204271 | NCBI WGS metagenome assembly WBZM01 (sample SAMN12344346, study PRJNA552823) | activated sludge metagenome | biome: Activated sludge suspended growth; feature: Nitrification reactor; material: Wastewater; isolation source: activated sludge from nitrification reactor of wastewater... | reverse complement strand
GCGATCATGTGATCCTCGTCGGCGACCAGCAGATGAGCGATGCTGCGATCAAGGCGCTCGTCGCCGACCGGCATCAGGTCGCAGCGGTCGCCCCGGTATTCGACAATTCGCGTCGCGAGGCGCTGGAGGGGCTGGGCCTCACCGTCGTCGAGGCCGATCCCAAACTGCCTGCGACCTTCGCCGGCCTCAATCCCGGCATGGCCAAGGGCGTATTCGTCGCCACGCCCGACGATCTCGACAATATCAACATCGCCATGCTCGCCTTGCGCGCGATCGACAAGGTCGGGCGTGATCATCCGCCCGTCGCGCTCGCGGTCCGCATCGACCGCGAAGATCTGGCCAATGAACTCGACGCGGCGCTTGATGGCATGAGCGGGCGCCGGCATGTGCGCTACCGGCGCCTCTGCCCCGACCGCGATGGCCTGCGCATCGAGCTCGCGCGCTACGCGCCGGCGTTCCTCAAGCAGGATCGCGATGCGCCGAGCCACGCGCTCGTGGTCGGACTGCAGGGCCGTTGGGAGCAGGCGCTGGCCCAGATCGTCGTGGCGCTGCAGGATCATCCGGCGAAGCGCCCCATCGTCACCCTGTCTTTGCGCGAGGACGAGAAGGCGGCCTTTACGCGCTGGCGCGCCGCTCATCCCGATCTCGACCTCATCGTCGTCTTCGATATCCTCGACGCCGGCGCTCATGCGCTGCCTGACGACGAAGCGGCCGCAGCATGCATGGCCGCGCACGGCGCCCCGCATCTGGCGATCGTGCTGCTCGACGGCGCCGACGCCATTTCCGCCGCGCTCGCCTTGCGTCGCCCCGCCAATGCGCTGGGCGCGGCGACGACGCCGATCCTCGTGCGGCAGACCAGGGAAGATCACCTCCTGTCCGCCTTGGCGGAGACCTCCGTGAAGGGACGCGACCACAGCCGCATCACGCCCTTCTCCGGCCCGATCCGCGTCGAAAGCGTCGCGCGCGTTCTCGACCGCAAGGGCGACGAGATGGCCATCGCGTTGCATGCGGCCTATCTCGACAATTCCGCGCATGTCGCGCCGGGGTCCGCGCAAAGCATGGCGGCCTGGGACGAACTGCCTGAAAACCTCCGCGAGGCGAACCGCGCTTCGGCCGATCACATCGCCATCCTGTTTGCGAGCGAGGGCGTCGCGCTGAAAGACCGGGACGCGATCAAGCGCGCGGTCGCCGACCCCGCGACGCTCGATCGGCTCGCGCGCGTCGAACATCGGCGATGGATGGCCGATCGGATCGAACGCGGCTGGCGCCATGGCGAGAAGCGCGACAATGATCGTCTGATCCATCCAGGCATCTGCGACTTCGACGCCTTGTCCTCCGACGATCAGGAGAAGGATCGCAACGCCGTCCGCAAGCTCGCCGGCATCTCGACCGGCGTCGCCTGACGCTCATGGCTCCGGGTTGGGCCGCGCGGCATACACATAGCGCCAGTCCTGCAGGTCGGCGATCAGAACCGATTCCAGGCTGAGAATGATATCGCGCAGTTCCGCGAAACCCTGGCGCTTGTCCTTGTCGCAAACCTTTGCGTCTTCCATGCGCTCAATGAATTTCGTCAATTCGGCCTCGACCGCGCCCAGGTCGTGCGCGGTGCGCCTCGAGCGCGTCGCAAAGCGCAGGAAATCGCCCTGGTAGCGCAGGCCCGCGACGGCGGCGGCGATGGCGGGCAATCCCGCGCCGAAAAACACGACCAGTCCGGATGGAACCTCGGGCGCCCGGGAGAAGCCCAGGTGATGGGCTATTTCGATAACGCCCAGCCACGGCGAGAGGAAAAAGGCGATCTTGCCGGCTCGCTCCAGCGTATGGTGCAGCATGTGCAACCGCTCGGCATTGCTCCGGTGGTAGGCGATCTGGTCGGCGACCGCGGTCTCGCGCAGATAGGCCGCAAGCCGCGCCAGATAGTCGCGCGTCGCGTTCATGTGCGGCAGGCCGACGCCGCCGACCCACGCCTGCATCGCCCATGTCGACCACGGCGCGGCGACGCGCTTCAGCGCCCTGCGCCCGCCGAGACCGAGTTGCGCGAGATTCCATGCCGCACGAAACTGTCCCTCTATGTCGCGCGCGATAACCCAGCGGTCGTGCACCCTGAAGTGGCGGCTGAAAAGGAACGAGCAGCCCGCTATGAGCAATGCGCCCAGCTCCAGAATGCTCATGTACGGCTGACGATCCGCCGGCACGAGAAGGCCGCTCAACGCGATGAGCACCGCGAGCGCGGCGAAGAGAAAGGTGATGACGTAGGAGGAGCGATAGACGTGGCCGAGCCGCGTCGCCATCGTGTCGAACGTGATCCAGGGAAGCGCGACGCTCTCGCGCAGCCGGTCGTTGCTCCAGTCCTTCAGAAATTCGCGACGCGCCGGCATCGGCGTATAGGCGCAGTCGATGCGCCAGCCCGGCCATTTGCTCGCCGGCCATGCGCGATGCGCGACGGTCTCGGCAGGTTCGCCGTTCGCGGCTCGCGTCTCGTGCCCGACATAGGAGCCGGTCAGCCACAACAGCCGGCTGTAGGCCGTCGCCCAGGTCTTCAGCTTCGGCTTGCGGGTCCGGCCGCCATTGCCGAAAAAGCTGCGATAGGAGCGTTGCGAACGCGCATAGGCGTCGAAATCGTGCTCCTCCGCGGCATCGCCATCGAACGTGGGCGCCAATAGCGGCGCCAGGCTCGAATGGAAGCTAGCCACGGCGTCGGCCGCGTCGAGATCGAGCGATCCGCCGGAACGCGCCGCGGCGCCGAGCAATTCGCCGTGCGGGCTCGGCGGCGTCAGCAGGCGGACGCGTCCATCCTGCGCATGCACCCAGAGCACGGGCATGCCTTCGCGCAAGGCGCCCGAGATAACCCAGGCCGCGCCGCCCATGGCGGTGGAGGGAACCCCGTCCCACACCGCGATCAGCGCGTCGGCCTGGCGGATCAAGATGTCCCCGGCCATGGCGTAGCGATGATTGCGCCAGTGCGTCTCGTGCGGGTCGTCGGCCTTGCCGGCGTCCGGCGAGCCGTCGGCCATGACCATGCAGGCGCTAGCGGCTTTCGCCATCTCGCGCATCTTCGCGCGCGCCGCCGCATCGTCCATCGTGGAGGCATAGCCGTCGATGTCGAAGGGAATGACGACTTCGGCGCGCGATCGCAGCCAGCCCGGATTTTCCCGCGCGGTGAACACGTCGACCGCGATCTGGTCTGCGCCCTCGGCAAGCGCTGACAACAGGACAAGTTCCGCGCCATCCCCGGCATAGAGGCCCGGGGCGCTCTCATGTTGCAGCCTGACGATATCGGCGCAGGCGTCGAAAGCGCGCGCAAATCCCCGCCTTACGTTGCTTTCGTTCAACCGCGCGGCATCGCGATGCCCGGTAACCGCAAGGCGCAGGTAGAGCCGCGGCCGCGGCGCGAGGCCAAGCGGCGTTACGTCACGGGGCGCAGCCTCTTCGGCAGGCGCCGCGGACTCGCCGGTCGACGTCTTCGTGTCGTGCATGTTCCCCTGCCCGCCAGACCTTTTAGCGGGCGAGCCGCGTCGTGCATATGCGCCGGCTCACAATCGCCCGCGCGACATCTTGCCCATCAGGCGCCGTCGGCCGCCGCCGCGCGTTTGGCGGACGTCTTGCGCTTGGACGCAGGCGCCCGTTCGGCGGACAGCTTGGGCGCTTTCGTCCCCTTCGGTTTCGCCGTCGCTTTCAGCGGCGCGATCTCGTTCGCGGGCGCCGCGGCAAGGCCATAGGCGGCCTCCAGCGCCTCCAGCTCTTCCGGCAGCATGTTGGCGAGGCTGCGAAGCTCCGGCAGCACGTTTGCGCCGGCGATCAGGCCGAAGTCGAGCTGGTCGCGATAGCCCTGCACGGTGATGTTGAGCGCAAGGCCGTGCGCGGCGATCGACACCGGGAAGATGTGCTGCAATTCCGCGCCGGCGACGTAGAGCGGCTTGCGCGAGCCCGGCACGTTGGAAATCGTGACATTGGCCGGCGTCGGCATGATGTCGGCGAGGTTCGTGCGCGAATAGAGCAGCGACAGGATCTGGATGAGGATCGGCGCGCCGATCGCCGAAAACTGCGTGAGCTTCGGCACGATCGGCTTGAAGGGATCGGCCATGCCCTTGGACTTTGTGGATTCCTCTATGATCTTCTGCAGACGCGCCCTGGGATCTGCAATATCGCTGGCGAGCGAGCAGATCATGCCGAACACCTGGTTGTTCGCTTCACGATTTCCCGCTTCGCGCAGCGAAATCGGCACCGCCGCGCGCAAGGGGCGATCCGGCAGCGCCTTGGTCTTTTCCAGATGCCGCCGCAACATGCCGCTCGACAGCGCCAGCACCACGTCGTTGAGCTTGCCGCCCGCGGCCGCCGCCACCGCCTTGCAGCGCGACATGGAGACGGAGACGGCGGCAAAGCTGCGCTCGGACGAAACGGTCCTGTTCAGCGGCGTCGAGGGGGCGACAGCATCCTTGAGGCCCTGCACGCCGCTCTCGTTCAGCTTGGAAGCGACGGCCGACAGCGCCTTGGCCATTTCGGGCAGGCCCTTGATGAATTCGATGGGCTGGCGCAATTGCCGCGCGAAGCCGTCCATCAGGATCGAGCCGATATCCTGCCGCTTGCCGGTCAGAATGTCCGGCAGTTTGCCCTGCGCGGTGAGTCCGAGCGGCTGCGCCCACAGGCTCGCGTAGCTGTTGAACAGCTCGCCGAGCGCGTCGCTCTTCTTCGCTTCGCCTTTCTTGGTTTCCGTCTGCGCGACATTGCCGTCGCCGTAGACGATCTCGGTCAGCGCCGCGCCGGCGCCGCCGTCGATCAGCGCGTGGTGCATCTTGGAATAGAGGCCGACCTCGTTATTGGCCATGCCCTCGAAGACGTAAAACTCCCACAACGGGCGCGCGCGGTTGAGCAGCTTGGCGTGCATCCAGCCGACGATGCGCTCGAGCGTCGCGCGATCGTGCGGCGCAGCGAGCGACGCGCGGAAGATGTGGCGGTCGATGTCGAACTGCTCGTCCTCGACCCAGCTCGGATTGTCGATGTCGAGCGGCGTGCGCTCGAGCTTCCAGCGCAGCACCGGCGCCAGATGCAGGCGCGACTGGATCTGCGCCTTGAATTCCTCGAAGAAGTCGCCCTTGTAATTGTCGGGCAATTTGAAGATCGCCATCGAGCCGACGTGCATCGGCGTCTCAGGCGTCTCGAGATAGAGGAACGATCCGTCGACCGACGACAGTTTCACGCCTGCGCTCATCCTGCGCTCTCCCTGAATTTGCCGCTCCCTGTGGGGAGCGATCCTGTTGCCGGTCGCCCGGAAATCATTTCGGCTCCCGCCGCAAATAGGCAAGCGCGAAAGGTCCGCCGCGGCCGAAGGGCGCAAACTTGCCCTCCGGTTGCGCGAGCCGGTCCGCAATCGCCCAGAGCGCAGCGGGGTGGCCGCCGAGCCCCAGATGGCTCGCAAAAGCGATCTCGATATTCTCTGTGTGCGCGTTCTCGCGCGTCAGCGACGTCTTCCAGTGCACGACGCCATCGTAGCGCGAATAGATCGAACTTGTCGGCAGGCCGAGGTCGCCGCCGAGCGAGCGCAGGTCGTCAGGCCGCGCGTCGGTCGGCTTTTCGCCCGTCACCTCTTCGTAGAGACGTCGCGCATTGGTGGCGGAAATGTCGCTCGCGAAGGGGCTGCCAAGCGTGATGACGCTGCGCACGACGTTCGGCAGGGCGAGCGCGAGATCGCGCGCGAACACGCCGCCGAGGCTCCAGCCGACAAGAGCGATCTTGTGGCCCGCGCGCTCGTGCAACTTGGTCAAACGTGCGCGAAGCGTTTCACGCATCCGATAGAAGCCGCCGGTGTTGCGGCCAAGCTCCCAGCCGACCGCATTGTAGCCCAGCATGCGCAGATAGGCGCGCAGAAGCCGCGTCGACGCGTCGCTCGCCATGAAGCCCGGCAGCACGAGCACCGTGTGCGCGTCGCCGCGCGGCGCAGTCATCAGCAGCGGCGCAAAGGTCATCGAGGCGCCGAACTCCTGCCAGGCGCGCACTTCCGACAGGGCGAGAAACAGCGACGGCGGTCGCAGCCGCGTCTCGTCCCGATCGCCGGCCCCTACCTGATCCATGCAGGCGCGCCCATCGAACTTCCTCCCCGCCGCCCGCTTCCGCTTCTCCGGCGTTGACCGCGTCGGCGACCCCGAGATTAGCGACGGGCAAAATCTGTGGCAACATGTCGAAAAATCAGGGTTCGGGAGGATGGAATGCACACGCGCGAGTTCGATATCGTCGTCTATGGCGCAAGCGGCTTCACCGGTCGCCTCGTCGCGGAATATCTGGCGGGACGTAGGGGCGAGCCGACACGCTGGGCGATGGCCGGCCGCGATACGGCCAAGCTTGCCGCCGTGCGCGACGAGATCAGCGCGCCGCGCGACGTTCCATTGATCGCCGCGGACGCCGCGCAACCGCAAAGCCTGCGCGATCTCGCCACGCGCACGCGCGTGGTTCTGACCACCGTCGGACCATACCAGCTCTACGGCTCGGACATGGTCGCCGCCTGCGCGGAAACGGGAACGGACTATGTCGATCTCTGCGGCGAGCCAGCCTGGATGCGCGCCATGATCGACGCGCACGACGCCGAGGCGAAGAAGAACGGCGCCCGCATCGTCTTTTCCTGCGGTTTCGATTCCATCCCCTTCGATCTCGGCGTGCTCTTCCTGCAAACGGAAGCAAGGAAGCGTTTCGGCAAGCCTTTCGCGCGGGTGAAGGGACGTGTGCGAAAAATGCGCGGGACCTTTTCCGGCGGCACGGCGGCGAGTCTCAAGGCGACGCTGGCCGCCGCCGCCAGGGACCCCAATGTCGTTGCGCTGCTGAAGGACCCGTTCTCGCTCACGCCCGGCTTTCAGGGCCCGAAACAGCCGAGCGGCATGAAGCCGGAATATGACGAGGACTTCGGGTCCTGGATGGCGCCCTTCGTCATGGCGGCGATCAACACGCGCAACGTGCATCGCACGAACGCGCTCACCGGCTTCGCCTTCGGCAAGGACTTCGTCTACGACGAGATGGTCATGACCGGCCCCGGCGAGAAGGGCGAGACGGTCGCCAGGGCGATGGCCCAGCAGGGCTCCGGCATGGAGGGCGACAAGGGCCCCAGGCCCGGCGAAGGCCCGAGCCGCGAGGAACGCGACAACGGCTTCTACGATCTCGTCTTTTTGGGCGTCGGCGCGGACGGGCGGAAGCTCGCCGCAAGCGTCAAGGGCGACCGCGATCCCGGCTACGGCTCGACCTCCAGGATGATCGCCGAGACAGCGCTCGCGCTCGCAGCCGACGACAAGGTCGCGGGCGGCGTCTGGACGCCCGGCGCGGCGCTCGGTCTCGCGCTCGCGGAACGTCTGCAGAAGAACGCCGGCATAGCCTTCGCCATCGAGGGCGCGTGACGTCGCTCGCGTGGCGGTGGCCTTTTGCCGCCGCAATGTTAGTCTCGCCGCAAAGGCCGCGCAGTCGGCTGAAAACATAACAGGCCGCAAGCGCGGCCGGCTTCAAGAGGAAACACGAATGGCGAACGCCGAGGCTCTCAGGATTCCGCAACCGCCGGCCAAACCGATTGTCGGCCATGCGCTGTCGCTCGATCCGAATGCGCCCATCGAAAGCCTGCTCGGATTTGCAAAGCAGCTCGGGCCGATCTTCGAACTCAACGTCATGGGCTCGCCGCTGATCTTCGTCTCCGGCGCGAAGTTCGTGAAGGAGCTGTGCGACGAGAAGCGCTTCGACAAGGCGGTGCGCGGGCCGCTCGCGCGCGTGCGCGCCATCGGCGGCGACGGCCTGTTCACGGCCAAGACCAGCGAGCCCAACTGGGGCAAGGCGCACAACATCCTGCTCGCGCCCTTCGGCGGGCGCGCCATGCAGTCCTATCACCCGGCCATGGTCGATATCGCCGAGCAGCTCTGCCTGAAATGGGCGCGCATGAACCCGGACGAGGACATCGACGTCGTGCACGACATGACGGCCCTGACCCTCGACACGATCGGCCTCTGCGGCTTCGACTATCGCTTCAACTCCTTCTACCGGCGCGACTACAATCCCTTCGTCGAGGCGCTCGTGCGCTCGCTCGAAACCATCATGATGCAGCGCGGCCTGCCGCTTGAGAGCATGATGATGCGCGGACGTCTCAATACGCTGAACGACGACGTCGCCTTCATGAACAAGATGGTCGACGATCTCGTGCGCGCGCGCCGCGAGCAGATGGGCGACGCCGACGCCAGGAAGGACCTGCTCAACGCCATGCTGACCGGCGTCGACCGCGCGACCGGAACGCAGCTCGACGACGTCAACATCCGCTACCAGATCAACACGTTCCTGATCGCCGGCCACGAGACGACGAGCGGCCTCCTGTCCTACACGCTCTATGCGCTGCTCAAGAATCCCGACGTGCTGCAGAAGGCCTATGACGAGGTCGACCGCGTCTTCGGTCCCGATCCCACGGTGCGCCCGACCTATCAGCAGGTGACGCAGCTTTCCTACATCAACCAGATCATGAAGGAGAGCCTGCGGCTCTGGCCGCCAGCGCCGGCCTTCTCGGTCTATCCCTACAACGAGGAAACAATCTGCGGCTACCGGCTGCGCAAGGGTATTACCGTCAACATTCTCGTCGGCGCGCTGCATCGCGACCCGGATGTCTGGGGTCCGCGCGCCGACATATTCGATCCCGAGAATTTCAGCCCGGCGGCCGAATCCGCACGGCCGGCCTGGGCGTGGAAGCCTTTCGGCAATGGCCAGCGCGCCTGCATCGGCCGCGGCTTCGCCATGCACGAGGCGGCGCTGGCGCTCGGCATGATCCTGCAACGCTACAAGCTGATCGACCACCAGCGCTATCAGTTGAAGCTGAAGGAAACGCTGACCATCAAGCCCGACGGCTTCAAGATAAAGGTGAAGCCGCGCGAGGCGCGCGACCGCGCCAGCGCGCCGGCGGCCGCGACCGCCTCGACGACAGCGGCGCCGCGTGCGGAAACCGCGGCGCCGGCCAAACGTCCGACACACAACACGCCCCTGTCGGTGCTCTACGGCTCCAATCTCGGCACGTCGGAGGAATTCGCGCATCGTCTCGCCGAAACGGCGGAGATCAACGGCTTCGCCACGCAACTCGGTCCGCTCGATCTCAATGTCGGCGCGCCGCCGAAGGACACGGGCCTCGTCATCTTCTGCTCGTCCTACAACGGCGCGCCGCCGGACAATGCGACGAAATTCGTCAACTGGCTGCAGAACGAGGCGGCGCCCGACGCCTTCGCCGGCGTGCGCTACACCGTGTTCGGCTGCGGCAATCGCGAGTGGAACGCGACCTACCAGAGCGTGCCGCGCATGATCGACGAACGCATCGCCGCGCTCGGCGGCCTGCGCATTGCGCCGCGCGGCGAAGGCGACGCGCGCGACGATCTCGACGGACAATACGAGGACTGGTTTGCCGCGCTGCGGCCAAAAGCGGCGGAAGCCTTCGGCCTGCAGGCGGCCTCGCTCGATCGCGAGACGCGCACGCAGCCGCTCTACAATGTCGAGCCTGCATCGATGCAGGGCGGAAATCCCGCCGTGAATTCCGCCGGCGCGAAACAGGCGCGCGTTTTGGAAAACCGCGAATTGCTGGCCGCGCCCGGCCGCTCGACGCGCCACATCGAGATCGCGCTGCCGGACGGCGCCGCCTATCGCGCCGGCGACCATCTCGCCGTCGTGCCGCGCAACGACGCGACGCTCGTCGCATCCATCGCGCGCCGCCTCGGCCATTCGCCCGACGATGTCATCCGTCTGCGCGGCGCGGAAGGCCGCCGCGCGCTGCTGCCGCTCGACGAGCCCGTGTCCGTCGGCAAGCTGCTTTCCGACTATGTCGAACTGCAGCAGGTCGCGACGCGCAAGCAGATCCAGACCATGGCCGAACATACGCGCTGCCCGGTCACGCGGCCGAAGCTCGAGGCGCTGTCCGGCGAGAGCGACGAAGCCGCCGCCGCCTATCGCGCCGAGGTGTTGGCCAGGCGAAAGTCGGTCTACGATCTGCTGGAGGAATTTCCAGCCTGCGAATTGCCGCTCGCAGCCTATCTCGAAATGACGCCGCTCCTGCAGCCGCGCTACTATTCGATCTCCTCATCGCCAAAGGCCGATCCGCAGCGCTGCACGGTCACCGTCGGCGTGGTCGAGGGGCCGGCGCGTTCGGGGCGTGGAACCTATCGCGGCGTCTGCTCGAACTATCTGGCCGCGCGCGCCGCCGCCGAGACAATCTTCGCCGCCGTGCGCGAGACCAAGGCCGGCTTCCGTCTGCCCGATGACCCCAAGGTCCCGCTCATCATGATCGGACCGGGCACGGGACTCGCGCCGTTCCGCGGCTTCTGTCAGGAGCGCGCCGCGCAGAAGAAGGCGGGCGCATCGCTGGGGCCGGCGATGCTGTTCTTCGGCTGCCGCCATCCCGACCAGGACTTCCTCTATGCCGAGGAATTGAAGGGCCACGCGGCAGACGGCGTCATCGAACTGCACACCGCCTTCTCACGCATGGACGGACAGGCGAAGACCTATGTGCAGGATCTGGTGCGCAGCCAGCAGGATCGCGTGTGGGCGCTGATCGAAGCCGGCGCCATCGTCTACATCTGCGGCGACGGCGGCAAGATGGAGCCCGACGTCAAGCGCGCGCTGGTCGAGATCTATTGCGCGCGGAAAAATGCGACGGCGGATGCGGGCGAAGCCTGGATCAACGAGATGGGCGCGGGCAACCGCTACGTGCTGGACGTATGGGCGGGGGGATGACGTAGATCACAGTCCGCTTCTCTCCCCACGAGCGGGCAGGCAGTCGGCAGGAAAAGCAAAAGGCCCGCGGGAACCGCGGGCCTTCGCAAACTGAACTCAACGCTTACGCGGGCTGACGCTTACGCAGCCTTGCCGAACTTCAGGCCAAGGCCGGCCAGATTGTCCTGCGCGGTCTTGGTGATCGTCTTGGCGCCGTCCTGCGCGGCCTGCGCGACGAGCGCGCCGACGGTCTTGGCGCGCGACACGTTCACGTCGAACTGCGCGCGGTAGTAATCGGCCTGGATGCGGAAGGCTTCGCCGACGGTCTTGGCGGCGACGGTCTTCTCGAAGGCGGCGATGGCGGCCTTGGCGTCGTCGAAAATGGCGTTCTGGATTTCGCGCGAAACCTTGGCGAGGCTCTCGACGGAGTCGACGGCGGCGGTTTCGATCGCGTCGGTCGCCTTTTCGGCGCCGGCATGAAGCGAAGTAGCGCGCTCGAGCACGGCTTCAGCCGCGCGATGCGCATATTCGCGAGCGGTTTCGATGGTCTTGTTCGCGGTCTCGGCGACCTGCGCTTCGGCTTCGACGGCCTTCGGCTTGCGAACGGTCTTCTTCGTGGCGGTCATGTCTGATCTCCATCCTCAATGAGCTATGGGTTTCGACCCCGCCATTGAGCAGCACGGGGCGAACGTTCTGTACTAAACTATTGTGTGCAGTGCAACATAAATCGGAGAGCGACGATCACATTTTCGTGATTGCCGCTTAACTATCTGATTTAAGGACGGATATCAGCGCGACGTGGCGTCCACCACGCCGAAGGCTTCGAGCCGGGCGAGCACATCCGCGACCTCGTGGCCGAGAATCACGATGTCGTGGCGCGCGCCCTTGCGGTCCCGCACCTGCCCGCGCAGCAGCGCCTCGGCGCGGAAGCCGAGACCCTCGAAAACCGAGATCGCGGCGGTCTGGTCGACCGTCATCTGCGCGACGATTCTTTGCAATCCGCCTTCCAGCGCCAGCGCGAACAGGCGCTGCGTCAGCGCGCGGCCGACGCCTGCGCCCCGCGCCTGCGGACCGATCAGCACGCGCAGTTCGCCGACATGCGGCGACCACGACAGCGGATCGCTGGCGATGGCGCCGCAACCGACGATTTCCGCGCCGCGCGCCGCGACGAGGCTGGTCATGCCGCCGCCTTCGCTCTCGCGGATCCACGCCTTCAACACCTTGGGCTCGCTGATGTCGCGCGGCAGGAAGAGGAGATCGTGTGGCGGCAGGACGCGCGCGAAGGCCAGCAGCGCCTTCTCGTCGCTCGCCGCGAGCGGCCTGATCTCCACGCCGCCCTGCGCCGCCCCGGTCGCCGCCTTCGTCGACGCCTTGCTCGCCGCGGCTTTCTTCGCGGGAGCTTTCGCTGCGGTCCGTCCCGTAGCCGCCCTCGTCGCGCTCTTCTTCGTTGCGCTCTTCCCCGTCGCGCCTGCGGCCTTCGTCATGTCGAGCGCTCTCCCAGCCATTCGTCGAGTTTCGGCCAGAGCCGCCGCGCGGCGTTCGCGCCGGCGACCAGGCTCACATGTCCGCCCTTGAGCATGACCTCGGTCTTGTCGGTCGATGCGACGCTGGCGATCAACGGCTTGGCGGCGTCATAGGGAATGATGTGGTCGTGCTCGGCCACGGCATGGAAGATCGGCGTCTTGATCGCGCCAAGGTCCACGCTCCGGCCGCCGATCGTAAGTTCGCCCTTGAAGAGCTTGTTGCCCCACATCAGCTCCTTCGTCGTCTGCCGGAAATATTCGCCGGCCAGCGGCAGCGTGTCGTTGCCCCAGCGGTCGAGCTGCCGATACGCGCGGACGAATTCGTCGTTCCAGATATTGTCCCACAGCGTCACCTGCGCCGCCGCGCGCGAGGCCGGCCGCAGCATTTCGAAGGAGGCGTAGATCATCTCCGGCGGCACGTTGCCGTACGTTTCGACGAGACGGTCGACGTCGAAATAGCGCTCGTTCGACCAGTTCTGGAACAGCTTGAGCTGCTTGAAGTCGATCGGCGTCGTGAAGCAGACGAGATTGCTGGGCCCGTTCTTGCCGGCGAGCGCCGTGTACAGCACCGACAGAACGCCGCCGAAGCAATAGCCGACGACCGTCACGTCCCTTTCTCCCGTCTCCTTGCGTACGCGCCGCATGCAATCGGGAATGAAGTCGAGAACGTAGTCCTCGATGCGCAGGTTTTTTTCCGCCGGCGCAGGCGCCGCCCAGTCCAGCATGAACACGTCGTAGCCCGCCTTCAGCAGGAATTCGACGAACGAATTGCCCGGCGCGAGATCGAGAATGTAGCCGCGATTGGTCGTCGCCATGACGATGAGAATCGGCACGCGATAAACTTCATCGACCAGCGGATGATAGTGATAGAGGCGCATCGTGCCGCGCGTCGCCAGCACGTCCTTGCGCGACTGGCCGACCTCCGGCGCGCCCGACGTCAGGTAGCCCATGCCCTTCACGCCGCGCTGGATCGCCCGATCGACCTCGAGCCGCAGGCGCTCGACGACGTTTGGCGCGGCGGCGCTCACGACCGGCGTCCTTCGCTTTGGCCCGCAGGCGCGCCGCGCGCCGGCGGCTTGCGCGTGCGCTTCGGCTTCGGCGCCATCGGCGCAGGCGCTGCGTCGACGGACGCCATCTGCGCGACGATCTCGGTCAGCCGGTTGATCTGCGCCTCGATCGCCTGCAGACGTTCGCCGATGCTGGTGATGTCCGCGCGGCTCGGCAGGTTCAGCGTCGCGAGATAGCGCTCCATCGCCTCGCCGAGGCCCGCGCGCGCGCCGGCTGCGGTTGAGGTCACGCCGTGCATGAGACGCGAGAACTGCTCGTTGGCCATAGCCTCGTTGGCGAGTTCGTTGACGCCGCGCTCCCACTGGCCGACCAGATCGCGAAACGCGTCAAGCGGCCCTTTGGGCCGCTCGCTTCTCGACTCTTGCGGCCCTTTGGGCCGCTCGGCTTTTTTGTCGGGCTTCGCCGTGCTCGCCTTGTCTGACATGGGGCCTCCCCTCCGCCGCGTCAGTTGATCTGCATCAGCTTACACGATTGGGGTCCGGATAGACGAGCGCGCGCCAGCCCTTGCGATCGAATTTCGTCCATTCGCCTTCCGGCTGCGCCAGCCGATCGGCGATTGCGTAGACGACCGCGGGATGATGCCCGAGCCCGCAATGGCTTGCGCCCTGCACTTCGATGTTCTCGGCGCGCTCCGTCTCGGTGGGTTCGCGGCACACCTGCCACGCGCAGACGCCGTCGGTGCGGCTGAAGATCGCTGTCGAAGGCGCAGGCGGCGGCTCCGCCAGATGGCCGCTCAGATGCTCTTCGTCGTCCTCCGCGCGATGGCCGGAGACAAATTCGTAGACGCGCCAGGCGTTGGTCGCGCGCGGGCTGCCGGAGAAGGGGCTGCCGAGCGAGATGACGCTGCGCACTTCCTCGGGCAGGACCTTGGCGAGCTGACGCGCATAGAGGCCGCCGAGGCTCCAGCCGACGAGGCTCACCGTGCGGCCGTAGCGGTCGGCAAGTTCCTTCACTTGCGCGACCATGCGTTCTTCGACGCCATTGCGCAGGCCGAGATTATTGCCCTGCTGCCAGCCGTGCACCGCATAACCGCGCCCTTTCAGGAATCGACGCAGCGGAACCGTCGAACGATCGCTTGCGAGCAGACCGGGCAAGACGAGCACGGGATGGCCGTCGCCGCGCGGCGCGAATCTCAACAGCGGCAGAGCGCCGACGAACGCGCCGAGTTCGTGAATGGCGCGCATTTCGAGCGCCATGAGAAGCCCGGAGGGCGGCGCAATAGTCGCTGCGGCAGTCATTTATCCTCCATCTCTTTGCTTCGTTGATTCACGAAGATAGGCGCTCGCGCATATTCGCGCCAGAGCGCCACATTTCCTCAACGCACTGCAACACAAAAGGTTGCTGCGTTGCGAAGAAGACGGAAATGACCTCGTGATTTCAATGCAGCGACACGCGGTGTGACGGGCGGCGCGCTTTCGTTACGTCGCGCGGCGGTGTGCCATAAGCGACACACCGGACATTTGCGTGACTTGCGGCAAGTTCAGTTCACGCGGCGGTCCTTGCCGGCCCAGTACGGCTCGCGCAATTCGCGCTTCAATATCTTGCCCGACGGATTGCGCGGCAGCGCCCCGATGAAATCCACGGTGCGCGGCGCCTTGTAGCCGGCGATGCGCGTGCGCGCGAAGGCGATGATCTCGTCCGGCGACGCCTCTGCGCCGTCCTTCAACACGACGACGGCCTTCACCGCCTCGCCCCAGGTGTCGTCGGGCACGCCGATGACCGCGACTTCCGCGATCGCCGGATGGCCGAAGATCGCGCTTTCCACTTCCGCCGGATAGATGTTCTCCGCGCCGGAAATGATCATGTCCTTCACGCGGTCGTGCACATAGACGTAGCCGTCTTCATCCAGATAGCCGGCGTCGCCCGTGCGCAGCCAGCCGTCGTCGGTCATCGCGCGCTCGGAGGCCTCGGGCAGGTTCCAGTAGCCCTTCATGTTCGCCATCGAGCGCGTCGCGATCTCGCCGACCTGGCCGGCCGGCAGCGGCTTTCCTTCCGCATCGAGGATCGCGATCTCCACGCCGGCGAGCGGCTTGCCGGCCGAACGCATCCGCTGCGAGCCCTCGGGCGTATGGTCTTCCGGCTCCAGCGCGACGATCGTGCCCGTCGTCTCCGTCATGCCGTACATCTGCACGAAGCCGCATTTGAACACGTCCATGCATTCGCGCAGCAGATCCAGCGGAATGGGCGAGGCGCCGTACATGACGAATTTCAGTCGCGAATAATCGACCTGGCGCGCCTGCGGCAGGCGCACGATGAATTGCAGCGCCGCCGGCACGAGAAAGAGTTTCGAGACGCGATGCCTGACGAAATCGTCGAGGATCGACATCGGGTCGAATTCGCGCGTGATGACGATCTTGCCGCCGTTATAGGAGGCCCACACCAGCACGCCCGAGCCGCCGATGTGGAACACCGGCATCGAGACGAGCCATACGTCGTCGGGCGAAGCCTTGTTCCATTCGCGCGTATCGGAGGGATCGCGCTCGCGCATCCCCAGAAGATTGCGGTTGGTGAGCATCGCGCCCTTGGGATGGCCCGTCGTGCCGGAGGTGTAGAGCTGGATCGCCACATCCTCTTCGCGCGCCCGGATAACGGGAACGGCGTCGCTCTGCGCATCGCGCCACGCCGCATAATCCGGATAGTCGGGCGTCGCGCCTTCCATCGCGATGATGACGCGCACGCTCTTCAACTGATCCGCGAAGCCTTTCACCGCATCGACGAACTCCGGGCCGACGAACAGGACCTGCGCCTCGCAATCGTTGACGATATAGGCGATCTCGGGCGGCGCGAGGCGCCAGTTGACCGGCGCAAGAATGACGCGCGCCTTGGCCGCGCCGTAGAACAGCTCGAAATAGAAATCGCTGTTCTTGCCGAGATAGGCGACATGCGTCTGCGGCGCGACGCCCATGGCCATCAGGCCGTTCGCCACCTGGTTGGTGTGCCGGTCGAAATCCGCGAAAATCGTCTCGCGACCCTCGAAATGCACGGCGACATCGCCGCCACGCAAGGCGGCGTTCTTGCGCGCGATATCGCCGAGAACGGCAGGGATGAAGTCTTCGGTGTACATGGGATGTCCCTTCGAAAAGTCCGCGCGGTCCAGCGATTGCGTCGGACTTGTTCCCTCCCCCGCAAGGGGGAGGGCTAGGGTTGGGGGTCGGGGAATCCTGCGAAGCTATCGGCGTCGGGAAGCACTAGTCTTGCGAGATTTCGCGACCCGTCCCCTGCCCCTCCCCACAAGGGGGAGGGGAGATGCGCTACATCCCGATCACGACCTTCGCGATGATGTCGCGCTGCACTTCGGACGTGCCGCCGAAGATCGTGTACGCGCGGCTGTTGAGATATTCCGGCAGGGCGGTCAGCGCGTCTTCGGGAATTCCGGGCTCCGCATTCATTTCATAAAGCGGGCGATGGCCTTGCCAGTAGAGCGCGTCCTGCCCGAGGACATCGACCGCAAGCGCGGTCAGCGCCTGCTTGATTTCGGAATTGCGCAGCTTCGCCAGCGACGACGAAACGGAGCCCGGATTTTGTCCGGATTGCAGGCTCGACATGATGCGCAGCTCGGTCATTTCCAGCGCGTCGATCTCGATCTCCGCCTGCGAGCGCCGCAGCGCGAACGACGGGTCGGATGCCAGCGGCTTCTCGCCGTCGCGATAATGCGCCGCGAGCCTTTCGATGTCGCGCAGGATGGCGCGCAGCCGTCCCGACGACATGGCGCCGCCGCGCTCGAATTCGAGCAGGTACTTGCCGGTCGCCCAGCCCTGCCCTTCCGCGCCGACGCGGTTTTCGACCGGCACGCGCACGTCGTCGAAGAACACCTGGTTCGTCTCGTGGTCGCCGCCGATGGTGAGGATCGGCCGCACGGAAATGCCCGGCGTCTTCATGTCGATGAGGATGAAGCTGATGCCGTCCTGCTTCTTCGGCTCGTCCGACGTGCGGACCAGCGCGAACATCCGGTTCGCATGATGGGCGTGCGTCGTCCAGATTTTCGAGCCGTTGATGACGTAGTGATCGCCGTCGCGCACGGCGCGCGTCTTGAGAGAGGCAAGGTCGGAGCCCGAGCCCGGCTCCGAATAGCCCTGGCACCAGTAATCTTCGGCCTTGAGGATGCGCGGCAGGTAGAAATCCTTCTGCGCCTGCGTGCCGAAGCGCATGATGACGGGGCCGACCATGCGCAGGCCCATCGGCGTCACCGAGGGAGCGCCGGCCGCCGCCGATTCGATCTCCCAGATGTAGCGCTGCGCCAGACTCCAGCCCGTGCCGCCGTATTCCTTGGGCCAGAGCGGCGCGGCCCAGCCCTTCTCGTAGAGGATCTTCTGCCAGCGGTTTCCCACGGGCGGATCGGAGAAGACGCTGGGCGTGAGATGATGCGCGCGCCTGAGGTCGGGCGTCAGCTTTTCTGCGAGAAAGGCGCGCACCTCCTGCTGGAAGGCGCGTTCTTGCGGCGTGAAGGTCAGGTTCATGGTTTCGCCTCAGGCCGCACGATGGGCTGAAAGCGCCGCGTGACGGCGCAGATGATGATCGGGACCGCCGAGAATGGCGTCGAGCGCGACGACGCGCTTGAGATAGCCGCCTATCTCGAGTTCGTTGGTGACGCCCATGCCGCCGTGCAACTGGATCGACTGCTCCGCGACGAAGCGCGCGGCGCGCGACACCTTGCTCCATGCGCCGGAGACGGCGCGCCCACGCTGGACAGCGTCCGTATCGTCGGCATGGAGCGCGGCGCGCAGCGCCATCGACCGCGCTTCCTCGCAGGCGATCGACATGTCGGCCATGCGGTGCCGCAGCGTCTGGTTGACGGCGAGCGGCTTGCCGAACTGGATGCGGATCTTCGTGTATTCGATGGTCGCGGCGGTCGCGGCTTCCATCAGCCCGACGAGTTCGGAACAGAAGGCCGCCGTCGCGCGATCATGGGCGCGTTCGATCTCGGCGAAGCCATTGTCCGACAACAGCGCGTCCGCGCCGACTTCGACGCCCGAGAACGTTACGCGCGCCGCGCCCGCGCCGTCGACCGTCGCATGGCCGTCGACCGTGACGCCCTTTGCGTCGCGGGCGACGACGAAAAGACCGATCCCGCCCGTATCGCGCGCCCCGCCCGACAGGCGCGCCGACACGGCGAACCTGTCCGCGACGTCGCCGCCGAGAACCGCGATCTTGCGGCCGTTGAGGACCCAGCCGGCGCCGCTCTTCTTCGCCGTGACGGCGACATGCGAAAGATTGTAGCGCGCGCCCTCTTCCGCATGGGCGAGCGCGAGGCGCGACGAGCCGTCAGCCAGCCCCGGCAGAAACGCCGCGCGCTGCGCGTCGGAGCCGAGCGCGGCGACAAGCCCGCCGCAGAGCACGACACTCGCGACATAATTCGAGCGTGCGCGATGGCGCCCCATCGCTTCCGTCACTATGGCGACGTCGACGATCCCCTGCGCCAGCCCGCCGTTGGCCTCCGGCAGCGGCAGCGCGAGCCAGCCCATGTCCGCCATCTCTTTCCAGAGATCGGTCGCGCCGGGTTTTTGCGCGCGCGCCGCCAGAAGGTTGTTGGCGCTTTCGCCGAGCAGCCGCTGCTCGTCGGAATAAGTGAGGTCCATTTTCAGCTCTTTTTCGACAGCGAGGGATCGACGCGCGAACGCACCGACGGATGCAGGCCGGAAGGATCGACGATCACGCCGAACTTCATCATGTTGTGGGCGTGGCAGAGATGATGCAGGCCGAAGGCCTGTTCGATCGCGCTGTTCTGGCCCTGAATGTCGAGCGTGCGGTTGACCGCTTCCTTCACGGTCTTGACCGCGAAAGTGGGCTTGGCCGCGATCCTGCCCGCAAGCGCCAGCGTGAAATCCGCCAGCGTCTCGCGCGCCACGACATGGTTGACCATGCCGAACGAACGCGCCTCCTCGGCGGTCCACGCATCGCCGGTCCACAGCAGTTCCTTCGCCTTGCGCGGCCCCAGCTCCCACGGGTGCACGAACCATTCGACGCCGCACACACCCATGGCGACGACGGGGTCGCAGAAGGTCGCATCGTCGCTCGCGACGATGAGATCGCAGGCCCAGGCGAGCATCAGCCCGCCGGCGAGGCACTTGCCTTGCACCTGCGCGATCGTCGGCTTGGACAGGTTGCGCCAGCGCCGCGTGTTCTGCAGGTAGATTTCCTGCTCACGCGCATAGCGCCCTTCCGCGCCGGAGGCTTCGAATGCGCCCCAGGTGGAGACGACAGGAAAGTCTCGTCCCAGTTTCTTCTCGCCGGAATCGCGCAGGTCGTGTCCGGCCGAAAAATGCGGGTCGGCGCCGGCGAGCACGATGACCTTCACATCGTCGTCGGCGACGGCGCGGTCGAAAGCGTCGTTCAGTTCGTAGGTCATGTCGAGGTTCTGCGCATTGCGCGCCTCGGGCCGGTTCATCACGATGCGCGCGACGCCGTCGGCGGGCGTCTCGTAAAGTATGGTCGAATATGCAGCCGCCATCGTGACCTCGCAGGGCCGCCCTGCGCGACTCCGGCGCAATTGCGGGCGACGATCGTTTCCTCCGCGGGCGCGTTGACCGGCTCCGCATTCGTTCCGCCATGCAGAATGTCGAACAATCTTGCATGACGCGCCGGCAGCATCGCGCAGGCCGAAGCCCGTTTCAAGATGAATTAGCGCGCAGGCGGCCTCGCCCGCTGGCCTTCGTCCGCAGCGCGGAATAAGAAGACGAAAATTCATTTCCGAGGAGAGCAGTTCGATGGCCTACCGCGCGCCGGTTTCCGAAATGGTGTTCATGATGAATGCGGCGGCCGGGCTGCAGGAGGGCATTGCGGACGGGACCTACGCCGATCTCGCCGACGGCATGGCCGAGGCGACGCTCAACGAGGCCGCGAAGTTCGCCGAGAACGTGCTGGGACCGCTGCATCGCGTCGGCGACCAGGTCGGCGCCAAGTGGAAGGACGGAATCGTCACGACGCCGCCCGGTTGGATCGACGCTTACAAGCAATTCGTGGACGGCGGCTGGCAGAGCGTGACCGGATCGCCCGACCACGGCGGCATGGGCCTGCCGCAGGCGCTGCTGGCCGGTTGCATGGACATGTGGAGCGCCGCAAACATGGCCTTCATGCTCGGGCCAGTGCTGACCTTCGGCGCGATCGACGCGCTGGAGGCGCACGCCTCCGACGCGATCAAGCACACCTATCTCGAGAAGATGGTATCGGGCGTCTGGCCGGCGACGATGAACCTCACCGAGCCCGGCGCCGGCTCCGACCTCAACCCGCTGCGCACGCGCGCCGAGCGGCAGGCCGACGGCGCGTACAAGATTTTCGGCCAGAAAATCTTCATCACCTATGGCGAGCACGACATGGCCGAGAACATCGTCCATCTCGTGCTCGCGCGCCTGCCGGACGCGCCCGCCGGCACGAAGGGCATCTCGCTCTTCGTCGTGCCGAAATTCATGGTCAACGCCGACGGCTCGCTCGGCGCCCGCAACGACGTGCGCTGCGCCGGCATCGAGCACAAGCTCGGCATCCACGGCTCGCCCACCTGCATCATGGTCTACGGCGACGAGGGCGGCGCGACGGGCTATCTCGTGGGCGAAGAGAACAAGGGGCTCGCCTGCATGTTCACGATGATGAACGACGCGCGCCTCGCCACCGGCCTGCAGGGCGTCGCCATCGGCGAGGCCTCGTATCAGCACGCGCTCGCCTATGCGATGGAGCGCAAGCAGGGCCGCGCCGCCGATGCGAAGACGCCTCTTTCGGCCATCATCGCGCATCCCGACGTCAAGCGCATGTTGATGACCATGAAGGCGCTGACCCTGAGCGCGCGCGCAATCTGCTATCTGACCGCCGGCGTGATCGACCGTTCGCGCCGCGCGAGCGACCCCGCCGCGCGAAAGGCGGCGGCCGAGCGCGCCGGCCTGCTGACGCCGATCGCCAAGGCCTATTCCGGCGACATCGGCAACGAGGTCTCCTCGCTCGGCGTGCAGGTGCACGGCGGCATGGGCTTCATCGAGGAGACTGGCGCTGCGCAATTCATGCGCGATTCCCGCATCATCTCGATCTACGAAGGCACAAACGGCATCCAGGCGATCGATCTCGTCACCCGCAAGCTCGCCATGAACCGCGGCGCCGTGATGAAGGCGGAAATCGCCGACATGCGGGCGACCGTCGAGGCCTTGCGCACGACCAACGATCCGTCCTTCGGCGCCATGGCCAAGCGTCTTGGCGAAGGCCTCGACGCCTTCGAGCGCGCGACGGATTACCTGCTCGAGAAGCTCGGCTCGGCCGTGCAGGACGCACTAGCCGGCGCAACGCCTTATCTGCGCCTGTTCGGCGTGATGCGCGGCGGCGCGACGCTCGGCGCCATGGCGCTCGCCGCCCACCGCGCGCGCGCCGCGGGCGATACCGATCCCGCGCAGGCCGGGCGCATCGCCGTCGCGCGCTTCTTCGCGGAGAACGTCGTGGTTGGCGCGGACGGGCTGGAAGCGACGATCACCGGCGCCGCGGAATCAGTGCTGACGGCCGATCTCGCGCTGGCGGGGTGAGGGTTTCGTCGCCGCGAACCCTCATGCTGAGGAGCGGCCGCAAGGCCGCGTCCCGAAGCATGGCAAAGGCGACTGATCCGACCGCCCTTCGAGACGCCCGCTGCGCGGGCTCCTCAGGGCGAGGGTTGCGGATGCGCCCCTAAACCTCCAGCCACTCCTGCCGCACGCTCTCGTTCGCGGCGAATTCCGCCGGCGTGCCTTCGAAAACGATGTGGCCGTGCCCCATCACGTAGAGGCGCCGGCTGATCTTCAGCGCGATGGTCAGCTTCTGCTCGACCAGCAGGATGGAAATGCCGCGCTCCGCGATCTCGCCGAGCAGCTTGGCGACGAGTTCCACCATCATCGGCGCGAGGCCTTCGGTCGGCTCGTCGATCATCACCAGATCGGGATCGCCCATCAGCGTGCGGCACATGGTCAGCATCTGCTGCTCGCCGCCCGAAAGAACGCCGGCCGGCGTGTCCGCGCGCTCTTCCAAGCGCGGGAAGATCGCGAACATGTCGCTCATCGCCCAGCGGCCGGCCTGGCGCGCGGATTTCTGGCCGAGCAGCAGATTCTGCCGCACGGTCAGGCTCGGGAAGATGTCGCGGTTCTCCGGCACGTAGCCGAGGCCGAGCCGCGCGATCTGGTGCGGCTTGAGGCCGGCGATCTCGCGGCCCTTGAAGCGGATCGACCCTTGCGGCGGCACGTCGCCCATGATCGCCTTGATCGTGGTAGAGCGGCCGACGCCGTTGCGGCCGAGCAGCGAGACGATCTCGCCTTCCTCGACGTGGAAGTCGACGCCCTGCAGGATGTGGCTCTTGCCGTAATAGGCGTTGAGGTCGGAGACTTCGAGCAGCGCGCCCATCAATGCGCCTCCTCGCCGAGATAGGCCTCGCGCACCGCCTTGTTGGCGCGGATTTCCGTCGGCGTTCCCGTGGCGATGATCTGCCCGTAGACGAGCACGGAAATGCGGTCGGCCAGGCCGAACACCACGCTCATGTCGTGCTCCACCATGACCAGCGTGCGCCCCTCCGAAACCTTGCGAATGAGCGCCACGGCCTGTTCGGTCTCCGTATTGCTCATGCCGGCGGTCGGCTCGTCGAGCATGATGACATTGGCGCCGCCGGCAATGGTGATGCCGATTTCGAGCGCGCGCTGCTCGGCATAGGTGAGAATGCCGGCCGGCGTTTCGCGCCGCGCGGCGAGGCCGATCAGGTCGAGCACTTCTTCCGCGCGTTCGTTCGCGTCGCGCAGGCGATCGACGAAGCGCCAGAACGAATATTTGTAGCCGAGCGACCACAGCACGCCGCAGCGGATGTTCTCGAACACCGACAGCTTCGGAAAGATGTTGGTGACCTGGAAGGAGCGCGACAGGCCGCGGCGATTGATCTCGTAGGGCGCGAGCCCGGTGATCTCCTGCCCCTTGAGCTGGATCGAGCCCGACGTCACGCCGATGCGTCCGCTGATGAGGTGGAACATCGTCGACTTGCCGGCGCCGTTCGGACCGATGATCGCGTGGCGCTCGCCCGCCAGGATTTCGAGATCGAGGCCGCGGATGATCGCGGTCGGCCCGAAGTTCTTGCGCACGTCCTTGAGGGTAAGAGCGGCGCTCATGCCTTCTTCCCTTCAGCCTGCGCCGCGGCCCAGGCGTCGTCGATACGAGGCCAGACGAGCTTCAATCCGAATGCGCCTCCGAAGAATAGCGCGAATGCGACAAGCCACGGAACGGGCGATGCGCCGTCGATGGCGATTCTGAACAGATGCATCTTCGAGCCGTCGCTCGCCGCCTCGACCAGCATGTGATGCGCCATCTCGATCAGAGAGATCATGCCGAGCACCAGCGCAACCAGCGGGACGGAAGCCATCGCATAGGACGGAACGAGCTTGAAGATGCGACCGTTGCGCAGCAGCGGCTGGTGCAGCGTCAGCCAGCCCGCGATGCCGCCCGGCGCAAACATGACGACCAGGATGAACAACAGGCCGAAATAGAGCATCCAGGCCTTGGTGATGTCCGACAGCGATATCTGCAGGAAGGTGATGAGCATGGCGCCGACGATCGGGCCGAAGAAATGGCCGATGCCGCCGACGAACGTCATGAGCAGCACCTGCCCGGAGGTTCCTGCGCCGATCGCCTGGCTGTTCATGAGTTCGAAATTGATCGCGGCCAGCGCGCCTGCGACGCCCGCGAACATGGCCGACAGCACGAAGGCCTGGAAGCGCACGCGCTGCGTCGAATAGCCGACGAATTCGGCGCGTTCGGGATTGTCGCGCACGGCGTTGGACATGCGGCCGAACGGCGTGCGGGTGAGCGCGTACATCAAGGCGACGCAGACGAAGCACCAGAAGGCGATGAGATAATAGACCTGGATCTGCGGACCGAACTTGTAGCCCAGGAACGGCGACAGCTTCACGCGATTGGTGGCGATGCCGTCCTCGCCGCCGAAGAACGAGCGCTGGATGCCGGCGAGCGCCGCGACGAGTTCGCCCAGGCCCAGCGAGATCATCGAGAAGACCGTGCCCGCGCGCCGCGTCGAGACTGCGCCGAACAGGGCGCCGAAGAACAGGCCGGCCGCCGCGCCGACCAGCGGGATTGCCGGCAGCGGCACGCCGAACTTGTTGCGGGCGACGTAGTTCATGGCGTGCGCGGCGCAGAAGCCGCCGAGCCCGTAATAGACCGCATGGCCGAAGGACAGGAGCCCTGTCTGGCCGAGCAGCATGTTGTAGGAGAGCGCGAAGATGATCATCACGCCCATGAGGCTCATCATGGTGATGGCGAGACCGGACGAAAAGACCAGCGGCGCCGCCGCGAGGCCGACAGCGAAAAGCGCGAAGGCGAGGAAGGTGCGTGTCGTCTCGCTCACGTCTCGCGATTCCCGAACAGGCCCGTCGGCTTGAAGATCAGCACAAGCACGAGCATGAGATAAGGCAGGATCGGCGCGATCTGGGCGAGCGTGACGCCGCCGAGTTCGCCGAAGATCGTCGTCGCAATGGGCCCGATGAGATCGGCGAGCGAACCGTTGATCGCCACCGCGAAGGTCTGCACGAGGCCGATCAGCAGCGAGGCGACGAAGGCGCCGCCGAGCGAGCCGAGCCCGCCGACGACGATGACGACGAAGAGGATTGGTCCCAGCAGCCCGGCCATCGCCGGCTGCGTGACGAGGGCGGGGCCGGCGATCACGCCGGCGAGACCGGCGAGCGCCGCGCCGACGCCGAACACCGCCATGAACACGGTCGGCACGTCATGGCCGAGCATCGCCACCATGTTGGGATGCGTCAGCGCCGCCTGGATGATCAGGCCGACGCGCGTGCGCTTCAGGACCAGGATGAGGAAGGCGAACATGGCGATCGCGGTGACCAGCATAAACATGCGATAGGCCGGATAAGTCGTGTCGAACAGCCGGAAGGCGACGAAATCCAGCGACGGCGGCACGCGATAGTCGACCGGCAGCTTGCCCCAGATCATGTTGACCAGTTCTTCGATGACGAAGGCGAGGCCGAAGGTGAAGAGCAGCTCGGCGACATGGCCGAACCTGTGCACGCGCCTCAGCCCGTAGCGCTCGATCAGCGCGCCGACGACGCCGACGAGCAGCGGGGCGACGATGAAGCCCGGCCAGAAGCCGATGCGGCGCGAGATCTCGAAGCCGAAATAGGCGCCGATCATGTAGAAGGACGCGTGCGCGAAATTCAGCACGCCCATCATCGAGAAGATGAGGGTCAGGCCGCTCGCCATCATGAAGAGCAGCATGCCGTAGAGCACGCCGTTCAGCGTCGAGAATGTGATGAGCTGGAGCAAGCTACGCGATCTCCGTAAAAAGCGGGTCGTCATCGCGAGCCCGACAGAAATCGGCTGTTGCCGATTTCGTCTGAAAGCGAAGCAATCCATCCACCGGGACTTCATCCAGATCCGGGGATGGATTGCCGCGTCGCTTCGCTCCTCGCAATGACGGCTTGAGCGCTATCCCTGTTACGGACGTTCCATCTTGCAGGTCGTGGGCACGTTGGTGTCCGCCGCGGCGATCTTGGCGTGCTGCTTCCAGCCCCAGCCCGTCTTTTCCTCGTCGAACTTGGCGCCTGGGTCGAGCGGACCGAAGGAGCGGACGTACATGTCCTGGAAGAACTGGTGGTCGTCCTTGCGCATCGTGCCCTGGCCGCCGTCGAACACGTCCGCCGTCATGCCTTCGAGCTTCAGCGCCACGGCCTTCGGGTCGACGGAGTTGGCCTCCTTCACCGCCTTGGCGAACATGCGCATCTCGTTGACCGCGCGCGGATACCACAGAGTCACGCCGAACTTGGCGCGGAATTCCTCTTCGGTCTTCTGCGCCGCCTCGACCGCCGTGTTCGGATTGCCTTCGACGATGTCGAACACCTTGTGCTGCAGGCCGGTCTGCTTGATGGCGGTCGGGCCGCCCGCGCCGCCGGCGTAATAGGTGTACCAGTTGACCTGCAGGCCGGCGTCGGCCGCCGCCTTCAGCATCAGCGCCATGTCCTGGCCCCAGTTGCCGGTGATGACGCTATCGGCGCCGGACGCCTTGATCTTGGCGATATAGGGCGCAAAATCGGTGATCTTCAGCAGCGGATGCAGCTCGTCGCCGACGATCTGCACGTCCGGGCGCTTCTGCTTCAGCATGTCGGCCGCGAGCTTGCGCACGCCCTGGCCGAAAGAATAGTCCTGATTGATCAGATAGACCTTCTTCACGCTGGGCTGCGACTTCAGATAATTCGTGATGGCCGCCATCTTGATCGAGGAATTGGCGTCCCAGCGGAAATGCCAGAACGAGCATTTCTCGTTGGTCAGCGAGTCGTCGACCGCCGCATAGTTGAAATACAGCACTTCCTTGCCGGGATTGCGCTCGTTGTACTTCGTCACGAAGTCCGAAAGCGCCGCGGCCACCGAAGAGCCGTTGCCCTGCGTGATGTAGCGGGCGCCGGCGTCGATCGCCTTCTGCGCCTGCACCACCGCTTCCTGCGGATTGGTCTTGTTGTCGAGCGGCAGGATTTCGAGTTTCTTGCCGGCGAGGCCGCCCTGCGCATTGATTTGTTCGGCCAGCCACTGGAAGTGCTTGAGACCGATCTCGCCGACGGAGGCGCCGCCGCCCGACAGCGGGTCGATGTATCCCAGCTTGACGGTTTCCTGGGCGCTGGCCGCGCCGGCCGTCAGCAAAGCCGCTACGCAGACGCCCAAAGTGAACTTACGCATCTCCACCCTCTCCCTTTTGGATTTGGCCGGATATTCGACACAGGGTGTTGAAGTGTCAACCACTTGGGCGTGGCCGCGCACAGGCATGCGCTGCGACAGCTCGACGCCCTGCGCCCGCCCGTCGCCTGCTCGATTGCGAATATTGTGATTTCAATATAGCTGTTTGGCCTGACGTTCTCGAGAATAGACAGCAACCCCGGCCGGCATCGCGTCGTTCGAAAATGCGGCGTTGATTCGATGGCGAACGTCGCCCGCGCGCCGGAAGCATGATCAGGACTGAAGAGACTATGGCCGCAACTGTTATGGACGCTCCGACCAAGCCTGCGACGCCGACGAGCCAATCGTCGGCGGATTTCGGATTGATGGTCGAGAAGGCCCGCGAGGCGAGCAATTTCCTCAAGGCGCTATCGCACGAATCGCGCCTGCTTCTGCTCTGCGCCCTGTCGGAGGGCGAATGTTCCGTCGGGGAACTGGAAAACATTCTGGGCGAGCGCCAATCGACCGTCTCGCAGCAATTGGCGCGCCTGCGTCTCGACCGGCTCGTCTCCACGCGCCGCGACGGCAAGACGATCTACTACTCGCTCGCCGACGAAAACGTGCGCGCGATCCTGGAAGCGCTGCGCAAGGCCTTTTGCGCGCCCGCCGAAGCCGAGGGCAAGACCAAGGCGGACGGCAAGGCGAAGGCCCGGACCGCGCGCCGCTAGATGTGAGCGGCCGAACCGCCCTCAGTTGACCACGATGCGCGGCGCCGGGCGCGCGCCTGCGCCGGCGGTCAGATTTGCCCAGGCCTTCTGCGCGATGTCGATGTAGGCCCTGGCCTGCGGGCTGTCCGGCGCCGTGGCGACGACGGGCGCGCCGGCGTCCGACGTCTCGCGGATCGACATGTGCAGCGGCGCCTCGCCCAGAAACGGCACGCCGAGCCGCCCGGCCTCGTGGCGCGCCCCGCCATGCGCGAACACGTCCGAGCGCTGGCCGCAATGCGGGCACAGGAAATAGCTCATGTTCTCCACCACGCCGACGATCGGCACGTGCACCTGCTGGAACATGGCGATGCCCCGCCGCGCGTCGATCAGCGCCAGATCCTGCGGCGTCGAGACGATGATCGCGCCGGCCAGCGGCACGGTCTGCGCAAGCGTGAGCTGCGCGTCGCCCGTCCCCGGCGGCATGTCGACCACCAGCACGTCGAGATCGCCCCAGTCGACATCCTCCAGCAATTGCTTGATCGCCGACATCACCATCGGGCCGCGCCACACGATCGCCGCCTCGTCCTCCACCAGGAAGCCGATCGACATCACCTTGACGCCGTAGTTCTCCATCGGCGCGAGCTTCACGCCGTCGGCGGCCATCTGCGGCTTGCCCCGGATGCCGAACAGGCGCGGCATCGACGGGCCGTAGACGTCCGCATCGAGCACGCCCACCTTCAGGCCCTGCCCCTTGAGGCCGAGCGCGATGTTGCACGCCGTCGTCGACTTGCCCACGCCCCCCTTGCCGGAGGCCACCGCGACGATCTTGCCGATGCGCGCCGCCCCGCCGGAGGCCTGCGGCTTCGCATGGCCCGAGGCGCGCACCGGCTGGGCGCGCTGCGCCGAGCCCTGCTCGGCCTCGCTCGTCAGCGTGACATAGGCGGCAGCAACCCCCGGCAGCTTCTTGATGACGCTCTCCACCCGCCCGCGCATCGGCTCGAGCGCCTGCACGCGGCCGGGCTCGACGTTGATCGACACGAACACCTTGCCATCGCGCACGCTCACACCGCCGAGCGCGCCCGACTGCGCGAGCGTCTTCGACGCGTCCGGCCCGGGAAGGTCCGCAATCGCCGCCAGAACATCTTGCTGCGTCACGATCATTGGCCGGCCCTCTTTCGTCTCGCCTGCGGCGCCTCGCGCCAGTTTCGCTCTCTCGGCCCGATCCGGCGTCTTGTCTGCTCGAGCGGGGCTGCAAGCCGCCAGTGAAGGACGAGCGCGCCCGCGCGACTTAAAACATGCTATGGAACTGTGCAATCGCGAACTGCCGGACGCCAGGCGCTGCGGCTTCAGCGCGACAATTGCGGAGTTCTCTGGAATTGGCTGACAAGACGCTGGACGTAAAGGGGCTGAACTGCCCGCTGCCCATTCTGCGCGCCAGGAAGGCGTTGAAGGACATGCCTGCCGGCGCCGTGCTGGAGGTGCTGGCGACCGACCCCGGTTCGCTCGGGGATTTCCCGGCCTTCTGCAACTCGACCGGCGACGAACTCGTCGAAGCCGCCGACGATGGCGGGGTCTATCGCTTTCTCATCCGGCGCGCGAACTGACCGCCGGCGTGGCGACAAGCTCAATGCGTCGCCGTCGCCCCGAGTTTTGAGATCAGTCCATTGAGATAGCCGTAAAAGAAGGCTTCGTCGGCGTAGCCTTCGATGCGGCCGATTTCCTTGCCGTTATCAACGAGCACGAAAGTGGGCGTGAACACGACCTTCCCCACCTCCGACAAATCCGGCGGCACGCCCTTGGCGAGATCGACGCGCCGCAGCGCGGCCCTGCGGCCTTCATTCGTCTTGTCGTAGGCGCCGCCGACTTCGGCGTTCCAGCGTTCGCACCACACGCAACCTGCGCGCTCGAACATCACGAGTTCGGCAGCGAGCGCCGGCGCGGCGCCGAGCAGAACGCCCGCGAGCAGGACAGGGCCGAAAAATCGACGTTTCATGCCGTTCTGCCTAGCACGCCCGCCACAGCCCCGCCAGCGCGCTCAGGGCGCGCGCCGCAGCGCGCGCAGGCAGAAGTCGATCATTTCGTCGCAGGACGGCACCGGCTTGTCCTGACATTCGACCATCAGCCGCGGGTGGCAGTAGCAGATGGTGGAGGCCTGCACGAGCGCCGCCCCCTGCGCCGGGTCGATGGCCGCGAACTCGCCGGACGCCGCGCCGTCGGCGACGATGCGCGCCATCAGCATCCGCATGGCCTGCACATATTCCGTGACGATCGGCCAATCCTCGTCGAGCGCGACCTGCACCATCTCGTGCAGCTTGCGCTCGCCCACGAAGCGCTCGGCGTTCATCTTCTGGTTGTTCGATATCAGCGCGCGCAGCCGCTCGCTCGCAGACCCCGGCCCTTCGACGATCTCCGTCGAGGCGTCGAGGATCGACCGCAGCAGATGGCTTGCGACCGCGCCGTTGATCTCGGCCTTGGAGCCGAAGAAGCGATAGACATTGGCCGGCGACATTCGCAATTCGCGCGCGATGTCGGCGACCGTCGTCTTCTGAAAACCGATCTCGCGATAGAGTTTCTCCGCCGTTTCGACGATCCGCATCCGCTGCTCTGCGTCGCGCGACACGACCATTTCCGCCTGCATCATTCCGCTGGCGCTCCCACGTAGGCTGCCGCAGCCGCCTCGGATTCCTCTTTCGGCCGCGGCGCGTGAGCGCCGAGCGACCTGCGAAACCATAGCGCATAGAGCGCGGGAAGGAACAGCAGCGTAAGGAAGGTGGCCACGAACAGGCCGCCCATGATGACCACCGCCATCGGTCCCCAGAAGGTCGAGCGCGACAGCGGAATCATCGCGAGGATAGCCGCGAGCGCGGTCAGCACCACGGGCCTTGCGCGGCGCACCGCCGATTCGATGATGGCGTCGCGGTAGGACATGCCGCGCTCGAGATCCTGACGGACCTGATCGACCAGGATGATGGAATTGCGCATGTCCATGCCCGCGAGCGCGATCAGCCCGAGCAGCGCGACGAAGCCGAACGGCGCGCCCGAAATGTTCAGCGCGAGCGAGGAGCCGATGATCCCGAGCGGCGCGCTCACCATGACCAGCGCCAGCCGCGTGAAGTTCTGCAACTGGAACATCACGATCGCCAGCATGACGAAGATCATCAGCGGCACGACGGTCGCGATCGCCGCATTGGCCTTTGCCGATTCCTCGACCGCGCCGCCGCGTTCGATGCGATAGCCAGGCGGCAGTTGCGCCATCAACCCGGCAAGCTGCGGCCAGATGCGCATGGAGACGTCGGGCGGCTGCACGCCGTCGGTCACGTCCGAACGCACGGTGATCGACGTGTCGCGGCTGCGCCGCCACAGGATCGCATCCTCGTGCTCGTAGACGATCTTCGCCACCTGCGCGACGGGCACGGAGGCGCCGCTGCGCGTGGCGACCGTGAGGTCGCCGATATGCGCGAGATCGGCGCGTTCCGATTTCACCGCGCGCGCCACGACATCGACCTTCTCCACGCCGTCGCGCACGGTCGTGACCGTGGCGCCGGAGATCAGCATCTGCATGGAATTGGCGAGATCCTGCGGCGTCAGGCCGAGGGCGCGCGCGCGGTCCTGATCGAGCACGAGCCGCACGGATGGCATCCGCTCGTTCCAGTCGAGATGCGGGTCGCGCACCGCAGGATCGGCGCGCATGATGTCGCGCACGCGATAGGCTATGTCGCGGACCTGACCCGGATCGCCTCCCATCACGCGGAATTGCACGGGAAAGCCGACCGGCGGCCCGTAGTTGAACCGGTCCACGCGCACGCGCGCTTCCGACAGCGCGCCGTCCGCAATCGTTTTGTCGAGGCGCGCCTTGACGCGCTCGCGCGCGGCGACGTCCTTGGTCATGACCACGATTTCGGCGAAGGATTCGTTCGGCAATTGCGGATTGAGGCCAAGCCAGAAGCGTGGCGAGCCCTGGCCGATATAGGTCGAGAAATGCACGACGTCGGGATCGCCCGCGAGCATCGCCTCGCCTTTCTGCGCCGTCTTCTGCGTGACGCCGATCGCCGTGCCTTCGGGCATGCGCATCTGGAAGAAGATTTCGGCGCGATCGGAGATCGGGAAGAATTGCTTGGGCACGCGCGAATAGCCCGCGGCCGCGACCGCCATCAGCCCGACGACGGCCACGACCACGGCGATGCGATTGTCGACCGACCAGGCGATGAGACGGCGCAACGCGCGATAGGCCCGCGAATGGTACATTTCCTCCTCGTCGTGCGATTGCTTGCCCGCGAAGTCCGGCAGCAGCTTCACGCCGAGATAGGGCGTGAAGACGACCGCCACGAACCAGGAAGCGACGAGCGCGATCGACACGACCCAGAAGATGCCGCCCGCATATTCGCCCGATGTCGAGGGCGCGAAACCCACGGGCAGGAAGGCCGCGGCCGTCACCAGCGTGCCGGTCAGCATCGGGAAGGCCGTGGATTCCCAGGCGAAGGTCGCGGCCTTCATGCGGTCCACGCCCTGCTCCATCTTAACCACCATCATTTCGACCGCGATAATGGCGTCGTCGACCAGAAGGCCGAGCGCGATGATGAGCGCGCCGAGCGTGATGCGCTGCAGGTCGAGCCCCATGATGTTCATGACCACGAACACCACGGAGAGAACGAGCGGCACGGAAAGCGCGACGACAACGCCCGTGCGCAGACCCAGCGACAGGAAGCTCACCAGCAGCACGATGGCGAGCGCCTCGATGAAGGAGCGCGTGAACTCGCCCACCGCATGCTCCACGACCTTGGGCTGGTCCGCGATCTGCGTGAACTCGATGCCGACCGGGGTGGCGGCGCGCGCCTCGTCCATAACGCTCTTGAGGGTCTCGCCGAGCGTCAGGATATTTCCGCCCTTGGCCATGACGACGCCAATCGCGAGGGCCGGTCTGCCGCCGTAGCGCACGAGAAAATCCGGCGGGTCCTTGAAGCCGGCCGTGACATCGGCGACGTCGCCAAGGCGGAACACGCGCCCGTTCGCCTCGACCGGCGTCTCCGCCACGGCGGCCGCGCCCGACAGCGCGCCGGAAATGCGCACGGGGATGCGATTGGCCTGCGTCTCGAACACGCCGGACGCCGCCACCGCATTCTGTCGCGCGAGCGAATCGAAGATCGCCTGCGGCGTCACGCCGAGATTGGCGAGCTTGGCCTGGCTGAACTCAACGAATATGCGCTGGTCCTGCGCGCCGTAGAGATTGACCTTGACGACATCGGGCGCCTTCAGGAGGCGCTGGCGCAGACTTTCCGCGATCGTCTTGAGCTGCGCGTAATCCGCGCCCTCGCCCGTGAGCATGTATTGCACGGAATCGACGTCGCCGAATTCGTCGTTGACGTCCGGGCCGATCAGGTTGGCCGGCAGGTCCGCGCGGATGTCGTTCAGCTTCTTGCGCAACAGGTAGAACAGCCACGGCACCTGCGAGGGCGGCGTCGTGTCCTTGAAGATCACCTGCATCGCCGTGAACGACGGCTTGGTGTAGGTCTGCACGCGATCGAAATAGGGAAGCTCCTGCAGCTTCTTCTCGATGCGGTCCGCCACCTGGTCCTGCATCTCGCGCGCGCTTGCGCCCGGCCAGACGGCGGTGACGTTGGCGAGCTTGATGGTGAAGCTCGGATCTTCCGCGCGGCCGAGGCTCCTGTAGGAGAAGGCGCCCGCCACCAGCGTGGCGATGATGAGAAAGAGCGTCAGCGCCTGATGGCGCACGGCCCATTCCGAGAGATTGAGACGGCGCATGTGCGGCCTCAGAACGCGAGCTGCGAGATCGGGCGGACCTTTTCGCCGGGGCTGAGCTTCTGCACGCCGAGCGTGACGATGCGCTCCCCTTCGGCGACGCCCGACGCCACAAGCGCGTCTGCGCCCTCGTAGCGCAGAACAGTAACCGGCTTCAGCAAGGTCACGCCCTCTGCGCTCACTGTCCACAGCGACGGGCCCGCGCCCTGATCGAACAGGGCGGCGGACGGAACGCGCGCAACCTTCCCGGCGGCCGGCGCGGCGATGGTCAGCGTGGCGCTCATGCCGAGCGCCACGCGCTCATCGGCGTCGGGCAACGTGAAGCGCGCGGCGAAGGTGCGCGTCGCGGCGTCGGCGACGGGGCTCAATTCGCGGAGCGTCGCGCGATAGGACTTTTGCGGGTCCGACCATAGCGCCAGTGTCGCAACGCCTTCGCGCGCCCGAGAAACGAAGGCTTCAGGCAACGCGACCAAGGCTTCCTTCTCGCCCTTGCGCGCAACGCGGATCGCCGGCTGGCCTGCCGCGACCACCTGCCCGGGCTCGATCAGCGTCGCCGTCACGACGCCGTCGGCGTCGGCGCGCAGCGTCGCATAATCCAGCGCATTGGCGGCAAGCTCGACCGCGCGCTGCGCGCGACGGTTGCGGCCCCGCGCCTCTTCGGCCGCGGAACGCTGGCGGTCGTATACGGCGCGGGCCGTCCAGCCCTTGGCGTGCAGATCGCCGCCGCGCTTCTCGTCGGCGGCAGTCTGCTCCATGACGACGCGCGAGGCGGACAGTTCGGCCTCGGCCTGTTCCTTCTGCAATTTGAGGTCCGCCTCGTCGAGCCGCGCGAGCGCCTCGCCGGCCTTCACGACCCGGCCCGCCTCGACGAGCCGCACGGCGATCTTGCCTGAAACACGAAAGCCCTGATCGGCCTCTACGCGCGGCTTGATCGTCGCCATGAAGGTGCGGTCCGGCTGCTCCGGCGCGAAATGCACGACCACCGTCATCACCGGCCGGCCTGCCGTCATGGTCTTTCCGGAATCCTCCGCCGGCGCCCGGCCTTGGGCCACCACGGCCGCCGCGCCGCCGGCGCCGGCGAGAAGTCCGATCACAATCAGCGCATTACGAGACTTGCGGCCAAGCCGGGGCATGGGAGGCTCCTCAGGTTGGAGCCAATATGAGATATTGACTGATAAAAATCAATAATCGTCAGTCTTCACTTTTAAGCGAGCCCTTCCCGCCCGCGCGGGCCTCGCTCCATGCATCTCATCTTCGACCTCTCTTGGCCGCGCGCGACGATCCCTTGTCCGGCGCGCCCGTCTCCGCAGGGCGCAGGCGCGCGGCGACATCGGCCTTCTGGCGTCCGAACATGTCGAACATCGCGGCCTTCTCGGCGGTCGTCAGCCCGGCGAACATCTCTTCGATCCACGTCTCGTTCGCTCTGGCCGCCGCATCGAACAGCTTGCGGCCCCTGGCCGTCATGGCGGCCAGGCTGGCGCGGCGGTTGGTCGGATCGGGCAGGCGCTCGACCAGCCCCTCCGCGACGAGTTCGTCGACGAGACCCGTGATATTGCCGGTCGTCACCATCAGCCGTTTCGAGAGTTCGCCCATGCGCATGCCCTCGGGCCGTCCGTCGAGTTGCGCCAGCAGGTCGAAGCGCGACAGGCTCATGCCGAATTTCTCGCGCAGGCGGCGACGCACCTCGTTGTTGACGAGCTTGTGGATGGTCAGGATACGCAGCCACAGGCGCAGGTCGCCGTGAGGCGCTTGCGAGCCGCGCGTCTCGAAATCGCTGACGGCGACGAGTTCCGCGCGCGCCGCGCGTTTGGCGAGACGCGCCGTCACGTCGGCGTCCACTCCGGCGGCACGAGGCGGCGCTTGCCGTCCGCCGTCAGCCGCACGCCCGGGCCTTTCAGGTCGATCTTGTCCCAGAGCTGGCAGGTGACGGCCTTGTGCTTCTGGTCGAGGCCTTCGCAATAATTGGTGAATTCGCACAGGCGCACGGCGGCGCCGGCGCCGCGCAGCAGCTTCAGCATCCAGTCGGGATCGGCGAGCGACTGGCGCGCCGAGCCGACGATGTCGCATACGCCGTCCGCCAGCATCTTTTCCGCCATGTCGAAATTATGCACGCCGCCGGTGCAGACGACGGGCGTCTCGAACCCCGCCGCGCGCACGGCGCGACGGATTGCGGCGGTCGCGGCGACGTTGCGGCCGAACGGGCCCTTCTCGTCCGAAATATATTGCGGCATGCATTCGTAGCCGCTCGGCCCCGTATAGGGATAGGCGGATGCGCCGACGCCCGGCTGCTTGGCGTCGTCGAACTTGCCGCCGCGCGAGGTGGAGAGAAAGTCGAGGCCGGCGCGCGCGAAGGCGACGCCGAAGTAAGCCGCGTCCTCCGCGGTGCTGCCGCCTTCGATGCATTCCTCCGCGAGAAAGCGGCAGCCGAGCGTGTAATCCGCGCCGACCGCCGCGCGCGTCGCGGCGATGACCTCGAGCGGCAGGCGCGCGCGGCCCTCGAGCGAGCCGCCATAGCCGTCCTCGCGCGTATTGGTGCGCGAGAGAAACGACGCCATCGTATAGGCGTGCGCATAATGCAGTTCCACGCCGTCGAAGCCGGCGTTCTTCGCGCGCAGGGCGGCCGATGCGAAGAGGTCGGGCAGGATGTTCGGCAGGTCGCGGATATGGTCGAATTCCACATCCGTCACGCGCTCGCGATGGCCGAAGCGCAGCGCTTCCATTTCGCGCGGGCTGAGAATGGCTTCGAGCTTCTCGTCCGACAGCATGGCGAGTTTTTCGCGCACGTCCGCTTCCGGCATAGACGGGGCGCCGAGCGCGGCGCGATGCGCGTCGCTCACGCGCAGGAATTGCTGGAAATAGCGATTGCGTTCCGGTCTGCGGCGGATCGACAGGAAGTCGATGATCTGGATCAGCAGCTTGGTATGGCCGCCGCTCGCCTCGCGCACGGCCTCGGTCAGGCGCTGCAGGCCCGGCAGGAAACGGTCGTGGCCGATGCGCAGCAATGGGCCGCTCGGCACGTCGCGGATGCCCGTCGCCTCGATGACGATCGCGCCCGGCCGCCCACGGGCGAAACGGCAATACCAGTCGACGACGTCGTCCGTCACATAGCCGTCGTCGGAGGCGCGCCAAGGCACCATGGCCGGCACCCAGGTGCGCTGCTCCAGTTCGAGCGCGCCGACCTTGACCGGAGAAAACAGTCGCGAGGCCGCAGCTTCCGCCGCGCTCGGAATGCGGCCGAGCTTCGGCTCGAACTGGACGCGTTGCGGAGGTCGCCACATGAGGTCGGTCCTTATCTCTGATATGATTATCTTAGTTCTAAGATAATAGCTCGTCAACGCCGGGCCGGCGCCGCCCGTGCGGATTGACGACACGTTCGGACAGATATATGCATTTCCATATATCGGAGGCAGGCCATGGCCGAACGTTCTTTCGCGCGCGAGGTTGAAGACCTGAGGCTCGGCGATGGCGACGTCTTCCGCGGCGAAGGCATTCTCGCCATCACCAAGGCGCTGCTGCAATCCGGCGTCTCCTATGTCGGCGGCTATCCGGGCTCGCCGATCTCCCATCTCATCGACGTGCTCGGCGACGCCAAGGACGTGCTCGACGAACTGGGCGTCGTCTTCCAGAGCTCCGCCAACGAGGCGGCGGCCGCCGCCATGCTGTCGGCCTCCGTCATGTACCCGCTGCGCGGCGCCGTCGCCTGGAAGTCGACTGTCGGCACGAATGTCGCCTCCGACGCGCTCGCCAATCTTGCGTCCGGCGGCGTCACCGGCGGCGCGATGATCATCGTCGGCGAGGATTACGGCGAAGGCTCCTCCATCATGCAGGAGCGCACGCACGCCTTCGCGATGAAATCGCAGATCTGGCTGCTCGATCCGCGTCCCGATCACGAATGCATCGTCAACATGATCGAGAAGGGCTTCGAGCTATCGGAAGCCTCCAACACGCCGGTCATGCTGGAAGTGCGCGTGCGCGCCTGCCACATGCACGGCGCGTTCAGGACGAAGAACAACGTGCGCCCGTCCTACACGATCAGGGACGCGCTCGAAAATCCGATCCGCGATCTCGGCCGCATCGTCCTGCCGCCCGCCGCCTACGAGCACGAGCGCGAAAAAATCGCCAGGCGCTTTCCCGCCGCCATCGACTTCGTCAAGCGTCATCGCCTCAACGAGACGATGGGGCCGCAGGAGAGCAAGGTCGGGATCATCCTGCAGGGCGGCATGTACAACAACGTCATCCGCGCCCTGCAATATCTCGGGCTGAGCGACGCCTACGGCCGCACGCAGGTTGCGCTTTACGTGATGAACGTGACCTATCCCGTGATCGAGGACGAGGTCGAGGCCTTCTGCCGCGGCAAGGAGCAGGTCGTCGTCGTCGAGGAGGGCCAGCCCGAATATATCGAGCAGGCCGTCAACACGGCGCTGCGCCGCCGCAACGTTGCGGCGCGCGTGCGCGGCAAGGACATCTTGCCGATGACCGGCGACTACACGTCGCAGGTCCTGCTCAACGGCCTGCGCACGTTCATCGAGGAAAGCGATCCGCGCCTGCTCGGCAATCGTCCGCCGGCGCCCGATCCCACGCCCGTCTTCGCGCTGGAAGAAGTGAAGAAGCTGAAGCAGATCGTGCCGGAGCGTCCGCCGGGCCTGTGCACCGGCTGCCCCGAACGGCCGGTGTTCGCCGCGATGAAACTGGTCGAGCAGGAGCTGGGGCTCCACCACGTCTCCGCCGACATCGGCTGCCATCTGTTCTCGATCCTGCCGCCCTTCAACATCGGCGCGACCACCATGGGCTTCGGCCTCGGGCCCGCGTCGGCCTCGGCCTTCAACGTCAAGGCGGGCAAGCGCTCCATCGCCGTGATGGGCGACGGCGGCTTCTGGCACAACGGCCTGACCAGCGGCATCGGCAACGCCGTCTTCAACAAGCACGACGGCGTCTTTCTCATCATCGACAATTTCTACACCTCCGCCACGGGCGGCCAGGACATTCCCTCCTCGCGCGCGAAAAATCCGCGGCGCGCGACCAACAATTCGATCGTCAAGGCGGTGAAGGGCATCGGCGCGAAATGGGTGCGCCAGCTCGACCGCACCTACGACGTCGGCCGCCTGCGCGACACGCTGAAGGAGGCGCTGACGACGACGGAGGAAGGGCCGAAGATCATTGTCGCCTCGTCCGAGTGCATGTTGAACAAGCAACGCCGCGTGCGCCCGCAGATCGACGGCGCGATACGCGGCGGGGCGCGCGTCGTGAAGGAGCGCTTCGGCGTCGACGAAGATGTCTGCACCGGCGATCACGCCTGCATGAGGCTGTCGGGCTGCCCGTCGCTGTCCGTGAAGAACCTCGACGACCCCCTGCGCGACGATCCCGTGGCCGCTATCGACAATTCCTGCGTCGGTTGCGGCAATTGCGGCGAAGTCGCCGACGCGGCGGTCCTTTGCCCGTCCTTCTTCCGCGCCGACGTCGTGCACAATCCCAACGCCTTCGACACATGGCGCCAGCGCATGACGATGAAGTTCATCGGCTGGCTGCAGGCGCGCCGCGAACGCGCGGGAGCCGCCGCATGAAAGACGAGACTGTGCGCCTGCCGCTGGCGCCGGCCGGCCCCGCTACCGAACGGCCAATCTCCTTCGCCATTCTCGCCATGGGCGGCCAGGGCGGCGGCGTGCTCGCCGACTGGATCGTGCGGCTCGCCGAAGGCCAGGGGTGGGTCGCGCAATCCACTTCCGTGCCGGGCGTCGCACAACGCACGGGCGCGACCCTCTACTACATCGAATGTATGCCGCCGCAGGACGGCCTGAATCCGGTCCTCTCGCTCATGCCGACGCCGGGCGACGTCGACGTCGTCATGGCCACCGAATTCATGGAGGCTGGCCGCTCCATCCTGCGCGGCCTCGTCACACCCGAAAAGACGACGCTGATCGCTTCCGATCATCGCGCCTTCGCCGTCGTCGAGAAGATCGCGCCGGGCGAGGCCATCGCCGATTCCGGCGCCGTGTCTCAGGCAATCGGCGTCGTCGCCAGGCGCGAGATCGTCTTCGACATGAATGCGCTGGCGCTTCGCCACGGCAGCATGATTTCCGCCGCCATGTTCGGCGCGCTCGCCGCGTCCGGCGCGCTGCCCTTCCCTGTCGAGACGTTTCGCACGCTGTTGCGCGAAGAAGGCAAGGGCCGCAACGCGAGTCTCGCCGCCTTCGACGCCGCGTTCGAGCGCGCCGCGCAGCCCACGCCGCCGCGCGAGGATAAGCAGGACGAGACGGCGCCGGCCTTGCCCATGCTCGCCGCGCGGCTCGCCGATCGCATCGACCGCGACATCCCGGCGCCGGCGCGCGACATGGCGCGGCGCGGCGTCGCCAAGGTCGTCGATTTTCAGGACGCGGCCTACGGCGAGGAATATCTGGACCTGCTCGTGCGCCTGCGCGAAGCGGACGAGGCTGCCGGCGGCGGCGCGCGCGACTTTGTTTTCACCATGACCGCGGCGAAATATCTCGCCAACGCCATGGCCTATGACGACGTGATCCGCGTCGCCGACCTCAAGACGCGCGCCACGCGCCGCACGCGCGTGGAACGCGAGATCGGGCTCAAGGACGGCCAGGTTCTCCAGACGACCGAATATTTCCATCCGCGCGCGGAGGAATTGATCGGCATGGCGCCGAAGGCCTGGGCCGACTGGGTCAACGCGCGCCCCGCCCTGCGCGACTGGATCGACGCCCGCGTGAACAGGGGACGACGGATCAGGACCTATTCCGTTTTCGGATTTGCGGCGCTCTACGCCATCGCCGGCCTGAAGCCGCGCCGCCGCGCCTCGCATCGCCATGCCATCGAGGTCGCCCATCGCGACGCCTGGATCGCGCGCGCGGTCGAGACGGTCGCGCGCAATTACGATCTCGGAGTCGAGGTGCTGAACTGCCGCCGCCTCATCAAGGGCTATTCCGACACGCATGCGCGCGGCCTGTCGAAATACGATCGCGTGCTGGCCGCGATCCGCAAGCTGGAGGCGCGCGACGACGCCGCCGCCTGGGCGCGCCGCCTGCGGGAAGCCGCGATCCGCGACGCCTCCGGCGCGCAGCTCGACGGCGCGATCAAGACCATCGAGTCTTTCGCATGACGGCGACGATCGCGGCGCGCAGGACACGACGGACGACGCCCTCGCCCGGGCGACCGCCGCCGGCGACGCCGGAAGAATTGCGCGCCTATCTTCCCTATCTGGTGAACCGGCTCTCCCATCGCATCAGCGCCGACCAGAACAGGTTCCTGACGACGATGGGCCTGAGCAACGCCGCCCTGCGCACGCTGTCCGTGCTGCACATCTACGAAACACTGACCGTCAACGAGATTTCCGTGCTCGCCGTCGTCGAGCAGTCCAGCGCCAGCCGCACGGTCGACCAGATGCTGGCGACAGGGCTGGTCACGCGCCGCAACGGCGCGCAGGACCAGCGCCGCCGCGAGGTGGCGTTGACCAGGGAAGGCCTGGCCCTGCTCAGGAAAGTCTGGCCCAAGGTGGCGCAGCGCGCCGACCGGCTCACCGAAGGCATTGCGCGCGAAGACATCGATCTCTGCGGGCGCGTCCTTTCGCGCATGATCGACAATGTGACTGCGCAGGACTCGTGAGGCGCGCTACGACGCGGCGCCGACGCCGCTGTCGCGCAAGGCGCCTTTCAGCCGGTCGAGCAGGCCGCTCAGGGCGCGGCGTTCCTCGACTTCGAGACCGCCCATCAGGGAATTGACCCATTGGCCATGCTTCTTGGCCATGCGGCGGAATTTCTTGCGGCCCTCGGCCGTCAGGCACACGATCTGCACGCGCCGGTCGAGGCTCGATGTCGCGCGCGTGATGTAGCCCTCTTCGAGCAGGCGGTTCATGATCGGCGTGACATTGCCGGGCGACACCATCAAACGCTTTGACAATTCCGTGAGCACGAGGCCGCCGGGCTCGCGGTCGAGCTGCGCCAGCATGTCGAAGCGCGGCAGCGTGAAATCGAACTGCTCGCGCAACTGGCGACGCAGCTCGCCGCTGATCAGCGTCGTGCAGGTCAGGAGCTTCAGCCAGGTGCGCAGGTCGAGCTGTATGTCCGAACTGACTTCGTCCTGGCGCTCTTCGGAAAGGTCGGTTCTGTCGTCCATGCTCGGGCTCGCAGCGCCGCCTCCGCCGGGCGCGTTCTTCCGCCATAGATGGCGCTAGGTCCGGCGAGGCGTCAAGTCGATTTATCGCAGACCTAGAATGTCCATATCTCGTGTTCCGCCCGCCTTCGTGGCTGCTCGCGTCTACGGCCAGACAAATGCGGGCGCTCGCGCCCACGTCTCATGTTGACACGATGTTTCAGGTCAAAAATAATCGCTTCGCCAAGACCCTGCGGCCAGCGGAGAGCGACGATGAAGATTGCGGTACTCGGCGGCGGCAACGGATCCTTCGCGGCGGCTGCCGATTTCGCGCTCGCGGGCCACGAAGTCGCGCTCGTCAGGCGCGACCGGTCGGACGTCGATGCGCATCTGGCTGCCGGCGCGACGATCACGCTCATAGACGGCAAGGGGCGCCGCGTCGTCCCCATTTCGCATGTCACGGGCGATCTCGCCGCCGCTGTGCGCGGCGCCGAACTCATCCTTTGCCCGACGCCCGCCTTCGCGCAGGAGGATCTTGCGCGCCGCGTCGCGCCGCTGCTCGAGCCCGGCCAGGTCGTCTATCTGCCGCCAGGCACTTTTGGTTCCTATATTTTCGCGAAAGCCGCGCATGACGTGGGACGCGCGAAGGATGTCAGTTTCGCGGAGACCGGCACGCTGCCGTGGCTGGCCCGCAAGCAGGGGCCGTACGAGGTCCGCATTTCCGGGCGCGGCGTGCGCCTGCCGACCGGCGTGTTTCCGCTGACGCACAAGATGCACGCGCTCGACGTCATCGGCCGCGCCTTTCCCAAAGCGATCGAGGATTGCGGCGACATTCTCTCCGGCGCGCTGATGAACGCCGGCCCGGTCATCCACCCGCCGCTGATCGTGATGAATGCCGGCCCGCTCGAACATTTCGACCGCTGGGACATTCATAAGGAGGGCACGCAACCCGCGATCCGCCGCGTGACCGATCTGCTCGACGCCGAACGCATGACGCTGCGCGAAGCCTTCGGCTACGGGTCGCCACATTTTCCGCTTGCCGATCATTACGCCAAACGCGCCTGGATGTACGAGGCCGAGGCGCACGACACGCTGACCGATTCCGGCGACTGGCGCGAGCGTATCGTCCTGACGAAACACCGCTACATGCTGGAGGACACGCGCATCGGCCTGTCGTTCCTCATCTCCATGGCCGAGCTCGCCGGCGTGCCGACCCCGCTCGCGCGATCCTTCATGTCCATCGGTTCAGCGATAACGGGCGAGGATTTCATGCGGACCGGCCGCACGCGCCAGACCCTCGGCATCGACGCGCTCGGCAAGGACGAACTGCTTTCCTTCCTTGCGAAAGGCTTCGCCTGATGCGCGTCGCAAGCCTCGGCGCCGGCCGCATGGGACGCGGCGTCGCCGTCGTGTTCGCCTATGCCGGCCACGAGGTCGCGGTCGTCGATTTCAAGGAGCGGCCGCAAGCCGACTTCGACAAGCTCGCGCAGGACGCCCTTTCCGAGATCGAGAATACATTCGGCGCGCTCGCGCGTATCGGACTGATGGAGGCCAGCGACGCGCCGAGGCTGATGCGGCGCGTCCGCATTGTTCCGGCAACGGAAGCGGCGGAGGCTTTCGGCGACGCCGACTATATTTTCGAGGCGCTGCCGGAAATGCTCGATCTCAAGCGTGCGGCGCTGGCGCACGCCTCGCGGCTCGCGGGCCCAGACACGATCATCGCCTCCACCACGTCGACCATTCTCGTCGACGACTTGGCCGACGCCGTTGTCGATCCCGGCCGGTTCCTCAACGCGCACTGGCTCAACCCGGCCTTTCTCGTGCCGCTGGTCGAATTGTCGCCCGACGCCAGGACCCGGCCCGAGACGACGGCGGCGATCAAGGCGATGCTGGAGGGCATCGGCAAGGCGCCCGTCGTCTGCGCCGCGACGCCCGGCTATATCGTGCCGCGCATCCAGGGCATGGCGATGAACGAGGCCGCGCGCATGGTGGAGGAAGGCGTCGCGAGCGCCGAGGACATCGACAAGGCGATCACCCACGGCTTCGGCTTCCGCTTCGCCATTCTCGGCCTGCTCGAATTCATCGACTGGGGCGGCGGCGACATTCTCTATCACACCAGCCGCTACATGACGGAGGCGCTGGGCCATGATCGCTACGCGGCGCCTGACATCATCGAACGCAACATGGCGGAAGGCCGCATCGGCCTGAAGACGCGGCAAGGCTTTCTCAATTACGACGGCGTCGACGTCGACGCCTATCGCGAGAAGCGGCTCGCGGCTTTCGCCGAATCGCTGCGCCGCCTCGGGCTGGCGCGCAAGCCGGTGCTTTAAAGCCGTTCTTCGCGTCGTTGAATGGTCTTGCCGTCACCGCGTGGAGCGCCGGTGAACCCGCAAGGCGGTTTCACCCCTGTAGCGACGTGGCGATCCAGAGCCCGGTTGCGGCTATGGAATTCAATGGCCGCCGAGATAGGCGGCGATCAGCTTGGGATCGCCGATGAGATCGGCCGCCTTGCCCTGCTGCGTCACCTGTCCGGTCTCCAGCACATAGCCGTAGTCGGCCGTCTCCAGCGCCGCGCGCGCGTTCTGCTCGACCAGGAGAATGGAAATGCCGAGGCTGCGCAGCGAGGCGATGGTGCGGAAGATTTCGCGCACGATCAGCGGCGCGAGTCCGAGGCTCGGCTCGTCCAGCAGCAGCAGGCGCGGCTTGGCCATCAAGGCGCGGCCGAGCGCCAGCATCTGCCGCTCGCCGCCGGACAATGTGCCGGCCAGTTGCTTGCGTCGTTCGCGCAGGCGCGGAAAGCGCTCGAAGACTTCGTCGAGATCGCCGCCGATATCCGCCGATGCACGACGCGAGTACGCGCCGAGCGTGAGATTATCCTCGACGTTCATGTCGTGGAACAATTCGCGCCGCTCCGGCACGAGGCACATGCCGCTCTCGACGCGCGCCTCGACGTCGACGCCGCCGAGGTCCCGGCCATCGAAGCGCATCGCGCCGCTCGACGGCAACAGGCCCATCGCCGCCTGCATCAGCGTCGTCTTGCCGGCGCCGTTCGGGCCGATGATGGTGACGATCTGGCCGGGCTCGATCGAGACGGACACATCGCGCACCGCCTGGATGCGACCGTAGGAGACGCTGATATTGTCGAGCGCGAGCAGCGCCGTCATGCGACGCCTCCGAGATAGGCTTCCTGCACGCGCGGATCGGCCCGCGCTTCCGCTGGCAGGCCCTCGCTGATCTTGGAGCCGAAATCCATGACGACGATGCGGTCGACCAGCGACATGACGAATTCCATGTCATGCTCGACCAGCAGGATGGTCAGCTTGTCGGCGCGCAGCTCGCGCAGCAGCGCGGCAAGCTCCATCTTCTCGTTGCGCCTGAGGCCCGCCGCCGGCTCGTCGAGCACGAGCAGGGCCGGATTGGCCGCGAGCGCACGCGCGATCTCGACGAGACGCTGCTTGCCGAGAGGAAGGGCGCCGGCGGCATCGAAGGCGTGGTCCGCAAGCCCTGTGCGCTCGAGCTGCCGCATCGCTTCGGCGCGCGCGCGCGATTCTTCGGCGCGGTCGAGCCGCAGCATGCCATGCAGAATGCCGGAGGCGAGCCGCGCATGTGCGCCGAGCAGCACATTGTCCAGCACGTTCATGCGCGGCCGCAACTTGACGTGCTGGAAGGTGCGCGCGACGCCCGCCCGCGCGATCGCGCGTTGCGGCAATCTGTGGATCGGCAGGCCCGCGAATTCGATCGCGCCGCCGTCGAGCGCCAGCGCGCCCGTGCACAGATTGAACATGGTGCTCTTGCCGGCGCCGTTCGGACCGATCAGGCCGACAATCTCGCCCGAGCGCACCTCGAAGGAAACCGCATTGACGGCGATGAGACCGCCGAAGCGCCGTACGGCCTGATCGACTTTCAGCAACGGCGTCCCCGCTGCAGGCTGCGCGCGCTCCGGCAGAGAGGCTGCCGCCTTCGGTCGCTCGGGCGCCGCCTTCGGCAGGAGATCGGCGAGATAGGGCACGACGCCGCGCCGCGCGCGCTGCAAGAAGATGATGAAGATGGCGGAGAAGGCGACGACTTCGAGCTGGCCGGCGGCATTGGGAGAGATCAGCGGCAGATAGTCCTGAATGGCGTTCTTCAGCAGCGTGATGATCGACGCCCCGACGACGCCGCCGATCAGGCTGCCCTGCCCGCCGATCATCGCCATCATCAGATATTCGATGCCCATGGCGGCGTCGAAACTCGCAGGAGAAATGAAGCGGCTCATATGCGCGTAAAGCCAGCCGGAGAGCGCCGCCAGAAAGGCGGCGATGACGAAGGCCGCGAGCTTGGTCCGGAAGGCGTCGACGCCGAGGCTTTCCACCAGCACATTGCCGCCGCGCAACGCGCGGATGGCGCGACCCCAGCGCGAATCCAGAAGGTTGTACATCAGAACAAGCGAGAGACCGACGAACGCCCAAATCAGATAATAGATCTCCCAACTCTGCATCAGGGCGCGCGGTCCGATCCTGACGGGCGGAATATTGGAGATGCCGCTGAAATTGCCGAGGCCCTCGATATTGCCGAACAGGAATCCGATGGCGAGCCCCCAGGCGAGCGTGCTGAGGGAGAGGAAATGACCCTCGAGCCGCAGCGTCGCTGCGCCGAGCGCGGCCGCGACCATGCAGGTCACGACGATTGCCAGAATGAGGCCAAGCCACGGCGAATAGCCATTGATCGCGCTCAGCCACGCCGTCGCATAGGCGGCGACGCCGACGAAGGCCGCCTGGCCGAAGGAAACGATGCCCGCAACGCCGGTCAGCAGCGCGAGGCCGACCGCGACCAGCGCATAGACGCCGATATAGTTGAGCAGGCTGACGGTGAAGGACGAGAAGACGAACGGCGCCGCGAGAAGCGCGAGCAGCGCGACGATGACAGCGGCGGGCAAGGCATGGCGGCTCATTCCTCGTCCTCCTCCTCGACATGGAGGGAGACGAATGAGCGCCAGACGAGGATCGGCACGAGAACTGAAAAGACGATCACATCCTTGAGCGAGCTCGACGCGAAAGACGAAAAGCTTTCGAGCAGGCCGACGATGACCGCGCCGATCGCGGCGCCGGGATAGGAGTGCAGGCCGCCGATGATCGCGCCGACGAAGGCCTTGAGCCCGATGAGAAAACCGGAATCGTAGAAGATCGTGTTGACCGGCGCGATCAGCAGGCCCGAAACGCCTGCCAGCACCGAGCCCAGCACATAGGCGACAGCTCCCGCGCGCGCCGGCCGCACGCCCATCAGCCGCGCGCCGGTGCGGTTGGACGAAGTCGCGCGCAGCGCCTTGCCGGTCAGCGTGAACTCGAAGCACACGTAGAGCAGCGCGCTGAGCGCGATCGCCGCAATGACGATGCAGACCGTCTGTCCCGACACCATGGCGCCCAGGATTTCCGTCGACCAAGAGGTCAGCGGCTGCGTGCGCACCCCCTCCGGCCCGAAGAAGAGAAGGCCGAGGCCGGAAAGCGCGAAGTGCAGCGCGACCGCGATGATCAGCAGGACCAGCACAGGCGCATCGGCCACTGGCCGGAAGACGATACGATCGAGCAACGGCGCGACGGGAACGATCAGCGCCAGCGCCATGACGAGGCGCACCGGCAGCGGCGGCGTCATCGGCGCGAGAACGCGCACGGCGAGCGCGATGGCGATAGGGACGGCCAGATAGAAAAGCGCGGCGCGCGGCAAGGCCGCCGCCCTGCCCGCGCGCACGAGGGCGACGGCTTCCATGGCGAAGGCCAGCAATGCGAGAACGATGACGAGCTTGATCGTGCCCGGCGCCTGTCCGTCGTCGAGCGCGGCGAGCGTCAGCGCCGTGAAGGCGGCGAGATCGCCGAACGGCACGAACATGACGCGCGTGACGGAGAACAAGAGCACCGTTCCGATCGCCACGAGCGCATAGATCGCGCCGCTCGCAATGCCGTCGACAGCCAGGATCGCCGCAATATCGAAGCTCATGCGCGGCGATCCCGCCCGTCCATCTTCATGCTCGCCTTAAGGCGTGTAGATCCACTTGCCGTCCTTCAATTGCACGATGACGAGCGAACGGTCGTCAACGCCATATCCCTGGCCCGGCTTGAAATTGTAGACGCCATGAACGCCTGCAAGCTCCTTCGTGTTGAGCATCTCGTCGCGCAACGCCTTGCGGAATTCCGGCGAGCCGGGCTTGGCCTTGCCGAGCGCGCGCTCGGCCGCCGCCGCAAAGACCAGATAGGCGTCGAAGGAATAGGCGGAGAAGCCGTCGCGCGATTCGGAATCGTTGGCTTCCTTGTAGGCCTTGCGGAAATCGGCCGAGAGCTTCTTGGAGAAATGCCCGTCGGGCAATTGCTCGGACACGATCACCGGACCGGCCGACACCTGCACGCCCTCGGCCGCCTTGCCGCCGACGCGCACGAAATCCGGATTGATGAGCGAGGCGAGCCCGTAGGTCGGCCCCTTGAACCCGCGCTCGGACAACGCGAGCAGCGGCAACGCCGCCTGCGTCGACGAGCCGCCGATCAAGACGCCGTCGGGCTTTGTCGCCAGCACGCGCAGGATCTGCGCGGTGACGGACGTATCCGTGCGCGCATAGCGCTCGTTGGTGAGCAGCTTGATGTCGCCGCGCTCTTCCGCCGCCTTGCCGCCGGCATAGACCAGATCTCCCCAGGCGTCGGAAAAACCGATGTAACCGACATTTTTCACCTTGTCGCGCTTCATGCGGTCGGCGACCACCTTGGCCATCAGCATCGGCGGCTGCGGCACGGCGATTGTCCATTGCTTGGCGGGATCTTCCGATTCGATCTTCACCGGCGACACCGCGATCATCGGCACGCCGAGTTCGTTGGCGACCGTGGTCATGGCGATAGTGGCGGGCGCGGTCGCCGTGCCGATGAGAAAGTCGACCTTGTCTTCCTCCACCAGCTTGCGCGCATTGCGCGTGGCCGCGGACGGGTCGGAGCCGTCGTCGAGCTGGATCAGCGTGACGGTCTCTGCGCCTATCTTGCCGCGGTATTTCTGCGCGGCCTTCATGCCGTTGGCGTAGGGAATGCCGAGCGCGGCGGCGGGACCGCTGAGGGCCGTGACGAATCCGAGCTTGATTTCGGCCTGCGCCGGCGCGGCGATCAGCAGCGCGGAGATGGCGACTGCGGCAAGTCTGTGCATCCTTCCCTCCTTCATTCTTCGACGAGCGTCGGGCGCTCGCAATTTGGCGCTATCGCCCGCTTGTCTCGGGCGAAGGCTGCGTAGGTCATCATAGTCTGAATGGCGCGCGCGACGATAGAAATGCACGGGGCCGCGGGAATTTGGTCTGTGCGCTGCGACTGAGGATCATGACGCGCGGTTCCGGCGGTTCGACGAAATTACATCAAGCCTAAAACGATTGCCCGTGAAGCGTCAACACGGCTTCGCACGTTCTGCATGTTCTTCCGGCGACCCGACTGCGCGCGCGATGGCGGGAATTTGCGCGCGACGGCGCGCGTCGCGCCTCAAACCGGCCCTCGCCGCGCCTTCCAGCCCCTCAAGGAAACCGCGGCGCCCCATTTGCTTCAGACCCAAACTTCCAGATGTTCGCATCTGCGAAGAAAAGGCCGCATGACCCGCTGTTCCTCGGCCCGGGATCGTCAGATTGTCCATTTTGCGGGAGAGGCGCCTCTACCGCACCGCAATGTCGGCCGCGCCCCGCGCGAAGCATGCGGTAGCGCCTACTCCTTCAATCATGAAATATTGCTGCAAGTCCCCCGCGCGCCCTGTCGAAGGCGCGTTTGTTTCCACCGATTTGGCCATCTTCCGTTCGTTTGTACGGCACGACAAAAGAACCCCGCGTGATTTCGTTGACAGAGATCGTTTGATAATTAAACTAATTGCGTCGGGCTGGTTTTGTCGCGCAGCGCGCGCCCCGCGTGATTGATTGCGCCGTCTGGTCCCGCAAGGAGGTCGAGCATGTCCCTTTATGCCGGCGACGCCGACAAAATTCGCAAGCTCGTGCGCGAGGCGGAAGTGCATCGTGACGTCTTCATCGACGAGGAATTGTTCCAGCTCGAGATGGACCATCTCTTCGCCAACACCTGGGTCTATGTCGGGCATGACAGCCAGGTTCCGAACGAAGGCGATTTCTATACGACGACCGTCGGCTCGCAGCCGGTCGTCATGGTGCGCCACACCGATGGCGAGGTGAAGGTTCTGCTGAACCGTTGTCCGCACAAGGGCGTCAAGGTCGCCGGCGAAACCTGCGGCAATACCGGGAAGGTTTTTCGCTGTCCCTATCATGCCTGGCGTTTCCGCACGGATGGCTCGCTGCTCAGCATTCCGCAAATGAAGGGCTACGACAATACGGGCTTCGCGGGTTCGCCCGCGGCGCACGGCATGACGCGCGTCGCCAACGTGCACAATTATCGCGGCTTCGTCTTCGCACGGCTGAACGACAAGGGGCCGGGCTTCGAGGAATTCTTCGGCGACAGCCTGTCGAGCTTCGACAATATGATCGACCGCTCGCCCGCCGGAAGGCTTCAGGTCGCCGGCGGCGTGCTGCGTTACATGCACAATTGCAACTGGAAGATGCTGGTCGACAACCAGACCGACACATGCCACCCGATGGTTGCGCACGAATCCTCCGCCGGCACGGCCAAGGCCATGTGGCAGAAGGCGCCGGAAGGCACGCCCAAGCCGATGGCCGTCGAAATTTTCGTGCCCTTCATGAGCCCCTACGAGGACTTCGAGAAGATGGGCATTCGCGTCTGGGAGAACGGCCACGGCCATACCGGCGTGCATCGCTCGATTCATTCCGACTATTCGGCCATTCCCGGCTATTGGGACCAGATGAAGAACGCCTATGGCGAGGAGCGCGCGCACGCCATTCTCGGCGAGGCGCGCCACAACACGGTCTATTTCCCCAACATCATGATCAAGGGGCCGATCCAGCTCCTGCGCCTGTTCAAGCCGATTTCCGCCAACAGGACGCTGGTCGAATCCTGGACCTTCCGCCTTGTCGACGCGCCCGACCTGCTGCTCGAGCGCACGCTCATGTACAACCGGCTCATCAATGCGCCGACCTCGGTCGTCGGCCACGACGATCTCGAAATGTACGAGCGCGCGCAGGAAGGCCTGCACGCCAACGGCAACGAATGGGTGAACATGCACCGGCTCTACGAGCCCGCGGAGCTCAACCAGAAGAATGTCGTCACCAACGGCACGAACGAATGGGTGATGCGCAATACCTATCGCGCCTGGGCGCATTTCATGACGCTGGACATGTGAGGAGGGGCGCCATGAACAGGAACGACCCGAAAATCGCCGGCGCCGCGCCGACCGACCAGGAACTCATCGACTTCGTGCTGCGCGAGGCGCGAATGCTCGACCAGCAGCGCTTTCCGGACTGGCTGACGCTTTTTGCCGATGACGGCTATTACTGGATGCCGCTCGAATGGGGGCAGACGGATCCCAAGCTCGTCTGCTCGCTCCTGTACGAAGACAAGCTGCTGCTTGGCGTGCGCGTCGAGCGCCTGAAGGGCGAGCGCACCTTCAGCCAGAAGCCGAAGAGCCGCAGTCACCACGTGTTGCAGATGCCGCATGTGGAAAGCCGCGACGAGGCGAACAATTCCTACGTCACCTGGACGTCCATGCATTACGTCGAGACGCGCATGGACGAACAGACGCTCTACGCCGCCTGGGCGACGCATCATCTGGCCGTCGAAGACGGCAAGCTGCGCATCAAGCTGAAGCGCGTCGACCTCGTCAATTGCGACGCCGCCTTCGGCAATATCCAGCTGTTCATGTGAGCAGATGGAGAAAGGGTCCGTCTTCGATCTCTTCGCCAGAGCCGCCGCGCGCAATCCGCAGGGCGCATTTCTCTGCGTCCTGGCGGAAACCGCCGGCGTCTACGGGATCGAGCCCGGCGAAATAAGCTATGCGGAAGCGCTCGCGCGCACGCTGGCGCTGTCGCGCGCCTACGAAAACGCCGGCTTCGGCGCCGGCCTGCGCGTCGGCGTTCTCGTCGAGAACCGACCGGCCTTCTTCTGGCACTGGTTCGCGCTCAATCGCCTCGGCGTCTCCATCGTGCCGATCAATCCCGACCTGCGCGCCGCCGAGATCGAATACATGATCGCGCATTCGGACATGTGCGCCGCCGTCGTCATCCCCTCGCGCCGCAAGGACATGGAAGACGCGGCGAAAGCAGTCGGCCGGGCGCTGCCGCTGATCGACGTCGACGGCCAGCCGCCCCCCCTCGCCACAAAGGCGCAACCCATGCAGCCGGCATCCGACGCCGAATGCGCGCTGCTCTACACGTCGGGCACGACGGGCCGGCCGAAGGGCTGCGTGCTGGCGAACGAATATTTTCACGTCTGCGGCGACTGGTACGCGCAAACCGGCGGCATGATCGCCCTGCGCCAGAATTGCGAGCGCATGATCACGCCGCTGCCGCTGTTCCACATGAACGCCATGGCCTGCTCGACCGCGGGCATGTTGAGCGTGGGAGGATGCCTGACTTTCGTCGACCGCTTTCATCCGAAGAGCTGGTGGAACTCCGTGCGCGAGAGCCGCGCCACGATGCTGCACTATCTCGGCGTCATGCCGGCGATGCTGATGGCCGCCCCCGAACAGCCCTCGGACAGGATGGAACATATCCGCTTCGGTTTCGGCGCGGGCGTCGACCGCGCCTTGCACGGCCCGTTCGAACAGCGCTTCGGCTTTCCGCTGATCGAAGCCTGGGCGATGACGGAGACCGGCTCCGGCGCGGTCATTTCGGCGCATGAGGAGCCGCGCCATACCGGCACGAACTGCTTCGGCCGCGCGACGCCCGATGTCGAGGCGCGCGTCGTGCTGGAGGACGGGTCCGACGCTGCCGTCGATACGCCCGGCGAATTGCTGGTGCGGCGCGCCGGCGCCAACCCGCGCTTCGGCTTCTTCCGCGAATATCTGAAGGACCCCGAGGCGACCGCGGAAGCCTGGGAAGGCGGCTGGTTCCATACCGGCGACGTCGTGCGCCGCGCCGCCGACGGCTCGTTCCATTTCGTCGATCGCCGCAAGAACGTCATCCGCCGCTCCGGCGAGAACATCAGCGCGGTGGAGGTGGAAAGCGTTCTGCAGCGTCATCCCGCGATCAGGCAGGTCGCCTGCGTCGCGACGCCCGACGCCGTGCGCGGCGACGAGGTTCTGGCGCTGATCGTGCTCAACGATCCGAAGCCGCCCGACGAAGCGGCGCTTGCGCAGGAAGTCGCGGAATTCTGCCTGTCGCGCCTCGCCTATTACAAGGCGCCGGGGTGGATCGCCTTCGTGCCGTCGATCCCGCTCACCGGCACGCAGAAGATCCAGCGCGGCGCATTGAGGCAACTGGCGCAGGATCGCATGGACGCGGGCGCCTGCCACGATACGCGCGCCCTCAAGAGACGTGGCGCATGAGACGGCGCCAGTCCTACAAGGGCGTCGTCGCCGCCCTGCCGGTCACCATTCCCTATGAGCGCTTTTCCATTCATGGCGCGCATTGGTGGATCGGCCGCGCCCTGCGCGCGCTGAGCGAGCAGGCGCATCTGAAGCCAGCCGACATCGACGGCTTTTCCGTCTCCTCCTTCACCGTCGGCCCGGATACGGCGATCGGCCTCACACAGCATTTCGGCCTGAGCCCGCGCTTTCTCGATCACGTGCCGCTCGGCGGCGCGAGCGGCGTCGTGGGGCTCCGTCGCGCCGCGCGCGCGGTGCAGGCGGGCGATGCGGACATGGTCGCCTGCGTGGCGGCGGACGCCAATCACGTCGATTCCTTCCGCCGCACGCTCTCGACCTTCTCGCGTTTCGCGCAGGACGCCGTCTACCCTTACGGCTCCGGCGGTCCGAACGCCTCCTTCGCGCTCATCACACGCGACTACATGAACCGCTTCGGCGCGACGCGCGAGGATTTCGGCCGCATCTGCGTCGCGCAGCGCGACAACGCGCTGGCCTTTCCCCATGCGCTTATGAAGAAGAAGCTGACGCTCCAGGAATATATGGATGCGCGGCCGATTTCCGATCCCATCCATCTCTTCGATTGCGTCATGCCCTGCGCCGGCGCGGAAGCCTTTCTCGTCTGCACGGAAGAGCGCGCGCGCGACCTCGGGCTGCCCTTCGTGCGCATTCTCTCGACCATCGAGCGCCACAACGCCTTCATGGACGATCCGATTCAATATCGCGGCGGCTGGGTGGTAGATCTCGACGACCTCTACGGCCTGGCCGACGTGAAGCCCGCCGACGTCGATCTCCTGCAGACCTACGACGACTATCCGGTCATCTCGCTCATGCAGATCGAGGACCTCGGCTTCTGTCCCAAGGGCGAGGCGGCGGCCTTCGTCCGCGCGCGCGACCTCACCTTTCGCGGCGACTTCCCGCACAATACATCCGGCGGGCAATTGTCGGTCGGTCAGGCGGGCGCGGCGGGCGGCTATCTCGGCCTTGTCGAGGCGATGCGGCAATTGTGCGGAATCGCGGGCGCCAATCAGGTGAAGGACGCGGAAGTTGCGCTCGTCTCCGGCTTCGGCATGATCAATTACGACCGCGGCCTCGCCAGCGCCGCCGCCCTGCTCGCGAGGGCCGCATGACCGAACCGCTCGTCAGGCCGAAGCGCAAGGATCCGCTGAAGCGCACGCGCCTGCCGCTGTCGCCGCCCGGCGCGCGCAGCCGCACCGCCCTCGGGCTGGCGACGGCGGCCGCGCAGGGACGCTTCATGCTGCAGGTCTGCCCGGATTGCGCGAAGACCATCTATCCGCCGCGCGACGCCTGCCCGGCGTGCTTCGCGCCGGCGCCGCCCTTCTGCGACGCGCCCGATGGCGGCGTCCTGCTGGCGGTCACCACCATCCGCACCTCGACCGACGCCTATTATCGCGAGCGGATGCCGTGGCGCGTCGGCACGGTGCAACTCGATTGCGGCCCTTCCGTCGTCGCGCATGTGCATGGCGATCTCGCCGAGGGCGATCGCGTCGCGATGAGCCTGAAGCTGGATCGCAGCGGACAGGCGGCGGCTTTCGCGCTGCCGGCAAGGGAAACGCCCGACATGGCCGACGACAAGCAATTGCGGGAAATGACCTGCGACCCGAAATTCCGGCGGGCGCTGGTGACGGACGGCCGCACCGCCGTCGGCCAGGCGTGCGCGAAGGCGCTGGCGGACGCCGGCTGCACGATCGTCTTCGTCGGCGTCGCCGACGCATGGAAGCCGTTTGCGGGCGAAGACGCGCTGCGCAACATGCCGAACGTCGAGATCGTGCCGCTCGATCTCACCAATTCCGAATCCGTCGCCGATCTCGCCGCCGACATCGGCGGGCGCGTCGACATCGTCGTCAACACGGCCGAGCACGTGCGGCCGGGCGGCATCATGGCGCGCAAGGGCCTCGTCGTCGCGCGCGAGGAGATGGACGTGCGCTACTTCGGCCTGATGCGGCTGGCGCAGGCCTTCGGTCCGGCGCTGCGCTTCCGCGGCGCAGACGGCGTCAATTCGGCGACCGCCTTCGTCAATTTCCTGTTCGTGCACGCGCTCGCCAACTGGCCGGAATTCGGCGCCTATTCGGCCACCGAGGCCGCCTGTCTTTCCGCATCCCACTCGTTGCGCGCAGAGTTGCGGCCGGGCGGCGTCAAGTTCATCAACATCTTTCACGGGCCGCTGGAGACCGAATGGTTCCAGCCGCTGCCGCCGCCGAAAGTCGCGCCGTCGGCGCTCGCGAAGTCCGCCGTCGATGCGCTGAAGCGCGGACTGGAGGACGTCTTCGTCGGCGATATCGCGCAGGACATTCGCGAGCGCTTCCTTGCCGATCCCAAGACGCTCGAACGGGAGTTGTGAGACATGGCCGGCTCCGCCTTTTCGTCCGCCGATCTCCTCGCCTTCGCCGGCGCGATTGCGAGCGGCGGCGTGCGCGTCGTCGATCTCACGCAGACGCTTGCGCCTGAGTTTCCCGTCATCGTGCTGCCGCCGGAATTCGGCCAGGCCGCGCCCTTCCGCACGGAAGAAATCTCGCGCTACGACGAGCGCGGACCGGGCTGGTACTGGAACAATTTCACGATGAGCGAGCACACCGGCACGCATTTCGACGCGCCGATCCACTGGATCACCGGCCGCGACCTGCCCGACGCCAGCGTCGACACGATCCCGCCCGCCAATTTCGTTGCGCCGGCCTGCGTCATCGACGTCAGCGCGCAATGCGCGGAAAATCCCGACTTCACGCTCGAGGTCGAGCATCTGCTCGCGTGGGAGCGGGCGCACGGCGAAATCCCGAAGCGATCCTGGGTCCTGCTGCGCACCGACTGGTCGAGGCGGCCGGCGCGCGCCTACGCCAACATGAGAGAGGATGGCGCGCACACGCCCGGCCCCTCGCCGGAAGCGATGAAATGGCTGGTGGAGGCGCGCGACGTGCACGGCTTCGGCACGGAGACGATCGGCACCGACCACGGCCAGGCCTTCCACTTCAACCCGCCGCATCCCGCGCACCATTACATTCACGGCGCCGGCAAATACGGCCTGCAATGCCTCTGCAATCTCGACCAATTGCCGCCGAAGGGCGCGGTGATCTTTTCCGCGCCGCTCAAGATCAAGCAGGGGTCGGGCAGCCCGCTGCGCGTGCTGGCGCTGGTCGCGAATGAATGACCCGGCTTGTCATTCCCGACGCGCGAAGCGTGATCGGGAATCCAGAGGCCGATTACGCATGATCGCCGTCCGGCTCCGGATTGCCGCCTGCGCGGAAATGACGGTGGGATAGCGGAAAGGATTTCAGCATGGGCCGCACATTCCGCTCCATCGTCACCGGCGGCAATACCGGCATCGGCGCGGCCATCGCGCGGCAATTGATCGCGCGCGGGCATGAAGTTCTGTGCTTGTCGCGCCGCAAGCCCGACTGGAGCGACGCGAAACTGGGCTTTGTCGAGGTCGACCTGATGGACGCCGCCGCGACGAAGCAGGCGGCGCAGGAAATCCTCCGCGGCGGGCCGGTCACCCATATCGTGCACAATGCCGGCGTCATCCGCGCGAAACCTCTGGAAGACGTGCAGCTCGACGACCTCGCCGCCCTCTCGCAACTGCACCTCGGCGCGGCGATCGAACTGGCGCAGGCCGCCCTGCCCGGCATGAAGGCCGCGCGCTTCGGCCGCATCGTGCTCATCTCCTCGCGCGCGGCGATGGGCCTGCAGACCCGCACCGTCTATTCCGCCACCAAGGCCGGGATGATCGGCATGGCGCGCACCTGGGCGCTGGAGCTTGCGCCGCACGGCGTCACCGTCAACGTCGTCTCGCCCGGCCCGATCGGCGACACGGAAATGTTTGAAAGCGTCATGTCGCCGGAATCCGAGCGCGCCCGGGCGCTCGCCAAATCCATTCCCGTCGGCCGTCTCGGCCGCTCCGCCGACGTGGCGCGCGCGGTGGATTTCTTCTGCGACGAGGCGGCCGATTTCGTCACCGGCCAGACGCTGCTGGTTTGCGGCGGCGCAAGCATCGGAGCGCTTTCGATGTAGGCGCGCCGCGGGCGCAGTTAGCATTCGTCAATTTCCTTCCGGGCCCACGGCGTATTTTGTCCGCGCGCGCACGAGCAGCGCGGGGAGGATCACGTGGCCCTGATTACCACCACCCTCGGCGACCGCCGGCACGAGACCGACGCCTTTGCGCGGCTGCGCTCCTATCCCCTGTCGCGCCGCGAACTAGCCGTCTGGGCCTGGCTCGGCGTGGGCTCGCTGGCCATCGCCGGCCTGTTTGCGATCCTGCTGGCGGCCTCGCGCCTGCCCGGCATCGAGCGCATCGCCCACTGGCCGCTCGGCTTCTTCAGCAAGGCGCTGGTCATCCACGTCATCTTCTCGCTGGTGATCTGGCTCCTCGCCATGTTCGCCATGCTGGCGACCTCGACGACGGCCGACCTGACCGACGCCCGCGCGCGCGGCGCCATGCTCGGCCCCATCGGCCAGGGGCTCGTCATCCTGTCCTTCCTGTGCCTGTTCGGACCAGCCTTTCTCGATTCCGGCACGGCGGAACTCACCAACTACATCCCGCTCATCAAGCACCCGGCCTATGATGTCGGGCTTGTCCTGCTCGCGCTCGGCATTCTTGCGCCGGTGCTTCGCATGTTGATCGCGCTGGCGCGCGCGCGCGCCGGACTCTCCACGGATGAGGCGGCCATCGGACTTGCCGGCTTCATCTACGTCATCGCCATCGCCTGCTTCGGCGCAGCCGCCGTGCAACTCCAGCGCGCCGACCTCATGGACGTCGCGCGTGAATATCTGTTCTGGGGCGGCGGGCACATTCTGCAATTTCTCTATGTCGCCATGACCGTCGTCATCTGGTCGATGCTCGCGCGCGCAAGTCTCGGCGAAGGCGCCGGCGACCGTGGCGTGGCGATGATCTGCGCCGCGATCCTCGCCCTTGCCTCACTTGCCGGCCCCGTGTTCTTCGTCGTCTTCGACGCCTTCTCGGTGCCGCTGCACGAGGCCTTCCGGCTGCTGCAATACGTGCTGGCCACGCCCGCGCTTCTGTTCGTCACCATGCTGGCGGCGACCATTCTGATCAGGCGCCGCCTGTCGCAATGGCCGTGGCGTCACCCGGCCTTCGTCACCCTGGCGGTCGCGCTCGCGCTTTACGGCGTCGGAGGGGCGATGGGCATCATCATGAAGGGCTCGGACACGCGCACGCCCGCCCATTATCACGCCATGGTGACGGCGGTCAGCGTGACCTGCATGGGGCTGATGTTGACCTGGGGCCTCGAGATCCTCGAGCGCCGGCCGCTGTCCGACCGCATCATCCGCATCATCGTCCTGCTCTACGGCGGCGGGCAGATGTTCGCCTCCATCGGCCTTTTCCTGGCCGGCGGATACGGCGCGCAGCGCAAGACGCCGGCCGGCGGCGCGCAAATGGTCGACGGCGCGGTGATCGGCATGTATCTGCATGGCGTCGGCGCACTGTTCGCCGTCATCGGCGGCGCGCTGTTCGTCATCGTCGCCATCCGCGCCCTGCTGCGGGCGGATGCGCGGCGTGAAACCGCGCCGGCCTAGGGCATCCCACACCCTTTGATGGGAAACAGCGTCGTCATTGCGGGCCGACGGGTCGCACGAAGCGCGCCCGATGACAGGCTCCGCGAAGCAATCCGGCCGCCAGGACCGGCTCGTGGAATGGATTGCTTCGTCGCCTCGCCAGAAAGCGCCTTGGGCGACTTCGCCTGAGTTCCTCGCACGACGGCAGCGCGATTCTATCTCGCCGTGATCGTTCTAGCGTCGCGCCGTCGGCATCGCGTGCAGGCGCGCGTCGAATGTCGCGAAATGCACGCTGAACCAGGCGTCGAGCGCCGAACCCAGGGCCTCGGACCGTGCGTCCGCTTCAGATCCTGCATCCGAGTCCATGATATCGCGAAGATCGTCGAGCAGGCGCTCGTGATCCTGCTTGTGCGCGCCGAGCTCGGAATAGCGCGCCTCGCGCATCGCCCGTTCCTCCAGCGCAAAATGCGAACTGATGGCCGCCAGAAGGTCGCCGAAGAACCCCTCGACGTCGCTGCTGCCCGACTTCTTCGTTTCCTCGTGCAACGTGTTGATGAGCGCGACGAGCTCCTGATGCTCGTGATCGACTTCCGCGATCCCGGTCCGGTACTTGTCCTTCCATTCGATCAACATGCGCGCGCTCCTTCAGCGTATGATGAAGCCGCCGAGTTCCGGACGGAAGTCTATGGCGAGGCTCTGCCCGGGGGCAAGGTCAACCGTGCGCTCGATGGAATGGTCGAATCCGTCGGCGCGCGGCGTGTCGCGGAGGCGCGCCAACAGGCTGTGGCGGCCCGCCGGAACGGTGAAGCGCTGATAGACGCGCGACGGGCCGTCCGATGAAAGGCCGCTCGGCGGCAGCGAAGCTGAATAAACCAGTTTCGTGTCGATATAGAGCTCCGTGAACACCGGATTGCGCGTGCGCGGGCATTCCAGCGGCGTGCGCAGGTTGGGCGGCAGTTTCGCCAGCTCTTCGGGCGGGCGCTTGCGGCAAGCGGCGGAGCGGTCCGACCCATGCGAGAAGCTCAGCTTCACGACAGCGGCGTCGGCCGAGATCTGACGGTAGTCGGGCGCAGCCGAGAGCCATGCGGCGCCGGCGAACAATCCGGTGGTCAGCACGAGCAGCGCGGCCGAGCCGGCTATGCGGGACGGCGTCATGACAGCACCTTCTCGCGCGGTTCGGCGGGCGCAGGCGGCGCGGGGGGCGGCCCGTCTGGCGGCAGCGCCGCGACGCGCTTGCGCAACATTTCGATCTCGCGCGTCATGCGTCCGGCCTCGGTCGAGGACGCCCAGATCGTCGCAAGCCGCTCGCGTGGCACGCGCGCGCGCAGATAGGGATCGCGTTCATGCGCTATCCGCTGCTTGGTCCACTCCACCCCGAGACGATTGTGGCAGGAGCGCTCGCTGCAGCCGACGATGGCGACGCCGTCGGCATGATTGCGCGCCAGCGCGAAATCGATCAGCGACGGCGGCGCCATGGCCACGCAAGGCAATTCGAGAACGGCGAGGCCCGGCGCGGGGCGCAAGCCTCCGCCGGCGCCATGCGCGCAACTGATCGCCAGAATGCGCGGCCCTTCGCCCAGCGCGCTGCAGGCCGAGATCAGGTCCTCGCGCATCCGCGCGAGCGGATAGTCCGGCAGGTCGATGCCCGTGACGAGTTCCTGGCTGCGGCGGAACGGCGTGGACGATGGGCAGGAGCCGACGCAGATGCCGCAGGACACGCATTTGCTCGGGTCGACGATCGCTTCCTGCAGATAGACCGCGCCGTCGGTGCGGCGCGTCAGGCGCAGCGCCTCGTAGGGGCAATCGTCGACGCAGCGGCCGCAACCGTTGCAATGGTCGAGAAAGACCTTGGCCGGCGCCGGCGTGCGGCGCGGAGGCAGGAACGGCGCGATCGACAGAAGCAGGCCGATCGCCGTCATCGCCGCCCATGCCGCGCCCGGCGCGCGGTCGGCCAGCGGATAGAGAACGAGGAACCATGAGTCGAGCCGCACGGGGCTCGGCACCTGCGCGAGATTGGCGGGACCCTGGCTCAGCGCCGGCATGGCCAGCGAAACGATCAGCAGCGAGATCAGCACGATGGCGCCGAGCAGACGCGGCGGATTGACCTTCGGACGCGAGATTCTCTGGATATGAATCCACATCACGAACAGCAGCACGATCGGCACGGCGATGTGCAGGAAGACGAGCAGCGTGAAGAACCGGTCGGACAGGCTTGTGGGCTCGAGGAAATTACGCGCGATCGGTTCGCCGAAGATCGGCATCCAGTCGAGAAGCTCCGTCGAGGTCGTCGCGACATATTGCGCGAGTTTGTCCCACACGAGCCAATAGCCCGTGATGCCGCACACGTAGACGAAGGCGATGAGCGGAATGCCCGTGAACCACGAGAACCAGCGCGCGCCGCGGAACCTGTCGAGCGCGAATTCGCGCGTCAGGTGCACGAGCATCACCGCGACCATGAGATCGGACGCATAGCGATGGAAGGAGCGCATGACGCCGGCGTGCCACCATTGCGGCCCGCTCATCCATTCCACGGAATCGAAGGCGCGCGTCACGCCCGTGTCGAACACGGCGAAGACGTAGAAGCCGCTGACCGCCACGATCCAGAATAGGAAATAACCGAGCGCGCCGAGCTGGGCGAGCGGATTGGCTCGCGGCCCGACCAAACGGTCCAGCCCGCGCTCGGCCCAGTCGAAGCCGCCGCGCAGAATTGCCTGAATTGGCTTGATCACCCGACCGCTCCCGCCGATGGTTCTGCACGGCGGGCGGCGTCCCGCGCCTCGCGCGCTATACGGGCGCTGCGCCAGGCGCTGGCCAGTACCCATCCGCTCAGCAGGAGCGAGAGAGCGCCCACGCCGATGCCGAAGAAGACCGCATAGCTCGTGCGATAATGCCCTGCGTTGGCGTCGTAGACCGTGCAGATGAAACGGATTCGATCAGCAAGCGCGCTGAACGACAACGACGAGGCCGCAAGGCCGAAGACCGATTCCTTCAGCGGCTCCATGAACACCTGCAGCGGAAAGTCCTCGCCGTAGATTTGGCGATAGACCTTGCCGTCCGAGTCGATGATGGTGGTTTGCGTGATGTGATCGATGCCGCCGGCGACGCTGCCGTAGGAAAACCCGACGTCGCGCAGCAACGCGGCGATTGTCGCGGCGTCAGCGCTCGCAAAGCGCCAGTTCGGGGCGTCGACGCCCTGCATCGATTTGAAGCTCGCCATGCGCGCCGGCGTATCGTTGCGCGCATCGAAGCCGAGCGTGATGACGGAAAAGCGATCCGCGCCAAAAGTCTTCTGCGCATTGGCGATGGCCGACCGCAGATGTTGCGTCGTCGGCGGGCAGACTGTCGAGCACGACGTATAGATCAGGCTGAGGACGAGCGGACGGCCGCGATAGTCCGACAGTTTGAATTTTTCGCCGATCGAGTCGGTCAGCGCGTAATCGCCTACGCTTCGTCCGATAGCGGCTTCGCTGCGTTCGAAGACTGCGGCGGGTTCGAGCCGTTGCGCCATCGCGGGCGACGCCAGGCACAGCGCCAGGGCGACGCCGCGCGCAATATGTTTCAGAAGGGCCATGTCGAATGTCCGCTCGCCGCGTCGAGCAGAACGCCGAGAACGAGCAAGCACAGTTGAATGAGCGATGCGCCGAAATTCGCCATCGCCGTCTTGCGTTCCGGGCGAATGGCCAGCACGACGCTGCGCCAGACGAACAGAGCGCCGCCGACGCCGGCGCAGATTGCATAGAGCGAGCCCAAGCCGAACCACAGGGGCGCGATCGACAGCGCGACAAGCGCGACCGTGTGGCCAAGGATCGCCAGCGGCCATGCCTTGTCGCTGGCGACGACCGGCAGCATGGGCACGCCGGCCTGCGCGTAGTCGTCCTTCTTGGCCGCGGCCAGGCTCCAGAAGTGCGGCGGCGTCCACAGGAACAGGACGAGCGCGAGCAGGATGGGGGTCGCCTGCGGCGACGGGTCGACAGCCGCCGCGCCGGCAAGCACGGCGAAGCTGCCGGCAAGGCCGCCGACCACGATGTTCCACACCGAACGGCGTTTCAGCCACACCGTGTAGACGACGCCATAGGTGAAGGCGCCGAGGAAAACATAGAACGCGGCGAGGCCGCCTGCGACCGCCCAGGCAAGCGCGAGAGATGCGACGAGCAATCCGAGGAACGCCGTCGGCCACCAGGCGCTCTCGCCCAGCATGCCGCTGGCGAAGGGGCGCTCGCGGGTGCGCGCCATCAACCGGTCGGACGCGCGTTCGTGATAGTGATTGAAGGCGCCCGCCGCCCCCGAGGCCCCGACGACCGCCAGGGCAAGAGCGATCGTGCGGAACCATCCGGGGGCGGCGCCTTGCGCCGCCGCCATGCCCGCAAGGGCGCTGGCGGCGATCGCGATGCCGATCCTGAGTTTAAGCAGGGTTGCTGCGGTTTTCAGGTACGCGGCCATCTTCCCAACCTCAGCGGAACAGCCAGAGATCGGCGAGATACTTCCAGTTCACGAAGTAGTAGACCACGAAGCTGACGAAGAACACCGCCACCAGGATGGCCGTACCCGTCAGATTCGGTCCCTTCTCGCTGCCGTAGTGGGTCGCAGCTTCGACGCCGCCCGTGTGCAGCGGGAACACCATCTTGTGTCCCGGGCCGACCTTCGGTCCGACCAGCACGGTGCCGACCACGATGACGACGAACAGGATGCCGCCGATCGCCGCCAGAATGGCGCTGATGCCGTTGAGACCCATCATCAGGAACGCGCCCGCCGAGTGCTGGAACGAGATGGAGGCGTCGGAGAACGCCATGTCCCAGTGGCGGCGCGAGACGCCGAGCGTGCCTGCGCCCATCATGAACAGCGAAATGCCCGCCGCTCCCAGGCCGAACAGGTACGGCTGCCAGCGCGCCAGACCCGGCAGGATCACGTCGCGCTGGAAGATCAGCGGCAGCACGAGATACGTCGCCGCCATGAAGGCGAGCGTCGTTCCCGCGACGACGGTCGCGTGGAAGTGCCCGGGCACGTAGATCGTGTTGTGCATGAGCACGTTCAACTGCTCGGTGCCGAGCGTGACGCCCGAGATGCCGCCGAGGAAGCCGAACAGCACCAGCGACAGGAACATGCCGGAGAAGGCCGGATTGCCCCAGGGCGCCTTGCGCAGCCACTCGAATGCGCCGTGCGTGAAGCCGTTGCGGCGCTGCGCCGCCTCGACCGCGCCCGGAACCGTCAGGCCGTGGATCATCGACGCCATGACCGCCAGATACATCATGTAGCTGGTGTTCAGGACCTTCCACTCGGAACTCATGCCCGGCTCCGCCAGCAGGTGATGCGCCGAGGCGAGCTGGAGGAACAGGATGTACATGAGGAACGCCGTGCGGCTCACCTTTTCGGAGAGCGGCTTGGCGCCGACCACGAGCGCGCCGATCATGTACCAGATCGAAATATGCGCGGCGACGTTGATCTGCTGCGAGGAGTGGCCGAAGCCCCACCAGATCGCCTTGTACATCAGGGGATCGATGTTGCCGATGAGGCCGACCGACCACAGGAAGGTCGGGATCAGGATGATCGCGCCGGAGGCGAGCGTATAGACCGCGATGATCGCGGCCGTCAGCGCGCCGAAGGTAACGAGCGGGATCGAACCTTCGTAGGTCTTCTCTTCCTTGGCGATGACGAGCGTCGCAAAGAACAGTCCGACCGCCACGAGCGCGCCGACCGCGAACACGATCAGGCCGAGATAGAAGTGCGGCTTGGCCATCAGCGGCGGATAGGACGTGAACATCACGCTCGATTCGCCCTGCAGCACCGCCACGTTGGCGACAAGGGCGCCCACCAGCATCAATATGAAGGCGAGCCAGCCTATTTTCGGCGCAGCCAGTCTGCAGTTCAACAATACCGCGGATGCGAAATAGAGAACCGCCACCTCGAAGAAGACGATCCAGAAGACGAGAACGTCAGCCCCGTGCGCAGTGAGCACGAGATAGAACATTTCCGACGACAGGAGATGGACCGCGGGCCAGCGCGTCAGCGCCACCAGAAGCCCGAACAGGCCGCCGATCGCGAGGAAGACCACCGCCGCGACGGCGTTCACCTTGATCAGCGTCTGGGCTGCGATATCGACCTTGAGCCCGGTGTATTGGCACTGCCGGAATTCGGTCTTGCGCGGGAGCGGTCCCGCAGAAGCGACGTCGATGCTGCTCATGGCCTACTTCGCCTCCCCGTTCTTCGCAGCGGCCGTGACGACAGCGCCGCCCTCGGCGACCTTCTTCTGGGTCACGTACAACTTGCCCGTCATGGTGTGATGTCCGAGCCCGCAATATTCGTTGCAGATGATCCCGAACGTGCCATCGGTGGTCGGCGTCAGCGTCAGGATATGCTCGAGGCCCGGATGGACCTGAATGTTGATGTTCGTCGGCTGCAGCGAGAAGCCATGCTGCAGGTCGAGCGACGACATGTGGATGCGATAGCTCTGCCCCTTCTCGAGCTCGAGAATCGGCCACCACTGGAAGGTGCGCGAGAGGATATAGACGTCGGCGCCCGCCGGCGGCTTGACGACCGGAATGCCGTCTTCCTGCCGGACCTGATATTTCTTCGCAAATTCCTCGGCCTTCTTTTCGAAGGCGCTCGGCATGATGCGATAGGTTTCGTTCGACAGGTTCTGGCGGCCGATGAAGTGCCAGGCCACCATGAACACGAACATGAAGATGCCCCACGCAAACGCGATGAGCACCCAGATCAGCTCGACCTTCTCGATCGGCTCTTTCCACCAGATGCGGTGTTCAGGAGAGGTAACGGACATGCGCGCCTCCCGTCACTTCGCGAGCGGGATGGAGGCAACCTCCATTACCGCCCACATGGTGTAGAGCACTGTCGGAATCACAACGCCGAGAAACAGCAGCAGAAATGGGTCGTCGAGAACCCGCTGCATGAATGGAACTCGCACATTCTGGTCGCCATCTCCGCCGGCCCCGGCTGTCGTTGTCATCTCACGCCCCTCCGTCGCGCGAGCCGCTCCACCCTATGGTCGAGCAAGCGCACTTGGTTCACGATGGTCATGTTGTTGTGCGAGCCCCGGGTCGGGACCTTGATTTTTGGTAAAGACGTCCTCGTTTTGCACCGATTGACTTCAGATAAGTTGCCGGCGCGCGGACCCGATTAGTTTGTCGCAGCCCCGAACGAGGGATCGGACCAACATGAACATCAAGCGACGCGCCGCGGTCACCGGCCTCTTCGGCTGGATGGCCCTCCTCGCCTTCTCCCCGCTGCTGGACTGGAAGAAACCGGGCAGCGGATTCACGACCGGCAAGAAGCTCGGCAAGCTCACCGTGATTTATGTCGGCGCGGAGGATTGCGCGCCCTGCATCCGCTGGCGGCGCGAACGCAAGCCGGAATTCCAGGCCAGCCTCGCCTTCGAGCGGGTCGAATATCGCGAGGTGATCGCGCCTAAACTATCCACGGCGCTCGAGGATCAGTTCTGGCCGGAGGCCCTGAGATCCCTGCGTCCCATCGTGCAGAAGGGCGGCGGCGGCGTTCCTTACTGGATCGTGATGCGCCAGGGCCGGGTCGTCGCGGCGGCAGGCGGCGAGAGCGCGTGGAAAAGCCAGATCTGGCCGCTGATCGTGATGGAAGCCTGACCTGGGCTGGAGCGCCTGCGCGGCGCTTATCCCTTGAACGGGAAGATATGGATCGTCATCGCATAGACGATCAGTCCCGAAACCGAGACGAACATCCAGATAGGCAAGGCGAACCGCGCGACGCGGCGGTGCGTCGCAAAGCGCTTGCGCAGGGCGAGCCCGATGGCGAGCGGCGCGACGAGCGCTGCGATCGCCGCCACGACGATATGCGTCGCCAGGATCGTGAAATAGACATAGCGAACGGCGCCGACGCCGCCGAATTTCGCCAGCCCGGCGAACAGGTGATAGGTGAGATAGACGACGAGAAACGCGACGCCGAGCGCGATCGCGCCGTACATGGCGCGGCGGTGGCCGTCGCGGTCGCCGATGCGAATCCGGCTGTAGCCGTAGGACAGGCACAGAATGGTCGCCGCATTGATGACCGCGATCACATGCGGCAGGGTTGCGAACATGCTCAACCGCTCCTCGGGGATCCTGGGGACCCTTTCTTATCTGTCTTGCCATAGGCGGTCGACTTGACAAAAGGCAAATGTACGACGGCAAGCCTATGAAGGCGCCGTCGCCCGGCGGCCACCCCGGACCGCGCCTGTCGACCCGGCTGGCGGCCCGAGTGCTTCGGCACGACCCCGCCTATGGGTTGTCGACGCTCTACTTCGGCGACGGCGAATTGCGCGTGCCGATGGTCGACGCGCCCATCGATTCGGGCGTCATGGTCGTCATCGACGCGCGCGACGTCTCGGTCGCGCTCTCCAGACCCATGGATGTCTCGATCACCAATCGCTTTCCCGGCATGATCGTCGAGATGGAGCGTCTCGCCCTTCCCTATGTGCGCGTCACCTTCGAACTCGGCGCCAGTCGCCTGCACGCCCTCGTCACATCGGAATCGGTCGAGCGGCTGGCGCTGGAAATCGGGCTGCGCGCCTGGGCGATGGTCAAGACCGTCGCGATTGTCGATATCGCGGCGCAGCCTCGCTCCGTTCCGACGCCGCGCCGCTGGCCCTCGGCCGGTAAGCCGGATTGAGCGCGCCTTCCAGTTCCTTCAGCGCGGCCGTCGATGCGCCGTGCGCGCGGCGCTCGATCGAACGATAGAGCGCGACGAGGCGTTCGCCGAACGGCGTGATCTCCGAGCCGGCTTCCTTGCGGCCGGGATAGCTCGCAAACACCGGCGACTCGAAAGTGCGGTTCAGCGCATCCGCCATCAGCCAGCATTTGCGGTAGGAAATGCCGGTCGCCCGTCCCGCGCCGATGATCGAGCGCGACGCCCGGATGGCCTCGATAAGGGCGATATCGTCGGGCGTGAGCCTGCCGCCGTTCGCGAAACGCAGGATCAGTTCGATCTTCGGCTCGTGCGAGGTCATCGGATTGCGCGGCGCCACATGCGCGCAGCTTAGCGCGGCGGCGCGCGGCGGCAAATTGCGTCTAGCGATCGGCCGCCGTCACGACGATCCTTATTTGCCGCGCCGCCGCGCCGCTGATCTGCACCACGGCCGGCGCCTGCGCCAATTCGAACCGCACGCTCTTGCGCATCCCCGCGCATCCCTGCTTGCCGCTGAAGGCGGCGGAGCGAAGGATTGCGTCGTTCTGCACGACATCGAGCCATGCGTCTTCCGACAGCGTGATCTGGTAGAAGCCGGCCGCCGCCGCCTCGAGCGTCAGCGCCGCCGCGTAGCTCGGCGCGACCTTGGGCTGGCGCTCGGGCGGCTTGACGAAGGCGACGTCGCCCATCGGACGCAGGGCCACCGCAGCGGCCTCGCCGACGCGGATCCGCGCGCCGGTCTCCAGCGCGACGACATTCGGCGAGGACAGCAAAGCGTATTCGCGCTCGAGCGGCCACGCGAAGGCGGCGCAGGCCGCGTCCTGCGCGCGCGCCGGCCCGCCGCCGGCGACGAGGCACGCGAAGACCGGAACGCTCAGCAGGCGGAGAACCTGCCGGGAGAGGCGCGTGCGCGTGGCGGCTTGCATTCGCCAGATATATCGTTACGGATATAGCATGACAAGCAGGATGAGACCCATGAACAGACTGGCGGCATTTGTCGGCGTCGTATTGGCGCTTCTGTCGGGCGCGCCGGCGCAGGCCGGGACGACGAACGTCGCGGTGGCGGCCAATTTCACCGAGCCGGCCAAGGAAATCGCCGGCCTGTTCAAGGCGAAGACCGGGCATGAGGCTCTCCTGAGCTTCGGCGCCTCGGGCCAGTTCTATGCGCAGATCACGCAGGACGCGCCGTTCCAGGTGTTCCTGTCGGCCGACGACAAGCGGCCGAAG
>WBZM01000345.1_pt1 | contig 68721 bp, 61 predicted proteins | sample 5204271 | NCBI WGS metagenome assembly WBZM01 (sample SAMN12344346, study PRJNA552823) | activated sludge metagenome | biome: Activated sludge suspended growth; feature: Nitrification reactor; material: Wastewater; isolation source: activated sludge from nitrification reactor of wastewater... | reverse complement strand
TCAAGGCCGAGAAGGACAAACCGACCTTCATCCTGCTTCACAGCCACATCGGCTACGGATCCCCGAACAAGGTCGACACCGCCGACGTCCACGGCAACCCGCTCGGGGCCGAAGAGACGAAGCTGACGAAGGAGGCATACTGCTGGCCGGCCGACGAGCACTTCCTGGTCCCCGACGGCGTCTACGAGACCTGGGCCGAAGGAGTCGGCAAGCGTGGCGCTGAACTGAACGAAGCCTGGAAGGCACGGTTCGACTCAGCCCCGGACGAGACGAAGGACCTGGTCAACACGATGCTCTCCGGCGACCTGCCGGAAGGCTGGGATTCAGAGTTGCCGACCTTCGAAGCCGGCGAACAGGTCGCCACCCGCTCAGCTGCCCAGAAGACCCTTCAGGCGATTGCCCCCAAGGTCCCGTGGCTGATCAGCGGCTCGGCTGACCTGACCGGCTCCGCTTCAAGCGGTCTGAAGGAAGAGGTCGCCGGCGTGTTCGAACCGGGCAACCGCTCCGGCCACATGCTTCATCTCGGGGTACGCGAGCACGAATCCGCTGCCGCTTCGAACGGCATGGCCCTCAGTTCGCTACGTCCCGTCTGGTCGACCTATCTGATCTTCTCCGACTACGCCCGGCCGGCGATCCGCCTCTCCGCGCTGATGGAGCAGCCAGTCGTTCACTGGCTGACCCACGACTCGATCGGACTCGGCGAGGACGGCCCCACCCATCAGCCGGTCGAGCAGCTGGCCTCCCTGAGGGCGATGCCGAACCTGGACGTGATCCGGCCGGCCGACGCGGCCGAGGTCGCCGAGGCATGGCGCGTGATCATGCCCCGCAAGGATCACCCCACTGCCCTGGTCCTGACCCGCCAGAAGGTTCCGGTCATCGACCGGAGCAAGTACGCCGACGCTTCGGGGCTGGCGAGAGGCGGCTACGTGATCGCTGACAGCGAGGGCGAGCCCGAGCTGATCCTGATCGCGACCGGTTCCGAGGTCCACATCGCCCTCGAGGCCTACGAAACGCTGACCATCGAAGGTGTCAAGGCCAGGGTCGTGTCGCTTCCCTCGTGGCACATCTTCGAGAACCAGGACGAGGAGTACCGCGAGTCGGTCCTGCCGTCTTCCGTGACAAAGCGAATCTCGATCGAGCAGGCCTCCACCTTCGGCTGGGAGCGGTTCATCGGAGAGGAAGGCGTAGCGATCGGAATGACGACCTTCGGCGCCTCCGCCCCCTTCCCCGACCTCCAGAAATATTTCGGCTTCACCCCTGACCGGGTGGTCGAGGAAGCCAGGAAGCTGCTCGGGAGCTGACCATGAGCGCGCTCCGGGACTCAGACGCATTCAAGACCCTGGAGCGCCATCACCAAGATGTCGGTGACCTCCATCTGAGGGACCTTTTCGCCGACGACCCGGATCGGGGAATGGACCTGGTCGCGGAAGCCTGCGGCCTCTACTTCGACTACTCGAAGAACCGCATCAGCCGGGAGACCGTCGGCCTGCTCGCCGCACTGGCCCGGGAGATGCGGATGCCCGAACGCCGCGATGCGATGTTCCGTGGCGAACACATCAACACTTCCGAGGACAGGGCCGTACTTCATGTCGCCCTGCGGATGCCCCGCAGCCGTTCGCTGGTGGTCGATGGCGTCGACGTCGTCCGTGAAGTCCATGAGGTCCTCGACCGGATGGCTGCCTTCTCGGAGTCGGTCCGCTCGGGCGAATGGAAAGGACACACCGGCAAGCCGATCAGACGGGTGATCAACATCGGGATCGGCGGGTCGGACCTCGGCCCGGTCATGGCCTACGAGGCCCTCAAGGATTACTCCCGGCGCGACATCGAATTCCGTTTCGTCTCGAATGTGGACGGAACGGACTTCTACGAGGCCACGCTTGATGCCGACCCGGCCGAAACCCTCTTCGTCGTTTCCTCGAAAACCTTCACCACCCTCGAGACCATGACCAACGCCCACACGGCGAGGCAGTGGCTGCTCGACGGACTGGGTGGTGACGAGGCTGCGATCGCCCACCACTTCGTCGCGGTTTCGACGAACGCCGAAGGGGTCAGCGAGTTCGGCATCGACACCGACAACATGTTCGGCTTCTGGGAGTGGGTCGGAGGCCGATACTCGATGGATTCGGCGATCGGCCTCTCGACCATGCTGGCGATCGGCCCCGACCGTTTCAGCGAGATGCTCGACGGATTTCACGCCATGGACGAGCATTTCCTGGAGACCGGACTCGAAACGAACCTTCCGGCTATCCACGGCCTGCTCACCGTCTGGTACCGGAATTTCTTCGGCGCCGAGACCCACGCCGCATTCCCTTACAGCGAGTACCTGCACCGGTTCCCCGCGTACCTCCAGCAGCTGACGATGGAGTCGAACGGCAAGGGAGTGACGCTCGACGGGGAGAGAGTCGACTACGGGACCGGCGCGATCTTCTGGGGTGAGCCCGGCACCAATGGCCAGCATTCCTTCTACCAGCTGGTTCATCAGGGAACGGAGCTGATCCCGGCCGACTTCATCGGTTTCAACCGCGCCCTCAACCCGCTCGGCAATCACCAGGATCTGCTGGTCTCCAATGTCTTCGCCCAGACCGAAGCCCTCGCCTTCGGCAAAACCGTCGAGCAGCTCCAGGAGGAGGGTGTCGACGAACGGCTGATCCCCCACAAGACCTTCCTCGGCAACCGCCCCACCTCGACGATCATGGCTGACCGGCTGACGCCTAAGACGCTGGGCAGCCTGGTTGCCTTCTACGAGCATTCGGTTTTCACCCAGGGGGCGATCTGGCAGATCGATTCCTTCGACCAGTGGGGTGTTGAACTTGGAAAGGCCCTTGCCCAGGCGATCATCCCCGAGCTTGAATCCGAGCAGGCACCCGAGCTGAAGCACGACAGTTCGACCTCCACCCTGATCCGCCGGTACCGCGAAGCGAACGGCCGCCGTTGAGCCCCGCTCCCGTCGACGCGCCGATCCGGGCGGTCATCTTTGATGTTGACGGCACCTTGCTGACCACCGGCGGGGCCGGAGCCGTCGCCTGGGATAAGGCCTTTCAGGAGGTTTTCGGCAAGTCGGTCGATATCGCGAAGGTGACCGAGTCCGGCATGACCGACCACGACGTCGCCTTCGCCGCCCTCCGCACCGTCCTCGACCGTGAACCGACCCATGCCGACATCGAGCAGCTCACACCCATCTATATCCGGGAGTTGCCGGAAGCGGTGGCGAACTCGGAGAAGTACCGGATCGAACCGGGAATCGTCGAGCTTCTCGAACGGCTTGCCGCCGAAGGAGTTCCGATGGGGATGACCACCGGGAACATCGAACCGGCGGCGAAGATCAAGCTGGAACGCGGTGATCTCAACCGGTTCTTTGCCTTCGGTGGATACGGCTCCGATTCAGCCAACCGGGCCGAGCTGACCCTTCATGCGATCAAGCGCGGCATCGTCACCTGCGCCACCGGCAATTACCCGGACGGACGGCCCCAGGTGCTCTCGAAGGACGACTTCATCGCGGTCGGCGACACCCCCAGGGATGTCGAGGCAGCCCACGAATGCGGGATACGCATCGTCAGCGTCGCCACAGGCCTCTTCGACCTGGAGACCCTCAGCTCCGCCGAACCAGACTGGCTGCTCCCCACAGTCGAATCAGGCTTTCCCGTCTGAATTAACTGCAAGTCGGGCGGGGTCGGACCCGCCCCGGGCTAAATGCCGGCGGCTTCCTTCAACTCCTCAGCCCTGTCCGTGCGCTCCCAGGTGAAGTTCTCGTTCGACCGCCCGAAGTGCCCGTAGGCGGCGGTGTCCTTGTAGATCGGCCGGTGAAGGTCGAGGTACTGGCGGAAGGCGCCGGGACGGAGGTCGAAGTTGTCGGCGACCAGCTGGGATATCTCCCAGTCGCTCTTCTTGCCGGTGCCGTATGTCTCCGCCATGATGGAGACCGGGTGAGCCACGCCGATCGCGTATGCGACCTGAACCTCGCAGCGGTCGGCGAGGCCGGAGGCGACGACATTCTTGGCGGCGTAGCGGGCAGCGTAGGCGGCTGAGCGGTCCACCTTCGACGGGTCCTTGCCGGAGAAGGCACCTCCACCGTGACGTGCGGCTCCACCGTAGGTGTCGACGATGATCTTCCGGCCGGTCAGGCCGGCGTCACCGACGGGTCCGCCGATCACGAAGATGCCGGTCGGATTGATCAGCAGCGACTCGTAAAGGGCGTTCTCGTCGAGCAGTTCGCTGTACTCCTCGCGAAGCACCGGCAGGATCACGTTCTCCCAGAGGTCTGGACGGATCGTGCTCTCGTTGTCGACGTCCGGCGCGTGCTGGGTCGAGATCAGGACTCTCTCGATCGCGACCGGCCGGCCGTCGGCGTAGCGAACCGTGACCTGGGTCTTGCCGTCGGGCCGCAGGTAATCGAGAGTGCCGTTCTTGCGAACCATCGATAGGCGCTCGGAAAGCCTGTGGGCGATCTGGATCGGCATCGGCATCAGGGCTTCGGTTTCGTTGGTCGCGTAACCGAACATCATTCCCTGGTCACCCGCACCGTCGAGGTCGAACTGGTCCGATGATCCACCTGTTCGGGCCTCAATGCCGGTATCTACTCCCTGGGCGATGTCAGGGGACTGCTTGTCCATCGAGACGAGGACCGAGATGTTGTTGCCGTCGTATCCGTACTCGCCCTTGTCGTAGCCGATCTTGCAGACCGTCTCGCGCACGAGGTCGGTGATGTCGATCTGGGCGGTGGTGCTGAGCTCACCGGAGATGACTGCCATGCCGGTGTTGACCAGCGTCTCGCAGGCAACACGGGAGTTGGGATCCTGGCTGAGGCAGGCGTCGAGGACGGCGTCCGAGATCTGGTCGGCGATCTTGTCGGGATGGCCTTCGGTCACAGACTCGGATGTGAAGAGGTGTTCCCCCTCGGCAAGCTTCAGCTGGGTCATTCGTGCAGTTTCTCCTTTGGGTGAATCCTTGAATCCTTCAATTCTGATCCGGAAGCCTAGTCATCCGGCTCTTGCGGGGTCTATTCATCCCCCCGGCCCTTGCGGGGTATGTAATCGATGACCAGGGGCACGCCGTCGAGACCCCACTGGTCACGGAGACGGTTTTCGAGGTGGTATGCCCAGTCGCGGACGATCAAACGACGGTCGTTGACCTGAAGGGCGAAATGAGGCGGCGATACGCCAGTCTGCGCTCCGTAAAGGATTTTCAGGCGCCGGCCCCTTCGCGAGGGAGGCGGAGTGGTGGTCTGGACCTCGGAAAGGAACCGGTTGAGCTGGGGAGTCGGGATCCTCTCCGCGGCACGATCGGCGAGCGCCACCGCGCGGGAGATCAGCCCGGCAACGTTGCGACCCGACTTCGCTGAACAGGTGACCACTTCCGGCCGGAGCCTCAACTTGCGGCCCACCCTGGCCCTGGTGTCGTCGATGTCGGTCTCGGTGATGTCCCACTTGTTCATCACGATCATCGTGGCGCAGCCGGCTCTCATTGCCACTTCGCCGACCTTGAGGTCCTCTGAACGAACGCCCTCCTGCGCGTCACAGACGATGATCGCGACGTCGGCCCTCTCGATCGCCCGTTCCGATCGGAGCTGGGCGTAATGATCGACCGAACCGGCTACCTTCGATTTGCGCCTCAGTCCCGCCGTGTCAACCAGGGTGACCCGGCGGCCGTCGACCTCGATCTCGGTGTCAATCGTGTCCCGGGTCGTGCCGGCAACCGGGGAGACGATCACCCGGTCATCACCGAGGATCCGGTTTACCAGCGAAGACTTTCCGACGTTCGGACGGCCGATCATCGCGATCCGGACCGAGTCCGAGTCGTCGACTCTTGCCGGCCTGTCGCCCAGGGCATCGGTGATCCGGTCGAGCAGGTCTCCCGTGCCGATCCCGTGAGTTGCCGAGACCGGGGTCGGGTCCCCCAGCCCGAGCGCGTGAAACTCGGCTGCGGCGAACTCGTCGTCGGGCCGGTCGGACTTGTTGACCGCGACCAGAACGGGAACCGGGGAAGTGCGGAGTTCCCGGGCCAGATCGGTGTCGCCGGTCCTGAGGCCTGCCTGTCCGTTGACCACCAGCACGACCACATCGGCCTCGGCCATCCCGAGCCTGGCCTGACGCTGTATGTCGGCAGCCATCTCGGACTCGTCGTCGAGGTCGATGCCTCCGGTATCGAGCAGGTCGAACTCCCGGCCGTTCCATTCGCATCGCACCCGTTTGCGGTCCCTGGTGACGCCCGCCTCCGAATGAACGACGGCTTCGCGCCCACCGGCCAGGCGATTGACAAGAGTCGACTTGCCGACGTTCGGGAAACCTACGATGGCAACGGTCGGAACCGCACCCGTGGGCGCGGAGGATCCAGCTGAAGATTCCATCAGGCCAGTCCCCGCTCGCGGGCGAGCCCGGCGATCCGGCTGATCACTTCGTCCGGGGTCAGTCCGGTCGAGTCGATGGTCACCGCGTCATCGGCAACCAGAAGTGCTCCATGCTCGCGCTCCGAGTCCCGCCGGTCGCGATCCTCCTGGGCGGCCAGTACTTCGGAGACATCGGCCCCGGTCTGGGCGGCGCGGCGTTCGGCCCTCTCCTCGGGTGATGCGGTGAGGAAGATCTTGAGTGGTGAGTCGGGGGAAACGACGGTGGCGATGTCCCGGCCCTCGGCGACAAACGGTCCGGCCGCGATCAGGCGGCGCTGTTCGGTGACCATCGCCTCACGAACGCCCGGGTGGACCGAGACCTGCGATGCCGCCTCGGTCACCTCGGGAGTGCGGATCTCGTCGGTCACGGGCACACCGTCGATCAGCACTTCGCCATCGTCGAATCCGATCTCGATCGATTCGGCAGTCGAGGTTGCCTCTCCCGATGCGTTCGGGTCAGCGCCCCACTCGAGACAGGTCAGCGCGACACAGCGGTACATCGCACCGGAGTCCAGATAGGTGAAGCCGAGCTCTTCGGCCAGCCCCCTGGCCACGGTTGACTTCCCCGCTCCCGCGGGGCCGTCTATCGCGATCACCATGTCGGTCCGCCATTCATCGGACGTCCATCCTACGGCCCGGGCAAATACGATGAACCGATGCGAGTCCAGACCCCAGGCCGGGGCCCCCTCTTTCCCGACCAGGGCCCGCTCGGTGCCCGCATCAGGCGAAGGGTGATCGGCGCAACCGCCGAGATCACCGGATTCGTACTGCTTACTGTCCTTTCGCCCCTGCTGATGCTGGTCGGCTTCATTGTCGATCTGGTGCTCTGGATGAAGAACCGAAGGCCCTTCGTGAACATCAGGGTGATTCCAGCTGTCTGGTGGTTCCTTTTCGGAGAGATGAAGGCCTATCTCAAGCTGATCTTCATCTACATATTCACCGGCGGGCCCTGGGGCCGTGGATCGATCCGGCGACGCCGCTGGATCTACGCCCTTCGTATCGCCTGGGCACGAAACCACCTGATTGCGATCCGCATCCTCTTCGGGCTGAAGTTCGAGATTGAAGGTGGTGAGGTCACTGGTCCCGGCGGCTATGTGCTGATGCCCCGGCACGTGAGCATCCTCGACAACCTGATCGGCGACGTCTTCATCGGCCACCCGCGAGGCATCGGCGTCCGGTATGTGATCAAGGAGGAGATCCGGGCCCTGACCCCGATCGACATCGGTGGCCGCTGGATCCCGACCGTCTTCGTCAAGCGTGGATCGCTGGACCCGGACACCGAGATCGCCGCCGTTCGGGCCCTCACTCATGACATGAGCGAGGGCGAGATCATGGCGATCTATCCGGAAGGTACGAGGCCCACACCCAGGAAGATCGCCCGGGCCCAGGAAGTGATCTCCGAAAAACAGCCCGAGATCGCACCGCTCGCGGCCCGGCTCAAACACCTTCTGCCACCGCGCCTTGGAGGCCCGCTGGCGATCCTTGACGAGGCAAGCGCGGGAACCGACATCGTCTTCTGCGGTCATGTGGGCTTCGAGGGAATCAGGACGGTCGGCGATGTCTTCGCAGGCGTGCTGGTTGGCCGCCAGATCAAGATCCGTTTCTGGAGGTTTGACGGTCGCGAGATCCCGGAAGGCGAGATGGCCCGCACGGAGTGGCTTTACGACAAATGGCAGATGGTGGATGACTGGGTCGGTGCCGAACTCGACGCCCGGGGCGAAACCGACTAGCTACCCGGGTTAACCCTGGAGGCGGGCCAGGTCCTGCTGGAAGTTCGGGTAGCTGACCGCGGCCGCGTCCATTCCGTCAACCGTTACGCCTTCCTGGCTCGCTATCCCGGCGATCGCGCCGAGCATCGCGATGCGGTGGTCGCCGTGGGAGTCGACACTTCCGCCCCGAAGGCCTCCGGTGCCGATGACCCTCATCCCGTCATCACGGGCCTCTATGTTCGCCCCGAACCCGGCGAGCGCTCCGACGACTACGGCTATCCGGTCGGACTCCTTCGCTTTCAGCTCCTCGGCGTCAGCGATCACCGTCTCTCCCTCGGCGAAGCAGGCGGCGAGGGCGATTATCGGAAGCTCGTCGATCGCGAGGGGTATTTCCGCGCCCTCGATCCGGGTTCCGGTGAGTGGAGCTGCGGTGATGGTGATGCGGGCGATCGGCTCTCCCTTCCCGTCCGAAAGAGGTTCGACCTCGATATCAGCGCCCATTCGACGCAGAATGTCGATGATCCCGGTACGGGTCGGATTCACCCCGCAGCGATCGATGACCACGCGGGACCCTTCGACGATCGAAGCGGCGACGATGAAGAAGGCCGCAGAGGAGATGTCAGCAGGCACCTCTACCTCGTCCAGCTCGAGCTGGGCGCCGGGGTTGATCGTGACCCGGCCGGGTGACCGTTCGATGTCGGCCCCGGCTGCGGCCAGCATCACCTCCGTGTGGTCACGAGTCGCTACCGGCTCGATGACCGTGGTCGGTCCCTCGGCGGAAAGTCCGGCCAGGAGGACACAGGACTTGACCTGCGCCGAGGCGACCGGAAGCTCATAGGTGATGCCATGGAGCCGGTGGCCATCGATCCTGATCGGTGGAAAGCGCTCGCCGGTTACCTCGATTTCCGCGCCCATCTCCCGGAGGGGTATCGCCACGCGGTCGACCGGGCGCTTCCTGATCGATGCATCGCCGTCCATCCGCCAGAGACCGCCATCGCATCCGGCGAGCCAGCCGGGAAGGAGTCGCATCAGCGTGCCCGCGTTTCCCACATCGATCCGGCCCAGGCTCCTCGGACCGGTTGGTCCGACCCCTTCGATCGTGAACTGCTCGGGCATTGCATTCAATGGCTCGGGGTTGACCATCGCACCGAGACCGGCAACCGCGCTCAGTGTCGAGCGGGTGTCATCGGAATCAAGGTAGTTGACCACCAAGGTGGGTCCGTCAGCGATCGCGCCGATGATCGCGGCCCGGTGGGATATCGACTTGTCCGCCGGGGGTACGAGGCTGCCGGTCAAGGGACCGGCGGGACGGAAGACCGCCCTCTCGCCGTCGTCCAGGCCGATCTCGTGTCCGCTCACTGCGCGCTTTCCTGAAGGCTCACCGAGTGGCCAAGACCGGCAATGCATTCCTCGGCCTTGGCTGCCTCTTCCGCTCCGGCCACCCAAAGAGAGATGGCGCCCGAGCTCATGTCGGGAGCGGGGTCGAGTGACATGTCGCTGATGTTGACCCCGGCCCGGCCGAGTGCCAGGGCCAGTTCGGCCAGCACGCCGGGCTGGTTGGGTACCAGCACTCGCAGTTCGTGGGTCGCCCCGGCTTCGGACTCGGTAGCCGAGAGCGCCGCACGATCCTCCCCGACAGCGGCCTGCCAGGAAGCAATCCGCTCGGGATCAGCCGACGAAATGACTTCGCGGGCCCGCTTCAGCCCCTCGATCGAATCGTCGATCGCAGCAGCTACCGCCTCGTGGTTGGTCGCGAATATCTCGCCCCAGATCGCCGGGTTCGAGCCGGCCACGCGGGTTCCGTCGCGGAGGCTCGGAGCCAGAGCCCCGAGGCGTTCGGTGCCGTTCCTTCCCTGGGCCGCCAGCTGGTTGGCGAACACATGTGGGAGGTGGCTGACCACAGCCATCGCCTGGTCGTGCTCTGCGGCGTCGATCGCAACCGGCTTCGCGCCCAGTCCCTTGATCAGCTTCTGGAGCCTGTCGAGGAGCACACCCTCCGACTCGGTGGTTGGTGTGACGTACCAGCGTGCGCCCTCATAGAGATCGGCCCGGGCATTCATGACACCGGCCGTCTCTGCGCCGGCCAGGGGATGACCTCCGATGAACCGGCGATCCGACCCGAGCGCCTCAACCAGTTCCTGCTTGGTCGACCCGACATCGGTCACCACACAATCCGACGGTGCTGCCTCTAGGGCTTTACGGCCCATCTCGATCAGGCTGCCGACCGATGCGCAGCAGACCACTACGTCGGCATCCGCGCAGGCCTCCTCGACCGTCGAGACCATCTGGTCGACGGCCCCGACCCTGAGGCAATCTTCGACCCGGTCCGGGTTCCTGACCCAGCCGGTGACTTCGGCCAGGCCCCGGTCCCGGGCTGCGAGGCCGATCGAGCCTCCGATCAGCCCGACTCCGAGGACGGCCAGCTTCATCTCAGCCCCGCGAGATCGTCTTGCCGACCACCGAGGTAATCGTCTCGAGCTTGTCGGTCAGCTGCTGAAACTCCGTGGTGGGAACCTGCTGGGCCGCGTCACAGATCGCCTTCTCCGGCTCGTTGTGAACCTCGATGATGATCCCGTCAGCTCCCGCAGCGGCCGCGGCAAGCGACATCGACTCGACCCAGTCGCGACGTCCGGGAGCGTGGCTCGGATCGATGATCACTGGCAGGTGGGTCTGTTCCTTGAGTGCTGGCACCGCAAGCAGGTCGAGGGTGAAGCGGTAGGCGGTCTCGTAGGTCCGGATCCCGCGCTCACAGAGCATCACGTTCTCGTTGCCCTCCTTGAGGATGTACTCGGAGGCCATCAGCAGTTCCTCGATGGTCGCCGAGAGGCCACGCTTGAGCAGCACTGCCTTGCCCGACTTGCCGGCTTCGGAGAGCAGTGCGTAGTTCTGCATGTTGCGGGCGCCAATCTGGATCACGTCCGCGACCTCGACCACATCGTCGATGTCACGCAGATCGAGCAGTTCGGTCACGATCGGCAGGCCGGTTCGTTCGCGGGCCTCGTCGAGCAGGCGCAGGCCTTCGCGACCGAGTCCCTGGAAGCTGTAGGGAGAGGTACGCGGCTTGTAGGCACCGCCACGAAGCATCGTCGCACCGGCGGCAGCCACCGCGTCTGCGGAATCAAGCATCTGGTCACGGTTCTCGACCGTGCAGGGCCCCGCCATCAAGGCGAAGTTCGTGCCCCCGACTTTTCGTCCACCGATCTCAAGGACCGAATCAGCACCATCCTTGAACTGCCTGGAAGCCAGCTTGTACGGCTTCATGATCGGAACCACCTGGTCCACTCCAGGGGTTCCCTCGAGGCCGAGGTCCGCGACCCGGTCCTCGCGCTCGCCGATGGCTCCGATCACGGTCAGCAACTCGCCCTCCGAGATGTGAGCCGTGCAGCCGACGCTTTCGACCCGCTCGACAACGTGGGCGATCTCATCTGCGCTCGCCCCTTCTTTCATCACGATCATCATTTTTGTTCAAACCTTTCCTTTACTGCCCAAGACTTTACTTTCGTCCGGTTCCAGAGGAACGCGAACGAGCTCAACTGACACGGCGCCCGGCGGCTTTTCAATTCAGTGGCGGGCAAGAACCCGCGTACCGGACGGACGCCTAGCTAAATCGCCAATAGGAATAAAAGGCAGCACCGGAGTTTCCGCGGTCGCGGACGGCCGTGCCCGTACGGGCGATGCGGCTGTCGGTCTGCTGCTCCATCGCGTGTTTTGTATCAGTTGGCGATGCCCGGCGCCACAAATGGCCCCTACACGGTTCAACCGTGACGCTTGATTGCCTCACCCAGCGCGTCGATGAAGCGGTCGTTCTCCTCCGGGGTTCCATAGGAGACCCGAAGCCATCCGGGTCCGCCCAGGAGCTTGCCGGCCCGGACCACGATGTCCGCTTCGGCCAGGGTGCCCATCACGGCGTCTTCGATCTCGGCGCCATTCTCACCGAGCGAAATCCATGAGAAGTTCGCCTGGCTGTCGGTGGCGGTGAGGCCGAGGTCAGCCACAGCGGATTCGACCCTCACCCGTTCCGCGATCTGGGTCTCTATCTGGCGCTGAATGACATCGCCGTGCTCGAGCGCCTCCACTGCGGCAGCTTGGGCGAGCGCGTTGACGCTGAATGGCTGGCGCACGGCGTTCACGGCAGCCCCGAAGGCGGGAGAGCCGAGCGCGTAGCCGACCCGGAGGCCGGCGAGGGAGTGCGTCTTGCTGAAAGTCCGGAGCAGCACGAGATTGGGGAAGTCCTTGAGCAGGTCGATCGACTCGGCCGGGTCGTCGTAAACCTGGAACTCGATGTAGGCCTCGTCAAGAATCACCTGTACGTGATCGGGGACCCTCGATACGAAGTCGGCGATCTCGCGTGAGCGCAGATAGGTGCCGGTCGGATTGTTCGGGTTGCAGACGATCACGATCTGGGTCGCGGCAGTGATCTCGTCGAGCATCGCTTCCAGGTCATGGCTCTGGTCGCCCTTGAGATCCACCTGGATCTCCCGCGCCCCGGTCATCGCTGCCATGTTCGGATACATCGAGAAGGAGGGCCACGCGTAAACGACCTCGGCCCCGGGTTCGAGCAGAGCTTCGGCTGCCGCGAGCAGAAACTCGCAGGAACCATTGGCCACCGTCACCTGGCCCGGCTCGATCTCGTGCCGGTCCGCCAGCCGTTGCCGGAGCCTGGTCGCGGCAGGGTCGGGATAGCGGTTCATTGCCCCTGCGGCCCTGGTGATCGCCTCGACAATTTCCGGCAACGGCGCGAATGGTGACTCGTTCGAGGCGAGCTGGGCAATGTCGGAGCTGGCGACGTCCTCGGCACTGTGCCCCTTGGGCACGCCAGGCGTATATCCGGGAATCGAAGAAAGGTGGTCGTTGAAACGGACGGTCATGGGTTCTCGCTGTTCAGACGGTTACTGGGCGGCGTCGAGATCGGCCCGCAGGTTGCGGGTGTCGCCGAGGTAGACATGACGAACCTTCCGATCAACCGGAACATAGGTGTGAAGCATCACCCGGATCACTCCTGGCATCGCACCGGGCACAGGGATCTCCCGAGCACACATCAGCGGCACGTCATTCAGGCCCATCCGTCGGGCGGCAGCGGCCGGGAACTCGGCATCGAGGTCCTCGGTCGTCGTGAAGATCGCGCTGATCATCAGCCCCGGGTCGAGCTCGTTGGCTTCGATGATTTCGTGCATCAGCTGCTCGGTCGCAGAAAGAACCGCCTCGGAGCTGTTCTCGGCCTGCACCGCACCGCGGATCGCGGCAACCCTCATCCCGTTTGCGTCTGGGTCAGTCATTGCCTGCATCTTTCCAGAGCCGCTCGACCTCGCGTTCGTCGAGCAACCGGCACTTGCCTGTACCAAGCCTTCCGAGCTTCAGGGAACCCATAGAAATCCGCTGCAGGCTGACCACCTCGTTGCCGACGGCTTCGGCCATCCTGCGAACCTGGCGGTTTCTTCCCTCGCGGATCGTGATGTCGATCTCGCGTTCCCCCATGCGCTTGACCGTGGCTGGCGCAGTCATGCCGTCCTCCAGCCTGACCCCGCTTCGAAGCTGCTCGATCACTTCGTCCTTCACGGGCTTCTTCAATTTCACCCGGTAGGTCTTTTCGACCTCGTAGCGGGGGTGGGTCAATCGGTTCGCGAGTTCTCCGTCGTTGCTGAGGAGAATCAGTCCGGTCGAGTCGGCGTCCAGTCTTCCGACCGGGTACAGACGCGCCGTGCTGTTGACCAGTTCGACCACTGCCACCCGCTTCCCGGGCTCGTCGGCAGTCGAGATCACATCGAGTGGCTTGTTGACCATCCAGACCTCGCGACCCTCCGGCTCGATCTGGTGCCCGTCAACGCGGATGTCCTCTCCGCCTTCGACCCCGTAGGCGGGGTCGGTCACCACCTTGCCGCCGACCCTGACGCGGCCGGAGGCGATGATTTCCTCCGACTTGCGCCTGGAGGCCACCCCCGCGTGAGCCAGGTACTTGGCGAGTCTCATTCGTTCAATCTACGCCAGCGAGGTCGAGTCAACCCGCGCCGACGAATCTCTGACTAGGCCTTGGGGACAGGCCAGTAGCCGTTGAACCCGTAGTCGCCGCCTATCCCTGGAACATGAATCGTGGTCAGCACCCAGTCGTTGTCGCTGCCCTCGTAGAAATAGAAGCCGTAGGTGGAGTTGAGTCCCAACTGGACGGGCTCACCCTCGCCGTCCCGAACATCGGCAACGAAGGATTTCGAGTACTTGCCGTCGCTGAACGATTCGACGTCAGCGCCTTCCTTTAGCTGGAACGCACTGCCCTCGTCCGAGAGAGCGTCGTTGAACGCTGCGGCGTCGTTCTCACGGATTGCCGCGAAAGTCGCGTCGATCGTGTCCTGGGAGTCATTGCCCTCGGGGGCCGGTCGCAGCCCGCCGTTGTCGTTGATGGCGTCTCCCCCGTATCGGAGCACGTTGTCGGTGTCCTCGACAAAGAAGGTCGGATAATTGACCCCCTTGGCGACGATTTCGGCCTGCCCGACCGGTCCGTAGCTCTCGGTACCCGCCACTGTTGCGTTGGCCAGCAGCGACGACACCTGCTTGCAGGTGGCCGGGTTCATCTCGCCAGCATCGGAGTGGCGGTTGGCGTTGATGCCGTCGCAATCGCCGGCCTTCATCGCCTTCAGGTAACCGTCGGCAGCTTCCTCGACGGTGTTCGAGGGCTGCGCGTAGGAAAGGTCATCGGGAGGCTCCGTCCCGGAAGGCTCGACTTCGGTCTTGACCGGAGCCCCACATACCTCGGTGCCGATCTTCTTTGCCGCTTCGTCCCGCTTCTGGAAGGCCTTCCCCTGCTGGGCGAAGGCCGCGTTCAGAGCCTGGGTGTCGTCCTCGGAAGCAGCCTTGGCGATCGCCTTGTCGGACGCGATCACTTCTTCCGAGGCCTCGACGTATGGCTGGAGCTCCGCCTTCGCCTCGTCGGTGAGGTTCAGTTCGTTGAAGCCGTCGACGACCGCCTGCCTGACCACGGCGGTGCCTTCGAATTCTCTGACCAGCTGCGGATTGGTCAAGCCGCGGGTTCCCATCGCCTCGAAGTCCTGTTCGGCGTCCGAGCAGACCTGATCCATTGACGATGCCAGGTTGTCGGGGGTCACCTCGGGATTGCTGTTGTTGCTGCCACATGCCGCGAGAGTGAAAGCAGACAGGATCAGGGCGAACAAGGCAGCAATCTTTTTCAAGGAGACTCCTGGGGAAAGTCGGTTACCGGGCGTCGCGGAAACTACCAGCGTCAGGGGCGCGGCTCAGGCTTCGGAGCGCTGTTCGCCGGCTGCCAGCAGTCGTTCCCGGATCTCCCGCTCGTCGTCGGGAGTCGGATCGAAGCGGGATGGATCGGGCAGCGCTTCGAGGCCGTCGAGCCCGAAGACCTTCTCGAAAAGTGGTGATGTGCGGTAGATCGCCGCACCGAAGCGGGAGCGGCCAGCTTCTTCGATGAGCCCACGTTCGCTGAGGCTGTTGACGGCCGACTCGGACGAGACGCCACGGATCCTTGCGATCTCGGGGCGGGCCACCGGCTGGAGGTAGGCGACGATCGCGAGGGTTTCCGCCTGTGCCTGGGTCAACGGCGGGGTACGCGGCCTGGAGAGCAGGCGTCGGGCTGCCGTCTCGGATTCAGGGTCTGAAGCGAGAATCAGACCTCCGCCAACCCGTCGAATCACCAGTCCGCGGCGCCCGGGCGCAAGATCCTCCTCAAGTTCGGCCACGGCCCGTTCGATTTCATCGAGTTCGACTTCGCAGGCTTCGGCGAGGGACATCTCGGTAACCGGCTGGTTGCTCAGGAAAAGCAGGGACTCGACTTTCCTGGCGAGTCCGCCGAGCGCGGACTCGGCATCCTGGAGAGGCGGGACTTCTTCAAGCACTGGTTTCTTCACTCCCTCGTCGCTCATGCCGTGTTTGCCAGGTGTTCCTGTCCGGCCTGGACTCTGCGGACGGTTATCGGACCGCATGCTTCGGCCTGCTCCCAGACCGCCTCGCCCTTCTTGTAAAGATCGAGCAGGGCAAAGATCGTGACCGCCTGCGTCATCCTGTCTTCGCTTCCGAACTCGTCGTCAAAGTCGAAGGTGTGTCTGTTCAGCAGCACGGACCTCAGCACCGACAGGCGCCGTCGCAGCGAGACCGTCGCCCGGAGGTGAGATAGGTCAGGCCGGGGCGGTGGTTCGAGCAGGTCACCAAGTGCTGCGGCCAACTGATCCGGCTCATAGACCTGCTCGGCGGTCTCGACCTCGACCCGCCGGAGCTCGGGCGGCAGCGGTGCCGACCGGTACAGGAATCCCCTCTGGCTTTCGAAATGGTCTTTCAGGGCCCGGCCGGCATCGCGGTACCGGCGATACTCAAGCATCCGGGCCACCAGCTCTTCCACGGCCTCGGCCGGCTCCATTTCGGTCAGGTCTTCCTCTGCTCCGGGGAGCATCAGGCGTGACTTGAGTTCGAGCAGAGCGGCAATCAGGACCAGGAACTCGGTGGCGACTTCAAGTTCGAGTTCACCTTCTTCTTCCAGCTTCTCGACATATCGGGCGACGATCTCGCCGAGTTCCACTTCGAGCAGACTGATCTCCTCCCTCAGAACGATGCTGAGGAGCAGGTCGAACGGCCCGATGAAGACATCGAGATCCAGATCGAGGTCCAGGTCAAGCCGGGAAGCCATCCACATCAGGGTAGAGGGGCCATCGGTCGCCCTGGCACCGGATTGTCGCTATTTGCGAACCCGCCACAGATCCGTGGTTCCCGCATTTTGCGCGCAACGATGCCGCTGTCAGCGCGGAACGCCCACACCCATCGCCTCACGCACGTCAGAGAGGGTCTCGGAAGCGATAGCTCTTGCCTTGCTGGCACCTTCGGCGAGGATCCGTTCGATCTCGGCCTCGTCCTCGCGGATCTCCGGGTAACGCTCCCTGACCGGAGCGAGAAAATCGACCACGGCATCGGCTACCGCCTTCTTGAAGTCTCCGTAGCCGGCACCCTCGAACTCGGCTTCGACGTCGTCCTCGGTCTTGCCGGTGGCTACCGCGTAGATCCCGATCAGGTTGGCGACACCTTCCTTGCCTTCGCCTCGCTTGACTTCGCGACCCGAATCAGTGACTGCCGAACCGAACTTCTTGCGGGTTTCCTTCTCGGTCTCGAGCAGGTACACGCGCCCGCTGTCCGCTCCAACCGAAGTCGACATCTTGCGGGTGGGTTCCTGAAGGTCCATGATCCGGGCCCCGATCTCCGGTATCCGGTGGTCGGGCACGACCAGCGTTTCGCCGAAGCGATCGTTGAAGCGTCGGGCGATTTCCCGCATCAGCTCGATGTGCTGGCGCTGGTCTTCTCCGACGGGTACTTCGTCGGCCCGGTATGCAAGAACGTCGGCTGCCTGGAGCAGCGGGTAGATGAAGATCCCGGCCGAGACGAGGTCCTTCTGCTGGGCTGACTTTTCCTTGAACTGCGTCATCCGGTTGAGATCACCATGGGCGCAGACACCGGAGAGCAGCCAGCAGAGCTCTGTGTGCTCCGGAATGTCCGACTGCCGAAAGAGGATGCACCGTTCCGGGTCAAGACCGGCCGCGAGCAGAGCTGCCGTCGTGTCGTAAAGGTTGGTCCGGAGCTGTTCGGGCTCGTAGGCGACGGTGATCGCATGAAGATCAACGATCGAGTAGATCGCCGGATCGCCACGATCCTGACCCTCCACGTACTGCCTGATCGCGCCAATGTAGTTGCCGAGGTGCTTGCGTCCGGTCGGCTGGATTCCCGAAAAGATTCGCATCGGCCACCAGCCTATGGCCTCGCGCAAACAGGCGATTTCCGGTCTAGGTTTCGATCTTTCCGGCCCGACCGATAGACAGCGCAATCACCCCGGCGACTGCTGACGAGATCGCGATCAGGGCCCAGGCCTTGTCGAAATCACCGGCATCCCCGTTGATCGCCGCCGAGCCAAGCAAGGCGACCAGGATGGCCACCCCGAGTGCCGCACCGACCTGCCGCCCGGCGCTCAGAACCGCCGTTCCGGTAGCCAGTGAGCCCGGCGGCAGGGTCGAGGCAACTGCCGCGGCGATGTTGGGAAGCACCAGTCCCACCCCGATCCCGGTGAGCAGCAGCCCGGGAAGGTTGTCGGAGACATAGGCGGGCGTCTCTCCCATCATGAAGTACCACCAGACCGAGCCGGCGATCACGAAGAGGCATCCCGCGGCCGCGACCGGACCAGCTCCGAAACGTCCGCCGATTCGGCTTCCGATCACGGAGAAGACACCAGCCATAGCGGGGCCCGGAAAGAACGCCAGCCCCGCCTTGAGCACCGAGTAACCCCAGACGCCGGTCAGGAAGAGGACGCCGCCCAGCAGCATTGCGGCGAACGCGACCATGAATACAAGACCGGTGAGACAGGCCATCGCGAAGGGACGTTCAGCCAGGAGCCGGGTGTCCAGCGTCGGGATCCAGCGATCAGCCGGCCGGTCCGAGCGGACCCAGGTCAGCACGAGCATCAGCACCCCCGCTGTGATCCCGGCAATCGTCAGGGCGCTACCCCAGCCATTGCCGGGAGCTTCGACCAGGGCCCAGCAGAGCACCCCGATGCCAAGAATCATCAAGCCCATCCCGAGCGGGTCGGGCCATCTCTTCTCTTCCGGATCCCGCGATTCCTGGAGCAGGCTCCGCCCCAGGTACCAGGCCCCGAGCGAGATCGGGAGGTTCACCAGGAACACGAGCCGCCAGGAGACTTCCACCAGCAGACCACCGATCGGCGGCCCCAGCGCGCCGGCTGCCCCTCCGGCCGCGGCCCAGACACCGATTACCACAGGCCACCTCGTGGCCGGAAAGGCGTGAAGCAACAACGCGAGCGAAGTAGACATCAGCATCGCGGCTCCGATGCCCTGAACGATCCTGAAGGCCACCAGTGACTCAACGGACCAGGCGACTCCGCAGGCGCCCGAGGCCAGACAGAAAATGAGGATGCCGGTCAGGAACACCCGCTTTCGACCCACCCGGTCGGCCAGGCGCCCGAATGGCATGAGCAACGCGGCAAAGACGATCACGTAGCCGTTGAGCACCCAGGAAAGCGATCCGATCGAAGCGCCAGCGAAATCGGCCTCGATTGCTGGAAAGGCGATGTTGACGATGAACATGTCGAGGCTCGCGAGTGCCACAGCAGCGGCCACAACCGCCAGCACGCGGCCCAGAACTTCCGGCCGGTACGCCTTCTCGTCGGCTTCCATCTGCGGCGGGAGTGCCGGTTCATCGGCAAAGCTCTCGATGGCAAAGTCCCCTGCGACATCCTCTGTCAGTTGCTTCATGCGACTGACCCTAACACAGATCGGTCGCATGATCAGACTGACCCGCTACAATCGTGGTGATGCTCGATCGCGACTACGAGAATCAGGTCTGCTCGATCGCCCGCTCACTCGAAGTGGTCGGCGAGCGCTGGTCGCTTCTGATCATCCGCAACGTTGGTCTCGGACTCAACCGGTTCGAACCCCTGCGCGAAAACCTGGGAATCACGCGCAGCGTGCTCACCACCCGCCTCAACACCCTGATTGATTACGGGATCCTCGAGAAGCGCCAGTACAGCGAGAAGCCTCCCCGCTTCGAGTACCACCTGACCCAGAAGGGCCGTGACCTCTCCCCCGCCCTGCTTCAGCTCATGTGGTGGGGAGACCGCTACTACCCGGAAGAGAACGGACCTCCAACCATCGCGGTCCACAAGACCTGCGGCGGCCTGCTCGACCACCACATGATCTGCGAGAAGTGCGGCGAGTCGGTCGAGGCGGACCGGGTCTACATGAAGGCCGGCCCTGGCCGCCGCAACGAAGACCTCCCCAAGATCCCGGCCTGAAGCATCTGTAGTCGGCGAGCTTCGCCCCGCTGTTTGAACCCGCGCGGCTGTGGGTGGGTGGCCCTCCCAAAGATGGCCCACCCGTCGCGTTTGTCCTCACCAACTCGCCGATCGGAGCAGTAATCGGAAGCCACTTTGGGAGGGCCACCCACCCACAACCGGGTTCGACGCCTCAGCGGGTCGTGCACAGGAGCCTCCAGCAGTGCGCTGCCGAGGAGGCAAGCGAAGGCGGCGAAGGGGGCGTAATGGAATTACGTTCCCGAGCCGTCGAGCGACCGACGAAGGTCAGCGCGCGGCTGGTGGTTCCTGGGCGCGTTGCCCGAAGGCTTTACGCGAGGTTGCGGGCGATTACCACTCGCTGTATTTCGTTGGTGCCTTCGTAGATCTGGGTCAGCTTGGCGTCCCGCATCATCCGCTCGACCGGGTATTCCTTGACGTAGCCGTATCCGCCGAGAACCTGAACCGCCTCGGTGGTGACTTCCATCGCCACATCGGAGGCGAAGAGCTTGGCCATCGCCGAATACTTGCCCAGTTTCGGGTCGCCGGACTCCGCCATCGACGCTGCCTTGTAGAGCAGCTCGCGGGCGGCTGCCGTCTTGGTCTCCATGTCGGCGAGCTTGAACTGGATGCCCTGGAGCTGATTGATCGGCTTTCCGAAAGCGATCCGCTCCTTTGCGTAATCGGCTGCGTAGTCGGTGGCTCCCTGGGCTATCCCGACTGCCTGGGCACCGATTCCGAGACGGGAGCGGTCCAGGGTTGTCATCGCTACCGCAAAACCCTGGCCCACTTCGCCGATCACATCTTCATCGGGCACGAAGACGTCCTCGTAGACCGGCTGGCCGGTCGGTGAACCCTTCATTCCCATCTTCTTTTCGAGGGCGTCAATCCGGAATCCCTCGGCGTCGGCCATCACCGCGAAGCAGGTGATTCCCCGGGAGAACTTCACATCGGGATCGGTAACCGCGAAGGTCACGTAGACGTCGGCGACACCGGAGTTGGTGATCCAGTTCTTGGCGCCGTTGAGCTTCCAGCCACCGTCAACCTTGGTAGCCCTGGTGCGCATCGCGCCCGGGTCTGAGCCGGCGTCGGGTTCGGACAGGCAGAAGGCTCCGAGCCATTCGCCGGATGCCATTCTCGGCAGGATCCGGTCCTTCAGCTCGTCGGAGCCGAAAAGCCTCATAGGCAGCGACGAAAGATCCTGCGCGGCAATCATCAGTGATGAGGAGGCGCAGCCCTTTGCGATCTCTTCGATCGCGGCACAGATCATCAGTTCGCCGGTGCCGGTTCCGCCGTACTTCTCCTCGAAGGGCAGGCCGAACAGGTCGTGCTCGGCGAAGAGCTGGCGGATGTCCTGGGGAAACTCGCCCGACTCGTCGATGTCGTGGGCTCGCGGGGTGACCTTCTCGACCACCATCTGACGGATCACCTCGAGGAAGTCGAGCTGGTCCTGGTTCAGTGCGTACTGGGCATCGGCGGTCATGGTCACTCCGGTTCGTTCTTGATTGCGTAAAGCCGTCCGGGAATCTACCTGCGACGGGAGCTCGCCGGTTCTGCGGTGAAGGGCACCCTCCCGGGATATCCCGGGCCCGGTTCAGGCGATCTGCTGCCGGATTACCGGCTTTCGGGTCGCCCCGACCTCGTCCAGACGCCTCACGGGCGTCGTGTATGGCGCATTCTGCGCGACTGTCGCATCGCCCTCGGCCTCTTCGAGGATTGATTCGATCGCCTCGGCGAAAGCGTCCAGGTCCGACTTGGCCTCGGTCTCGACCGGTTCGACCATCAGGGCCTCGTCCACCAGCAGCGGGAAGTAGACGGTCGGCGGGTGAAAACCGAAGTCGAGCAGCCGCTTGGCCAGGTCGAGGGTCTTGATACCGAGATCCTTTTTCATCGGTGCCCCGGAGAGGACGAACTCATGCATGCAGTGCCGGTCGAAAGCAACCGGAAGGTACTTGCCTGCCCTGCCCTCGGAAAGTCGCTGTTTCAGGTAGTTGGCGTTGAGAACGGCCAGTCGGGATGCTTTCGAGAGGCCATCCCCGCCGAGGCTGAGAATGTAGGCGAGCGACCGCACGAACACTCCGAAATTGCCCTGGAAGCCTCGCAACCGGCCGATCGACTTGGGACGGTCGTAATCGAGGTCGAAGAACACCTCGTCCCCGATTTCGTTGCGAACCACCTGCGGTCTGGGGATGAACGGCTCCACTCTGCCTGACACCGCGATCGGCCCCGCGCCTGGTCCGCCCCCGCCATGCGGTTGCGAGAACGATTTGTGGAGGTTGACGTGGACGATGTCGAAGCCCATGTCACCGGGCCTGGCCTGCCCCATGATCGCGTTCAGGTTCGCCCCGTCGTAATAGAGCAGCCCACCTGCGTCGTGAACGAGAGACGAGATCTCGGCGATGTTCTCGTCGAAGACCCCGAGCGTGTTGGGGTTGGTCAGCATCAGGCAGGCAACGTCATCGTCGATCTTGGACTTGAGATCTTCGACGTCCACGCCGCCCTGCTCGTTGGTTGCCACTTTGACCACTTCGTAGCCCGCCATGGTGACCGAAGCCGGGTTGGTCCCGTGAGCAGTGTCGGGGGTCAGGACCTTGGTCGGATTTCGGCCCTGATCGTCATGGTAGGCACGGGTGAGCAGGAGCCCGGCCAGTTCGCCCTGCGAGCCGGCCGAAGGCTGGAGGCTGACGGTCGGCAGCCCGGTGATCTCGGAAAGTGACTCCTGGAGCAGGTACATCAGCTGGAGGGCACCCTGGGCGTCTGAAGGGTCAGTGGCCGGATGGAGTTTCGCGTGACCCGGCAGCCCTGCGACCCGTTCGTTGAGCCGCGGGTTGTACTTCATGGTGCAGGATCCGAGCGGGTAAAAGCCGGTATCCAGGTCGAAGTTGCGACGGGAAAGCCTGTTGTAATGCCGGATTATCTCCGGCTCCGAGACCTCAGGCAGCTCGGCTGGCTGCTCGCGAAGAAGGTGGGCGGGAATCAGTTCGTCGATCGGTGTCTCGTTGATCCCTTCGCCCAGGGGCGGAAGCTGGGCTGCCCTTCTGCCGGGCACCGACTTCTCGTAGATCGTTTTCGCTCGGTCTGCCTGCTGGGGAGTCTCGGTAAGGGTGGTCGCGCTCATCGGAGTGCTCCCGCTACGGGGTTGCCTTCGTGATCGTGATCGTGGATGTGCTCGCCCCAGCCGGCCTGGGCGTGCTCAAGCATGTGAGCGAGCCAGCCGATCTCGTCGACCGAGCGATTCTCGGTGATCGCAACCAGGAAGCAGTCCTCGTACTCCGGATAATCCCGGCCCAGCGGATAGACCGGGAGCCTGGGAGCCGGGCCGTCGGCCTGGTCACCGAGTGGCAGAAGCTCGTCGACCGGCCGGTCGGAGCGGACGGCGAACTCACGGACCACCGGGGCATCGTGAAGAAGCTCATAGCCGTCGAGCGAGCCGATCAGGCCGCGGGCGTAGGCGGTACGACGGGCCAGCAGCTCACCGAGTTCGACGAACCCCTGTTTGCCCAGCCAGGCGAGATGAACCATGCCGGCCAGGGAGTTGAGTGCCTGGGCGGTACAGATGTTGGAGGTCGCCTTCTCGCGCCGGATGTGCTGCTCCCGGGTCTGGAGCGTCAGAACGAAGCCTCTCCTGCCGTCAACATCGGTCGTTTCGCCTGCGATCCGGCCGGGCATTTTCCGCAGGTACTCCTCCCGGGCGCAGAAGAAGCCGAATGACGGCCCGCCGAAGTCGAGACGGTTTCCGAGCGGCTGCCCATCGCCATAGGCGATGTCGGCGCCACATTCGCCTGGCGGCCTGAGGATTCCGAGGGTCATCGGGTCGACCTGGACGATCAGCATTGCCCCCCTGGCCTTGACCGCCTCGCCGAGAGCCGCGATGTCTTCAACCGCTCCGAGAAAGTTCGGGTTCTGGAGGAAGACCGCAGCCGTTTCCTCACTCACGGCGGCTTCCAGCTCGTCAGCGCTGGTCAGGCCGCCTTCGAGGCCGACCTCGGTCAGGGTCGCACCGAACCCGACCGCGTGGGTGGCGAGCGTTTCACGACTGTGGGGGTGAAGTCCGCGAGAGGCGACGAGTCCGGTTCGGCCGGTCTGCCCCATCGCAAGGTAGGCGGCAGAGGCCGCCGCAGACGGGCCCTCATAGAGCCCGGCGTTCGAGACCGGAAGCCCGGTGATCTCACTCATCGCGGTCTGGAACTCGAACATGACCTGAAGCCCGCCCTGGGAGACCTCTGGCTGGTACGGCGTGTAAGGGGTCAGGAACTCGGAACGGCTGGTGATCGCATCGACGATCGCGGGAACGTAGTGGTCGTACATTCCAGCGCCGAGGAACGACGGAATCCGTTCCGCATCCAGGTTCATGTCCGCCAGGCCCGCGAGGAAGCGGTACACCTCGGATTCGCTCATGCCGTCCTCGAGGTCGAGCTCCCGGTTCAGCCTGATGTCAGCCGGAATCTGCTCGAAAAGTTCGTCGATCGAGGACACCCCGATCGCGGCCAGCATCTCGGCCTGATCGGATGCGGTCGCCGGTGTGTACCCCGCCAAGGCGCCCTACTCCAGGCTGGCGGTGTATGCCGCCGAGTCCATAAGGGTGTCCGCCTCGGAAGGATCGCTGAGACGGACCTTGATCAGCCAACCGGTCTCGTAAGGGTCAGCGTTGATTGCCTCCGGCGCGTCGGCCAGGCTCTCGTTCACGGCGATCACTTCGCCCGACACCGGTGCCACGACATCGGAGACAGCCTTGACCGACTCGACTTCTGCATACGGCTGGTCCTTGGTGACCTCGCTGCCGATTTCGGGACCTTCGAAGAAGACGACTTCACCAAGCGAATCCTGGGCGTACCAGGTGATCCCGAGGGTCGCTTCACCGCCTTCAATCCTTGCCCAGTCATGCTCGGGGTGGTACTTCAGATCTTCGGGGTAGCTTGCCTCTGCCATTCAACGTTCCTTCCGGTACAGGGGCTTGGAGCTTACGCGCGCCATCCGACGCTTTCCGCGCACATCGATCTCGAGTTCGGTTCCGGATTCAGCCAGGTCGCTACGCAGGTAGGCCATCCCGATTCCCTTCTCGAGGGAGGGAGAAAAGGTTCCGCTGGTCACTTCCCCGACCACTTCTTCGCCAATCATGACCGGGTTGCCCTGCCTGGCGATGCCCGCGCCCTCGATCACAAAGGGAGCCAGCGTCTCGTCGGTCCCGTTGGCTCTCATCACGGCCACGCGGTCGGAACCGATGAAGCCGGTTGACTCGACGCATGCCCAGCCGAGACCGGCGGAGATCGGATCGGTCTCGGTGCTCAGATCATTGCCATGGAGGTGGAAGCAGACCTCCATCCGGAGCGTGTCACGAGCGCCGAGCCCGCAGGGCACGATGCCCGAGTCGACGAGTTCGGTCCAGATCGCGGGGGCGATCTCGGGAACGATCAGCAATTCGACCCCGTCTTCGCCGGTGTAGCCGGTGCCGCAGACGATCGCGGGCCGGCGCCCGATCTGCCTGGCACCAACCTTCATTCGCGGCGGCAGATCTATGTGCAGGGTGTTCTCGACAATCCGCCTCGCGTTCGGTCCCTGGACCGCGAGCATCGCGTAGTTGTCACGGGCATCGCGGACATAGACGTCAAAGTCACGGGCGACGAGCCCGAAACGCGCGAGATCCGCGTCGTGATTGCCAGCATTGGTGATGACCAGATAGCGGTCGTGGCCGAGGCGGTAGAGGAAAAGGTCGTCAACTACCCCGGCTTCGTCGTCGAGGAGCAGCGAATACTGGGCGCCACCGACCGGCATCCGGGCGACATCATTGGTCACCAGGCGCTGAAGGAATGAAAGCGACCCGGGGCCTTCCACTTCGATCTGGCCCATGTGGGAGGTATCGAAGATTCCGGCATGGGTACGGACCGCAATGTGCTCTTCCTTGATCCCGTCGTACTGGACGGGCATTTCCCAGCCGGCAAAGGGAACCAGCTTCGCCCCGGCATCGAGATGGGTCTCGTAAAGGGGAGTCCGACGAAGGGCAGAGTCAACGGTCACCCCCCGATCTTAGAAAACCCCGGTCTCCGGGGCGAAGCTCGCCGCCCGGGCTAGTCCCTGAGGAAGGGCGGTACCTCGATATCGCTGTCTCCGACGCGGAGGTTGCTGATGTCCGTGTCTTCCGACGAAACCCGCTTCCGCGACTCATAGCGACGGCGCACCCTCTGGGGGGTCCGGGCGAGAAGCTCGAAACCCTCGAAGCCGGTGGCAATCACGGTCACGCGGACCTCATCGACCAGCGACTGGTCGACGACCGAACCGAAAATGATGTTCGCGTTGGGGTCGGCCTCGGACTGGACGAGCTGCGCCGCCTCGTTGACTTCGAAGAGCCCGAGCTCTTCGGGGCCGGTGATGTTCAACAGCATTCCGGTCGCACCCTTGATCGATTCCTCGATAAGAGGCGAGGTGATCGCCGCCTTGGCGGCATCGATCGCCCGGTTCTCTCCCTGGCCGGCACCGACGCCCATCAGGGCGGAGCCGGCATCGCGCATGATCGTGCGGACGTCTGCGAAGTCCAGGTTGATGAGACCGGGGATGGTGATCAGGTCTGTGATGCCCTGAACACCCTGCCTGAGGATGTCGTCAGCCATCTTGAAGGCGTCAAGCACGCTGGTCCGGCGCTCAACCGCCTGAAGCAGCTTCTCGTTCGGGACGATGATCAGCGTGTCAACGTGGTTGCGCAGCTTCTCGATGCCCTCCATCGCCTGCTGCATGCGCTTCTTGCCTTCGAACTCGAACGGCTTGGTCACCGCACCGACTGTGAGCGCACCGATTTCCTCCTTGGCGATCTCGGCAATGATCGGCGCCGATCCGGTTCCGGTTCCTCCGCCTTCGCCGGCCGTCACGAAGACCATGTCGGCGCCCTTCAGGGCTTCCTTGATCTCATCCCTGGTCTCGGCAGCCGCTCCGGCTCCGATTTCTGGCCGGCCGCCGGCGCCGAGCCCGCGGGTCAGTTCCTGACCGATTGAGATCTTGATGTCGGCATCACAGGCCTGCAGAGCCTGAGCGTCCGTGTTCACCGCGATGAACTCGACGCCACGAACTCCCGCGTCGACCATCCGGCTTACAGCGTTGGTACCGCCGCCTCCGCAGCCGACGACCTTGATTACCGCCAGGTATGTGGTCTCCATCATTCCGTTCCAAGTCTTTTCTTTGAGTTGAAGCCTCCGGAGTTCGCAGTCTGCAGGCCCGCTTCAGGGTTGCCGAGAATGCCGGAACTCCGGAAATTGCGCTCAACGTAGGGCATTTTGGCTCATCTGTCAACGTGCCGCACGGCATCCTGCAAGGCGAATCTCTCAACCACTACTTGAGGGTTTGACAAGGCTCAAGCTGTAACTGAGGGTTAGCCTTGGCCTCCTGGCCGGCAGTCTGTATTCCCGGCTTCATGGCCCATCTCATGCGGGTTTGGCCAAGTGTCGGTGTGGCTTTCCGGAGACGCGCCCGTGCGGTGCCCGAGACCGCCATTCAGAGGGTGTTTACTCCGGGGCTTCGGCACTGACGCCCGGTCGACGCGGCACGGTCAGGTCGACATAACTGCTGGTGTCAAAGCTCGGGTCGGCGATCAAGGCTGCCGCCGCTCGCCACTTCTGGTCCGAATGGGATGGGTCCCCGAAGAGCAGGGTCAGCCCATCGTCCAGGGTTACTTCCACCCCTTCCGGGGTCATCCGGCTACCCGTCACGAAGGACCGGATCGCGGGCGGAGTGGCACCCAGGACCAGTGCCTGCTTCAGCGCCCTGCCCGTCAGTGTCTCCCCTTCGCTCCCGGTTTCGACTTGCCCCGAAGTGCCCTGCTCCGGCGGGTCGCCTTCGCCGATGAGGGGAAGCACATCCTCCTCTCCAGCTGCCGGCCCGAGAACCGTTCCGTCTGTTGCGATCAGAAGTGCATCTGACCCTTCTCCATAGATCGATCCGTCCTCGCGCACGGTCACTGTGACCGTCGCTGAATCCGGGAATGACGCGTCGATGCTGGTAGCGGAAACCCGCGGAAAACGGGAAAGCTCTTCCTCGAGCAGTTCGGGCTGCACATGGAGCGTGGTCATCTCCCCCATCGCCGTTCGAATCGCCTGATCAATCTGCTTGCCCTCTTCGTCCTTTGTGCTCACGCCGACGATTTCCAGATTCCTCACCTCGACCAGCGAGGAATCACGGAGCCAGAACTGGTACCCGGCCGCCAGCACGAGGACGAGGATCAGCCCGAGAAACCCGACCAGTCTGAAGCGGAAGCTCCGCCTCTCACGCTTGCGAGCCAGCTCCGCGGTCCTGGAGACAGGTGACTTTGCCGCCTTCCCGCGGCCCCGGCCCCTGCTGACACCCTTTGAGCCACCTGCGCTCACGACTCAACCAGTCGATCAGAGAGCTTCGTGATGTCCCCGGCCCCGATCGTCACGATGATCGTCCCCTCCTGCGCCAACGTGAGGGCGATCCTTTCCGCCGCGTCGAGGTCAGGTGCCCAGTAGGCGGGCTTTCCGCCGGACCGGTCGGCCGCAGCCCGGAGGACGTCCAGACCACTTACGCCCGCCAGGGGACCCACCGGCTCCTCGCGGGCCGGATAAACGTCGAGCACCACAAGTTCGTCGGCTCCGGCCAGGGCAGCCCCGAACTGCTGGCTGAAGATCTTCGTTCGGGAGTAAAGGTGAGGCTGGAAGACGGCGACCAGCTTCTCCGGCTCGAGGTCCCGGAGTGCGTTCAACGCCGCGGCCACCTCGGTCGGATGGTGGGCGTAGTCGTCGTAGACCTTCGCGTTCCGGCAAGTTCCCTTGAATTCCTGGCGCCGCTTCACACCAGTGAAGCCCTGAAGGGCCCGCGCCACCTCGTCGCCGTCAAAGCCGGCAGCGACCAATGCTCCGATTGCCGCCCTCGCGTTCAGACGGTTGTGGGCACCGGGAACTGCGAGTCCGAGTTCTTCTGGCCCGGGACGGGAAAGGTCGAATCCGGTGGTCTCGCGCTCTCCTCCGGCGGACAGGTCATCAGCCAGTTCATCATCGGCAGAGGGAAGTACAACCGCCCGAGCCTTCACGGAGAAGTCGAGAAATGCCTGCCTGAGCTGGGCGAGGTTGTCCCAGCGGGCGTGGTGGTCCATCTCGATGTTCGTGATCACGGCGATCTCCGGATCAAGCGTCAGGAAGCTTCCGTCCGACTCGTCGGCCTCGATCACAACCCACTCGCCTTCACCCCATCCGCTGTTCGCCGCCGAACTTTCCGGACCAAATCCCGGCAACTCGCCTCCGATGAAGAAGCTCGGATCCTGACCCAACTCCCTGAGTGCCCAGGTGAGCATGCCGGTCGTGGTTGTCTTGCCGTGGGTGCCTGCGACCGCGATCTGCCGTCGGGCCGAGCAGAGTTCGGCCAGCAGCTGCGAGCGGTGCTTGACCGGCAGCTGCCGTTCCCTCGCCGCGACAAGCTCGGGATTGTCATCGGCGATCGCGGTCGAGACGACCACCTCTCCATCCGCTGGGAGGTTGGCCGGGTCATGCCCGACGCTCACCGTCACCCCAGCACTTCGCAACCGCTCCAGGTATGACGATTCGGAGCGGTCGCTTCCCGAGACTTCGGCCCCGAGCTGATGGGCAGCCCAGGCGAGGCCGGACATCCCCGCGCCACCGGCGCCGATCAGGTGGATCCTCCGTCCTTCCCAGCTCACTGCTCATCCCCGATCAACGCTAGAACCTCCGCCGCGACGTCGGCCGCGGCCTGCGGACGGGCGAGGGCTCCGGAAGCCTTCGACATCGACTCCAGCCTTGCCGGGTCACGCAGGATCGAGTTGACTTCGGCCAACAGCCGGTTCGCATCCAGATCCGCGTCGGGTACCAGCACGGCGGCTCCGGCATCCGCCATCCATTGGGCGTTGGCAGTCTGGTGGTCACCCGTGGCGTGGGGATAGGGGACGAGAATTGCCGCCCTTCCGAGCGCCGCCAGCTCGAATACCGAAGCCCCGGAGCGGGCCAGAGCCAGGTCACTGGCCGCGATGCCATCGCCCATGTCCGGTTCGTACTCGAGGAGCGTGTAGCCATCCCCATTGGTGGCCGAATCGAGTCGCTCGCGGAGTTGGGGGTAGTCCCGCGACCCGGAAACGTGAATGACGTCGAAGTCACGGCCCGGACGTTCGGCGAGGGCTTCCACGGCAGCGAAGTTGACGGTCCGCGCTCCCTGGCTGCCTCCCATCACGAGCAGGCACCTGGCGTCCGGCAAGATGCCGAACCTCTCTCGAGCTTTTTCGCGATCCGCGTTCAGCACGGCCTTGCCGACCGGCCGGCCGGTGACTCTCACGTTGGCCCCAGTCATTCCTTCTATCTCGAAGGCCAGGCAGAGCCTGTCGGCGCGCCTGGCCAGCAGGCGATTGGCCAGCCCGAGGTGGCGGTCGGCTTCGGTCAGGACCAAGGGAAGCTTCATTTGGCGAGCGGCGACACCGGCCGGTCCGGCGACGAAACCGCCCCCGCCCACGACGAGTTCGGCCTGCCTGCCCTTGATCAGCTTTCGGGCCTTGGGGACGGCCGCGGCAGCCTGTATTGCGGCACGGGCCGCCTTGAGCGGATTCTTCCGGTCAATCCCCGAAAGGTCCAGTAGGTCGACTTCATATCCGGCCTTCGGCACCAGGTCGGCTTCGAGCCGGCCCCTGGCGCCGAGAAAGGAAACGGTCACACCGCTATCTCGAAGCTCGTCGGCTATGGCGAGGGCCGGAACCACGTGCCCCGCCGTACCGCCGGCCGCTATCACGACGTTGGGCACCGCTCGTCCTTCTCTCTGGTCTTCCGTGGCCTTCTCCATCGATCAGGCGCAGTCTTGCATTACGACCGGGACCCCTGCCGGTGACAGGTTTGCGAACCGTGGCGGCCCTGCCTCCCCTGGCGACGTTCAGGATGAGCCCGATCGAGATCATGCTGACGATCAGGCTGTTGTTGCCGTAGGAGACAAGGGGCAGGGGGACGCCGGTCAGGGGTGCCATTCCCATGACGGCGTAAAGGTTGATGAAGGCCTGGATCAGGATCAGGCCCGTAAGCCCGCCGGCCAGGATCCGGCCGTAATCGTCCTTCGCGTTGCGGGCGATCTGGAATCCGGCGTAGCCGAGCATTCCGTAGACGAGGATCAGGACGAACATCCCCAGAAAGCCGAACTCCTCGCCGATCACCGCCGAGATCATGTCGGTGTGGGCTTCCGGCAGGTAAAACGCCTTCTGAACGCCGTTTCCAATGCCGACTCCGTCAAGGCCGCCGGATCCGATCGCGATCTTTGCCTGGATCGTCTGAAAGCCGGTTCCGGTTACGTCGCCGTCCGGGTTCAGGAATGTGAGCAGTCGATCCCGCCTGTAGGGAGCAATCAGGGCGAAGAACATCGCGGCCGAGCCGACCAGGGCGGCGAGCAGTCCGAGGTCCCGGGGGCGGGCACCGGCCGCAAAGAGGGTCACGAAGACCGCGAAGACGGCCACCATCGCCGAGCCCATGTCCGGCTGGGCGAGCACCAGCAGGAGGGCGATCGCGGTCATCCCCAGGTAGGGGCCCATCTCCCTGATCGAGTGAAGACGGTCGGGGCGGTCAGCAAGGAGGTGAGCTCCGTAAAGAACAAGGCCCAGCTTCACGAACTCAGCCGGCTGCAGCTGAACGGGACCGAAGACGAACCACCCGCGGGTGCCGTTGATCGCAGCACCGAGGAAAAGCACCAGAAAAAGGGCGATGAGGGTGCCGATCATGAACTTCGGAGTCAGCTCACGGAAACGGCTCAGGCTTCCGCGCATCGCGTACCAGAGGCAACCCAGACCGATCAGCGCTGCGATCAGGGTCTTCTTCAGGTACTCGGTACTGCCGGCAAGGCTGCCGTTGCTGAGGATCTGGCTGGTCGAGCTGGCGGAGAAGACCATCACGATTCCGAAAGCGAGCAGGATCATCGTGGCGGTGAGGAGGAGGCTGTACTCGGCCGGGAATCCCGCGCTGGAAGTCTTCTTCCCCTTGCGCCTAGACATTGAGTTCCTCCACGAGCGTCCGGAATCTGTCGCCCCGGTCTTCGTAGCTCCGGAACTGGTCGAAACTGGCACAGGCGGGCGAGAGAAGTACAGCCTCGCCGGGAACTGCCGCCCCGGCTGCTTCGGATACCGCAGCCTCCAGGTCCTCGCAGTAGCGAACGATCTCCAGGTCAGCAGCCTCGAGTGCCTGACCGATCTCGTCCGCAGTCTCACCGACCAGATAGATGCCGCGGCACCGCTCGCCGACCGGTGCGGCAAGAGGTGCGAAGGGCTCGTCCTTGCTGCTCCCGCCGAGAATCAGGTGGAGAGGACGGTCAGAAGACTCGATCGCGGCAAGGGTCGCATCAACGTTCGTGGCCTTCGAGTCATTAATGAAGATGACTCCCTCTATTTCGGCCACCGGTTCGTAGCGATGGGGAACCGGCGTAAAGCTCCTGAGGCCCGCCGCCACCTGTTCCATGTCCAGCCCGAACGCCAGAGCGGAGGCAGCGCCGGCCATCGCGTTGGCGACGTTGTGGCGGCCGATGATCTTCATCTCCCCGACCTCGATCAGGGGCTTGCTGTCCACCATCACGGTCTCGTCCTCAAGGGTGATTGTGGCCTGCGGCGCACCTTCGGTCGAGAAGCTGACGGTTTGGGCCAGGGACCTGGAACCGGCGACCTCGGGGTCATCGGCGTTCAGGATCGCGACGTCGCCGTCCCCCTGGTTGGCGAAGATCCTCAGCTTGGCCTGAAGGTAGCTTTCCATGTCACCGTGCCGGTCGAGATGGTCGGGCCCGAGATTGAGGAAAGCGGCAACCTCCGGGGAGAAATCGACGGAGTCCTCGAGCTGGTAGCTGGAGCACTCGCAGACGACCGTCCCCACGTCGAGTCCGGACCGGGCTTCGATCGCAACCTCGCAGACCGGGTGGCCCACGTTCCCGGCGGCCGAGACCGGCTTGCCGGCGGAACGAAAGAGGTGGGCCGCAAGCTCTGTTGTGGTCGTCTTGCCGTTGGTTCCGGTGATCGCAACGAACGGCGCCTCGAACATGCGCCAGCCGAGCTCAAGCTCACCCATGATCTGGATGCCCCGACGCCTCGCCTCGACGATCACTTCGGCGCTCTGGGGAACTCCCGGGCTCTTGATTACGGTGCCGACTCCTTCGAGGCGGTCGACACCGGAGATCGAGGTCTCGAAGTCCACGCCTGATTCACGGAGCAGGTCCAGTCCGGCGGGCTCACCCGCGTCAACGCCGAAAACCGCTTGCCCATGGGCTTTGAGGGCCCTGGCCGCGGCAATGCCGGAGCGAGCGAGGCCGACTACCAGGAAAGGTCCCTCCGGAAGGGGCGGGCGGCCTTTCGTTGAGCGGACATACTCCACCATGATTTCTTCTCCGCCCACCCGGTTCTTCCTGCCCTAAACGGAGTCCGCCCATCAAGAAAGAGGTGTCCTGGGCGGACGGGTTCGAGTGGCCATTCGGCGAAGACCGAATGGCGTTCTGATCCGAAATCGGGCGCTCTAGCGCCCGATTGAGTGCTGGTAAATCGCGAATCCGATCCCGGAACAGACGGCCGCGATGATCCAGAAGCGCAGCATGATCTTGGTCTCTGACCAGGCCATCATCTCGAAGTGATGATGGAGCGGAGCCATCATCAGTACCCGGCGGCCGAAAGTCTTGAACGAGAAGACCTGGACCAGGACCGAAAGAGCCTCGATCACGAAGATTCCACCGATCACGATCAGCAGGACCTCGGTCTGGGTCATGACTGCGAGCGCACCTATTGCTCCCCCGAGGCCCAGTGATCCCGTGTCCCCCATGAAGATCGTCGCCGGGAACGCGTTGTACCAGAGGAATCCGATGCAGCCGCCGACCAGGCAGACCGCGAAGAGAGCAAGGTCGTGCTGGCCGACAGTGATGTAGGAGATCGCGGTGTAGGCGAGCAGGACGATCGCGCTTGAACCGGCCGCCAGTCCGTCCAGGCCGTCGGTCAGGTTCACTCCGTTTGTGGCACCAGCCAGCACCAGGAAAACGAGAATGAAGTAGGCGACCGGACCTATGTCCCAGGTGAGGTCTGCGATCCGGAAGTGAATGACCGGCTCCAGGCCGACCTCGTGCCTGGCGACCCACCAGAGGATCAACGCGAGGACTACCTGCCCCAGCAGCTTGTAGCGCCCCGGCAGGCCCAGCGAGCGGCGCTTGATGATCTTTATGTAGTCATCGGCGAAACCGAGCGCGGCACATCCGAGGGCGATCCCGAAGACGGTGATCGAGGCGGCATCCCTTTCGGAGAGCACCAGGAACGGCACGATGATCGCGGTGAAGATGATCAGGCCTCCCATGGTGGGCGTGCCGGCCTTTGTCTGGTGTCCGGCCGGGCCTTCCTCCCGGATGTGCTGCCCGAACTCGCGGCCCCGCAGGAACTCGATGAACCTCGGCGCGAGGAATAGGCAGATCAGCATCGAGGCCATTGCGCCGATGACTATCTCGCCCATCAGGGCTCGCCCCTTTCGATCTGGCCTTCAGTGACCAGTTCGGTGATCCGTTCGAGTCCCGCCGCCCTCGATCCCTTGATCAGTGCGGCGGTCTCCGGGCCAAGCCTCTCCCTGAGCAGGTTGGCTGCCTCTTCGGGATTACCTGCCTTCAGGTCGGGTTCATAGGAGCGGGCCAGGTCTCCGACTCCGATGATCTCGATCTCGAGACTTCTTGCGAGTTCGCCGATCTCTTCGTGATAGCGGACCTCGTCCGGGCCCAGCTCTGCCATCAGGCCGAGGACGGCCAGCTTGCGCGGGCGGTCAACCCTTGACAGGTACTCGAGCGCGGCCCTCATTGAGATCGGATTTGCGTTGTAACAGTCATTGATGATCAAGCTGCCATCGTCGAGTTCCAGGTGCTCGTTGCGAAACCTCGAGAAGGCGATTCCGTCTGTCCTCGCGGCGAGTTCGGCCGGAGTGAAACCGGCCGCGACGCCCGCACCAATTGCCGCCAGCGCGTTCAGCAGGTTGTGAGGCTCGGCAAACGGAAATTCGAACTTCTGCTCGCCCTGAAGCGTCTCGATCGTGGCTCGCGTGGCACCGGCGGTGACATCCAGTTCCACCACGCGAACGTCACCTTCGCCTCCAAAGCGGACGAGTCCCGGCACTCCTTCGACATGCGGTTCGAGATATCCGGCCTCGAAGGGAACGATCATCACCCCGTCAGGCCCCACGCCGCCGATCAATTCGGCCTTGGCGGCGGCAACCGCTTCAATCGACCCCAGCAACTCGACGTGAACCGGGCCGACGTTGGTGATCACGCCGACGTCCGGCTCGGCGATCGTTGCCAGTTCCGCGATCTGGCCTTCACCCCGCATCGCCATCTCCAGGACGAGCGTCTCGGTATCGGCCGGCGCCTCGAGAATCGTCAGGGGCAGGCCGATCTCGGTGTTGAAGTTCTCATTCGAGGCATGAACCCGGCCCGGGAGGATCGCCTTCGTGATGTCCTTTACCGACGTCTTTCCGACCGAGCCGGTTATTCCAATCACCTTGGCCCCGAGCTCGCGCCGCCAGGCCCTGGCCAGCATCTGAAGAGAGCCCAGCGGGTCGGGGGCGGAGAATACGAACCCGTCAGAATCGCTCAACTCCGCGATCCAGTCGGGGGTTACGACCACGCCCCACGCACCTGACTCCAACGCCGCGGCGGCATGCGCGCCACCATCGACCTGGCTTCCGGCCAGTCCGAAAAAGAGCTCCCCGCCGTCGACCCTGCGTGAGTCGATCTCGGCTCTGTCAGGTACACCGCCATGCCCGCGTTCGATGACCTCGGCGCCCATCGCGGCTGCCATCTGTTCGGTCGTCAGCTCGATCACGCGGGCTTCCCGGCGAGCTCTCGGAGGTGCTTTCGGGCGACGTCGCGATCGTCGAAGGGGATCTTCCTGCCGTTCTCGAACTCCTGGCCCTGTTCGTGTCCCTTGCCAGCAATCACCACGGTGTCCCCGGGCCCGGCCTCGCGAAGCGCGATGCCGATGGCGGCGTCGCGGTCCTCCTCGACGATCACCGCGTCCCGGTCCTCGATTCCCGCGAGCACGTCCTCGATGATCGCAGAAGGCTCCTCGGAGCGCGGGTTGTCGGAAGTGATCACCACCAGGTCTGAAAGTTCGGCGCCGGCCCGGCCCATCAGGGGGCGCTTGGCCCGGTCGCGGTCGCCACCTGCCCCGACAATGGAGATCAGCCTTCCGCCGGTCAGGCCCCTCGCCGCTCGCAGAACGTTCTCGACCGAGTCAGGGGTATGGGCGTAGTCCACGAGCACCGCGAACGTCTGTCCTTCGTCGATTGGCTCGAAGCGACCGGGAACCCTTCCTGCCTCGGAAAGACCGGCGACAGCTTCGCCCGGGTCTACCCCGAGGGCTATGGCACCCGCCAGAGCGGCCAGTGCGTTCGCGACGTTGAAACTTCCCGGAAGACCGGTCCGGACAGCCATTTCCCCATGCTCGGACTGCACTGCGAACCTCGCGCCACCGGCATCGAAGCTCACGTCAAGCGCCGAGTAGTCGGCTGCATTGCCGTCTGCCGAGTAGGTGAGACAGTCGAACTCCGCAGCCAGACGCCGGCCGTACTCGTCATCCACGTTTACGATCGAAACGCCCGGCTCCGATGCAAAGAGGAGCCGCTTGGCCTGAAAGTAGTCCTCCATGTCCGAGTGGAAGTCGAGGTGGTCCTGGGTCAGGTTGGTGAAGATCGCCAGGTCGAAGTCGATCGCGTCGGCGCGGTGCATAACCAGGGCATGTGAGGAGACCTCCATCACGCAGGCCTCGTCGCCGGCGTCGAGCATCTGGCGAAATGAGGCCTGGAGATCAATCGCTTCAGGGGTTGTGCGTACGACCTCCTCTTCGACTCCCCCGATCACCTGCTTGACGGTCCCCATCAACCCTGTCGGGGTACCCGCGTACTCGAGAATGTCCCGCAGCAGGAACGCAGTCGTCGTCTTGCCGTTCGTGCCGGTTATCCCGGCCAGCTGCATCTCCGCAGTCGGGTCGTCGTTGAAGGTCGCTGCCACGGGCGCCATCGCCGCCCTGGAATCGCTCACAACCAGCTGCGGCACGTCAAGCTCCAGCCGGCGCTCGCAGACAAGCGCAGCGGCACCACGCCCGACCGCATCAGGCGCGTAGTCGTGACCGTCGCTGGTGAGACCGCGCACGCAGAAAAAGAGCGCACCCGGAGTCACTTTGCGGTTGTCAAACGCAAGCGAGGTGATTTCGGTGCCCGGGTCGCCGACTAGTTCGGACGAGGCCAGATCCCGGGCGAGTTGGTCCAGCCGCATGCGCGTGATTCTAGATGGCATGGTCCCCGGAAAAGCAGCCGGGAGCACCTGCTACTGGTCGGTGGGAATACCGAGGTACGGAAGCGTAAAGGCGGCCAGTTCACCGAATCCGGGAGCAGCCGCCTCGGCACCGGTATGGCCGTTCGTAGGCTCATTGACCATCACCGAGACCACGATCGCGGGATCGTCGGCTGGTGCAACGCCCATGAACGAAGCTACGTACCTGGTGTCCGAGTAGCCGTCCTCGGTGGCGATCTGGGCGGTACCGGTCTTGCCGGCCAGCGTGTAGCCGGGCACTGAAACCTCGGAAGCAGTACCTCCCGGCGCGAGCACCCCCTTCAGCATGTCGCGGACTTCAGAGGCCACCTCGGGTGAAACCACCCTGTGCCCCATGTCTGCCGGCACCTCCTGGCCGTCGATCTTCTCGATCAGCCTCGGCGTTCTCAGAATCCCGCCGTTGGCCAGGGCTCCGTAGGCCTGGACCATCTGGATCGGAGTCACTGCGAGACCCTGGCCGATCGGAACGTTGCCGATCGTCGAACCGGACCAGTCGCTGTATGGAAGGACTATGCCCTGTTCTTCACCCGGATAGTCGATTCCGGTCGGCTGTCCGAAACCCCACTTGTTGATCCACCGGCTGAACTTCCTGCCTCCGATCTCGAGTCCGATCGTGACCGCGCCGACGTTTGACGACTGGGCGAGGATGTCACCGACATCGAGGGTCACTGTTCCACGGGGATGGCTTTCCTCGATTACCCGGTCGTAGATCTGGATCGAAGGCGCAAGGGTGAACGTGCTCGATGGCGTGACGGTTCCGTCCTCGAGGGCGGAGGCCACCGTGAAGGCCTTGAAGGTCGAGCCGGGCTCGTAGGTGTACGAGGTGCCAACGTTGAGCAGGTCCTCCGGTTCGGCGCTGGAAAGGTCGTCCAGGTTGACCGGCGGCCAGTTGGCCATGGCGAGGATGTCTGACGTCCTTGCGTCCATGACGATTGCCGAAGCGTTGACCGGGTCGTGGTATTCGCCAATCTCGGCAAGGACCCTCTCGGCTTCTGCCTGGATGGTGGCATCGAGAGTCAGCTGGACCGACTTGCCATCCTCGGCATCCCTGATCGTGTCGAAGCTCATCGGGTTTCCGGCGCCATCCTTGACCAGACGCTCCTCCCCGTTGACCCCCTTGAGGATGCTCTCCTTGCCGGCCTCGATACCTGTAAGGCCTTCGCCTTCGTCACTTACGGCGCCGATTACCTGCGACGCGATGTCTCCCTGGGGACGGACGCGGAGGGTGTCTGGAAGCTGGTTGATGCCCTCAAGGCCCAGTGCCTCGACTGCGTTCGCCTTCTTGAGGTCGACCTTGCGATCGACATAAGCGAAACCTCCCGGTTGGGTGAGCGCGTTCAGTACCTCGTCCGGGTCGGCCTTGAGTGCCTTGGCCACTGCGGCAGCCTCTGCCGGGGGATCCTTGATCTGGTAGGGCGTGGCGACGATTGTCGCCCCCGGCTCCGAGCCAGCGAGCGGCTGCCCGTTGCGGTCCAGGATCGACCCCCGGAGGCCGGGCACCTCGACGATGTCTTCCTGCTGGCTGGTCGCCTGTGATGCGAGCGAGGAACCCTGCACCACCTGGAGCAGAAAAGCCCGAAAGAAGAGACCTGCGAGGAGGGCCAGACTGACTGCGAACAGCAGCCCGATCCGCCTCTCCAGTCGGGGAACCCGCATCAGCCTCCAGCCGCCAGTCGTTCGGCGGCCGCCGAGTAGTCGGTCGGCTGGAATGAGCGATAGTGGATCGCGTCAGGCTCGGGGAGGTACATCCCTTCCGCTTCGGCCTGGGCCTGGACCCTTGGCATCGAGAGCGCAGCAGTCTGGGCGGACTCGAGAATCACGTTCTGGCGTTCGATCGACTCGATCTGCGTCTCCAGCTTGCTGGCCATCGACCCGTAGCTGACCGTCACTACGTTGATCGCTACCGTGGCGAGCAGGAGCGCTCCGATTACGAAGATCCATCGCCTCCCGGTCGAGACCGTCCGAACGAGGCCGGATTCGGGAAAGTGGGAAACGGCCTGGGCACTCTTGCCGATCAGTCGGAGTCCTGACTGCTGACGGTTGGCGGGCCTGCCCCTTACTCCGGGCCGACGCCTCGGAACCGGTCTGCGGGCCGGACTGCGCGTGGGAAGTACGGGGAGTGTTCTTGCCGGAGCGCCCATCAGTTCCCCTTCCCGGGTTCGGGAAGCTTGAGCGCGCCACGGAGGCGAGCCGAGCGGGCTCTGGGGTTGGCCGCGGTCTCTTCGTCACTGGCCGAAATCGGCCGACGGGTCAAGACCTCTGCCTCGGGCTCATGGCCACACACGCAGACCGGGAGTTCGGGCGGGCAGACGCAGCCGGTTGCGAGGTCGTTGAAGAAACGCTTGACCCTGCGGTCCTCCAGCGAGTGGAAGGAAATCACGGCCATGCGGCCGCCCGTCTCAAGCGTGTCCCAGGCGACCGGAAGGGCCGCATCGACCGCTTCGAGTTCTCCGTTGACGGCGATCCGAAGCGACTGGAAGCTGCGCCTTGCCGGGTGGCCGGAACCAAAACGGGCGGCGGCCGGCATGCCGGCCTTGATCGCTTCGACGAGGTCAGAGGTGGTCTCTAGCGGGCGTCGGGCGACGATCTCGCGGCTGATCCCACCGGCGTAGCGTTCTTCGCCGAGGTCGCGAAGCATCCTGGCCAGCTGCTGCTCGGTCCAGGTGTTGAGAATCACTTCGGCGGTCAGGTCCTGGCGCGGATCCATCCGCATGTCAAGCGGCGCCTCATGTGAGTAGGAGAACCCGCGTTCAGCGGCATCCACCTGAAGTGAAGACATCCCAAGATCCATGTACAGCGCCGATGCACGAAATCCTTCATTTTGCAGGGATTTCAGGGCAATGCTGAATTCCGCGGCGAGAAACCGGGTCTGGCAGACGGCTTCGGAGGCGAACTCCTGGAAGTGGGCCTGGGCGACCGGGTCACGGTCGATGGCGACCAGTGTGCCTTCCGGCCCGATCCGGTCCGCGACAAGCCTGGCGTGACCGCCGGCCCCGAAGGTGCAGTCGACGATGGTCTCTCCCGGCTGGGGTCCGATCAGGTCGACCAGTTCTCCCGCCAGGACAGGAAGGTGTCCCCTCGGCCCCTGGTCAGGGCGGTCCGGAATCTGTCGGGCGTCGCTCACTCTGGCTCCGATCGGGGCGAGCCGCGCCGCGGCGCTCACTCGGTGCCTCCGGCGAGGTTCTCGGCCACTTCGGGGAACTGGCCGAGCAGCTCCTCGTTGACCTTTGCCCAGCTTTCGGCGTTCCAGATCTCGATGTAGTTGCCGGCGCCGACTACGGCACATGCGCTGTCGATGCCCGCGAGGGCCTTCAGTTCGGCCGGTACCCTGATCCTGCCGGCGGCGTCGAGGTCACCCTCGTCAGCGCTTGCGTTGATCATCCGTCGCAGGTTGCGGGCGTCCGCACCGAACGGGCTGTGGGGAGCGACGTAACGCTCCTCCATCTCGTCGAAGTCCTTGGTCGCGTACAGCCAGAGGCAGGCGTCCGGCCCCTTGGCGAGAACGTATCCGTCATCCAGTGCGGCGCGGAACTTGCGTGGCACCGTGAGGCGGTCCTTGGAGTCGAGGCTGTGTTCGTGTTGGCCCCTGAACGCCACCGCTCCTCGTCCTTTCTTGCCTCGCCGTTGGTTGACCGGGAAAGAGTCGGGCCGGGGTGGTGAGAGCGGGAGGAGCTCCATCACCCCGGCCCATTGGCTTCAACTCGAAAGGGACCATAACCCACTTCGTCCCACTTTGCAACACATCCCCCCATTTGACCTTCGAAACTGCAACCGTCGTTGCATTCCGGCGGACGGGGTTTCCGGCAGATCGAAGCCCCAGGGACTAGGCTGGCGGCATGTCCGAAGTAGCGCATGCGAACGCTCTGCGGGGAGCAGAGTTCAAGCAACTGATGGGCCGACCGAAGACCTGGGTCATCATCGGCATCTGCAGCGTCCTTCTCGGGGTGGCCGGTTCGCTGATCTCGCCGGTCGTGGGCGTCGGCCTGTTCGTCATCACCTTCCTGGTCGGGATCGCGATCACGTTTTTCGTCGCTGACCACCGCGCCGCCCAGGCCTTCTACGAGGCGTACGCCGAGTCGAGGGGCCTGACCAAATGGACGACCAAATCACTGGGCGGCACCACCCCGCTCCTTCGCAAGGGGGACAAGCAGAGGGTCGACGTACTTTTCGAGGGGGAGCTTGCCCCGGGTATCGAGGGGCAACTGTCCCTCTGGAATTTCATCGTCGAAAGCAGAGACAGCAAGGGCAACGAGACCGAGGTCAACTACCCGTTCACGATCGTTTTGGTCAGCCTGCCCGAGACGATCCAGCACCTGCGGGACATCCGGGTCCAGAGGCAGTCCGGCTTCAAGGCACTCGAGAAGTTCGAGGACACCTTCCGCCGCAGCCACGAGCGGGTGACTCTCGAAAGCGAGGCAATGCGGGACAAATACGAGATCTTCCGGGGCAAGGACGAAAGCGAGGTCTGGGTCCGTCGCCTTTTCTCGCCAAGCTTCATCGTCTGGCTGACCGAGACCCCGCCGGAGAAGTTCGGCTTCGAGCTCGAGAACGGCTGGCTCTGCGCCTATGTGCCCAAGCACCGCGAAAGTGCCGAAGGCCTCGACGAAATGGTCCAGATAGGCACGACTGTCGCCGCAAGGCTTCGTGAAGAGGTTTCAGAGACATCGCCAGCCACGGAAAGCGGGCAGACCGCATGAGCGAGAAGGACGAGGGGTTCGCCGGCGCCGAGACAACAGGAACGGCTGCCGTCCATCACGCCAACCAGTTGCGCTCGGCGAAGTTCAAGGTGATCATGCGCAAGGGTTCCACCTGGGCATGGTTGATTGGCCTGACCCTTCTCGCCGGGCTCGCCCTAGGAGCCCTGGTCGGTCCGGGTGTCGGATTGATCGCGGCGGTGATCGTTTTCCTGATCGTCCTCGCCATCTTCTTCGGTATCGCCGACAGCCAGGCCGAGGATGCCTTCTATGACTACTACTGCCAGTCCCACGGACTGACCCGCAGCAAGTCACCTTCGATTGGTGAACTGACTCCTCTCCTTCGAAAGGGAGACAAGTCGAATACCGACGAGATGTTCTCCGGCGAGCTGGCGCCCGGAATCAACGGGGACCTCGTGCTTTACACCTATACGGAGGTCAGCCGCGACTCGGACGGCGATGAAACGGAAACCGACTATCCATTCACCTTCGTCCACGTCGAGATGCCGGAGATCATCCCCCACATGGCGTCACTCCAGGTGGAGAGGGCAGGACTCCGATTCCTTGACGGGCTCGAGGACAAGTTTCGCGGCAGCCTCGAAAGGGTCACCCTTGAAAGCGAATCCTTCGACAAGCGTTACGAGGTATTCGTCGGCAAGGGGCAGGATCAGGTCTGGACCCGCCGTCTCTTCTCCCCCAGTTTCATCGTCTGGCTGACCGAGAACCCGCTCAAAACGTTTGCCTTCGAGCTGGAGAATGGTCACCTGGTCGCCTACGTGTCCCGGCACGCGGACGACACGGCAAGCCTGGAACAGGTGACCGAGATCGGCACTTACGTAGCCTCCCGTCTGCGCGAGGAAGTCGCCCAGACATCTCCCCGGGCCTGAGCCCTTTCCCCGTCTGGCTAGTAGGTCATGTTGATCAGGCTGTCCGCGTTGGCAGCGAGTGCGGCGACGATCAGAAGCAGCACTGACGGCACCAGGATCAACGCGATCACCAGCTGGATCTTGGGTGCGGCCCGGGCCGCTTCCTCTTCGATCGCCCTCCTTTGATCCTGACGGAGAGACGCGGACTGCCGACGCAGCTGATCGGCCAGCGGCGAGCCGAGCTTCCTGGAACGCTCCAGGGTCATCACGAACGAGGTGATTTCCTTGCCTCCAACTCTCTGGCGCAGGCCTTCGAGAGCTACCTCCTGCCCGCTTCCCCAGGCCATGTCTTCACCGGCTCTGGCGAGCTCATCGACCAAAGGGCCACGGCCAGAACCCGAGAGTTCCCGAAGGCAACCGGCCAGTCCCCTGCCCGTCTGAACCGACACCGCAAGCAGATCCAGTACGTCGGGCAGCGCGGTAACCATCCTCCGGTGGCGCCTCCTCGCCGCCCTCTCCAGAAGCAGGTCGGGCAGCATGTAACCGGCCCCGGCGCTTCCCAGGAGAACCAGGGGGGCGAGCCTGCCGGGGAGCATCCCCGAAAAGGCCGAAGCGAAAACCATTGCGAAGGATGCCGCAAATAGCTTGACCAGCAGGATGGCCTTGGGAGTCACCTTCCCCTGAAGACCTGCTCGGCGAATCCGTTCCCCCAGCCCGGCGAAGTCGCCTGCCCTGACAGAGGTCGACACAGGTCTTGCCTTGGTGCGCCCTTCCTTCGGCGGACTCCTGAGCAACTCGCGAATTCCGAACCCGCCCAGGATCAAGGCCGCCAAAGCGAGGAGTGCAGGCGCCGCTGTCACCCCGGATCACCCTTCATCCCGCCCCGATTCTCGCCAGCCGTGAAATCAGGAGAAAGCCGAATGCCTGGAGAAACAGGGAAAGACCGACCAGGACCATCGCCAGGACCGAACCGAGAATCGAGCTGAAGAAGCCCGGTCTCAGCAACTCGGTGAAGAGCGCCGCAGCTGCCGGCATGGCAACCACGAGATACCCGGTGAACCTCGCCTGCGCGGTTGCAGACCTGGCGTCCTCTGCCACCCGGTCTTGTTCAGCCGCCCCTTCGGCGAACCTGCGCATCAAGGCGGCAAGATCCCCACCGGCGAGTCGCTGACTGATCAGGGCGCTGGCGAAGGCATCGACCCGGGCCGACCCGAATCGCCGTGCAAGGTTGCGGATCGCATCGGTGGTCGGCGCTCCCGTCTCCAGCTCGAAAGCCAACTGCTGGAACTCGGCCAGCGCCGGACCGTCAAGCGATCCGGTCGCCGCAACCAGCGCACCCCGAGGCGAATGTCCGGCGGTGAGACAGTCGGCGATCGCCCGGGCCACATCGGGAAGGGATTTCTCGACGCCTCTCCGGTATCGCGACCTTCCTCTGGAGATCAGCCAGCCCGTGACCATCGGTGCCCCCACGGCCAGCGCGATCGCCACCACCGGCCCGACAAACCACCAGCCGGCGACGACGGAGACCAGGGTCAGGAGACCTGCGAGTCGGAACCGCTCATCGGAGGTCGGAAGGTAGCCCTCCCGATGGGCTCTACCGAGCAGATCGAGAGTCCCGGCTAGCCAGACCCGGACGCCGTGGTTGCTTTCGCCATCGGAAGCGGGTCTGAAGAAAGCCTCCCACGCACCGGCCACGACAAAGGCGGCTGACAGGCCGGCGAGGATTGCCGCGAAAGCGTTCGCATTCATCGGGCAACCTCCTCGATTTCGGTCACCACACGGCTACCGTTCCTGGCCCTGGCGATGTGAACGACGAGATCTATCCCCCGCCTCAACTGAGCCCCGATCACGTCCAGCGGCAAACCGACATCAGCCATCAGGGCAAGCACCTCGATCCGGGCGAGTGCGTCGGCGCATGAATTGGCGTGCACCGTCGAGAGTGCACCGTCGTGCCCCGTGTTCAACGCGGTCAGCAGATCCAGCGCCTCCGGTCCACGGACCTCCCCGATAAGGATCCGGTCCGGGCGCATACGGAGCGCATTCCGGAGCAGGTCGCGGATCGTCACCTGTCCGCGTCCCTCGATGCTGGGCGGCCTCGACTCCAGGCGAACCACATGCGGCTGGTCGAGGCAAAGCTCAGCTGCATCCTCGATCGTCACGATCCGTTCAGCGGGATCTATGAAGCCCGACAGGGCGTTTAGCAGGGTGGTCTTGCCGGACCCGGTGCCCCCGCTGATCAGGATGCTGCGCCGGTCGGCTATCTCCTTTTCCAGACGTTCCGCCTGATCCCGGGTCATGGACCCCCAGTCGACCAGGTCATCAACGGTTGGCCGGTCGCCAGGGAAGCGCCTGATCGAAACCGCCGGACCGTCCACGGCAAGCGGGGGGATCACCACGTTCACCCTGGAACCGTCCGGGAGACGGGCATCCGCCATCGGACTGAGTTCGTCGACCCTCCGGCCGAGAGGCGCGAGTATCCGCTCGATCGTGTTTCGGAGCTGCTCCTCGTCCTCGAATTCGACGTTCACCCGTTCGATCCGCCCTGCCCTCTCGACGTAGACAAGGTCCGGACCGTTGACCATCACCTCCTCCACCGACGGGTCCTCGATCAGGATCTCGAGCGGCCCCAGTCCCGATGCCTCTCGCTCGATCCGGTCGACAAGCTCCTGTCTTGTCCCGGCGGAAAGCATCATGGCCTTCTCGTCAACCTCACGCCGGATCGCATCCCCGATCTCATCCTTTCCGACCCCGGCAGCCGACCTCCTCCGCTCGACGAGCCCCGTCCTGATCTCTTCAGACAGCCTCGCCCGCGCGTCCATCCTCAACCTCCCGATCGAGGAAGAACGGTGATCCGGCGGGCGAAACTCTGGGCATCGACCAGCCGGATGGCCTGCCTTCTGGTCAGGGCCAGGGTCACCTCGGTCAGCCCGGGACCAAAGTCGCTCTGCCCGCCTGGTCCGACGCCAAGCAGCGGCACACCGCGGGCCGCAATAACTGTCTTGCCGCCTCCCCGGTCGTTGTCAGTCGTGACCAACACGTCGACCTTCCCGGTACCGCTGATTGCCCCGGCACCGGCGACAGAGATCTCGACGGCGTGGCGGCCCTTTCCTGCGGACCGCCGCAACGAACGCTTGGGCTTTGGCGGCTGGAGACCTGCGGCAGTCAGGTAGCTACCGGAGGGGAGCGGCGCCACGACCTCAAGTCCTACAGCCAGCGAAGGCTCCTCGACTGCCGCGGCTGGCACGAAGCGGGCTGGCACCTGACGGATCTCGAAACTGCTCCCGACCACTTTCGGCGAGATGAGCTGACCGGGAACGAGTGGCCGGGTCAACACCACGACCGGCCTCAGGGGTCCGTAGGTCTCTGCGACGGACGATGAGTAGCCGCCGACCAGGTTTATGGCCATGATTCCCGCCGCAGCGGCAGCGCCGAGCATGAGGATGGCTCGCTTCCTGCGGTTCATCGCCGGACGTTCACGTCTCCACCCCGATCACCCCCGGGGAAGGCGCGGCCGCGCGGGTCAGACAGGGCAGGATCAAGGTAGCGGTGCTTGATTCCTCACCTATCCTGATCTCGAACTGGCCATCGTGATGTTTCACCGATTCCCTCACCACCGCGAGTCCGTGACCATGCCTCTCCTTGCCCCGCAGGCGGGCCATTACCTCGGCGGGGCTGCCGTTTCGCTCCAGAGGCCGCTGCTTGGTCCCGTTGTCGGTGACCTCCAGCCTGAGCCGCTGGCCGATCACGAGAACCCGGACCACGATCCTCGGCCCGCCATGCTCAATTGCATTGACGACCAGGTTCTCGACCGCCGAGGAAAGCGCGGCAGGGTCACCCTGCACAATCGCTTCGGGTCCTGTCCAGCGAAACTCGATGCCACCGCCGGCCATCCTCGCCCGGGACTGCCAGCGGCGAACGCAGGCCTCGATCATGAGACGGCAGGCGATCGGTTCGGGCCTGGGCCGATCCGGGGCGCCACCGTTGACCTGCCGGTCCACCTCCCCAAGCGCCCTTATCGCCTGCCAGACGGGCAGCGCTGGAGTCAGCCGGCCAGGTCCGGCGGGGAGGGAAAGGGCAATTGCCTGGAGTGGCCGACGAGCTTCATGAAGGGCCCGATTGACCATGCTCCGCCGATGGGCCAGCCATGCCTCCCTCAACCCGACTACGACGAGGGCGATGACCAGAGGCAGAAGATCCCCGAATTCAGGGTTCAAGGTCCCACCAGCCTGTATCCGACGCCCCAGCAATTCACCACGTACCTGCCGTTGTCCGGGTCAAGCTTGCGGCGAAGCCTGCTGCAGTGGGCTTCAAGAGTGCGGGTATGTCCCATCGAGCGGTAGCCCCAGACTTCTCTGAGCAACTCCTCTTTGGAGAACACCCGGGACGGCTCGGCGGCCAGCACTTTCAGCAGCGCGTACTCCTTCATCGACAGTCGCAGGTACCGGCCCGACACCTTCACCGTGTGCTCGATGTCGTTTATCTCGATCTCCCCGACCTGCACCACGGGATGACTGCTGCGACGACGCCGAAGCACGGAGTTGATCCGCGCAAGCAGCTCACCGTAAGAGAAGGGTTTGAGGACGTAGTCGTCAGCCCCTTCGGCCAGCCCGCGGACCCTGTCCCTCTCTGTCGACCGACCGCTCACGATGATCACTCCCAGGCCCGGGTCGATCCGGTTTACGGTTCGGTCCGGATTGCGGATCTCCCTCAACAGGTCCAGCCCGGCGGCGTCCGGCAGGCCAAGATCCAGCAACATCAGGTCCGGCTGGTTGTAGACACAGAGGCGCATCGCATCCGACGCCGTCGGTGCCGGGAAAGTTGCGAAGCGGTCCGCGGTGAGGTGATCGCAAAGCAGCTCGAGGGTGGGTTCATCGTCTTCACAGACGACGATCCGGGCGGTCTCGGTGACGGTCGGCAACATCAGCGAGCGTCCCCTTCAGGCCCGGCATGCGAGTCGTCCTCCCACTTATCGACGTCCCAGTCGGAAGGCAGCTCGAGAACGGAGTCCGCTTCGGGAACCCTGACCCGGTGACCGGGACCGACCTCACGCACTGCAATCAGCGGCTCGCCCTGATTCCCCAGGAAGAGAAGATCGAGGGGAAACCTCATCCCGTAGGTGTGGACGGAACGGCAACGGGGGATCAACAGCCCTTCCGGGGCCCGGTGCCGGTCGAGCAGTGCTAGGCCGAGCAGGCGTGAGAGCGGATCGCCGGCGACCACGACCTCGAAGCCGTGAACGCGGCGCCTGCCGAGACGCTGGAACCGACGGGCCGGGCGGGTGATGTCTGGGCCTTCAGCCATGACCTTCTAAGGCACGGGCACAGGAATCTCTCCCCCGCTCACCTGGCCTGGCTCTGCAACGAGTCTTTCGGGGTGCAACCGCCCGTTCAGGGGTTCCGGCGTGAACTCCCTAAATGGAACCTCAAGGCATGATGCCCGGGCACCCAAGGACCATGCCGCGGGTGCTCAAGGCTTCAACCGTGGAAAGAAAAAAGACCCGCAGAGGAAACTACGAGTCGGGCACTGACTATGTGCTCGAGTACGGCAATCTCAGATTCTCGTTCAATGAACGGGACTTCAGCCAGAGAGTCGAACAGGCCGCAGTGCGGCTCGGTTTCGTGACCCCCGGCCTGACCTTCGCCGAACTCAACGACCTTCTACATCTAGCCGTTTCCGGAGAGATCGAGGAGCCTTCCTCCGAGCTCGGTGTTCATGTCACCCACCACTGGGAAGACCTGACCGGACCGGGCAACCAGAGCTTCGTCCACTGGCTTCGCCGCCTCGTTTTCCGGGGGGCCTGGCTTGACCAGAGGGTCAAGGAAGGCGAACTGGACATTGTCTTCGACGAGCAGCGCCAGACCTTCGGCTACATCCAGCCCGACCGGGGCCCGGAAACGATCGAACTCGCCAAGGAACCTTCCTGGCGCCGCGTAGCTTTCCGCCGCTAAACGAAGTTCCGTGCTCCAGCACGAGACCTGGGCGCTGAACGATCGAACGAATCTGTGTTCGACTTGTATGGGCTATACCCATGCAAATCGAACACAGAACGTTTCTAGAGGTTCTTCAGGAGTTCTTCGTTGCTCGGCGAGCCCTTGATCAGCTCGGCCAGACGATTCGCGGCCGGAACCGGCTCCATGCCGCCCAGTTCAGCCCTGAGACGACGCATTGCCTCGATCTCGGACTTCTCCAGAACGGCTTCCTGACCGGAAACCGCGCAGGCGGTCACGTCAAGCGAAGGCTCCACTCCTGCCGCTGCGAGGCTCGCGTCGAGACGGATGGTCGAATTCTCGGTCGTGTGAACTGCATCCATCACGTCCTGGTCACCGGGTGATCCCCAGAGCGCGGTGGCGATAACCGTTACTGAACCGGCGCCATCCTCCTCCAGTTCGCGGCCCGCACCGAAGAACGGCTTGATCGCTCCCGGGTCGCCGTAGGCGTTGCCGAGCCGGGTGAGAGAGTCGACGATTATCACGACGTCATTGCCGGCTTCCGCCTGTCGCTTGACCTTGGCGAGAATCCGCTCGGCTGTCCTGACCTGCTCGTGGGCCCCCAGGTCGGCTGGCGCGGCGGCGATCTCGACTTCCGGAACCTCACGGCCCCAGGCAGTCACTTCTTCCGGGCGCTCGTCGATCAGCAGCACGATGATTTCGGCATCATCGCCGGCTCCTCGTGCGATCGCCTTGGCCAGCGACCGAAGGAAGCTGGTCCGGCCGGAACGAGGCTGGGCTTCAACCAGCACACGCTGACCGAAGGCGAGTGGTGCGAGGAGGTCGACCGATCGTGCGAGGATGTCGTCGGCCTCGCCGCTTAGTGGCATGTGCCTGTGAGGGGCGACCGGTGTGAGGCTCTCGAAACGCGGGGCACGCTCGTCAACCGGCGGTTCACCGTTGACCTTTTCGACCCTGACCAGCGACGGGCGACGCTCACCACGGCGGGCCGGGCGAACCGGACCACTCACCTCGTCGCCCGACCGCAGTTCGCAGCGGCGAATCTGGGCCGGAGAGACGTAGATGCCGGCGGAAGGGCCATCGTCGGAGCGAATGATGCCGCTGCCACGAGGCAGTACGTCAAGGATTCCGGTGATCTCGCCCAGCTCGCTGTCGGAGTCCGAGCCGCGATCTTCAGAATCTCCGGCGCCGTCGTCACTTTCCTTCTCGTTCTTGTCCCGGGTGCCACGACGGTCGCGGTCGCCACGGCGGTCACGATCACTCCGGCCGCCCCGGTCACGGTCACCGCCCCGCCGCCGGCGGGAACGACTGGAGGTATCGGCAGAGCCACCCGACGAGGATGCATCCCCGCTATCGCCGCCCCCGGAAGAGTCGAGCTTGTTGATCAGCTCGTCGCGCCGCAGCAGGCGAAACTTTTCAATACCGGCTTTCCCGGCCAGCTCGTGGAGCTCGGCCAGAGACTTCGACTTCAGGTCTGACATGTCAGCCCTTGTTCTTGGCTACCAGGCCACCGAGCCACTCCGCGAACTCGGGGCGGCTCTTCCAGTCCTCTTCGAACTTGGCAGCGCCCTCTGTCGTGAGAGGGTGGTTCAGCATCTGGTGAAGGACCTTGGCCGGCACGGTCGCGATGTCACAACCGAGCGAAGCGGCGGTGACCATGTGCTCCGGGTGCCGGATCGAGGCGGCAAGCACCTTCGAATCAAGATCCCTCGAATGAAGCACGTCGACGATCTCCTCCAGCACCTTGGCCGAGTCGACCGAGACGTCGTCCAGCCTGCCCATGAAGCAGGAAACGAAGGTCGCTCCTGCGGACGCGGCGAGCAGCGCCTGGTTGGGTGAAAAGACGAGGGTCATGTTGACCATCGCGCCTTCGTCGGTCAGGGCCCTTGTCGCGGCGAGGCCTTCGGCGCTGAACGGGACCTTGACGGTCACATGCTCGTGAAGGGTCCTGAGGGCCCTGCCTTCCTCGATCATCCCCTCGACGGTGGGAGATACGACCTCGGCGGAGGTGGGACCGTCGACCAGGTCAGCGATCTTGCGAATGATGTCACCGGGTTCACCGTCTTCCTTGGCGAGCAGGGAGGGATTGGTGGTCGCGCCACTGAGGACGCCCCAGGCGGCAATCTCCTCGACCTCGGAAACGGCACCGGTGTCAATGAAAAGTTCCATGCGTCCATCGTATTGACTCGGACGGCCGGGGGTGAGAACAGTCTGTGTAGATTCGCGCCCGGGCTCAGGCGCCGCCGGGATTCAGGCCTTCGGCCCTGGCGGTTTCGAGCCAGTTGTCGATCTGGTGCTTCTTCTCGATCTCGCCCCAGCCGAGCCCTTGGGCCATGACCGAAGCGACCGGCTCAAGCGCCTCCGCAGTGGCGAGACTGGAGGCAGCCGTGATGCCAAGCCTGGTCCGGCGCAACAGGACATCGGTCAGAGAGCGGGCCTGCTCATGCTCGATCGCAATCTGCACTTCGGCCATGAGGTCGGGCATACCCTCGACGATCGGCTTCGCCATCTCCGGATCGATCTCGGCCAGTCGGACAACGCCACGGGCCGCGTGCCCGTAACGGAAAGCCAGCTGCTCGAGAGATTCCTTGCTGACGCCTTCAGGGGCAGTCAGCTCGGCCGGGTCGATTTCCATGCCAAGGGGGATCTCGGCGGTCTGGCAACGCGCCTCGCGGCCGGCCCGCTCGACGATCCGGTCGACGGTCTGCTTGGCCATCCGGCGCCAGGTGGTCAGCTTTCCGCCGGTGATGGTCAACATTCCCGAGGAGGTCTCGTAAAGCTCGGCTTGCCGCGAGATGTCAACCGACTTTCGCGGATCACCGGTGCTGATCAGTGGCCGCACACCCGCGTAGGCCCCGACGATGTCCGAGTCACTCAACGAAAGGTCCATGAACTCGTTCATTGCGTTGACCAGGTATCCGATGTCATCTTCGGTCGCGGCGACTTCCTCGATGCCGCCGTCATGATCGACATCAGTCGTTCCTACCAGGGTCCTTCCGTACCAGGGGAGGGCGAATATCCGGCGGCCCTCGCCGGCGGGCACGATGCAGGCCGCCTTGCCCATGTCGACATCATCGGCCGAAAAGAGCAAGTGGGCTCCCCGGCTCGGCGAAATTTTCGGGATGTCCTCTTCCCTCTGGATCTCACCCGGCCTGATCTGGTCGGCCCAGACTCCGGTCGCGTTGACCACGTTGTCGGCTTCGACGACGACCGTTTCTCCGGAGGCAGCCTCCGTGAACTCGACAAGCCTTGCTTTTCCGTTCACCTCGGAGACCCGCTCGACCTTCGCACCATTCAGGCAGACCGCACCAAAACGCTGCGCCTCCCCCAGGACGGTCAGGACCAGACGGACGTCGTCGGTCTGGCAGTCGTAGAACAGGTAGGCCGACTCCGGATCGCGCCGGTCGAGGGAGGGAACCAGGTCCAGCACCTCGGAGCGATCGATCGTCCGGTGCCGGTCTGGCGACCATGACTCCTCTGCTTCGGCCGGGCGCCTCCGCCAGCGTCGGTCCCTGCGGTTCCGGCCACCAGTGGCACCAGCCAGTACGTCATAGGCGTTGAGTCCCAGGCCAACCCGACGGTCGGGCTTGTCGTCACCGAAGGTCGGGACGATGAACGGCGTCGGGTAAACCAGATGCGGCGCGAGCTCCACCATCAGCTGGCGTTCAAGCAGTGCTTCACGCACCAGGCCTACATCGAAGTTCTCGAGATACCGGAGGCCGCCGTGGACCATCTTCGAGGACCGCGAAGAGGTGCCGATCGCGTAATCACGACCTTCGAGCAGCGCGACCGAGTAGCCCCTCGAAGCAGCGTCCAGGGCCACCCCGGCCCCGGTGATGCCGCCACCGATCACCACGACTTCGAAGTGCGCTCCGGCAATCGCCTCCAGCGACTCGCTGCGACCTACCAACGGAACCGCCGGACCAGCAGGATCGTGCCGCCACACAGGGCACCCGAGACGCCGAGAGCGATCAGGATGGCGATTATCGGGGAAGGCTGTGATCCCGCCTCGGAGGCCGCAAGGACCGCTTCGGTCGGGGGCACCGGCACCAGAGGAACAGTGGTGTCGGCCGGCGGAAGTGTCGAGTCAGGTTCGGTCGTCGAGCTGCCGGCCTGGTTTCCGTTGCCACTGCCCTGGTTGCCGTTTCCGCCTCCCTGATTGCCGCCGGTCCCGCTTCCGCCTCCCGAAACGGAGGGTGAGGCCAGCGAACCGGGCGATGGTGTGTAGGTCGGGGTGGTTGAGGTGCCCCCCGTCGAAGATCCGCCGGGCGTCGCTCCGCCATTACCGCTGTTCGAATTCGAGTTGTTCTGCTCTCGGGGCGGTGCCGCGATCGGCAGGGGCTTGCCAGCCAGCGCTGTCGTGCCATCAGCCGTCACCCAGACCCGGGTCTGGTCGCTGCTGCGGGAATACCAGATGCTCCCGTCATCCTGCTGGCGGGCAAGAAGGTAATCCGCCGCCGAATTGCCGTTTCGCTTGAGGTAGTTCATACCTCTTCCCTGGGCGATCAGTCCCTGGATGACCAAACCGGTGGACTGTGAGTTCACGGTGCCGTTGTTACCGAAACCACCGGAGTCCTTCTGGATTCCGTCAAGGAAGGCGATGCCTCTGTTGGCTGCTTTCTCGCCGGTGATCGCCATCAGCACGGCTCCAGTTGAATCGGCGTCACTCTTCGACCCCTTGCCGATGCCCCAGCCACCGTTTTCGTTCTGTGCCTGGTATAGCCACTTCAGTGAGTACTGCGCGTCCTTGGTCGCCCCGGCCGAGCGAAACGCGAGCACGGCGAAAGCGGTCGTGTTGACCTTGTTTCCGAATGAACCGTTGCCTCGCCGGTTGCGAAGGGCCTCGATCAGGTTCCTGCCCTTGAAGTCCTTCGGATTCTGGCCCACGGTCTTCAGCGCCAGAATGGTCAGGGCAATGTCACTGGCGTCTGTGATGTCGCTGCGGTTGTTGATCAGGTACCCGTAGGGCGTGGCGTTCGTCTTCACGTCCAGAGGGTTTGTTCCCGTTGCCGCCAAGGCAAACATCGCCCGCGTCGTGATGTTGACCGATGACGTGCCATCCGGCGTGGAGGCGAAACCGCCGTCAACGTTCTGTTGGGCCCTGAGCCAGGTGGCAGCCTGGCCTGCCTGGGCGGTGTAGGCCGCTTCCGCCTTTTGGGGAGTGGTCGAACCGGCAAAAGTGAAGAGCAGGGCTCCGAGCACGATCATGCCAAGCCCTGCGGCCGACCGGGCCCTTCCGGCGATACCGACGGTGCCCTCCGCAGCCTCGGCTCGATGCCACTCGAACCGTTCCCTGAAACGGGTCAGCGCGGCGATCATCGCCGGGCCGGCGGCCAGCGCGAAGACGATGTTCCCGGTCATGTGTGCGATATCGAATGGAATTGCTCTTACCTCTAGTGCAAGGTACCGATCGAGGGACATCTCACCCCCGAAGCTGACCATAGTCTCAAGGTTCATCCAGGCACCGAATGCGAGTCCGGCCGCACCGCAGAATGCGGCCAGCCACCAGCGGTTAATCCGGCCCGCGGTCATCTTCCACAGCACCCCTCCGGCCACACCGCACATGCCCCAGGCGACCATCTGCCAGGGGGTCCACACACCCTGGCCGAGCCAGAAGTTCGACACCAGGCCACCCAGCGCACCCACCGCGAACCCCGGGGCCGGGCCAAGCACGAATCCCGCGATGATCACGATGTCCGTCGTCGCGACCACGTTTGGAATAGGGGCCAGAACGATTCGTCCGGCAACCGCGAGCGCGGCCAGTACGGCGACCAGAGCGACAATCTGTGACGGCGGCCGGGAACGTTCGTACCAGAGCATCCCGCTGCCGATCGCCACCAGCAGCACGATCACGCTGATCAGTTGCCAGCTCACCGACCCTCCCCCTCAGCCCCGTTTCTCAGGTCGTTGAGGTAGTCGACACCCTGTTCGACGGTCACGAGCCCTGGCCGGTCGAAAACCCTCGCCGCTTCCGAGGCGAAGTACCAGCCGCCACTCAGAACGGTCTGCATCCCCGCATCGGCGATCACTTCACCGTCGCCCAACAGGATCACCCGGTCGGCGAAGGACACCGCAAACTCGACGTCATGGGTTGCTATGAGTACTGCCGAGCCTTGCGCCGCAAGCCGCTTCGCAAGGTCGGTGAGATGACATTTGAGGCCCCGATCCATTCCCCGGGTCGGCTCGTCGAGGCAAACCAGCCCGGGCAGGGCGCGGCCTTCCATCCGCCCTGCCAGGGCAATCGCCAGAGCCAGTCGCTGCCGCTCTCCACCGGAAAGGTCGCGGGGATCCCGGTCCGGGTCCACCTCGAGGCCCACCGCCTTCATCGCTGCTTCACCTTCCGGCCCGGCCAGTTCGTCCCCGACCCGGTCACGGACGAGGAAATCTCCGGGGTTCTGGGTGAGCAGGGCGATTCCCTCCGGGACCATGGTTCGACCGCCGACCGGTTCGACCAGGCCCGCTGCCGCCCGCAGCAGGGTCGACTTGCCGGCACCGTTGCGACCCATGAGGGCGACCTTCTCCCCAGCCCGCACTTCGAGATCGATCCCCCGAAGCACGTCGCGAGGCCCGTCGCCCGGGTCAAGTTCGACCCATAGCCCGGAAGCTTCAAGCACTGAAGGGGCATCCTGTGAGGCTGGGACGGATTCGTTATCGGGCCCCCACCCCTGATCCAGAGGCGCCGGAAACTCGTGGCGGAGAATCTGCCTCGCGTCCCTCACCCCAACGGGCAGGGGCTCGACACCAGCACCGGCGAACATCATCGCCGAAGGAGTAGCGAGTTCAGGCCTGAGCTCGATCGCCCAGGCCAGGAAATCCCTGGGCGTCCCGTCGAAACCGATACGGCCTTCGTCCATCGCGACTACCCGGTCGGCGGCGGCGAGACAACGCTCGAGCCGGTGCTCGGCCAGCACCACGGCCACCCCCCACTCCTCGTTCAGACGGCGAAGCAGCCAGATCAACTCGTCTCCGGAAACCGGGTCGAGTTGGGAGGTCGGCTCGTCGAGGAGGATCAGCGGCGGTCTGGTCACCAGGGCGACGGCGAGTGCGACCCGCTGGAGTTCACCGCCCGAAAGTGTGGTGACCGTCCGGGAAAGCAGGTGCGGAATACCCAGCGCCAGGGCGACTTCCTCAACTGCCCGGGCCCTCTCGGCCGGGTGGTCGCCCCGGAACCTCAGGGGGAGGTCGAGCTCGGCCGCGACTGTCGTCGAGACGATCTGGGTCTCCGGATCCTGGGCGACGTAACCGACCACATCGGCGAGCTGCCCGGGACCGTTCCCGGTTATCGGGCGGCCAGCGACCAGGGCGGTGCCATCGATTTCGCCCCCGTGGAAGTGAGGAATCAACCCGCAGCCGGCCCTGAGCAAGGAGGTCTTGCCGGATCCGGAGCCGCCGGCGAGAACGATGAACTCTCCAGGCTCGACCACCAGGTCGATGCCACGAAGGGCCGGTTCTGAGGAAGCCGCGTAGGTGTAATCGAGACCGGAGAACTCAAGGGCATGGCCTGATCTGGGCGGACTGGCAACCAGGTTCACTTTGCCCGCCTCCGCCATGGAACGACCCCACCCAACAGGAATGCGAAAGCAACCAGGGGCCCGAGGGGTTCGAACTGGTACTCGAGCCCCGGGTAGGTCTCGAACCGTCCCGGACCGAGGGCCAGTTCGGCTACTGCCACGACCATCAGCATTCCGCCCGCGAACCAGAAACGAAGGTCGTATCGCGAGGCGATCTTCTGGAAGCCGGTCTTCTTTGCTTCCATCCCGTAGCCACGCAGCTCCAGGGTGGCGGCAACGTCGACGGCGCGGTCAAGCGAACCGGCCAGCAACCTGTTGGCCATTGCCGCCCGACCAACCGGGGTTGCCGCAGGACCCCGCAGATTCGCGGCTTCGCCTATCCGTGCGTAATCCGTAGCGGCGAGCGGGACCAGCCTCGAGATCAGGGTTGCGGTCAGGGCCGATCGCCGGGCCACCCCGTGAACGGCCTGGAGGATCCGGTCAGGATCAACGCAGGCCGACCAGACACCGATAACCACCATCGTCCCCAGTGCCCTGAGTCCGATGACTCCGCCCGCAGCAATCGCTTCGGCAGTCACATCAACCCGACCGAGGATCGGCCATTCGCCAAGCCGGGCCAGAACCGTCGCACCGCGGCTGGTGACCAGTGCGTTGACGACGACCATCGTGATCAGGAGAAACCCGCCGAGCTTGAGCGAGAAGTTGACCGCCCTGCCAGCACCGCTTCCGTAACCGGCGACCGCCGCGCCGGCCGTGGCCGCGACCAGGACCAGAGGATCGGACGAAAAGAAGCAGACCAGGAGGTACGCGCCCAGATAAAGGGCAACCGGACCGAGCGATGCGGTCTGGATCGTCTCCCGCTTCGGGACGTACGCGATCGGCGAAAGCTTTTTCACTGCTGCCCCCTGGCCAGTGGAAGCGAAGACACCTCGCGTCCGCTGACCACTGCCGCGTACCGGCGTTCAAGGTACTTCGGGTCGAGGGCGGAGGCGGCGAGACTGACGGCCCGATCGGTCCCTCCGGTGATGATCCAGACAGGCGGCTTCTCGCCGCTCCTCATGGCGGCGACCAGGCCCGACCCGGTGCCGTAGTCGATCCCGGTCTCTCCTTCTTCAGTCAAACCGACCAGATGCCACGGAGCATCGGCACCGCCTCCGCTCCTGAACGTGGCAAAGACTCCGCTTGACCCCGGGCCGTTGAGGATCCGGCGCCCTTCGGGGGTGTCGCTGACCGGTCCGATGGTTCCGACCCGGATCACCATGTTCTCCCCGCGACTTTCGAGGCTAACCCCGTCATCCATGAGTTGCTTCTCGACCAGGTCGCATGCTTCGTCGGAGTCAAGGCACTCGACTTCAGTGCCCCAGTCCCGGTTGTCATATCCGGTCGTGAAAGGGGCCGGGTAGGAGCCGACCACGGCACCAACTTCCATCGCGTCGGTCCAGTCGCGGTAGTCCCACCAGACCCGATCGCCACCAGCTACGGGGAACTGGGCTGATCCCCGTTCCGCGACGATCCCGTTGACGGCGAAAAACCAATCGAAGCTACGGCCTCCGGAGTTACCTCCGGCAAGGCCGTCAACCGCCTGCACGTATTCGCCGCCATAGGCGGTTTCGAGGTCAGCGCTCTCGTCGAGGATGCGCATCGCGTTGCTCGACTCGTTGACCGGCAGGTCCGGCTTCTCGAGGATCACTTCCTGGCCGTAGTCACGCGTGACCAACAGGCTTGCGTTGCCGGTGTCTTCACCCGGACCGAGGCCGCAACCATTCAGGAGCAGGCCGGCGGAAAGAAGAGCGACCATGCCGACGGCCCGGGTGCAGGTGCCCCGAAACCGCCGGCTTGTGGTCGCTTCACTCACAGGAGAGGGTCACTTCCCGGTCTTCACGTACACCCTGTTCGAGGGGATCGATCCGCTCTTTCGGGCGACGATCCGCGTCTTGCCACTGATCTTCACCTGCGCATATCCCTGGGAATCAGTCACGACAGACCCGCTTCCCTGGACGAACACCTTCGCCCCGGCGGCAGGCCTGCGCTTGCCGTTCGAGTCGTACTCGAAGACCCGGACACTTGTCGTCGCGCCCCTCCGCACCTTGCCAGGTCCTTTCAGGACCAGCAGGTTCGGATTGGGCTCCGCCCATGTCTCGGAGAGGAAGAAGAGGACGGAATCTCCCTTTTTCAGCTTGAGCCCCTCGGCTCCGGTGGCGGCAGCCTTGTTGTTCAGGTAAATGGACCACCATTCCTGGCCCTTGGCCATGACGCCGCCAATCCCGCAGATCCCGAAGCCGAAATCGCTGTCGGAAACCTTCAGGGGCCGAAGCGCCTTGAACCTGAGTGATGCCTGGTAGAGCAGTCCCATCCCGGTCGCCCCGTCCAGGGTGCGGGCTGGACCTGTTCGACCGCCGAGAGAGGGGCAGCTTGATGTGGGCTTGATGGTCGCCGTTCCCGTGGACATGTTTCTGTCGACGAGAATCCTGCCCTCGTGGGTCACCACCCGAAGGTGGACGGGCGTTCCGGCCGAAGCGGTCGCGGGCAGGCTCACGAATCCAAGCAGCGTGATCAGCCCGAGCAACAGCCCGACGGCGGGTTTGGTGAATCGATTGGTCATGCGTTCCTTTTGTCCGGCGGCCTTACGCGAGACCGCTTTTTCGGTGCGCCATCTGGCGCAAAGCCGGCAGGTCTTCGGACTTGGACGTTTCGAAGAGGCAACCTTCCCAGACTTGCGTCCAGTGGCTTTGTGCCTCCAATTGCGTCCCTACCGCTGCGCGTCAGTTCCGGATTTCGACCGGATTCCCTGACCCCGCTGAAGGGGTGCGACCGACTTCACCGACGATGATAGACCGTCCTGCCGCGGCGCGACCTGTCAAGATGCCGGGTTCCGCGCCTTTCCCGCGAACCCCTCTCCCATGGACATTTTCCTGTCGCTAATACACCAGGTCCCGCTAGCCCTCGGCCCGAGCTGGCTCGATCCCGAAAGCCTGATCGAGAAGTTCTCGATGATCGGACTCCTGATCATCGTCTTCATGGAGTCGGGAATGATGGTTGGCTTCTTTTTGCCCGGCGACTCGCTGCTGTTCACCGCCGGGCTGCTTTCGGCCACCACGAACATCCTTCCGGACCTCTGGGTCCTCGTGATCCTGATCCCCATCGCTGCGATCGCCGGTGACCAGACCGGCTACTGGATCGGACGCAAGTTCGGCCCGCCCCTCTTCAACCGTCCCGACAGCCGGTTCTTCAAGCGGGAGTACGTGGACCAGACCGCAGCATTCTTCGAGAAGCACGGCCCCCGGGCGATCATCCTGGCAAGGTTCGTTCCGATCGTCCGGGCGTTTGTTCCGGTCATGGCCGGCACCTCCCGCATGCATTACCGGACCTTCCTCACTTACGACATCATCGGCGGCATCCTCTGGGGTGCCGGTGTCACGACGCTCGGCTACTTCCTGGGCCAGATCTCCTTCGTCGAGAAGTACATTGAGTTCATCCTCCTCGGAGTGGTCTTCGTTTCCGTAGTCCCGGTTGTCTACGAGATCCGCAAGGCAAAGAAGGAAGCCGATTCGCACCAGAAGCCGGAGCCGTTCGAGAACCCGATCGACGAAGAAGGAGAGCCGGTTCACGCCGAAAACGAGGCGTGAGCGGGACCGGTTGCGGCCTTCGGCGCTGTGGCCTACTCTTTATCTGAAGGTAGGGGTTCGATGAGGGAGATGAAAAGGTGTCTGGCAGTGGCCGTGGCGCTCATTCCAGCGCTGGCCTTCGCCCCTGCCTCGAACGCGAATCAGAGCCCCGTGGGATGCACCGGATCGAACCCGGTAGTCCGTTTCGCCACAGAGACGATGAATCAGCTCGATTCCTTCGTCCGGCCGGGCGACTCGATAGTTCTCGGAGCCAGAATCTCGAACATGGGCTCCAGCGCCTGTGACCTGAGCGAAATCAGCGTTACCGTCCGGCTTCCCGCTTCGGATGGAACTCCGGGTGAGGTTCGCACTCTCGCAAGCGACGTTGACCTTGCCGGCGGCGCTGCGGTCGAAGGGTTCACCGAGGGTGCCCCGTACGTCGTCGATCTCGACGAAGGCATCTTCAACGCACCACTCTCGATCTCATGGCAGGCGACAGTTCATGGCGGCGATCAGGACACCGTAATCAGCGGGGAGGGCACCGGACTCGAGATCAAGTTGACCCGCCCCCGCACAAGCCTTCAAATCGAGGCGGACAGGTATTCCGGAGGCCCGCCACTGACGGTCGGCTTCACCTACTCGCTGACCAATCAAAGCCCGGCGTCCAACACCGGGGTCGGAGGGCCTTCGCTTGCGCCCGGCGGCACGGGCGGACTTCGCGATCTGCTGTCAGACGCCGCGTGCGCACCACTGGTCTACCAGTCGGGCGACCAGCCATCGCTGGTTGGCGAACCGGCCCTAGACCCCGGGGAGACCTGGAAGTTCACCTGTTCACGGACCTTTCTTCTGCCCGGAACCTACGAAAGCCAGCCGCTGATCACGGGTTCCAGCAGCGTCGACTCGCGTCCCTGGCCACAGCCCGCTTCTGGCTTCATTCCGGTCACGGTTTTCGGTTCGGACCTGACAATCACCAAGAGTCATGAGGGCGATCTGCTCGCGGGCGGGAGCGGGACTTACGAGGTACTGGTGAGCAACAGCGGAAGTCTCGCTTCGACCGGCACGGTCACCGTCACCGACCAGATCCCTGAGGGATTGACGGTGACCGCGATCTCCGGTGAGGGCTGGAACTGCGATCTTGCGACCGCCTCTTGCTCAAGAGCCGATTCTCTCCCGGTGGGTGGCAGCTTTCCGCCAGTGATCGTAGACGTCACAGTCGCGGACGATCCGCCTTCGCTGGTCACCAATGTCGCCACCGTTTCAGGGGGTGGAGAGTCGGTGGCAGCCGGCACCAACAACGATGCTTCAGACCCGACGAAAATCCGGAAGCCGACTCAGCCCGAGCCACCCAAGGGCAACGTCTTCAAGGTCGTCGGCTCGACCTCGCTCGGCAACGGCATGGTCAGTCTGAAGGTCCGCGTTCCGGGGGCAGGCATTCTCATCGTCGATGACGCAAAGAAGATCGACCTGGTCCGTGCGACCCGCAAGAAGACCAGAAAATCCGGCAACGTCAAGGTCGTCCTGAAGGCCAACCGCCAGCTTCGCCGGACTCTCGCTCGCTCAGGAGCCTCGAGAAAAGTGAAGATTCGCGTGTCCTTCACGGCGGCAGGCAACCCGCCCAATGTGTCGCCGATCTCGGCTTTCAGGCAGGTCACTTTCGACCTCCGTCCTCCCGCCTGACCGTAGTTTTCTTCAAGCAGTCTGGCCGAACATCGAGGCGAGGGCGGACATGGTTCCGCTGATCAACCGATAGTCATCCTGTCGTTCAAGGCGGCGAGCCTCGGAGCCACCGGTCAGGGTCATGAGGAAGGGCTTGCCGGTGACGGGCACCGCGTTTACCCAGCTGCCCCATCGTCCTGGCCGGGCGGGATCGATCCAGCCGAAGCCTTCCGCCTCTTCGTCCCAGAAGGGTTCCTCGAATGCGAGCCAGACCTTGTCGAGCAGACCCGCCCCGAGACCTTCGATTGCCTTTCTGGTTCCCGGTGGAAGTGCGGGTCGGAACTCGATGGTGCCCGCTTTGAGCACCCCGATGGGAACCGTCACAACCACGGCATCCCCTCTCACCTCGTCATCAGACCACTTCACCGTGACGCCGCTGGAGTCTCTCTCGATCACCTCGACCGGCGAGCCCAGCCTGATCTCGGCATCCCCGGCCAGCCCGGCGAACAGCTCCGAATATGTTCCGTCCAGAAGAGCATCACCGCCGCCCAGCCAGGGACCCTCCCAGGTCGCCAATGCGGCCAGCTGACCCGGGTCTGCCCCGTATTCCTGCTGGACTTCCATCTGTACCGCCCATTCGAGGCCGGGGCCCCATCGCCAGGGAAGCAGCGAGTCAACGGTCTGGAGCTTCGCCCCCGGCGCGTAAGGCGCAAAAGAATTGATCGCCCGATTGAAGCGTCGCTCACCACCGGCCGCCATCTGCCCCTGCCCCGGAACCGGAAATTGTGACTCGTAGGAGAAGGGCTTCAACCCCACCCCGGCTTCCTTCGCCAGATCGGTCAAGGGGTTGCCGTTGACCCCGTGAATCCAGGATGCACCGAGTTCGACCGGGGTACCGTCCAGGTCCCCTTCCCGAACCCGGCCTCCTATCCGGTCCGAGGCCTCGATCACGACCGGTTCGAGACCGGCTTTCGCAAGCGCGCCGGCGCAGGAGAGCCCAGCTGCGCCCGCGCCGACAACGATCACCCGTGCTCCTGCAGGAAGTTGGCGGGAGGCCAACCGGGCGGCGCTTTCACCCGCCTGAATTGCGCCGTGAACCGTCGCCGGAATGTTTGCCGTCGCCTCACCGGCAAAGACCATCCTTCCGACCGGTTCGGCCAGCATGCGGCGGATGCCCGTCCCGTAAACCGTGGGAGCCAGATACGAGTAGGAGCAGAGAGCAAGCGGGTCCTCGGCCCACCTTGTCCGCAGGTAATCGACAGGTTTCGGAATCCCGAGATCGGGCAAACGATCGATCACGTCCTGTTTCGAATCGGAGGTTGAACTGCCGCCGGACGAGCAGCCAGCGAGTCCGCCCATCCCGGCAAGTCCGGCCATCGCCATGCCGCCGATCGCCAGTTTGCCGAAGTCCCTTCTGCTCAACCCCCGGTCCACAGACTCATTCTCCCCTGAAAAAGAAAAACCCGCCGGAAGGGCGGGCTTTCGGGAGGTACCGCTACGGGGATTCGAACCCCGGTTTCCGGACTGAGAATCCGGCGTCCTAGACCCCTGGACGATAGCGGCGCGTGGCGCGCATTCTAACAATTTGACGGCCCGGTTGAAGGTGAGCCGGATCACTCAATTCCGATAGAGTCCCGCCTCCGCGCGGCTGTGGCGGAACTGGTAGACGCGCAGGCTTCAGGTGCCTGTGTTCGCAAGAACGTGGAGGTTCGACTCCTCTCAGCCGCACTCGACCCGGGCTACGGTCAGTTGCCCAGCGGACTCGTACCGCAGCGGGTAAACCACGGCAACTCATCGACCGGGGCGTCAACGGAGACCGTCGCAGCGCCTCCGAGTGCCGGACCTTTCCCCTCGCGCTTCCAGCATCCCGCAGGCAGGCGTACCTCGCGACTGGTCGCCCCCTCGGTCACCACCGGGGCGACCAAGAGGTTCTCCCCGACCATCCACTGGTCGTCGTTCCTCGGGTCTTTCGGCCCGATCCCCCCAGCCATGTACATCGGGCGGACCATCGGGACTCCGGTCTTTACGAACTCCCGCCAGAGTCTCCTCATCAGGGGCCGGGAGCGGTTGTGGAGGGCGACCGTCTCTTTCCAGACCGCCTGGGTTTCCTCCGAGTAGTCCCAGGGCATCATGGCGCCGCTCAGGCCGGAGTTGTGAACCCTGAAGAAGGGCATGAACGCCGCGGCCTGGGCCCAGCGGATGAACAGCTCGGGGCTCGCCACCGGCATGAAGGGCTGACCAACTCGAAACTGCGAGTAACCGCCAATGTCGGTCGAGAAACCTGGGGCTCCGAGAATCGCCCGGTTGAGCATGTCGGGAATGATCGAAGGCAGGCCGGCGTCAGGCAGCCAGTCAACTGTCTCGTCACCCGGAAACTGCGCGTTCTCCCACCGAAGCGACGAGACGCTCCCCGCGAATCCCGCCCTCTGGAAGAAGAATGCCTTCCTGCCCGGATTTCGCTTCTCCCAGGCGTCAATCGCCTGCCTCGTCACCTTCGCCTGTAGCGCCGGGTAACGATTATGCATAACTCCGGCAGGGGTCCCGTCGTGAAACTTCATTCCGGCCTCCACCTGTTCACCGAAGTCATTCATGAAACCGTCGGCACCGGTATCGAGCAGGGCCCACACCCTCTCGCGCCACCACTTGACTGCCTTCGGGTCGGTGAAGTCGATCACCGCTGCCTGTGCCCCCGGGAACGGGGATGGAAGCAGGAAGGGCTCCCCGTTCGCACGAGTAGCGACCAGGCCCTGGTTGATCGCCTGGTCGAAGGTGCCCGGCCCCTCGGTCCCGGCGACGTCGTTGGAAACGAAGGAGCGCAGGTAGAGAACCGACCTGATCCCGCGCGCCTTGAGATCAGTGATCGTCTGCCGGACGAAATCCATCGGCAGGGCCTGCCAGCCCTCGAAAGCGTAGGAAGCGATCGGGAAGTCAGCCTCGGCGATCTTCTCGAGGTCCGCCTCGACCCGTCCCTGGTACTTGCCGCCGGCGTCGCCAATGATCCCGATCGTCCGGGAGAGGGTCACGCCCGTCGACCAGTTCGGCGGCAGCCGGTGGCGGCCGGTGAGTCTGGTGATGGTTCGAAGGACCTTCCGCTTGCTTCCCGCCACCAGGCTGAACTTCATCCCGCTGGCCGGGGTGCTGACACGCCAGGCCTGCGGCGAATCGCTTGCCATTCGCCAGCGGCTGATCCTGTCACCACGCAGCAGAAGACCGTATCCACGTGAAGAGAGGAAGCCGGGAATCGGCGCGTAGTAGGCCGTGGTCGGGTCCGGGTAGCGATAGTCGAGCACCCAGCTTCGAATGTCAGAGCCCCGGAGGTCGGTCCCTTCCCGTCGTCCGCCGAAGCCATGGAATGCCTCGTCTCCCGCCGTTCGGAAGCCCATGAAGACTGAACCCGCCTTGCCCTTCAGCATTCCCGCCTTGATCGAGAGGCTGCCGTCCGCCTCAAGCTCGAAGCTGAGTCTCATCCTGCGCTTCGTCGGTGAGTTCGTGAACGGCCTCGCTTCGAAGTAGTCGGGCCCGAACCACATGATCCCCCCTGTACCCGTGGCCCAGTAGCTCGGGCCGGTGGTGGGCTCTTCTTCAGTGCCGTCCAGAACGGGCGGTTCCAGTTCCGCCGGTCGCCCCGGGGTGAAGCCGAGGGTCGCGTACTGGATGCCGTGCCGGCTGAACCCCTTGCCGAGGCCACCAAGCACGGATTCCTTCCCCTTCCTGACCGTGAACCCGAAAGGAGCGTTGGAGATGATGATCCTGTAATCCCCCATGCGGGTTGTGGCCCAGGATTTGTCGCCGGCCTGCGAGGCGGCAGGGAACATCAGAGATGCGGCAGCCACCAGAGCCAGCCCTGCCCCGCACATGGTCTTCCTGACCGCGTTCGCGATCACCTCCCCACCTCCATGCGTCCATTCTACCCGGCTGGGTAGGCTCCCTCTCCGATGAAGATCTTCTCGTGGAACGTGAACGGAATCCGGGCGGTAATCCGGAAAGGCGACTTCGGTTCCTTCATTGAAAAGTACGACCCGGACATCTTCTGCATGCAGGAGACCAAGGCGGAACAGGGTCAGGCCGAGGTCGACCTGCCCCACTACGAGGAGTACTGGAATTCGGCCGAGAAGAAGGGCTACTCGGGCACCTCGATCTTCACGAAGCCGAAGCCGATCGCTGTCCTGAACGACTTCGCTGCCGAGATCTCCGACGAATACAGCCTTCACAACGACTCCTACGGTGATCCCCGCGCCGAGGGAAGGGTGATCACCGCCGAGTACGAGGACTTCTTTCTGGTTACGACCTACGTCCCCAACGCCAAGCGTGATCTTTCACGGCTTGGCCTGAGGGAAAAGCAGTGGGACCCGGCTCTGCTTCACCACATGAAGATGCTTGACGCGAAGAAGCCAGTACTGGTTTGCGGCGACATGAACGTCGCCCATACCGAGGATGACCTGGCCAACCCGAAGGCGAACAAGGGCGAGCACGGCTTCACTGACGAGGAGCGCCAGGGCTTCCAGAACTTCCTCGACGCGGGTTTCGTCGACACTTTCAGGCTATTCACAGAAGGCAACGGCCATTACTCCTGGTGGTCCTACATGTCGAAGGCACGGGAACGCAACGCCGGCTGGAGGATCGATTACTTCCTGGCCTCGGAGCGGCTCCGCGACGCGATCACCGGAGCCGAGATTCACAACGATGTGATGGGCTCCGACCACTGCCCGGTGAGCGTCGAGCTGGACGAAAAGAAGCTCGCCGCTATCTGATCTGACGCCGGAACGAACTCCTGCCGTTTGATGCACGAAAAAGGGCGGCCCTGGAGCCGCCCTTCTTCGCTGTTGATTGAGGCAGTCTTACTTGACGCGGACCTTCTTGGTCACGCTCGACTTGACGTTGCCGGACTTGGCGGTGAACTTGACGGCCACCTTCGCGCCCTTCTTGCCGCGGATCGTGCTCTTCACGGTGACGGTCTTGGACTTGCCGGGGGCAATGTTGCCTGCCTTGGCCTTGCCGCCGCGGGACGACGTCACAACCACGCTCTTGGCGGTGGCGGTGCCGTTGTTCTTGACGGTGACCTTGAAGGCGCCCTTGCGACCGTTCTTGACGGCGCTCGGACCATTGACCTTCATTCCGCCGAGCTTGGCCTTGCCGGGGTTACCGGTGCAGGGCTGAGTGGTCTCGGGGGAAGTGACCGTGGTGGTCGGGGTGGTCGGCTGACCGCCCGGGTAGGTGCGCTCGCCGAGCTCGAAGACAGCGTTGGTCTTCAGGGGGCTGCTGGCGCACATGGCCTGGACGTAGTTCGGGTCGAGACCGCGGGTCTGAACGTTGATGTCGGGACGGTTCAGGTCCGGACCGGGGAAGCTCAGCTCGAAGTACTTGACGGCCGAGTCGTTACTGAGGACCGGAACGGCGATGTCCAGAACTTCACCCTTCAGGGTGCCGTTCATCAGGATGCCGACGTTGGTGGTCTTCGAGTAGCCGTAGATCTTCATCATCGGCTGACCGCTGTTGTTCTTGCCAGCGTTGAAGGCGATCAGAATCGGGTCCGAGATCAGCGCACCGGGCTGGTTGATCTTCGCCAGGTAGATGGCAGCAGTACCGGTACCGACAACCGACTTCGAGCAGGAGCTCAGGACGGTCGAGGGACTCGCCAGATTCGATGACTGGCTCAGCTTGCTATCGGGGCAAACCGCGTCTTCGAGTTGTTCGGCCTGAAAGTCATGCCCTTGGGGAACGTGATCTTCACGTTCTTCATCGGGTTGACCTTGGGCGACGAAGGCGGAGTGGTGACCTCGGCGCGAACCTTCAGGTTCGAGGCGACGGTCGCTTCCTTGTAGAAGGGTCCGCTTCGGGGAGCGAGTTCGCTGGTGGCAGTCACGGTTTCGTCGGCGGCATTCGCGCTGGAGACCAGGGCGAAGGGGACGACCACCGCGATTGCGAGGGCTATGTATTTCTTCAGGGAATTCATTTTCTGACCTCAATCATGTGGGCTTGGAGAGAACGACGCGCCGCCTCTCTGTGCGACCCGTCACTGATAGATACCCGCTCGGTACGGCTTTGTTTCGCTGTTTACAAAACCTTAAATGCAGCCGAACAGAAAACGGCCGGAAGGCTCCAAAAGCCCTCCGGCCGCTCAGGTGCAGACAACCTACCTGTTCATCTGCGTGCGATGCGCACCCGGGTGGCGGTCCGGATGCCGGTGCCCTTACCGCTGACGCGGAAGACGATCCTGCCGGCACGACCCTTTGGTCCGGTGATCCTCACCCGCACCCTGATCGTCCGCCACTTGCCGGGAGCGATCTTGGCCGTGCGAGCCTGCCCACGGCCAAAGCCGCTGACCCTGACTTTCACGTTGCGAGCGGTCGCCGTACCGCGGTTTCGAACCGTGACCCGGAATACCTTCCGCGTACCTCGACGGAGGAACTTCGGTCCCCTTGCCTTTGCGTTGGTCAGCTTGGCCCGTCCGGGCAGACCCTTGCAGAACTCTGTGTAGGGCGTAGCCTCAACCGTAGTTTCGGGTCCGGTGTCGGTTCCCGAGGGGTAAGCCCTCTCGCCCAGAGTGAACGTGCCGCGGTTCACCCATTTGCCACTCGAGCACTTCGTACGCGCATAGGCTGGGTCGAGCCCCTTGATGATGCTGGTGCCGGTGGGTGATGCCGGGTCTTCCACCGTCATCGGCGGCCCCGGAATCCGAAGCACGAAGTTCGCTGTCCCCGAGTCGTTGCTCAAGACGGGGATCGCTACGTTCTGGATTCCCTTGCGTGTAAGCGATCCGGTCATCAGGATTCCCGAATTCGTGGACTTCGAGTACGCGTAAATCTTCATTCTCGCGTTCCCGTTCCCGTCACGACCCCCGTTGAAGATCACCATCTGCGGATCCGAGATCAGCGCGGCCGGCGTGTTGATTTTCGCCAGGTAGATTTCCGCGGTTCCGTTGCCGATCACGGACCTCGGGCACAACTTCACGGTAGCTGCGACTCCGGCCGCCAGGTTCGACTGCGTGCCTAGAGCACTGTCGGGGCAGACGGGCGTCTTCCTGTTGTTCGGGTTGTAGGTCAGATCAGTCGGAAATCGCATGACGGCCCGCTTGAGCGGATTGACTTTCGGAGAGGAAGGTGGCGTGTTGACCTGCGCGGAGACCGAAGTGCTGGCAGGTACCCTCACCTCCTTGTAGAGCTTGCCTCCGAGCGGCTTTACCACTGTCTTGAGCGTGATCGACTCTCCCTCCGCTGATGCGGCAGAAGAGAAGATCGTCAGCCCAAGGAGG
>WBZM01000344.1_pt1 | contig 68793 bp, 51 predicted proteins | sample 5204271 | NCBI WGS metagenome assembly WBZM01 (sample SAMN12344346, study PRJNA552823) | activated sludge metagenome | biome: Activated sludge suspended growth; feature: Nitrification reactor; material: Wastewater; isolation source: activated sludge from nitrification reactor of wastewater... | reverse complement strand
ATGCCAGGCTGGAGAGGTCATTCCCGCCGCGTAGCCGTTGAGCCGTTCGAGGCGGTCGAAACTGTAACGGATCAGCGCCGACGCTTCGTCACTGACTGAGCCCTTGCGCAGCACCGGTCGTTTGACCGGCTGCGCCAGCAGTGCGGGCATGGCGACCGCGTGAAAGCCGCCCATTACGGCCAGCACCGGACCCTCGTTCGCTTTGCGCTGCGCCAGCGCTCGCTGCACGTGCCAGGCCATTTCGGCTTCGCGTTGCAAGCTGCCGTCGGCGGCCAGCTCGGCGTCGCTGTTGTCGCAGCGCGCCAAGTGGCAGTAGGTCACGACCTGCTCCACATGCTCGCGCAGCGTCAGTGCCGGCGCGGTGTTTTCGAACAAGTGCTCCCAAAGTTCCTCGTGGTCCCGACATCCCAAACGCTCGGCGAGCCGCTGCAAATACGCGCTGCGCCGGTAGTGCCGTTCCTCGAGCAGCGACATGGCTTCCTGGTCCTCCGGATCCGCCTCGAGCATGCATTGCTCGGCAAAGTCGAGGTCCATGAAGCGCGCGGGGACACCACGCTTGGTGGACTCCCGCAGCGCCACGAGTTCGGGTGAGTAGTCGCAGAACGGGTAGTAGGCCGCGCGACGACTTTCATCGGCGGCGTCGTCCGCCTGCTCCGCATCACCCGCGGCCGCCTTGCCTGGCTTGCCCACCGCATAGGTGTAGATGGCCATTGGCGCCTGCGCCTGGCCATGCACGAGCAACGGTATTAGCCGGGTGAAGGAGCGCGGTCCTTCGACCAGGACGGTCGAGGGCCGGCAATCCGCGAACAATCGCAAGAGCTGCAGCGCGCACGCCGGGCTGTGGTGGCGAACCGGAAAGACGACCAGTTCGTCACCGACCAGTTGCGCGGCAAGGGCGCGCATCTTCTGCGTGCTCAGCAGATCAGGCACGATGCGTCGACGATCAGCGGTCGAGCTCGCGGCGTGCCTGGAGCACGCGGCGCCAGGACGCTTGGCGCTGCGCGCGCTGCTTGACCACGACATCGAAGTAATGGCGCAGCTTCTTGCCGTCGTCCGGATTGTCCTTGAGCACTGTACCCATCAGTTGGCGAGCGATGTGCTCACCACCGACATCACCGTCATTGAAATAGTGCGCGTCCAGGCAGGCGGCGTAACCGACGGCGACCGCCTCGGCCGACGACATCACGGCGGATGGTTTCTCGATCACCGTGCCTTCCGACGTAATGCCCTCTCGCAGGTCGTGAAAGGCGGTGACCAGCAGATCGACGACATCGTGCGGCAGATCGACTTCGACCGACGCCTGCTTGAGCAGCGCCTCGGTCTGCTCGCGTACGAGCTGGGTTTCCAGTTTGCGGTCGGCGATCGGCCGCACGGTCTCGAAGTTGAAGCGGCGTTTCAGGGCGCTCGACATCTCGTGGACGCCGCGGTCGCGAATGTTGGCCGTGGCCAGCACGTTGAAGCCGCGCGCGGCGAACAAGGTTGACTCGTCGCCATCCAGCTCGGGAACGTGCAGCACCTTGTCGGAAAGCAGGCTGATCAGGCTGTCCTGGATCTCGGGCTGGACGCGTGTCACCTCCTCGAAGCGGCAGAGAATGCCGGCCCGCATCGCCTCATACATCGGCCCCGGAACGAGTGCCTTGGGCGTCGGCCCTTCAGCCAGCAGCAAGGCGTAGTTCCACGAGTACTTGATCTGGTCCTCGGTGGTGCCGGCGGTTCCCTGGATCGTGCAGACCGATCGACCGCAAATCGCCGCGCTCAGCAACTCCGAAAGCATCGACTTCGCCGTTCCCGGCTCGCCGACCAGGAGAAGGCCGCGGTGGCTCATCAGCGTGACGATGCAACGGTCGATCAGTGCGTCGTCACCGTAGAACTTGCGACGGATGCCGAGCTTGTCGTCGCCGACAATGAAACGACGCACGGCGCGCGGCGACAGTTGCCAGCCGGGCGGCCGCGGCCCCGCATCCTTGTCGCGCAGGCGCTCGAGTTCGTCGGCATGGATCAGTTCGGCCGGTGCGCGCAGCACCTTCGCTGTGGGTTCGTTCATGGATCTTGGGCTCGTCTGCGGATGGTCAGTACTCGGATTTTTTCTGCCACTCGGCGTCGAATCCGCTGCCCTCGGCAGCGACCAGACGCATGTCGTTGTAGCACTCGGACAGCAGCACTTTCGGCACTTTGTCAAGGTTCATCCGGCCGCCCTGGGTGGCCGCGAACGACAGCTTGAGCAGCGCCACGGTCCGGTTCTCCTCGGGCAGCCCGTTCCCGGTAAACTCGATCGAGGCCACGATGCCCAGCGTCGGAAAACGCTTTTCGTAGACGTAGAACCAGCCGCCGTCCTCTGCCGCGCCTCGCGTATAGCCCAGTTTCAGGGCGCGGTTGCGCAGCGCGAAGGTTTCGATCAGATAGCCTGCAAAATCCTCGATGGCGTCCGCATGTGCCTTGTCGGCGGGCAATATGTACTCCCCCTTGCCGAGTTGCTGAAAGAGTGGCACCACTTGATAATCAGCAAGATGTGTCTGCCATTGGGCGATCTGCCCGGGTGACAGCAGCGAGTCGTGAGCGACGCGCACGCGCGCCTCGGGCGGGACTTGCACCTCATTGTCGTCGGCGTCGCTCAAACTGCCATCGTCCAGTGGCCGGAAGGTTTGCACGACGCGCAGACTTCCATCCTGCGGGTCCACCTGCGCCCAGACCAGGCGCTGGATCAGGCGACGGACCACCGGATGACGAATGAGATAGGTGCTCCAATCGTCGAACGACCAGTCGCGTTCGATGCAGAGTGCCTCGTGAAGGCGATCGGTCTGCAGATCGACGATGCTCCTGATCTCTTTCCTGGCCGCCGAGAACGCCTTCTTCGCCTCCTTGACGAGTTCCGCATCTTCGTCCTGCCGGGGTTCTGGCAGCGCGGCGATCTTCTTGCCATTGGGGTTGCGAAGTTCGATTCTGAAATCGGGAAGCAGGTGTGCGGTGAAGGTTCGCTCGCCATAGCTCAGTTCGAGGGTCCCCGTTTCGTCGAAGCCGCCGGTGGGGATCGTCCGATCGGCAAGTTCCGACAGTGTCCATCCCTTGCGTTCGGCGAGTGCTTCCGCCTGCCGTGTCGCTTCGTCCTGGAAACTCTTGGTCCGAAAGCGGCTGCCGATCGACAGCATCAGTTGCGTCGCGCTCGGATGTTCGATCCACGCCAACATCGCGATCAGTGCCTTGCCCTGTGCTGCGCGCGTTCCGTAGTGTTCCTTGAGGTAGCGTTGCACGGGTGCCGCCGCACGTTCGGCCGCGCAGGCTGCCGCCATCGCCAACACGCCCTTGCCGCCGATGGCACTTCCCGCCGGCTGGCGCAGGAAGCGGGGCAGGTAGACCGCAGTCAGCTCTTCGACCGAACGTCCGAAGTTGGGGTCGTCCTGGTAATGCTGCGGCCAGCGCTGCATGTAGCCGTGCATGGTCTGCGCCTGGCCCTGCGCCAGGCGCAGCGCCTCTTCCGGCGGGATCGGCCGTACGTCCTCACGCAGCCAGGCTTCGAGGACAAACTGCCCGAAGGCCTCGCGGTCGCGCGCGTCGAACAGCGCGCAATACTTGCGCAGCACGGCATTCGGTTCGGGCGTTTTCTGCTTCGTGGCCTGCACCAGCATCCAGTGCAGTACGTCGTCGCCAACCGACTCGCCGCTGTCGGCCCAACGCACACCGGGCAAGGCCGCCCAGGGGAACCATTCCAGTTCTTTCGGCAGCCCCTTGGCGAGCGATTTCCTTGCTTCGGCAGCCAGGGCCTGGCGGTCGAGGTACTTCTCGACCGGTTGGCCCAGCGCCTGAAGGGCGTCGATCATCGCGCCCTTGACGACGTCCTGTCTTTCCTTGGCAACAGCCGTTTCGAGCGGATCGATCGCCGGCACATGGCGGAGGCGCCCGAGCCACTGCGCGGCGGCGGCACGCGTTTCCCCTTTGCCATCCGCCAGCGCGTGCATGATCCGCGCCTCCTTGTTGGGCACATTGGCCAGAGCCTCCTGCGCAATGAGACGCTCGCTCTTCGCCGATCCCAGCGCGATGTCGAAAAGCGCGTTGACCAACCGCGCGGGCAGGCGCGGCAAAGTCGCAATCCCGCGAAACAATCCCGCACGGTCGAACGAGTAATCCTTCGTCGTCGTCGGGTTGAGCTGCTGCGTCAGGAGATCAATGTTGTGCGCGAAGAACGGCCAGACCGCCTCGTCGGGCCAGGTGGCGGCAAGGCTGTTCCAGGTATGGCAATAAGTTTTCAGGACATCCAGAGGGCCGATTGCGAACGGTTCCAGAAGCTGTTGGACCTCGAGCAGCGTCGGGCGCCCGCTCACCCGGTGCATCCCGTTGAATACACGGGCCGGGAAGATTGGCAAGCCGCGGTTAGGCGTTACCAGCCCCAGCGCCAGCAATGTCTTCATTGCCACAACTGGCGTCAGCGCGGGATTTACCGAAAATTTCGCCAGCGCCGGGTCTACCAGTCCCCAGTGGTGATCCTGGCGCGCCTTGCCGGCGAAAGTCGTCGAGGACGAGGCGATGAAGTCGCGCAGACGAACCAGATCGAGCGATGAATACTCGCGCGCCAGGCGCAATGGCCACTTCTCGCCGCGTTCCAGGCCGCGTGCGTGGTGTTCGCGTGCCTGCTTGTTCGCCTTTTCCACCGCTGCATTGAGATCACGCCACAGATCATCGAGCGCGGTCGACGCTGCCGCCGACAGCTCTGTGCGCCACTCGATCGTCGGCAGTTCATAGCGGTAGTCATCGCTCGCCGAATCTGCGGCGACCGCCTGCTCGCCACTTTGCCATTCCTGCGGCAGCGCTTGAACATTCGGCGCCTTGTCGGCTTTGGCCGTGGCGAGCGCGAACGCCAGCAAGGCGTTGTCTGTACGCTGCCGCGCCAGTGCCCAGAGCAGGCGAAGCGCGCTGACACGCTGATCCGGCCTGCCTTCGACCGCCAGGCTCTGCAAGGGAGCAATCAGTGGCTCGGGAAACTTTCTGACCAAGGGCTCCGCCGCGGCACGCACCTGCTTGCTCGTTGCCGTCGCCAGGTCTGCCAATTCCGCCGCAATCGACGCCACCGTTGCCGCGTCGGCCTCATTCAGCAGGGTCAACACGTGAAGCCGTTGCGCGACGAGTGACGGGGAAAGATGCGGACGCAGCGCTTCGACGTGACGGTGCAGGGACGCGGTGAAGTCGGGCAAACGCGCCACCATGCCAAGGCGCTGTTCAGCACCGTAACGCGCATTGACTGGCGAAGCGGCGGCCGCGACGAGAAGGGCGGATTCGGCAAGGCCGGCTTCGGCCAAGAGCGCCTCGAGCTTCGACATGGTCAGCCCGCGCGGAACCGGCGGCTCGCTGGACCAGCCGCCCAAAGCCTGCTCGGCGGCATGCAGGAGCAGGGCCTCGGGCCAATGGATTCCGCCGGGAAGCGCATATGAACAATAGGAATGGTGCGCCGCCAGGCTGGCCTCGAGCACACGCGCCCAGCGCAGCGCCACACTATTGGGCAGACGATCGAACGCCGAGTAGAAGGCTTCCCTGGACTGGTCTGGTCTGGCGTAACCGAAGAGGCCCAGGCCTTCCGCCATGCCTGGGGTGTGTCCGACTTCATCGAGGAGCGCGAGCGCTTCTCCGCGGAGCACATAGGCATTGATGTCGGCCGCCAACCCGGGACGCGCGCCCTGCACCTTGTCGAGCGGGGCAAGCGCCTCCTGCAAAAGAGCAGCCCAGGTCCCGGAAACGCCATCGGGCGTGTCGGCCGTTGCGCCGGCAATGAGAGTGCTGATCCACTTCTTCAGCATTGGCGACTCCCTACCTTCATTGATGTGATCGGGCCGGAGTGTACTTGATTTGCTGTCGGCGGATGTCCAATGGGTGCATCGGACGTCAAACGTCACCGCCGCCTGTCACGCCGGCTCGCCGCCCGCCGCTGTGGGAGATGGCCGATGCCGAGCAGGGCGAATTCGACCCACAGACTCAACCGGCACCGCACCACGACTTCGATCGGCGCATCGCCTGGTAAAGGCCGCGCGAGGACGATGCGATCGGCCTCGGCAAGGACCGCTTGCACCCTGGCTCGCTGCGCCAGCTTCATCGGCAACCGCGGCGGCTCAGGGCCATCGTCGTGCTGCGACTCCGGCGAGGTTCACAGGCTTTGTCGGCGCACGCTCTCCGAATCGAGACGGCTGTCAGGGCTCTTCACAGGCTGCAACACTTCCGGATGTGGCGTTGGATCTTCTATCCATCGGTTCAGCAGCTTGCAGCGGTCGCTGGCGAAGCAGTCCGCCATCGTTCTCAGATCCCTTCGACATCGATTCCGTGCTCGGCCAGCCAGGCCTTGCGCTGCGCGTAATCCGGCATGGCGCGCTCCACGCGCAGCCAGAACGCTGGCGTGTGGTGCGGCTCGTGCAGATGGGCGATCTCGTGCACCACCACGTACTCGGCGATGCGCGCCGGCAGCAGGATCGCTTTCCAGTGGAAGTACAGCCAGTCGCCCTTGCCGCACGATCCCCAGCGGTAGCCCAGATCCTGCACCTTCACGCCAGCCGGAGATACCTCCATGCGCGACTGGACCTCGGCCACCCGACTCGACAGCCATGCCTTGGCTCGCTCGCTGTACCAGCGGATGAAGTGCTCGCGCGCGGCGGGCAGGGCGTCGCGGCGCAGGCAGAAGCGGCCCGCCGCCAGCTTCAGCGGCACGTCCTGCTCGTCCACCAGCTTCAGCCGATGGCTGCGCCCAAGGTAAAGAAAGCCCTCGCCGCCGACGAACTCCTTGCGCGGCACCCGGCGCTGCAGGCGGTCCTTCTCGGCCAGCTTGGTGTAGATCCAGAAGCGCTTTTCCAGGACGAAGGCGCGCAGTGCGGCCTCGTCCACCTTGGGTGGCGCCGACAATACCAGTTCCCCGTCACGCTCCACGGTGATCTGCATCGTCCTGCGACGTGCGCTGTGCCGCACGAGGAAGTGCAGATCGTCCACCTGAAGGCGAGGGAGGTTCACGGGCGCCAGCATTGGTTCACACCTGCAGCAGCTTGTCGTGGTTGGCGCGGGCCTGCTCCATCAGCTTGTCGGCCAGCACCCCCGCCTTGTCAGCATCCACCGCTGGCGGACGCAGCCGCATCAGGTGCTCGAACAACTGCCCGTTCAAGTTGTCCTGGTCGGCCCGCTTGCTCGGGCTCCAGATTCCCCGATTGCCCTGCAGCTCCTGAACGAGCAGGTCCACCAGTTCGACCGTGACGTCGTTCAAGCGCAACCGTTCAGCCGGCGTCGGCGCTTGCCCGGCACAGACGACATCCAGCACCGTGCGCAGGAAAGGCGCGCAATGCTCCGGCAGGTCGCCGGGCGCATCTGCCGCGCCCGCCTTGCCCGTGCGCAGTTCATCGATGATCTTCTGAAGCTGCGCGATGACCTCGTTCCACTGCTCGCCCAGCGTCTTCAAGATCTCGTTCAGCCGTTCCGAGAGCTTGCGGTACAGCACCGGGTCCTCGTCCGTGTGCTTGCGGATGTGCGAGCGGATTGCGTGCTCCATCTCCGACGCCTTGGCGCGGTCGCTCGCTGCGCGGGCCACGTGCGTGTCGAACTCGGCGTCGGTCAACTGGATCGGCGGGATCTTGGGGTCGATGCCGAGCGAGATCACGTGCTCGTCGATCAGCCTGCGCACCTTGGCGCCGACGTCCTTGCCGAGAACCACCGTGTCCTTGTAGCGGTTACGCGCCCGCGCGTAGATGTAGGCCAGCCGCTTCGCGTCAGCGGAGTACGGCAGGCCCTCCGGGCGCGGCAGCACCGTGTCCAGCGACGCCAGGAAGGCCTTGAGCTTGACTGCGAACTCGGCGCGCAGCTTTTCGCTGCCCAGCGCCTCGACGCAGGCCTCGGTGTCATCCAGCGACTCGATGCCCCGCCGGCGGAACAGATCCACCACGCGCAGGTGCCGTTCGCGCAGCACCAGCACCTCGTCCCTCAGGCTGGCCAGCGCGCCTTGCACGTCCTCGTCGGCGTAGGCGGCCAGAGCTTCCTTCAGGTGCTGCGCCACGCCGTAGTAGTCCACCACGATGCCGCAGCGCTTGCCGAAGCCGGTGCGGTTGACGCGGGCGATGGCCTGCAGCAGCTCGGCTTCGCGGATCGGCCGGTCCAGGTAGATCACGCCCTCGATCGGCGCGTCGAAGCCGGTCAGCAGCATCGACTTCACCACCAGGAAGGCCAGCGGGTCGGTCTTCTCGGGCCGGGCGTGCGAGCCGGGCAAAAGAAGCGGCTTCTTGAAGCGCTTGATCAGTTGCTCATGCGCGGCGCCATCGGTCCAGGTCTCCCACGCCGGGTCGTCGTTGTTGCTGCCCGAAATGATGGGCGCGAACTCGATGCGCGCCAGCGTGTCGCGGTAGCGCCAGGCCTGCACCACCGCCTGCACCTGGGGCGGCCGCTGGCACAGGGCCGCGTCGTCCACGGCCCTGTCCGGCGGGCTCAAGCCTTCAGCCTCGGCCAGCAGTGCGTTGCGCGCCGTCTTCAGCGCCTGAAAGTAGCGGATCGCCGCCAGCCGGCTGTACGCCACCACCTGCGCCTTGTAGCCGTTGGGCAGGATGTGGGTGACGTAGTGGCGCAGGATGTCGCGCGCCTTGTCAGCGATCAGCGCCGGGGCGTCAAAGATGTGGCCCTTGGTGGCGTACTTCTGCTTGATCGCCTCCAGTTCCTCGGGCGTGTGCTGGCGGAAAAGGTCCTCAAACAGCTCGTCCAGGCTGGCGCCGTCCTTGATCGCACCATTCGCGGTGCGGCCCTCGTAGAGCACCGGCACCGTGGCGCCGTCGGCCTCGGCTTCCTTGATCGTGTAGCGGTCGATGAACTCGCCGAAGATCTCATGGGTGCGCTTCTTCTCGCCCATGATGATCGGCGTGCCGGTGAAGCCGATGCGCGCGCAGTTGGGCAGCCCCGCCAGCAGGTTGGCGTGCAGATCGCCCGCCTGCGTGCGGTGGGCCTCGTCCACCAGCACGAGGATGCTGTCGTCCTCGTTCAGCACTTCGAACCGATCTGCGGACGGTTGGCCAGCCTTGTAGCTGGCCCTCGGCTGTGCCACCTTGGGCAAGTCGTCGGCTGTCAGCGGCGCATCGCCCACCGTATCCGCGTCGCGGTACTTCTGGATGGTGGCGAAGACGAGGCCCGGCCCCTTGCGCCGCGCCAGCGCCTTCACGTCCGCCGTGCTGTCCGCCACCTCCACCAGCTCGCCGGTGAGCGTGGCGGTCACGGAGAGCTGGCGCTGCAGGTCCTTGCGGTCGGTGACGACGATGACCTTGAAGCGCCGCAGTTGCGCATCCACGCGCATCTTGCGCACCAGAAACACCATCGTCAGGCTCTTGCCCGAGCCCTGGGTGTGCCAGATGATGCCGCCGCGCTCGTCGTGCTCGCCGTGCTGCAACCGTGTCCGCCCGGTCTTGAGCCGGGCGATGGCGCGGTTCACCGCCCGGTACTGCTGGTAGCGGCAGACCGACTTGATGGTCTGGCCGCCCACCTGCATAAAGAGCAGAAAGTTCTTCAGCACGTCGAGCAGGTGTGCCGGCGCCAGCAGGCCGGCGATCAGGCGCTCCTGCTCCGACAGGCTGGCCTTGCCCAGCCCTTGCGCCACCTCGATCTCGCTGCCGGTGCCGTCCGGACCGACCACTGTCTTCCACTGCGCATAATGCTCGAACGCCGCGCCGATGCAGCCGACGCGCGCGGAGTCGTTGCAGGTGGCCACCAGCAACTGGTTGGTGGCGAACAGCGCTTCGCTGCCCTCGTTGTCGTCGATCTCGAAGGCGGCCTTGCGCTGGTTGCTGTAGCGGCGCAGTTGATCCACGGCCTGGGCCAGCGGCTCGGGGATTGACGGGCTCTTGCACTCCACCACCACCAGCGGCAGGCCGTTCACCAACAGCACCAGGTCGGGAACGATGAAAGCCTTGCCGCTGTTGAAGCCGGGCGGACAATCGACGCGGTACTGGTTGACGACGGTGAAGCGGTTGTTCGTCGGCGTGTCCCAGTCGATGTAGCGGATCGTCTGACCGCGTCCGCCGTCCCAACCCGGCAGGCCCTCGACCGTCAGCCCCTTGATCAGCAGACCGGTGGCCTTCTGGTTGGCCTCCATCAGCTTGTGCGTGCCGAGCCGGGTGATGGCGGCCACGGCCTCCGACAGCCGCGCATCGTCCAGCCAGGGCTGGCCCCCGTTGATGTGTGCGGGGCCAGGGTTCAGTGCGCGCAGGCGTTCGCGCAGTACGCCCGCCTGGATCACCTCGGTGAAAGTGCTGCGCCCGGTGAGCGCCGGGGTGTCGAGGCTGCCTTCGGTGTATGCCCAGCCCAGCGACTGCAACTGGGCGACGAAAGGCTTTTCGACGTCTTCGAGTTCCCGGCCCATCAGGCGTGCTCCTTCTCGCGTTCGGCTCCGGCCAGCAGGGGGGTGACGCGGACTCGGCCAGTGAGGAGGTCGTCCATGAGGCCGGACTGCTGCGCCAAGAGCTTGTGAAGGCACTGTTCCTCTGCACGAAGGCGAGCTTCAATTGCATCTACATGTTCCAAGAGCAGCCGTTGCTCCCGCGGTTCCGGGACTGCTAAGTGGAGATTTCGGACATCGCGCAATGTGACCTTCAGTCGTGTCACCCCAGCCGTGATCTGCTCGACTTGCTTGGAGACAGCAGGGGCATTGATGAAGGCCGACATCCAGCCCGGGAGGATCCTGTTCAGGTCAGGCCGTAGTCGGACAATGTCTGCTGTCACCACACCATTCGGCATCGAATCCGGATAGACGGCAGCAACACAGGGCGGAAGTCCCATCTTTGTAGCGACAACGTCACCGGGTACAACCTTGTGCGCAGCGAGTGCCTGCGCCTTTCCGGCGCTCACATAGATGTTGCTCTTCCAGCTCAGACAATCGGGCTTTACGTCCCGAACGAAGACAACGGGGACACCAGCCTTCCGATAGTCGGACGCCACTAGATCGCTTCCAAAAGGACCGATTGCAGAGCTTGTCGTTAGGTTGGAGATGACATCGAAGTCCCACTCCTTCGGAATCCACCCCAACGGCGAATCCTTGTAGAGATGCGGCGCCTCGGCTTGCGGCGGGCGCAGTTCGCCGTTGGCGTCGATGCCGCGCGTCAGCAGGTCGTGCAGCAGGCCCTGCTTGACGGCCTTGAGCTTGGCGATGATCGCCTCGGTTTCGTGGATGGCGGTGTCGAGCGTGTCGAGGATCTGCGCGACCCTCTGCTGTTCACGCAAGGGCGGGAGCTCGATTGGAACGGCCTCCAAGATTGCCTTTGAGAGCCCACCTCGGCCGCCACCTGACGAACGTGCTCGGAGTTCCTCGTATCTCCATTCGAGGTTGTAAAAGAGGTAGTCGGTACGCAGATCGCTCACATTCGCCTTTAGCAGTGCGATGGACTGGTTGGTGCATAGGGCGCATAAAGTGAGCGCTACTGTGCCGCGCGTTTTCCCTTGTCCGGCTAGTGCAACGGCGACTGCGGGTGAGCTCGTGAGGGCTGCATTCGAGGAACGCAGACCAAGCGATGTGATTCGGCCGGGAACGTCTGTAATTCGTCGAAGATGCACATCACCGGATGCCATCCAACGAACGTCTCCCGCCCAGTATTGCGGTACCTCTGTCGATGGCGTGCCACCGAGGATGCACTCGGAGACTTGACCAAGCGTTGCGGAACCCCAGCCTTCAGGCCGAGCTCGATTGAACTGACTAGACATACCGCAACCTCCTCAAGAACCCCTGCAGCGCCCGCGCCGCTGCATCCCGCTTGCCCTCGATCTCGGTCAGCGTCACGCGGTACTTGTCCCACCAGTTCTCGAAAGCGGCGACGATGGTCTTGCGTTGGGCGGCGATGTAGCGTTCGACGATAGCGTGCATGTCGTTGTGCAGGATGGTGAGCAGCAGGTCGGCGGCGTGCTCGGGTGACAGGTCATCGACGGCGGCGTTGAACTGTACCGCAAAGCTTTCCTTGCTGGCCTTGAGCTGCTTTCTGACGGCGGCGAGTTCCCTCTTCCACGCTTTGAGCTGGGCTTCGTCGACCGCGTTCTCGTCGTCCGCTTCCTCGTCCGCAGCTTCGGTAGCTTCGCGATCCTCGGCCTCGGCATCCTTGGCGGACTTCGGATCAGCCGCCTTGATCTGGCTGTCCAGCTCGGCCTTCCTGGCCTCCAGCTCGGCGAAGGCGTCGACGAAGTCGCTCATCAGGAACTTGACGAGCTTGTGCTCCAGCGGGTTGGCTTTCTTCCTGGCGTCTTCATCTTCGAGTTCGCTGAGAATGGTTTCGCGCCAACCGCGGATCAGCCCCAGCGGGCCGCGCGCCATGATGGCCTTGAAGTCGTTGAGGTTGTCGTACCAGAAGCCCGCGCTGATGCCGCGCACTTGAAACACGTCGAGCAGGCCCACGGGCGCCAACACCGCCGCGAAGCTGTGCAACAGCGCCTCGCGAGTGGCCACTGCACTGTCGGCACCGTGCAGCGCAACGATGCGCGAGCGGTGTGCCTGCCACCATTGCTCGAACGCCGCGCGAACGGCGGCTTCCCTGGCAACGAGGCCTGCGTTGCCTTCGATGGCGGGCTTGAGGTCCTGGCGCTTCGTCAGCTCGGGCTTGAAGTCGAAGTACTTCGCATCCTTCTCGGCGAGCAGATCGAGCGGGTTCAAGCCGTGCGCCTGCAACAACGCCGCCTTGTCCGCCACTTCGGCCTTGGGCACGCCGCCGACCAGATGGGCGCGCACGTCGTGCGGCTCGGGCGGCGGGGCGTTGTCGGCGTAGCGGCGGATGTTGAGGTTGTGGTCGTTCTCCTTCAGCGTGGCGTTGCTGACGATGGCCGAGAAGCCCGGGATGGCACGGAATTCGTCGAAGGTGGTGACGATCTTCTCGATGTGCTCGGGCCGTAGCTGGTTCTGCGCCCGGCCCTCGAAGAACTCGCGGTCGGCGTTGATGAACAGCACCTTGCCCTGGCGCCCGGCGGGCTTGCCGCTGACGCGTTGGGCGCCGTGCTGCACCTGCTGGCGCAGAACCAGGATGCAGGCGGGGATGCCGGTGCCGTAGAACAGGTTGGGCGCAAGGCCGATCACGGCTTCGAGCAGGTCTTGATCGACGACGGCAGCGCGGATGCCGCGCTCATCACCGCCGCGAAACAGCACGCCATGCGGCATCACGGTGGCCACCATGCCGCCGTCGCGGGTGACGGCCAGCATGTGCTGCAGGAACATCAGGTCAGCCTTCTTGGCGCCGAGCGGCACCTGGCCGAAGCGGAAGCGTTCCGGGAATTTCGGCACCCAGGCGGGCGTGCCGTCGGCGTTCTTCTCGGTGTTGCCCCAGTTGATCGAGAACGGCGGGTTGGTCAGCACCCGGTCGAAGTGCAAGAGCTCGCCACCCTCCACGTGCTGCGGCTCGGCCAGGGTGTCTTCGTTCTGCAGGTTGGTGGTGCTGATGCCGTGCAGCAGCATGTTCATCTTGGCGATGGACCACACCGTGCCGTTGAACTCCTGGCCGAAGAGGCTGGCCTTGCGGCCGTCTTCGCCGTGTTCGTCGATGTATTCCTTGGCCGCGATCAGCATGCCGCCGGAGCCGCAGCAGGGGTCGTAGATGTCGTGCTTCAGTTCGGGCTTGAGCAGCCGCACCATCATTCGCACTACGGAGCGGGGCGTGTAGAACTCGCCGCCTTTCTTGCCGGCCGAGTCGGCGAACTCGCCGATCAGGTATTCGTAGGCGGCGCCCAGCAGGTCGGGGAACTCGAAGTCTTCGTTGCGCAGGCGATAGATGCCGAAGTGCGTGATCAGTTGGCGCAGTTTGATGTCGGGGATCTTGCTCTGGCCGACTTTGCGCGTGAAGTCGATGTGCTCGAGCACGTCGTGCAGGCTGGTGTTGGCCGTCTCGATGCCGGTGAGCGCCTTGTTCAGGTAATCGCCGACGTTCTGGTGCGCGTCGTTGACCAGGGTCTCGTAGCGCGACTGCGGGGGCACCCAGAACGAGCCTTCCGTCATGTACCAGCGCCAGTTCTCGGCCGACTGCCGGGCCTGGCCTGCAGTCTTGCCGCCGTCCACTTCGAGGCGGATCACCTCCTCACGCCGCTGGTCGAAGACATCGGAGCAGCGCTTGAGGAACAGCATGCCGAAGATGTATTCCTTGAACTCCGAGGCATCCATCTTGCCGCGCAGGATGTCGGCGGCCTTGAACAGGTGGCGCTCCAGTTGAGGCAGGGTCAGGGGCATCGGTGATCTTCCGGATTCGTCATGCATCGCCTTCCCGGTTCAGCAGTTCGAGGCAGGCAGTGTATTCATAGATGCGGTTGCGCTTCCTGCCGGTCACTTCGCGCACCAGGCCGAGCGCGATCATCGCGTCGAGCATCTTGCCCACGGTGTGCGGGCTCTGGTCGGTGACAGCGCCGATGGCGGGAATGGTGCTCATCGGGCGGGCGAACAGGGCCTGGTGCACCGGCAGCGCCGACGCGGCAACGCGGCCCAGGCTGCGGATGCGCTCGCGGTCGGCCTCGCCGAGGGCGTTGAGCGCCTTGGCGGTGTCCACGGCCTGCGCGGCCGAGTAACGTACGGCGGTGGCGAAGAACCACAGCCATTCCTCCCAGTCGCCGTGCAGGCGCACCCGCTGCAGCATCTCGTAGTAGTTGCTGCGGTAGGTCTTGAAGTACAACGACAGGTACAGCAGCGGCTCGCGCAGCACGCCCTCGTGCACCAGGATCAGCGGGATCAGCAAGCGACCCAGGCGCCCGTTGCCGTCCAGGTAGGGGTGGATGGTCTCGAACTGCACGTGCGAGAGCGCCGCCTTGATCAGCGCCGAGTGGCGGATCGGCTGGTCGTTGAGGAACTTTTCCAGGTCGGACAGGCAGTCGCCCAGGCGCTGCGGCGGTGGCGGCACGAAGCTTGCGCGTGCCGGCGACGGGCCACCGATCCAGCTCTGCGTCCGGCGCACCTCGCCCGGGGCCTTGCCGATGCCGCGACCGTGGGTCATCAGCTTGGCGTGCATCTCGTTCATCAGCCGGGTGCACAGCGGCAGGCCGCCCTTGAGCAGGGCCAGGCCGTGTTCGAGTGCTGCGACGTAGCAGGAGACCTCGCGCACATCGTCGAGCGGCACGCCGGGCGCGCCCGCGGCCTCGTAGAGCATCAGGTCCGCGAGTGACGATTGCGTGCCCTCGATCTGCAAGGACATCACCGCCTCCTTGCGCACGTAGCTGTAGAGGAATACAGAGGTCTCGGGTAACAGCACGCTGACGCTATCGAGCCGGCCGAGTACCAGATGGGCTTCGTCCAGTCGTTCCTGAAGGCTGGCGTCGACGCTCAGCGACGGGTCGGGCGGCAGGGGCGCAGGCACGAACGCGCGGCAGGTTTCGCCTGCCGCGACGGAGGTTTCGTAGGTGCCAGTGAGGCCGCGCTCCATGGGTGGGTCTTTGCAGTAAGAGGCGCCGGTTATTGCACGAATGCACGTTTTGTGCAATAGCAACGAAGAACAAATGCAGTTCGCGCCTTGGCTTCGATCCCGTCTCCAAGATGAAGTTGAAGACCCAGCGCACGATCGCCCCTCCAGGCAGCAGCCCGCCCGCTCGCGTGTCCAGCGTAGCGGCGCCGAGGGTTCGCTTTGCCGGGCTTCGCCCGCCCTTGACCCCGCCCCAGTGCTTCTTGAATACCCCGAGACGAAACACCCCTGTTTCCCCTCAAACAGCGACGGTCATTACAGGACTGCCAAGACGTCTCTTCCGTCGGTCAGCTCGTAGCCCGGATAACCGCCGGGCCTGCCGCGCGGCGGGCCGCCACTTTGGTACGCAGCTTCACCGGGCTTTGCGCTAGAAGGTTACGCATCAGATGCACCTGACACCGTTGCCGCGTGGCTCCCTGAAACTGCTTGGCGATCGCCTGCGTCAGCCCGCTATGCTCGTCGGAGACGACAAACAGCACCCCCTTCAGACCACAAGCTTTCAGCCATCGAAAAGTCTTGTCGCGGGTGACGAAACTTTCGCTGTCGCCGATCTGGACACCCAGAAGCTCCCGATACCCGTCGCTCCGAACGCCCGAGAGGATCAGCGCCGCCCGTCGAGCGACCCGCTCGTCCTCCCGGCTCTTGATAAACAAAGCGTCCACCAGAACGAACGGGTAGTCCCCCGGCAACACTCGCTCATTGAACACCCGCACGCGAACCTCCAGGCGCGCACACAGCGTGCACACCGGCGATTTCGAGAAAGTGCGGGCAGAAAACCGGATTTTGCTCAGACGGCGGTTCTGAACTCTTCGATGTAGCCGCGTATCTCACCAGGAATTCTGCCGCATTCGAACATCCGACGAGCAAGCGCTGCCCGCCGTTCGTCAAACCTGATTCGCGTCCGGTGACTGATGTACTTGAGGGAAGCCTTGCCATCGAGCATCCGAAGCAGGCGCTCCCAACGTACCTCGGGAGGCGCGCTCGGCACGTCGAACCGGTCGACCCCTTGACGCGCGTTGCTCATCGCGTCGCCAGGATCGTCCAGCCCCTGCTTTCGCAGCAGCTCCTGCAGCGCAGCAGTCAGCTCAGCGCCATCCTTTGCAGGATTGCAGCCGAAACCCGGTGCGGGCGCTGTAAGGTTGGCAGCCCTGGCCGCAATACTTGCGGCTGCTTTGTCCTTCAGCTCGTTCGCGCAGCCAAGGCAGGAGGCGAGCACCGACACTGCGGTATGCGCCGAGGTCATTTTTTCATCGTTGGCCTCAGTCCGCATGGTATCGGGATCCAGCAGGTAGTTCTCCAGTTCCCAACGCAGCAGCACGCGGATATGGGCGCCGTACGGTCGGGCACTTGAAAACGCGTCGTCCTCGTACTCCCACCACAGGCACCAATTCTGATCGGCGAGGAGCACGTCCCGATCAACCAGCCCGTAAGCCTTGATCCCGTTACTTCGCGCGTCACTCACCAGGTCGATGACCGCCCTGCACCCGCCTCCGCCGCTTCCCGATCCATACGAATCGGCTGCCTGGAAGCAGATGTCCTGCCCCTCGTCAAAGAACCAGCGTTTATGAATGATCTCGAAGTCCTCGGCCGACTCGAGAAAGACGACTACTCCTCCCCTCTGCTTTAGAACGAGTTGATCGGCGTCCTTCATCCTCTTGAATCCGCTCATCTCTCACCCCGCCTAATGCAAGTCTTCCTCGATGATCCATCCGCCCTTGATCAGGCCCTGCTCGCGAATATCCAGGGGGAAAGCTTCCAGGATCTCGACCGAGTGTGTGCTGGCGATGACTGTAGTGCCAGGCTCCTGGCGCACCAGGGCCTTCATCAGATGCAGCGCCTTATGCTGCCAGCGCACGTGCAGGTGAACGTCGAGTTCGTCCACCAGCACCCAGGTATTCCGCGTGCTGTGGGCACCAATGCGAAGAAACAGTTGTGTGAGGTTCTTCTCGCCGCTGGACAGGCGATCCAGGCGGTGAGTTTGCCCGCCGCTGTGAACGATCGCCTCTGGCGGGACCCGTCGAATCTCGGCCGCCAGGAACTTGTCGGACGATTTCGCGAAAACCGTGCTGTTTATCGTTTTCACCGCGTTCTCGTAGCTTCCGTTATCCAGCCACTTCAGCCAGACGAGGAGATTGTCCAGCGACGCGGTCCAATTGGTTCCGTGCGCCGCGAATTCCTGCACTGTGCGGTAGCCCCAGTGCTCCGGCTGAACGATCGGCCGCCCCTCCGACTCACTGAGCGACGGAATATCTCGGTACGCTGGGAAAAGCAGGGCTGTAGGCAAACTCAGGGTCGAGTTGGCGAATCCCTCCGGCGCCATGAGGCCTGAGTCGATGAGGGTATGGCGCAGATCCTGCACGAGATCATCGTGGGCGCCAACCTCCAGCAAACGGCCGCGCGCCTGCTGTCGGTATCCGCTTCTGTGCCATTCTTCCGCCCCGTAACGCTTCAAGTCTGCGTCGTCCCAGACCTTGAGAAACGTCTCCTCACCAATGTTTCCCGCCAACAGCGACAGGACAATACGGTGATCACGTCCCTGCCAGAAGATCCGACTCAGTACGTCAAGCTGAACCCTGCCCCGACCGCGGTCCAGATCCTCCTGACCGAAACGTTCGGGCTGTTCCTCACCGAGTTGGCGCATCAGCAGAGCCATGCACTCGAGCACGGTGGTCTTGCCGCGACCGTTTTCGGACATCAGCAGGAAGACGTTACACGGCTTGTCCTTGTCGTCTGTGAAGTCAATTTCGTAGGGAGTGTTCTGAAAAGGGCCCACTTGGTCGAGCGTCAGCCAGAGCGGCTGAAACTCATAAATGGTGATGTCGCTCATTGGCTTCTCCCGCGCACGCTCTGCAGACATAGCCGAATATCGTCGCTGCCGACCCTCACGCCGTGCGCGCGGCGCGCACGCGCTCCCGCCTGCGGCCGCAGCAGCATGTCGCCGGCACCGAGCAGCTTTTCGGCGCCGGTTTCGTCAAGAATGATCTTCGATTCCGCGACCGTGCGCACCGAGAGCGCGATCCGCCCTGGCACGTTAGTACGCAGAAGACCACTGAACGTGTCCGCGTCGGGGCGCTGTGTGGCGAGTACGAGATGGATGCCTACCGCTCGCGCCTTCTGGGCCAGGCGGACCAGCGGCGCTTCGGCCTCGCGCGACTGGAACAGCAGATCCGCCAGTTCTTCGACCACCACCACCACGTAAGGCAGATCGATTCCACCCTGCGCACGTCCCTCGCTCAGGTTTGCCACCTCGTGCTGGCGCAACAGCAGCGTGCGACGCTCCATTTCGTCGACCAACTGCTGCAGGATCTCCAGTGCGTCGCCGATATCCTCGACGACTTCACCACCGGCCACCTGAGGAAATGCCGCGTATTGCGCCAGTTCCACCCGCTTTGGGTCGATCAGCGTGAGCTGCAGGTCTTGCGGCGCCAGCCGCCAGAGAAGCGACAACAGGAGCGCGTGCAGGCACACGCTCTTGCCGCTGCCGGTCGTCCCGCCGACGAGCAGGTGTGGCGCAGCGCCGAGGTCAAAATGCACCGGTTCGCCCAACACGTCGACACCCGGCCATACGGTCAGGGTCGGCACGTCATTGGCCTGCGTGGCCCACTCTCGCAGGCGAGCGCCCGGTATCGTGTGCCAGGACTCGGCGGGACGGGGAACGTCGAGCGCCAGCACGCGCGCCTCGCGCACCGGGCCTTCGTCTTCTTGCAGCAGGATGCCCTGGCGGGTCGACAGTCCAAGGTGGAGACCCAGCTTATCCAGCCCGCGCTTGACCTTGTCGTAATGATTGACGTCATCCAGGTAGACCCGATAGCGGCTGATGCGCGGCCCGTTGTCGACGCCACGGATCTGCGCCGACACACCAATTTCGCGCAAACCGGCGAGGATCTGCTGCCCCAGATCGGCGCGCACCGGGCGCGTCGTCGCCGCTCCGAAGAGTTCATGGTAGAGGAAGCCGTGAAAGTCGTGACCGGGACGCCAGGTCGTACGAATTTCCTGCAGGCCCCGGCGGACGTGGCGTTGCAGGTAGCGACGATAGCGGTGGTCCGCTTCTTCGCCGTGGAACATATCTTCTCCGTGGTAGATGCTGAGCAGCGCGCGCACCGCCAGATCGTAGTCTCGACGGCCCTCCTCGTCCGCTGACTGGCCTGCGCCGGTGATCCGCTCGAGTGCGTACTCGCTGCCCCCGAGACGGCTGCCGTCGAGTTCACTGCCTGGCGGCGTGGGAATCTGCAACGAGCGCGCGAGAGCGATGCGCAGAACGCGCAGCTTCGGCGCGCGCGGCGTGCCCAGACCGTGTAGCAGGACATCGCCTATCGTCCGTTCATCCTGTGCGTCGGTGTAGATATCCGGCATCACTCAGCCTCCGCGAAGCAGATCGGCGACATCGACAGGCTCGGCAACCGTATGTTCGCCATCCCGATTGCGCAGACGATAGGCGCGGTAAACGTGGGGAGAAATGAGTGCGAGCTTATTTGGATCAAGTTCCGCATCCGTTGGGAGAACAATGACCTGAGTCGCCGCGTTGGGATAGTAGTGGCGCAGGATGCCCTCCTGGTGGGCGAGGTCGATGCGGGCCAATGGGGTATCGACGACCACGGGGATCCTCTTCCCGGATACTTCGCTCAGAGCCCAGAGCAAAGATGTGGCCATGAGCTGTTTCATTCCTGCCGCCAGATTTCCCGTGGCAACAGGGCTTCTGTTCGCATCCCGGTAGTGCAGCCCGAAATCCTCGTCCAATTCCACCCGATCGATCAGGCGGTGCGATGTCATCAGGATCTTGAAATGCTGGTTGATCGCCTCTTCCAACTGGCTCCGCTGCTCCTGCTTGCGGAGCCTCTTGAATTCGGCGAACAGTGCGCCCAGGCGGCGGGCGGTTGTGATTCTGTCTTGCGTGATCCGGTTCTGACCAACCTTGCTTCTCTTTTCCTCCGCGTGCTTGCGGGCGTCGGCCAGCTTGCGCTCAAGCTCAACGGACTTCTTCTCGAACGCCCACTCCTGCTTCCTCTTGCTGTCCAGGTTCCGTTGCAGCTCGTCGCGCTCGGCGACGAGGCGTTCATACCGTCTCCGTTCCTCGTCCGAGAGCGAGCCCACATTCAGCAGTTCTTCTTCCACTCGGCGTAGCTCGGCAGCCAGCCCTTGCAGGTGCCGCAGTTCCTCGGCGCGGACCGAGCGCAGCGCGCTTGCCTCCGCCACGCGGCGAGTTGTTCGCGAGCCTCACTGGCCGCCGCGGGCTCCGGCCCGAAAGCAGGATCTCGGCTTTCGCTCGCTGCGTCGGCTTCCTGCTCCAGAATGGATACGAGTTTGTAGCGATAATAGGCTCTTTGACTGTCGCGAATGTCCGGAACGGGGAACTCGGGCTGGTCGAACAGGCGTGCCGGAAGCACATCGAGCAGCGAGTCGAGGACTCGAGCGCGGGCATGCGCGTCGCTGCCAAGAAACCTGTTCAGCCGTTCGAGCGCTCGCGCAACAAGCGATGGATTCACCAGCAGAACGATGTCTCGCGCCAGGCGGGTCGACACGAGGTCCACGGCTGCGGACTTCTCTGCCTGAATCCGTTCGCGATGCTGGCGAAGCTGAAGCTCATCGTGGCGGCGAACGAAGGCACTCAGTCCCTCGATGCGGCGGCCGACGCGGCGCAGCTTTGCCGTATCGTTCTCCATTTCGTGTGCCAGATCCGTACGACTGGCAAGCAGAGCGGTGCGCTCGGCTTCGAGCGCGCGCACCTCCCCCTCCATCCGCTCAAGGTCTGCCAGCGCCTGCGGATCGAGATCGTTGCGCTGCCAACGCCCGATTGCAGTATTCAGCGCCTCGCGAAGCGCATCGACCGAACTGATTCCAAGCAGACGCTCCATCTGGCGCTGCTGCACATCGCGGTTGGCCTCAGCCAACTCCTCAATCTGCTCGCCGTCAAAGAGAAAGAGATACAGATAGTCGCGCGGCAGGCGTCGGTCGAGAAACTGCTGCGCATCTTCGTCCCTGAAAATCTCGCTGGCGGTCGTCACGGTCAACGACTCCTCGCCGTTCCGGGAGTCGTGCTCAATGTGCCAGGACCTTTCCGCGGTAACGCGGCCACCGTCCTCACTCCAGATCAGTCGAACGGCACAGCGGGTCTGGCCGTCGCTGCGTGCTCTCCGGTTCATGATGCCCCACCAGTCGTCTCCGACGCCCAGCACATATTGCTTGACCGTCGGCATGCGGCTACGCTGCACCGCACGACGCAGCGGCTCGTAATGAACGCCCGCGAAGAGAAGCTTGAGGCTGTTGAGCAGGCTCGTCTTACCGAAACCGTTGCGGCCGCTGATCAGACAGACGTTTCGCCCAGGCTTCGGCGTAGCGAGGTCGATATCCTGCTCCCCGTAGTAGGAGAACAGATTGGTGAGGCGAACGCTTTCGAAGATCATGCGGCGGGATCAGTCCGGTCGGCCTGTTGAACCGCGTTCTCAACGACCTTGATCACCTCGTCAAGCAACTGTTGACGCGTGCTCGCGTTATCCGACGACGAGTAGCGCTCGGTGACCAGACTGTACAGATCAGCGGCCCAGATACTCTGCACCTCGAAGCGCGGGGCAAGTTCCTCAATCAGCGCAAGGTCCCTCGACAGGTCTTCCGGTGTGATCGTCACGCTCCCCACCTCCCTTCCGCACTCTCTGGCAATACCCAGCGCACTGCCAGTGACATCAAACTTGTCGGTCTACTGCTGCTGAATGTAAGCGATCTCCGCATCGTTGATCAGCCTGCGGCCGACGGTCTTCTCCAGTTCCAGCAGTCGACGAAGAATGAGCTTGCGCGTCTCGGAACTGAAAGGGCCCGGTCCGATCGAGCCGTTGCGCCGTATACCGTCGCGCTTGCCGGAATCTTCCCGGATTTCCTTGAGCCAGTTGCGAAATTCATTGAGCGGCTGCATCCAGGTCGCGCCCGCGTCGATGAATCCACGCATCGATTTGTCTTCCTTGACGACGGTGCAAGTCCAGCAACCGAAACGGCTTCCTCCACACGACGGCGTGTTGAGGTCGAGGACCACCGGGCATTCGCCGCCACTCGCCTGCCGATAGAGGTCGAGCATGAAGTTGTGCGTGCCGCCCCACGGCGGCGGATTGCGAGTGAAAAGATACTCCCACACTTGCTCAGTGGTCCACTCGGCAATCGGCGTCATGACTAGAGCATCCCGAATCTCGCCGTGTGGGTTCAATCCGCGGCTGTTGGTGGCGCGACCCTCCATGCGCTGTGCGCGGTCGGCGCTCTCATCCAGACGCGTACCCAAGAGTAGAACAACCCCGCCGCGCTCGCGCACGATGCCGTCGATCACCGCCCGCGAAGGCTTGATCTTCATCTTCGTCGTGCACCAGCGGAACCAGCGCGTCGGTGAAGGGTATCCCTTGCCGATCAGGTTGCCCCAGAAACTCTGTTCTGGCGTGGGTTGCACGCGGTGCACGTGGAATGGCAGACCGTTCGCCTGGGCATGGTCGGCTAGCCGCGACAGCCGATCAGCGAGGTACTCTTCCACATTGGGTGCTTCGACACGCGTGTCGGAGGCTACGACATGGACCGGCTTGCGCGCTGTGGGCCCGAGATCCATGAGCAACTCGTAGACCAGTTGGAGGAGCAGCGTGGAGTCCTTGCCGCCAGAATACGCCACCACCCACGGACGCTGATCGGCGAAGTAATGCGTCCGCAGAGACTCCTCCGTCTGAGCGATGTGCTCCTGGTCCGGAGGGCGGACCGACACGCGGATATCATCAAGCTTCATCGGTAGAATAGGGGCCACTTCAACGCAGGAACAACGATTTTACGCGCAACAAGGGTTTGACGCCCGACCGAAAGCAGATCTCATGCTCCATTCGCAAAGGTCAAACCGGTTGCTTCCAGCCAAGCTTGCTGCTGGGCAGACCTACCTGCACTCGGATTCCATCCCCTACCTTCACGCCAGCACAGCGGCGCGTGGCGCAGGCGGACAACATGGCCACAAATATGGGTTGCACAACACGCGGTATCGACTGGAGCGCTGGGTCACCCCGGAGGGTGTGCGCATGCTCGGCCGGTTGTCGCCGAGATCGGTGGTGTGCATTTCGGCTGTCGGTTCCCAAGCGCCTCCGTTGTCACCTGCACCACGATCCGACATTCGAGACGCTGGCGCTGCGCATTGTCCTGAGCGTCGTGGAGCAGGCCTTGCGCCGCAACGGGCTCTTGATCCAGGCGACGAAGTTGTCGCGGAGGCCGGCGGTGGCCGGATTGCGCAGGAGCGCGTCGAGGGCTTGAATGACCTGGCGCAGGTCTTCAGGCGTGCGGCTGTGTTCGAGGCGGAAGAGGGCCTCGACGGCGGTGCGGACGGAGGGCTCGGCATGCCGCATGAGGCGGGCTTCGTCGATCAAATGATAGGCCAGCCGCTGCCGAAAGGCTTCGAGCCCGCGCGGGGCCGGGGCGAAGAGGTCGGCGACCTCGACGGCGGCGCGCCAGGGCGGATGGCCTTTGTAGAGAACCACCGGCAGGATGGGCGGCAGCTTGCCCTCGGCGAGTTCGCCCGATGACGTGTTCCTTGCAGCCCCGACGAGCGCGCTTGCCAGCAGACCTGTTTCGCCCTACGATCAGGGCATGCGCTGCAACTCGCGTCCATCCGCCAGCAAGTCCGCCACGTGCCGAGCGCAGCGGCGGGCTGCGTTCTCTTCACATGCCGCCGATCGATTCTGCGCGCCAGCGATCACCGTCGAATAGGCTGGCTGCGCCAGCCGCGCCGGAGGCCCGTCCGGCGGCCCTGGACGGGGTTGACGAAGGCGTCTGGATCGAGGTCATTCACAAGATGGACGAGGTCTACAACGACCTCTTGCAGTACGAAGTGGCGCTCGAAGAGAAGAATGCGGCGCTGGAAGACTCGCAACAGTTCATCGAAAGCGTTCTTGCTTCGATTTCCGACATTCTGATCGTGTGCAATCGCCACGGCCTGATCCAGGAGGTGAATGATTCGCTGCGCCGGATTGTCGGCCTGGACGAGGATGCGCTGCGCGGCCAGCCGGTGTGCGAGCTTTTTGCCGATGACGCCTCGCGCCAGCGTGCGCGCGAGTTTTTCGCGGCGCGTCCGGCGACGGTGCAGGACTGCGAGCTGTTGATCACGGGTCGTGATGGGAGCCCGCTGCCGGTTTCGCTGAACTGCACGCCGCGTTTGTCGGGAACCGGCAAGCTGGTCGGCATGGTGCTCACCGGCCGGCCGGTCGGCGAGTTGCGGCGTGCGTATCACGCCTTGCGGCAGGCGCACGACGATCTGAAGCGGACGCAGCAGCAGCTTGTCCAGGCCGAGAAGATGGCCTCGCTCGGACGCCTGGTCGCCGGCGTCGCACACGAGCTGAACAATCCGATCAGCTTTGTTCTCGGCAACGTTCTCGCCCTCAGGCGCTACACGGCACGCCTGCAGACGTATCTGCAGGCGGTGCATGCAGACGAGGGCGTGCGCTCGCCGGAGGTAGAGGACTTGCGTCGCGAGCTGCGGATCGACCGCATCATGGACGATCTCGCCCCGCTGCTCGACGGCATGACGGAAGGCGCCGAACGTACGCGCGACATCGTCGACGGGCTGAAGCGCTTCTCGGCGATCGACCGCAGCGCCGAGGAAGCATTCAACCTGGCCGAGATCGTCGAACGCGCCGTGCGCTGGGTAACGCGTTCCGGCGGCAAGCGGCTCGCCGTGCATGTCGATCTGCCGAAGGAATTGCCGGTGATCGGATCGTCCGGGCAGATGCAGCAGGTGCTGATGAACATTGTCCAGAATGCCTGCGACGCCACCGTTGCCTGTTCGGCGCCGAGGCTCGAAATCAGCGCCACTTGCGCGGCGGGATGCGTCGAGCTGCACTTTGCCGACAACGGACCCGGCATCTCGCCCGACGATCTGGCGCGCATCTTTGATCCTTTCTTTACCACCAAGCCGGTCGGGCAGGGAACCGGGCTGGGCCTGTCGATCAGTTATGGCATCGTCGAGCGTCATGGCGGGCGTCTGGAAGCGGCCAATCGCTCGCAAGGCGGGGCGGTTTTCTCGCTCAGCCTGCCTTTGGCGCAGGCTTAGCCCGGCGTGCGGCTGCGTTCCCAGGCCCGCTTGCGACGATGATCCGGTCTGGTTGCTGGTCTCCGAACGCGTTGGCGCGGGTTCGCCCGGGGCTCGGTCGGGCCCGCCGATAGCCCCCCCGCCAGTCGCGCAGCCAAGCCATGTCCACGATCGATCGAAGCGCTGCAACGGAACGCCTGTCCGGCCTGATCGAGCGGGTGACGTATCACAACGAAGCCAACGGCTATTGTGTCCTGCGCCTGCGCGTTGCCGGTGAGCGCGATCTGACGACGCTGGTTGGCCATGCGCCGTCGGTCAGCCCGGGCGAGTACGTCTCGGCGCAGGGGCAGTGGGTGATCGATCGGCAACACGGCAAGCAGTTCCGTGCCGGATCGCTGAAGGTCTCGCCGCCGACGACGCTGATCGGCATCGAGCGTTACCTGGGCTCGGGCATGGTCAAGGGGATCGGCCCGGTCTACGCCGGCCGTCTGGTCAAGGCATTCGGTCTTGGCGTCTTTGAAGTGGTCGAACAGTCGCCGGAGAGCTTGCGCAGCGTGCCGGGAATCGGCGAGATTCGCGCCCGGCGCATCGTCTCGGGCTGGTCGGAGCAGAAGATCGTGCGCGAGATCATGGTCTTCCTGCACGCGCATGGGGTGTCCACGGCGCGTGCCGTGCGCATCTTCCGGACCTACGGCGAGAACGCCATTGCCCTCGTGCAGGAGGACCCGTATCGTCTGGCGCGCGACATTCGCGGGATCGGTTTCCTGACCGCCGATACGATCGCGCGCAAGATCGGCATAGCGCACGACTCGCCCTTGCGCGCGCGCGCGGGCCTTTCGCATGCCCTGGCCGAGGCGGCGGGGCAGGGCCACTGTGGTCTGCCTTATCAGGAGCTGTTGCCGCTGGCGAGCAAGCTGCTGGAGATCGACGAGCCGGTGGTCGAGGCGGCGATCGCCCACGAGGTCGCCGCCGGCGCCGTGATCCCCGACACCGTCGACGGCGTTCCCTGCGTGTTTCTCGCGACGCTGTACCAGGCCGAGAAGTCGATTGCGCAGCAGATTGCCCGCCTGCGCTCGGGGGCGCCGGGCTGGCCGCCATTCGATGCCGAGCGCGCCATCCCCTGGGTCGAAGAGAAGCTGTCGATGGCACTTGCCGACGAACAGAAGGAGGCGGTCCGGCTTGCCCTGTCGAGCAAGCTGATGGTCATCACGGGGGGGCCGGGGGTCGGCAAGACGACGCTGGTCAATGCGATTCTGACCATCATGCGGGCAAAGCAGATCAAACCGCTGCTCTGCGCACCGACCGGCAGGGCTGCCCGGCGCCTCTCCGAATCCACCGGTGTCGAGGCGCGGACGATTCACCGGCTGCTCGAAATCAATCCGATGACCGGTGAGTTCAAGCGCAACCAGTCCCACCCGCTCGACTGCGATCTGCTCGTCGTCGACGAGTGCTCGATGATCGATGTGCCGCTCGCCAGTCAGCTCTTGAAGGCGGTCGCCGGATCGACTGCCGTCATTCTGGTGGGCGATGTCGATCAGCTTCCGTCCGTTGGTCCGGGCCAGTTTCTCGACGACGTGATCGCCTCACAGGTGCTGCCGGTCGTCCGTCTGACCGAGGTCTTCCGGCAGGCGGCGGCCTCGCGCATCGTGCGCAGCGCGCACCTGGTCCGCCAGGGGCTGATGCCGATCTTCCCGAACAAGGGCGAAGTTTCGGACCTCTACTTCATCGATGCAGAAGAGCCTGAAGCGATCGCCAAGGCCATTGTCGAGCTGGTCAGGCTGCGCCTGCCGAAGCGGTTTTCGGTAGACCCGGTGCGTGATATTCAGGTCCTCTGTCCGATGAACCGCGGACTGACTGGCGCGCGCGGCCTCAATCAGGCGCTGCAGGAAGCGCTCAATCCGCCGGGCGAAAACGGCATCGAGAAGTTCGGCTATCACTTTGGCGTCGGCGACAAGGTGATGCAGACGGAAAACAACTACGAGCGCGACGTGTACAACGGCGATATCGGCTTCATCATTTCGCTCGACCGCGAGGAGGGGGAAATCGGCGTCGATTTCTACGGTCGCTGCTTGCGCTATCCGTTCGCCGAGCTCGATGAACTGGTCCTCTGCTACGCAACGACGATTCACAAGTCGCAGGGATCGGAATACCCGGTGGTCGTCATCCCGATGTCCACCCAGCATTACACGATGCTCAAACGGAATCTGCTCTACACCGCGATAACGCGCGGTCGGCGGCTGGTTGTACTGGTAGGTCAGAAGAAGGCGCTGGCGATCGCGGTCAAAGGCAGGCAGACGCTGCGCCGCTATGCCAAGCTCAGGGAGTGGCTGGTGTGAAGCCGCGCGCAGCGGTGCTGCCCAGGGATGCGGGCGCACAGGCCGCGAAAACCGCGACGCCGCGCGAAAATGCATTGGCAAGCTTGCCGTGGAATACGCCGGGCTCCGCTTCGGGTGGCACGCTGACCGGTTTCAGTCGGTGCAGATGACGACTTTTCCGGTAGATTTGCGCTCGACCACCTGCTTGAGTGCGGTCACCGCCTGCTGCAGCGGATAGGTCGCCGAGACGTGTGGCTGGATGGCGCCGCACAGGTACCAGTCGATCAGGGTTTGCAGGCTCGCCGTCATCACCTGCGGATTCAGTTCGACGTAGGCCGGCCAGTTCAGGCCGATGACGTCGACGTTCTTGACGAGCAGATGATTGGCCGGAATCTGCGGTACGTCGCCGCTGGCGAAACCGATGATCAGGATTCGTCCTTCGAAGGCAATGCTGCGCAGCGAGGCAGCAAAGGCGTCACCGCCGACCGGGTCGTAGATCACATCGGCGCCGCGGCCGTCGGTCAGTTCCTTGATGCGTGCGCGCAAGTCTTCCCGGCTTGTGTCGATCAGATGGTGTGCGCCGTGGGTCTGCGCGAGCGCCAGCTTCTGCGCACTGCTCGCCGTGGCAATGACCGTCGCTCCCATTTGCCTGCCGATGGTTACGGCGGTCAGCCCGACGCCGCCGGCAGCGCCGTGCACGACAAGCACTTCGCCGGCTCGCAGGCGCGCGCGGTGCGCCAGGGCGACATGCGAGGTGCCGAAAACGACCGGAAAAGCGGCTCCATGGACCCATGACATGGCCTCCGGCATGTGCACGCAGCGCGTCACGTCGGCGACGACCTGCTCAGCGTAGCCACCGCACGGCGTAATCGCGATGACGCGCTCGCCGACTGCGAACCCTGCTACGCCGCTGCCCGCTTCAAGGACCTCGCCGGCAATTTCGAAGCCCGGAACAAAAGGGGGTGCAGGCTGCTTCTGGTACTTGCCGCGCGTGATCAGACTGTCGGCAAAGTTGACGCCGCAGGCGCGCACGCGGATGCGCAACTGCTGCGGACCTGGGTGTGCTGGCGTCAGTTCCTCCAGCCGCAGGTGATCGGGGCCAGTCAGTTCATGACAGACGATGGCGCGCATGGCAGGGGTCTCCGTCGAATTCCCAAGTCACTCCCTTACCGGGGCTGCGTGGTGGGCGAAGGAAGCAGCGGATAACCCCTCCCCGGGGCGGGGAGGGGTGCCCGGCACGATACGCCGGGCGGTGCGCGTCTATTCGCCGATGATTTTGCGTACGACGTCGGTCATCGAGATGACGCCGACCGGTTGGCCATTCTCGGTGACCACCAGGCGATGCATGCGGCGGGCGGTGAGCAGGCTCACCGCGTCGCTGAGCAGCATGTCGGCGTCGCAGGTCGCGCAGCCCGGAGTCATCACTTCGCGCGCGCGCATGGCTCTCGCCTCGTCGGGCGTCCGCCCCTGCCGGGCGAGGACCATGTCGGTCTGCGAAACAACGCCGACTGCCTGGCCTTCGCCGTCCATCACGACGACGGCGTGAATCTCCTTGTCCACCATGATCTTGGCGACCGTGCCGACGGTGTCATCGGGCGTGCAGGAAATGATGCCGCGGTGCATCAGGTCGCGGACTCGCGTGCCGTCGTCGGAGATCGTCAAGGGTTCGCCGCCGGCAATGTCGGGCAGCGGAACCGACATCGGGTACGGCGCCGGCGTGGTGTGTACGTCGCCCTTGGGCAGCGTCGGATGAACCATGGCGACGGGCGCCTTGCCGCTGGCACCCAGGCCAAACTGCGTAGCGCCGATGAGGACGGACATGTTGCCGTGCGGGTGTTTGTTGTCGTGCATGAGCTGATGGGCGATGGGCAGTTCTTCGTAGGTGAATGCGCGCGACATGCAGGGGTCGAGTTGACCGCGCAGGGCGAGCTGGTTCATCTGGTTGGACTGCTCGGCGTTGGCAAAATGCGAGCCCTGCAGGCGCTTCTGGCGCATCCACAGGTAGCGCAGGTCGACGGTGGCGTTGTAGCCGGTGGTGCCGGCGCACACGACGACCATGCCGCCCGTTTCGCAGACGAAGATCGAGGTCGGGATGGTGGTTTCACCCGGATGTTCGAAGACGATGTTCGGGGCGCGCCGTTCGCCGAGGACGTCCCAGATTTTCGCGCCGAAGGAGCGCACACCCTTCAGCCATTTGGCGTAACCGGCGTTGTCCTTCCAGTGCGGCAGCATCCCCCAGTGATCGAATTCGTTGCGATTGATGCAGCCTTTGGCGCCCAGCTTCATGCAGTAGTCGAACTTGTCTTCGCCCGAGACGACGGCAACCGAGGTCGCGCCGACCGCCTTGGCGATCTGGATCGCCATCGAGCCAAGCCCGCCGGCACCGCCCCAGATCAAAGCCACGTCGCCTTTCTTGATCGAGCTGGCGCCCCAGCCGTGCAGCATTCGCCAGGCGGTCGCGGCGACCAGCGTATACGCGGCAGACTCTTCCCAGGTCATGTGCTTGGGCTTCGGCATGCACTGGTGGCCCTGCACCTTGGTGAACTGGGCAAAGCTGCCCCAGTTCGTTTCGTAACCCCAGATGCGGAAACTCGGCGAGTACATCGGATCGCCGCCGCCTTGGACCCACGCGCAGTTGCGGTTCCACTGGCCGCAGTGCATGACGACTTCGTCACCGACCTTGACGTTGGTGACGTCCTTGCCGACCTTGTATACGATGCCCGACGCGTCACTGCCGCCGATGTGGAAATCTTCCACTTCGCCCGACTTGTTGCGTGCGGCAATGACGTTCACCGGGATGCCGAGCGCTGCCCAGACGTTGTTGTAGTTGATGCCGGCTGCCATGACGAGAACCAGAACCTCGTCGTCGGCGATCGCCGGCGTATTGACGACTTCTTTCTGAAACGCTTCGGTCGGCTTGCCGAAGCGGTCCTGGCGAATCAGCCAGGCGTGCATCTTCTCCGGAACTTCGCCCAAGGGGGGCATGTCGCCCAGTTCGTACAGTTGCTTGCTCATCAGGATGCTCCTTTTTTGGTTAAACAGTCGGTTGATTCACCGACAGCAATCTTGAAAGAATATGCTCGCGCATACGCTCGTACTCCTCGAACTGACGTGATCGCATTTCGCGCAGACGCTGCTCGATCGCGCTGCGGCCGCCGGCCAGTTGCAGGCCGAAAGTGCCGAACTCTTCCTGCAACAGGCGTACCACCCAGGCGCTCTGATGGCGCGTTCGCAACGGAGCGAGCAATCCGGCATCACGCAGGAACTCGCGATGCCGGGCGAAATGATCATGAAACTGTCTCATCCCCGCGGCCGTAGTCGCGCTGACGAGACACACCGGATAGTCCCAATCCTCGCGGCGGTCCGGCCGCGACGCACTGCGGCTGATTTCGGCCGCCGTCTTGCGTGCGGGCGCGCCCAGGTCGGACTTGTTGACCGCGAAAATGTCCGGGATCTCGATGATCCCGGACTTCAGATACTGGATTGTGTCACCCGACCCCGGTTGTGCTACATAACAAACGGTATCGCTGATCTCGGCTATGTCGATTTCGGTCTGGCCGACGCCGACCGTTTCGATGACCACGATATCGAAGCAGGCCAACATCAGCCAGCTCATCGGCCAGACCTCGGTCGCCACGCCACCCAAGCGGTTGCGCGTGGCAAGCGAGCGAATGAAAAGGCCTTCGTCATGCGACTGCGTCTTGATGCGAATGCGGTCGCCGAGCAGGGCGCCGCCGCCCAGTTCGGGGCGACTCGACGGGTCGACCGCGAGTACGCCGACGGTCCGCTCGGCACGCCGCCACTCGCGGATCAGCGCCGAGACGAGCGAGGACTTGCCGGCGCCCGGCGGCCCGGTCACCCCGACCAGATGCCCCTCGTTCAGCCAGCGTTCGCCCGACAGGCACGCCAGCAGGCGGATCGCACACTGGCGTGCGGCAGGCAGCTTGTTGTCGAGCAGATTCAGGCCGCTCGCCACCGCCGCCCGCTCCCGGCGCAGAATGCCTGCGGCCAAGCGCTCGGGATCGGGAAGCTTGTTGTACGTCATCGAATGGTCAAGGCTGCGGGCCCAGGCGCGTCAGCCCGTTGCCTGTCCGAATCACATCGACGATGTCTGCCATGATGGCGTTGAGATTGAAGTCCTTGGGTGTATAGACTGCCCGAACGCCCATCGCGACGAGCTTGGCGGCGTCGGCCGGCGGGATGATCCCGCCAGCGATCACGGGCAGATCGGCCAGATCGCGCGCGCGCAGTTCATCAAGGACGGACGCGACCAGTTCAATGTGACTGCCGGAAAGGATCGACAGGCCGACCAGATGGACGCCTTCTTCCTGCGCCGCCTGGGCAATCTGCTGCGGAGTCAGGCGGATCCCGTCGTAGACGACTTCGAAGCCGACGTCGCGTGCCTTGACGGCGACCTGCTCGGCGCCGTTCGAGTGCCCGTCGAGGCCGGGTTTGCCGACCAGCAGCTTCAAGGGACGGCCGAGTTCGCTGCCGGTACTGGCGACGCGTTGCCTGAGATCGCTCACCTGATCCTTCTTGCCGAGCAACTCGCGCCGGTCGATCGCGATGTCGATGCCGGTTGGCGGCCTGAACTCGCCGAAAGCGTTGCGCAAGGTGTCGCCCCATTCGCCCGTCGTCACACCGGCCAGCGCGCAGCGGATCGAGCTCGGCATGATGTTCTCGGCGCTTTTCGCGGCATCGCCCAGGGCCTGCAGGGCGGCGCGCACATCGGCCTCGTTGCGCGCTCTCCGATGAGCCTGCAGACGTTCGATCTGCTCGCGCTCGGCGGCCGGATCGGTCTTCATGATGGCGCCGTCAGTGCCGCCGGTGAGCGGCGATTCGGCGGTTTCCTGGAAGCAATTGACGCCGATGATCTTCATTTCGCCTGCTTCGATCGCGCGCAGGCGGTTCATGTGGCTGCTGACCAGTTCGCGTTTGATATAGCCCGACTCGATCGCGGCGATGATTCCACCTTGTGCTTCGACGTTGTCGATTTCCCGTCGGGCTCCGTCGACCAGTTCCTTCACCTTTGCCGCAATCACCGGCGATCCATCCAGAATGTCCTCGTACTCCAGCAGATCGGTTTCGAAGGCCATGACCTGCTGCATGCGCAAGGCCCATTGCTGGTCCCACGGTCGGGGCAGACCCATCGCCTCGTTCCACGCCGGGAGCTGGATGGCGCGCGCTCGGGCGCGCTTGGAAAGGACGACGGCGAGCATCTCGAGGACGATTCTCTGCACGTTGTTTTCCGGCTGTGCTTCGGTCAGCCCGAGCGAGTTGACCTGTACGCCGTAACGGAAGCGGCGCAGCTTGGGGTCTTCGACGCCGTAGCGGCTGAGCGTCAAGGTGTCCCACATCTCGCCAAAAGCGCGCAGCTTGCAGCACTCTTCGACGAAACGCATGCCGGCATTGACGAAGAACGAGATTCGTTCGACCACCTGGGGAAACTCCTCCGCCGGGATCTCGCCGGAAGCCCTGACCCGGTCGAGGACGGCCATTCCGGTACACAGCGCGTAGGCAAGTTCCTGGACCGGCGTTGCCCCGGCCTCCTGCAGGTGGTAGCTGCAGATGTTGGTGGGATTCCACTTCGGCACATGCTTGACCGTGTAGTTGATCGTGTCGGCGATCAGGCGCATCGAGGGTGCAGGCGGAAAAATGTACGTGCCGCGTGAGAGATATTCCTTGATGATGTCGTTTTGCGTCGTCCCGCTCAGTGTTTTCGGATCGATCCCCCGGCGTTGCGCCAGGCCGATATACAGCGCCAGCAGCCAGGCGGCAGTGGCATTGATCGTCATCGAGGTGTTCATCCGATCGAGCGGGATCTGGTCGAACAACTGACTCATGTCCTCGATATGCGAGATGGGTACTCCGACCTTGCCCACCTCACCGCGGGCGAGCGGACTGTCGGCGTCGTAGCCGGTCTGCGTGGGCAGGTCGAAGGCGACCGACAGGCCGGTCTGGCCTTTCGCCAGATTGGTTCGATAGAGCGCGTTGGACGCTCGGGCTGAGCTGTGACCGCTGTAGGTCCGCATCAGCCAGGGCTGATCCCGATTGTTCCGGGTGGCGACCATGACTATTTCCTCTTTCTGATCAAGAGCCGTCTCTCGATCTCAAATATTTTCTCGTCAATCTTTTCTTTGCCCAGCGCCTTCTTGTCGTTCTCCTTGATGAACAGATCTTCCCCGTGCCGGGCGAGAGCGCTGGCAGCGCTGACGTTCTTGACGCCGATGAGCTGAAAAGTCACGATGCCGAAAGCGCTACCCAGTTCGCCGGGAGCATCTTCGGCCGCCAGGACGCGCGAGAGCGCTGCTACGGTGTCGCCGGCGACCGTCGGCTGGGTGTGATAGCCCTCGCTGAAACCGAGCTCCCACACGCTGTTTTCGCTGACGTCGCGGCTCGCCAGGCCCTCCAGCCAGGCGAAGACGAGGCCGCCGTAGACGATCGGTTTGCCGCTCATCTTGCCCGACAGGCCGGCGCTGAAGACCTGGTCGAAATGCAGTGGGTGCGTGTTGCCGACGGCGTAAGTGAGCGGCAGGTGCTCATCGGTGACCGTCCGGCCGTTGGCATGGACGATGATCTCGCCGACCGGAAAGTCCTCGAAATACGACCGCGGGCCGGTCAGGCCGGGCACGCCGTGCGCCGGAAACCGGGGCAAGTGCGCCTCGCCGTCCGCAACCCAGGGAAAGTCTGGCGGTCGGCCGTCCGCCGACTCGGGCAAGGGGGTGGTCGGCGGGCGGTTTCCCTGCGCGGCGACCATGATCTTCCTTTGGTACTGCAGTACGACCTGATCGTTCTGGTTGATGCCGAGCGTCCGGATGGTCACGATTCCCGGTTGTCCGGCACCGCGCTCCTTGCGCTCGATGACCTTGGTCAGCGAGCGAATCGTGTCCGTCGCGTAAACCGGTCGCAAGTACTGCGCATCGTAGTAACCGAGGTTGGCCATCGCCTTTTCGGAGTCGTTCTGCACACCCAGCGAAAGAACGACGTTGAAGACCATTTGTGGCGAGGCGGGCAGTCCGGCGAAGCCGTTTGCCCGGGCGAATTCCTCGTTGAGGTAAAGCGGATTGCATTGCATGCAGGTGCGGGCAAAACTCTCCATTTGCGCGCGGAAAAAGGTGAAGCCGCGTGGGTGCACGAAAACCTGCCCGGGCGCGAACTCCTCCAGATAGCGGCCATAGTGCGGATGGCGGACGCGCTCAAGGTCCACCCTGACCGCTTGGGCGAGTTCGGCCTGTGCTGCGAAGCGAATTGGCTGCGACATGAGACTCTCCTGTTGATCGTTCCGGCACCTGAGCGCCCGATCTAGACGGCATCGATCAGCGCGCGCGCGATGACCTTCAGCGCCAACGTTTCCTCAGCGCCTTCGAAGATCGACAGCACGCGCGCATCGAGGAAGTAGCGGCTGACCGGCGACTCTTCGGCGTAGCCCATGCCGCCGTGAATCTGCATCGCCTCGCGCGTCAGCCACTCGGCCGTCCGACAGGTGAACAGCTTGACCATGCTGGCTTCCATCTGTCCTTGTCCCTGATCCATCAAGCGGCCAACGGCGTAGGTAAATTGGCGCGAAACGGTGAGCAGCGTGGCCATGCGAGCGAGTTTGGCGCGGGTGAGCTGAAAGTCGCCGATCGGCTTGCCAAAGGCCTGCCGTTCCTGGGCGTAGGAAACGGCCCGTTCAAACGCCGCCTGCATGACGCCGATCGCGCGCGCCGCCGTCTGGATACGGCCGCCGGCAAACCCCGCCATGGTGAAATAGAAGCCCTTGCCTTCGCCTTCCGGACCGCCGACCAGGTTTTCATCGGGAACGAAGACATGATCGAAGAAGACCTCGTAGGAATGCATGCCGCGATAACCAATCGTGGCAATCGCCCGGCCGCTGAGCACGCCGCCCTCGGCCTGACGGTACTCGAAGTCGTGTCCGTCATAGGAATCCTTCTCGACCAGGAACATGCTCAGTCCCTTGTGGCCGAGCGAGCGATCGGGATTGGAGCGTGCCAGGACGAGCAGGACGCCAGCCTTGCCGGCCATCGTGCACCACGTCTTGACGCCGTCGAGGATCCAGCCGCCGGCGCACTTGCTCGCCTTGAGCCGCATCGCAGCGACATCGGAGCCGGTATCCGGCTCGGTGACGGCAATCGCGCACAAGGGATCGCCCAGCGCCACCTGCGGCAGCCACTTCCGCCGCTGCTCCTCGGTGCCGCCTTTCAGCAGGGCGCGGCTGAGGATTTCAGGCCGCGTGATCAGGCTGCCGGCACCGCCCAGCGAGCCGCGCGAAAGCTCCTCGGTGACCACGATCATCCCCATGTTATCCTCGTGGTCGTCGCTCTGGATGCCGCCGTAGCGTTCGGGGATGGACAGGCCGAAGCAGCCCATCTCGGTCAGCGGTTCGAGAATCTCCTGCGGAATGATCCGGTCCTCGCGGTGGATTTCCTCGGCCAACGGCATCACGACGTTGGTCGCCAGCTTGCGGAAGGAGTCCTGCATCATCATCGCGTCGTCGCTCAACATATACGCGCCGCTCGCGCCATTGAGCGCGATGACTTCGCGGCCGAGCGCTTCCAGGTTGTCGGCGGCCAGCTGGCTCTGGCAGAAACGCCGCAGTTCGGGTGTCGTCAAGCTGGTCAGGTCGGCGTCGCTCAGACCGAAGCTCTGTGGTCGGGCGGACAGACGATTGCTGATGTTCTGCAAAGCCTCGGCACAGAAAATCAGTGCCATGCGCTCTTCCAGGCAAGCGCCGGCCGCCGGCGAAGTGCTCGCGGCAAACTTGCTGGCATACTCTGCGGCGAAACGTGCGCCGGTCGACTCGGCGGCGCACCAGGCCAGGTCGAAGCTGGCCACCTGGTGCTCGTCCAGCTTGTCGTTCGACACGCCCTTGCCGCCGATGCATTGCTGTTTGATCCAGGCGAGCGAACTGCTTACCAGCGCGTCGGCTGCTGTTAAATGGCGCAGCGCCTCCTGCATCCTGCTATTGACCTCAGTCATGGCTGATTCCTCTCATGCCGCCGGGTCGGCGGCTATTTCCGGGTGCGGTTATTGACGATGCGCACGAACGAGCGTGAGCGCAATTCGTCGAGGGTGATTCCGGTGGCCAGGACTTCCTGTTCGGTGATCGCGCCACAGGCCATTCCGCGCAGGAAGAAATTGAGCAGGCCTTGGCCGGTGGCCGCGTCGTCGAAGGTGTTGCCAACCAGCGTCGCCTGCGCTGCCTTGTTGAGGAAGGCGTTCAGACGCGCCGAAGCATCCTGCAAACCGCTGAGGAAGAAGGTGTCGACCGCCGCGTAGCGCACCGGCAATTGCCCCGGGTTGAGGTCCCAACCCTGGTAGTACGCGTGCCGCATCGAGTGCATGATGTTGTCGTAGTGCAGCTTCCATGCACCATGCACGACGGCACGGTTCTCGTCCATCTGCTGCGGGCTCAGGGCGCCATCCTTGCCCGCTTTGTGCGGGCCGATCGGCATGCTGGTCGTCGCCCCGTCGCTGATCGTGATGCCGGTGCCGGCCAGGCTGACCTGCAGCACATGGCGCGCAAAATCGCACGCCGGGTGCGTATGACTCTGGTGGGTGGCCGTGATGTTGCACGAAGCCGTGTAGTCGTAGGTGCCGAAGATCGCCGAGCGACAGCGGCCGCCAGCGGCTGCGACGAGCAGGGGAACGGTGTTCTCGCCTCTGTGATTGATGATCGACTGGGTTGTCTCGATCATGATTTCCATGCGCAGCGAGTCTTTCGCAAAACCCAGCTTTGTTTCCAGGTTTTCGAGAATCGTCGCGCAGGTGGCAACCTGTGTCGGCGTCGTCACTTTGGGCAAGGTGACGATGAAGTTGGCCGGCAGTTGGCCGCCGGTCTGTTCGGCCAGGCGCGAAAGGAAGATGTCCAGCGTGCGGATCGCGCGCACCTTGCATTCGTCGGAAAACGTCTTGATACGGATGCCGATGAACGGCGAGAGGATGTTGTCACGCATGCCTTTGGCGACTTCATCTGCGGCAGCGACGGCGTGTCCATCCTCCTCGTCGTCGGGACGGTTGCCGTAGCCGTCCTCGAAATCGATCCGGTTGTCTTCGATCGGTTCGCTTTTCAGCTTTTTCAGCACGCGGTTGTAGACCGTATATGCCAACCAGGCGGCCGGCTTCACTTCGCGCACCTGCTCGGGATCCTTCTCCAGGGCGCGGGTCAGGCTATCCTGTTCGATCGGCGTGGTTGGCAGCGTGTCGGCGCCCGGCAAGCCGAGAACGCGAGCGAAGACCAGGTAGTTCGGGGCGTAGGTGTCGAGCGTCTTGAGGGCAACCTCACCCAGCTTGCCGGCGAAACCCGCCTTGAACAGGTTGGCGCCCCCGTAGACCGTATGCACCGGCTGCCGCTCGAAAGAGTCGGCCGGGTAGTGAGATTTGAAAGCGGAATTGGAATCGTGCAGTTGAGCGTAGTAGACGGTCAGTTCCTCAGGGGTCAGGGTGAGCCTCATGTGGTGCCTCCATAACAATTGAGATCAACAAGGAATCGTTTCCTGGGCGATGCTGGCCAGGATTCCGGAGAAATTCGTCGAACCTGTCGTGCCACCACCTCGCCTGCCGACCGACCCGCCTGCGCGGGCGGGCAGAGAAACAACTGGCGTCGGGAGGGAAGATGGAGGCGGACATGGCTTGGCCAGAGAACCGGTGGTGGACGCGAAGCGTGCGCCTCAGTCGAGAGTCTGCGACAGGTCGCAGGCCGCACTGCTCGCCGACAGCGACGCCGGGCAGTCCGGTAGACGGATTGCAGAACTCGGTGCAGGCGAATCAAGCCGTCTTCGGGAGAAAGCTTGCGGCAGCCGACGCACCCGGCTCGTCTGGCCTCGCCGAGCGGACGGTCGACACTCAGGCGGGGCGCGGTCAAGTGCCGCACGCTTTGCCTGAAGCCGTTGGCAGGGGGTTGGACAAGCGCCAGGGAAAGATGGGCGCGAGCCTGTCTGCTGCATTGGGGATGTGTCGATGCCGGCCCCCGTGGTCGGGTCGAGGGTGAGGAACTGGCCCTTCTTTGCTTCGCTCATCAGTCTTTGTTCCTCGTTAAAGAGCACAGCGAACCAATGTTGTGAAACCGGAATCGAGCAGGGAAATTCTAGCGCCTGAGCGAACTTCTCCGCAAGTTGTTCGTGGACTTTCGAACGGGGTTGTTGACGCCGGGAAGCCTTTTGGCGGCGCCGCCAAAAGGCTGGCACTGGGGCTGAGATTCCAACTATACTTGTGCTCGTTGGGTTGGAATTGCTGTCCGTAGTTGTCCACGCGACAGGCCAACTTCTCGGTATTCAGGAGTCTCCGGACAAACGAGTGGCGCCGGCAGCCGGGGCGTCGCATTCCCTGGGCGCGGCGACCGCCGCGCTGATGATCATCAGAAAGGAACTGTATGAATCCACAGAACGGTTACGATGTTGAAGATCTATCCGTTGGCATGAGCGCGGAAATCGCCAAGACGATCACGGATGCGGACCTCGTCCTTTTTGCAGGCGTCTCCACCGACGTGAACGCAGTGCATATGGACGAAGAGTTTGGCCGTACGACGATGTTTGGCGGACGCATTGCGCACGGCATGTTGACCGCGAGCCTGATTTCATCCGTTCTTGGCAATCGATTGCCTGGACCCGGTTGCATTTACCTGAGTCAGTCCTTGCGCTTTCGGGCTCCGGTGCGCCCGGGCGACACGGTTCGTGCCAAGGTGACGATCAAGGAGGTGATCGCCGACAAGGGCCGCGTCGTGCTCGATACCGTATGCACCGTCGGCGACAAGGTCGTCATCGACGGTGAAGCAAGCTTGATGCCGACATCACGCAGGAAGCGCGAGGCTGCCGGCAAGTAAGCACCATCAGTGCGGCGAGGCCCGGCCTCGCCGCAACGGCCGATTTGCCGGGGATTGCGCCTGGCTCGGGCTCATCTAAGGCAAGCGCACTGCTTGCTTACGCGTACGCCCACCTCAGCTCGCGGACGGGCGGCCGAGGCCGGTTTCTTGCAACAAGTCTCAGGCGCTACCCAGTGGAAAGACGCTCTGCTGGTAATTGATTGACAGCGCACTGACGAGCGGCTGATCCTTCAGGCGGGTGGCGATTTCGCGCTCAGCCCGGTTCACCGCCGACAGGTCGGCGAGCACATCGACGGGCAGGAAGATCTCGACTTCGACCCGTCCGTTGAGGTAATGCAGTACCACCCGCCGCGCTTCCGGGAGCCCGGCAAGAATTGGCGTCAGCTGCTGCATCAAGGCGTTGCGATCGGGCAGGTTGTGACTATTCAGGTCATGATCGAGATCGTTTTCCACGTCCACGTGAACGAGAACATCGGAAACCGAGGCATGCGTGTCGAGCACCCGTTTGCGGGTCATTTCGGCCACGCGGTGTCCTTCGGAGACGCTGACTCGCGGATCGACGCACACATGCGCATCAACCAGCGAGCGATGCGCCATGCGCCGCGTTCGCAGTTCATGCAGGCTGCTCACTCCCGGGGTATCGATGATGACCTGCCGAATACTGTCGACCTCTTCCGCCGACAGCCCGGTGTCGATCAGTTCCTGCAGGGCATCCCAGGAAAAGACGACGCCCATGCGCACGATCATGAAGCCGACGATGACCGCGGCTACCGAGTCGGCGAAGGCGAAGCCCATCAGGTTGCCGACGATGCCGACCGCGACAACGAGTGAGGAAGCGGCGTCCGAGCGCGCGTGCCAGGCATTGGCGACGAGCATCGGCGAGCGCAGCCGCTCTCCGACATGCAGCATGTAGCGGAACAAGCCTTCCTTGGCGATGAGGGCGATAACCGCTGTCCACAAGGCGAGTGGGGCTACCGGCGGGAGATTGCCCAGATCCTGCAGCTTGACGCCAGCGCTCCAGATGATGCCAGCGCCAGTAGCCGCAAGGATGGCACCAAGCGCGAACGAGGCAGCCGTCTCGATTCTGGCGTGCCCGTACGGATGGCTGTCGTCGGCCGGATCCTTGCTGTGATGTGCGGCAAAAAGGACCAGGAAGTCACAGACGAGGTCGGACAGTGAGTGCAATCCGTCGGCAATCAGGCCCTGTGAATGCGCAATGATGCCCGCAACGACCTGGGCTGCCGTGAGAAAGACGTTGACCACGACGCTGATCCAGGTACAGCGCTGGGCCATTGCATGTCGACCGGGATCGTCGAACGATATTTCAGAATGTTGTGCCATGCGGTGATCGTCGCCAGATTTCCTTAAGCGATCCTTAATGCGGGTGCCGTTTGCCGGCTGCCAGTGGGGTCTTGGGCAGCTATCTTTCAGTGGCCAAGCGAACTGACCACCTGCGAGAAAGTCTGGGCAATCTCCTCGGGTTGAGGTTCAATTCCCATCTGACGTTCGATCTGGTGCAGCGAGAAAACGCCACAAAGCACGTGGTTGTCGGCTGCGTCGTGGTCCACCACCAGGCAGAAGGGTGTACCGAGTTCCTTCAGTGTGCTCAGGACATTACCCACGCGCGCGTGCTCTACGTCGCGCAAGTGCATGACTTCAGCGTCGTCATGCTTGTCGATCATGACGTTCGCGACGACCAGCTCGGTCGGCCGCAGGCCCAACTGATGCGCGGCCGCCAGCGGACGGCTCCCCTTCGTTCCTGCCTCGGTGACGATTCCGAGCAGTTGCGCCTGTTCGTCCGCGACGAGGAGAAACGGCGCATGCGCGCAGGCCATCATGCGGTTTGCTTCCTCAAGCGAAGCACCAGGGGAAATCGTCAATGCCGGCTGCCGGCGATAATCGGTCATCACCTCGAGCGCGGGCGAGCCTGCTTCTACCTTCGTCTGCGCAAGGACCTTCGAGAGATAGCAGGGAACGCCGCGCGTGAGCTTCGTCCAGGGCAGCGGCTTGTAGCGATGGTCGGACATTGCTTTCTTCCTCAACGTTGTTTACAACGCAGGAATTAGAGCACTGAACCTGCCTGCCTGACAAGGTTCTCGCGCGCCGCCGGCTGCCTATGTCCGGCAAGCGAGAATTGCGTGAATCGAGTCTTGCGGGTAGTATCCGTGCCACGCGCCGTACGGGTCCGTCAAGTGGGTTCTTGCGCCGCGCAGACGGTGCGCTGCCGGCGGTCGGTCGCCCGTTGTCCAGCGCCCGTTGTCCATCCAGTTCCGGCGGCGAGGCAGCCGCTCCGGCGTCCCGGGTCTGTTTCCGTTCGAGGCGCCCACGATGTCCTCTCCGCAACCACCTTTTCCGTCCAGAGAATGATTTCCGGCCTCCTCAAGAAGATTTTCGGCAGCCGCAATGACCGGCTGATCAAACAGTACAAGCTGGTCGTGCGCAAGATCAACGCGCTCGAAGCGGGAATCGCTGCTCTCTCCGACGAGGATCTGCGCAACAAGACAGTCGAGTTCAAGCGGCGGGTGGCCAATGGAGAAACGCTCGACGCCATGCTGCCGGAGGCGTTTGCCGTCGTCCGCGAAGCCGGCAAGCGGACCCTGGGCATGCGTCACTTCGATGTCCAGTTGATCGGCGGCATGGTTCTGCACGACGGAAAGATCGCCGAGATGCGCACCGGCGAAGGCAAGACGTTGGTCGCCACGCTACCATCCTATTTGAATGCGCTGGCCGGTAACGGTGTGCACATCGTCACTGTAAACGACTACCTGGCCAATCGCGACGCCGAGTGGATGGGCCGGCTGCACCGCTTTCTCGGCCTCTCCGTCGGCGTCAACCTGTCGCAGATGCCGCACGAAGAGAAGCAGGCGGCCTATGCCGCCGACATCACTTACGGCACGAACAACGAGTTTGGCTTCGACTATCTGCGCGACAACATGGTTTACTCGGCGGCCGATCGCGTGCAGCGAAAACTGGGCTTCGCGATCGTCGACGAAGTCGATTCGATCTTGATCGACGAGGCGCGTACGCCGTTGATCATTTCCGGGCAGGCTGAGGATCATACCGATCTCTACGTGCGGATGAACGAAGTTGCCCCGCTGCTCGTCCGCTGCAGTGAGGAGAACGGTCCAGGCGATTACTGGGTCGACGAGAAGGGGCATCAGATCCTGATGACCGAAGCGGGCCACGAGCACGCCGAGGAGATACTCGCTACGGCGGGCTTGCTGCCCGACGGTGGCAGTCTTTACGACGCAGCCAACATCCTCCTGATTCATCACCTGAATGCGGCGCTGCGTGCGCGCAACCTTTTCCTCAGAGACCAGCAGTACGTTGTCCAACGCGGCGAGGTGATCATCGTCGACGAGTTCACGGGTCGTTTGATGCCTGGCCGGCGCTGGTCAGACGGTCTGCATCAGGCCGTCGAAGCCAAGGAGGGGGTGCGCATTCAGAACGAGAATCAGACGCTCGCCTCGATCACCTTTCAGAACTACTTCCGCCTCTACGGCAAGCTGTCGGGAATGACCGGTACGGCGGACACCGAGGCCTACGAGTTCCAGCAGATCTACGGACTGGAAACGGTTGTCATCCCGACCAATCAGCCGATGCGCAGGACCGACCTGAACGATCAGGTATTCCGTACGGCCAAGGAGAAGCACGCCGCGATCGTCGCCGACATCCGGGCTTGTCGCGAGCGCGGCCAGCCGGTGCTGGTCGGGACGACATCGATCGAGAATTCGGAATTGCTTTCTGCCCTGCTCGACCACGAGAAGGTGCCGCATCAGGTGCTCAACGCCAAGCAGCACGCGCGCGAAGCCGAGGTCGTGCGCGAGGCAGGCCGCCCTGGGGTGATCACGATCGCCACCAACATGGCTGGACGCGGTACCGACATCGTGCTCGGCGGCAGCATTGAGAAGCAGATCGCGCTGGTGCGCGACGATGAGGCGATCAGCGCCGACGAGAAGGAGGCACGTATCGATGACCTTCGTCGTCAGTGGCAGCAACTGCATGATCAGGTGGTTGCTGCTGGCGGCTTGCACATCATCGGTTCCGAACGGCACGAATCGCGGCGCATCGACAACCAGTTGCGTGGTCGCTCGGGTCGCCAGGGCGACCCCGGTTCGTCGCGTTTCTATCTCGCGCTCGACGATTCGCTGTTGCGCATCTTTGCCGGTGATCGTGTCAAAGCGATCATGGAGAGGCTGAAAATGCCCGAGGGCGAGCCGATCGAGCATCCGTTGGTCTCGCGTTCGCTGGAGTCGGCGCAACGCAAGGTGGAAGCGCGCAACTTCGACATCCGCAAGCAACTCCTCGAATATGACGATGTCGCGAACGATCAGCGCAAGGTGATTTACGGGCAGCGCAATGAACTGCTGGAAAGCGAAGACATCTCGGAAACGATCACCGCAATGCGGGAAGGCGTTCTCCATAACACCTTCCGGGCGCATGTTCCGGAAGACAGCGTCGAAGAACAATGGGACCTGTCCGGCCTGGAGACTGCGTTGGCGGCCGAACTGCAGTTGTCCTTGCCGATCGTGGAGTGGTCGAAGAACGAGCCGAATCTGAGTGATCGGCAGATTCTGGAGCGCATCGTCGACGCGGCTGCCCGCTCGTACGCCGAGAAGGTCGATCTGGTCGGGGCTGACGTCTTCCACCAGTTCGAGCGCAATGTCATGTTGCAGAGCCTGGACACGCATTGGCGCGAGCATCTGGCGGCGCTCGACCATCTTCGTCAGGGGATCCACCTGCGTGGTTATGCGCAAAAGAATCCGAAGCAGGAATACAAGCGCGAGGCCTTCGAGCTGTTCGAACGTCTGCTCGACACGGTGCGCGCCGACGTGACGCGCGTGCTGGTTACTGTACAGGTCCGCGCGCAGGATGTGCAGGAGACCGTCACCCATGCGGACGTCCAGAACGTACGCTATCACCATGCGGACTACGACGATGTGCTGGGACAGGACGACGATGAGGCGACGGCAGCCAGCCACCAGAAGACGGCAACTGCGCGCCACAAGGTTGGCCGCAACGAGCCTTGTCCCTGCGGTTCGGGGAAGAAATACAAGCATTGCCACGGCAAACTGTCGTGAGGCGGCAGGGTCTGCCGTGCGTGGCACCGCGCTGCCGGTGGGCGGCGCGCGGGCGGGCGCGAGCCGGTGGCTTGGCGGTGCTGTTCTGACTGCCAGTTTCGGGAGGTCGTAATGCCAGTCAATTACCAGACGCCACGCGCTGAAGATCTCTTGCCGGTCGCCGGCGTTCGCCTTGGCGTCGCCGAGGCGGGAATACGGCGGGTAGGGCGCAAGGATCTTGCTCTGCTGGCGCTTGATGAGGGCTGTCGGGTGGCTGCGGTGTTTACCCGCAATCGCTTCTGTGCCGCTCCAGTCGAGGTCTGCCGTCGCAATCTGGCGCGCGGCGGCGAGATTCGCGCCTTGCTGATCAATACCGGCGTGGCGAACGCCGGTACCGGTGAAGCAGGGCGGCAGGCCGCCGAGGAAACGTGCGCTGCCCTGGGTCGATTGCTGGCGGTCGACGCCAGCCAGGTACTTCCCTTTTCGACCGGGGTCATCCTCGAACCCTTGCCTGTCGATCGACTGATCGGCGGCTTGCCGCGCTGCATCGCTGATCTTGCGCCCGACGGTTGGCACGCCGCGGCGCACGCGATCATGACCACCGATACGGTCGCGAAGGCCGCCTCGCGGCGTATCGAGATCGCTGGCCGGTCGGTCACCTTGACCGGTATCAGCAAGGGGGCCGGAATGATTCGTCCGCGCATGGCAACGATGCTCGGCTTTCTGGCGACTGACGCCGGTCTGCCGGCGCATCTGCTGCAACAATTGGTGCAGGAAGCGGCCGACGAGTCGTTCAACTGCATCACCGTCGACGGCGACACGTCGACCAACGACTCGTTTGTCCTCGTCGCCACTGGGCAAAGCGGCGTCTACATTCCGACGCCCCGCGAGGAGGATTACCCGAAGCTGCGCGACGCGGTCATCGGCCTGGCTGGCGAATTGGCGCAAGCCATCGTGCGTGATGGTGAAGGCGCGACCAAGTTCATCACGATCCGCGTTGAAGGCGGTCGGGATCGTGAGGAGTGCCGCCGAGTCGGGTATGCCATCGCCCATTCACCTCTGGTCAAGACCGCTTTCTTTGCGAGCGATCCGAACCTGGGGCGGATTCTCGCCGCGATTGGCTATGCCGAGGTCAAAGCGCTCGACGTGGACCGAGTTTGCGTTTGGCTCGGGGCTGCCGGGGACGAAGTCTTGGTGGCCGAGCACGGCGGCCGCGCCAAGTCGTATAGCGAGGAAGCTGGCGCGCGCCTGATGCGGGCAGCCGAGATTGTGATCCGCGTCAAACTTGGTCGGGGCACTGCGCACAGTACGGTCTACACCTGCGACCTGTCGTACGATTACGTGCGGATCAACGCCGACTACCGCAGCTAGCGGTGCGCGCGACCGGGATGCGTGGCCTGTAGGCGTGCCGCATCGTCAATGCAGGACATGCGGAACGGCCAGGGTGAACTCCGGGATCTGCGCTTCGAACTGGTAGCCGTCAATGGCGGTCATCTGGTAGCTTCCGCGCATCGTGCCTACCGGCGTATCGAGCTGGCAACCGCTTGTGTAGACGAACTTTTCTCCCGGCTGGAGGAGTGGCTGCCGGCCAATCACACCGAGCCCGCGGACCTCCTGAACTTCGCCGCTGGCGTCGGTGATGACCCAGTGGCGTGCGATCAACTGGGCCGCAACCGACCCGACATTCTCGATCGTAATCGTATACGCGAAAACGTAGTGATCGTTTGCCGGGTCGGACTGTTCGGCGACATACTGCGGGACAGCACTCACGGCAACTACGTACTTGTTACTTTCAGTCATGTTTGCTCGTTTGCGGGCGATCGAAATCTGCATTGCACACCAAACCGGTGTTACTGGCAAGCGCGCCGAGCGCTGCGGCTACCTGGCTGATGCCGGTCGGGTGTGGCAAGCGGTGGCGCGGCCGATCCATGTCAATAGCTTAGAGAATCGTAGACCCGTCGGCTGCCGAGAATTTCGACGCTGACCTGGTTCGGTGCACAAATCGCGATTTCACCCGGGCGTGCCAGCCATCCCTGGCGCACGCAGTATTGTCGGGGACCGGGGTCCGATCCGACGCGGACCCGCCGCTGATCGACGATGATTTCAGTCGGGCCGAGGAGGCCGGGGACTTCGACCCGGCGATCACGGGCCAGATCAAGTTCGAGGTAGATCTCGCCGTGGCGTCTGACGACCGCTTTTTCGCCTGTTCCGGTCGGCCAGACGAGGAAAGTCGCGGTGGCGCAGAGGGCGGCGCCGACCAGCACGAACAGCGCGTCGCCCGGCCGGCACAGTTGCAACCAATCGGTCACGGCCTTGCCGGCGAGTTGCTGGTCGCCGGCAATTCACGGTGACGAATCAGGACGCACGCACTGTCGCGAAAGGCTCTGCCCAACCATTCGGCGAAATAGACCGAGCGATGCTGGCCACCGGTGCAGCCTATGCCGATCGTCAGGTAGTTCCGACTGTCGCGTACGTAGCTCGGCAGCCAGGTTCGTATGAAACAGGCGATGTCGCCGCGCATGCGGAGCACCTCAGGCTCGATCTCGAGGAAGTCGATGACCGGCTGGTCGAGGCCGGTGAGCGGGCGCAGCGACAAGTCGTAGTGCGGATTGGGCAGGCAGCGCACATCGAAAATCAGGTCGGCATCAAGCGGCGTACCGTTCTTGAAACCGAAAGACTCGAAGAGCAAGGTCAGACCCTGATGCTGGACCGCCGACGACTTGAGGCTGACAAACTGGCGAATCCACTGGCGCAAGACGCCAGCCTTCAGGGCGCTTGTATCCATGTGATGGCCAAGAGCCGACAGGCCGGCGAGGCGGACCCGCTCTTCGGCGATTGCTTCAACCAAGGTCAACTCGTCGCTGGCCAGAGGATGGCGGCGGCGCGTTTCAGAATAGCGCTTAAGCAGCGTCGAATCCTGCGCGTCGAGGAAGAGAAACTGCAGATCAAGGTCGTTGGCCCGTAAAGCGTCGAGCTGCAGCGGCAGCATCGCAACGCTTTCCCCGCCGCGGATGTCGATCACCACGCCGACCTTGTCGTAACCTTGCAGTTCGAGCTGCCCAACCAGTTGCTGCAACAACTGCGAGGGCAGATTGTCGACGCAATAATAGTTGGCGTCTTCCAGCACTTTGAGCGCAACCGATTTGCCTGATCCGGACAGGCCGCTGATGAGAACGAGATGCATGTCGTTCAGGATAATCGAAGCATGGCTTCCCGAGCAAGCCATGATGACCTAGACTGAAGGCTTTGCAGGTGAAGGATCAAAGCATGGACCCGGGGCAAATCACTTTTCTCGCCGATCTGGTTGCGCTCAGGCGCGATCTCCATGCTCATCCGGAACTGGCGTTTGCCGAGACGCGCACCTCCGATCTGGTCGCCGATGAGTTGACGCGCTACGGCATGCAGGTTCATCGCGGTCTGGCGCGGACCGGTGTAATCGGCGTCCTGCGCCAGGGAAGCAGCGAGCGAGCGATAGGCTTGCGAGCGGATATGGATGCGCTTCCGCTGACGGAGGAAAACACGTTCGCCCACCGCTCGCGCACACCGGGTTTGATGCATGCGTGCGGGCACGATGGACACACCGCGATGCTGCTTGGTGCCGCACGTCTTCTGGCCGAGCAGCGCAACGAGGCGACTTTCGACGGCAGCGTGTACTTCATCTTTCAACCCGCCGAGGAGTCGGAAGGTGGCGCGCAGACGATGGTTGCCGAGGGACTCTTCGACAAGTTTCCGATGGACGCGGTTTTCGGTCTGCACAATTGGCCGGGTATCCCGGTGGGCGAAATGGCGGTCGTCGCCGGCCCGGTGATGGCCGGTACCTGCGCTTTCGAGATCGAGGTACAAGGGAGCGGCTGTCATGCCGCCATGCCGCATCAGGGAGTCGATACGCTACTCGTCGTCAGCCATCTGGTGATCGCCCTGCAGACCATTGTCGCGCGCAACATCCACCCGTGCGAGGCGGCGGTGATCAGCGTCACTCAGGTGCACGGTGGCGAGGCGTGGAACATCATCCCGGAGACTGCCATCCTGCGCGGCACGATACGCAGTTTCGATGCGGCGATGCAGGAGCGCGTGGAACGGCTGGTCGAGCGTCAGTGCGATGGTATTGGGCGGGCTTTTGGTGCGCGTCTGTCCGTTCGCTTTGACCATCGCTACCCCCCAACCGTGAATAGTGTGCGGGAAAGCGAAATCTGTCGGCAGGTGGCGAGCACGCTGCTTGGGCGCGACAAGGTGCGAGCCGACGAGCTGCCGTCGATGGGCGCCGAAGACTTTTCCTACATGCTGCGCGAAAAACCCGGATGCTACGTCTGGCTGGGCAACGGGCCGGGTAGCGGCGGCTGCACTCTGCACAACCCGCGTTACGACTTCAATGACGATATACTTGCTATTGGCATCGCCTACTGGATTCGGCTGGTTGAGACGCTGCTGCCGAGGGCAACGTAGCGCGCTCAAGATGGCTCGGGTTGAACCTGTGGGGGATCCGTAGGGAGGCTTTTTTGTTACACTCGCCGGGTTTGCCCAGCGTCAATCTCGAGCACGCGCTTCCGCTTTGGCTGAAATCGCTGTGGGCGCCGAAAAAATGGCGGGGAGCACCTGGTGCAGTGGTCAGGCGCTCCCCGAGTTCGGGCCAGGGCCGGAACTCCAGAGACCATAAAAGGAGAACAGCGTGCGTAGCTTAGGAAGTGGTGCTTACAACGAGCTTACGACGGCTGTTGGGCTACGGAACGACACGCATGCGCATTCTCCTCGCTGAAGACGACAGGATCATTGCCGACGGCCTCTGCCGCTCGTTGCGCCAGGCGGGTTACGCGATCGACTGCGCGGATGACGGCGTGGCCGCCGATACCGCCCTGATGACCAACGCATACGATCTGGTCATTCTTGATCTCGGCTTGCCGCGCTTGTCCGGGCTGGATGTGCTGCGCCGCCTGCGGGCGCGCAATTCGGCGACGCCGGTACTCATTCTGACTGCGCTCGACGGCGTTGACGATCGAGTGCGAGGGCTTGATCTGGGTGCCGACGACTATATGGCCAAACCTTTCGAGCTGGTCGAGCTGGAAGCGCGCGTGCGGGCGCTCAGCCGCCGCTCTTCGGGTACGCCGACGATCATCCAGTGCGGTTCGTTGACCTTTGATCAGAATGATCGATCGGCTCTGGTCAATGGCGAAATGCTCGAGCTTTCGGCGCGGGAACTCGGTTTGCTGGAGATTCTCCTCCTGCGCGCGAAACGCCTGGTGAGCAAGGACCAGTTGGTTGATCATCTCTGCGGTTGGGGCGAAGAGGTGAGCCACAACGCGATCGAGGTCTATGTCCACCGCCTGCGCAAGAAGCTCGAGTCGACCGGGGTCAACATCATTACGGTGCGCGGACTCGGATACTACCTTGAGAAGCCTGCGGAAGAAAGAAGGCACTGACGCCGAGCGCTCGCTGTTTGGCGAGATCCTGGACTGGATGCTCGCGCCGCTGCTCTTCGTCTGGCCGATCAGCATCGCCTTCACGCATTATTTTGCCAACACGGTGGCCAGCTTTCCCTACGATCAGTTGCTGCGCGAGCGCGTCGCGGTGCTCGCGCGTCAGCTAAGCTTCGACGAGGGCAGGGCGCAACTGCGTGCGGCGACGACCGTGCAGGCCTTCTTGCGCTCGGACGAGATCGACAATATCTATTTCCACATCCTTGACGGTACCGGTAAATTGCTCGCCGGGGATAGCGAACTCCCCGCCCCATCGGCCCAGCCGGGACTGTGGCTGCGCGACAGCGGGGAGGTGTCTTTCCGCGATGACGAGTACCGCGGTCAAGCGCTGCGCATTGCCTACCTTCATGTGTCAGTCCCCGGCGCGTCGCTCGACCGACGCATTCTGGTCGAGGTTGGCGAGACGACGGAAAAGCGCTCGCAGCTGGCGAACCGGATCATGACCAGCGTGATTGTCCCGCAACTGGTGATCATTCCGCTCGCTGTCGTGCTCGTCTGGTTTGGTTTGTCGCAGGGTCTGCGACCGTTGACGCGCTTGCGTGACCGTATCGAAGCGCGTCGTGAAGCTGACCTGTCGCCGATTGCTCTGCGCCGCGTTCCCGAGGAACTGCGGCCGCTTACCGAGGCCTTCAATTCCATGTTGAGCCGCATGCATCGCAACGTCGAGGCGCAGAGGCGCTTCATCGCGGATGCGGCGCATCAGATGCGTACGCCATTGACCGGCTTGAAGACGCAGGCGCAATTGGCGATTCGGGAAAGCGATCCGGAGCAACTTCGCCATGCGCTGCAGCTTATCCTGCTCGGCGTCGACCGCGCGTCGCACCTGGTCGACCAGTTGTTGGCGCTGGCCCGGGCCGAGGCGAGCGGTGGCGCGCAGCAAGCGCTGCTGCCGCTCGATATCGATCAGTTACTGCGAGAAAGCGTCGAAACTTGGGTGGTACGCGCGTTGGACAAGGGCATCGATCTGGGTTACGAGGCGGCCGGCGAGGTGCTCGTCGAAGGACACGCTTTCCTCTTGCGCGAGATGATCAACAATCTGCTCGACAACGCGTTGCGTCATACGCCGGCGGGTGGGCGGGTAACCGCGCGCATCGTCGCGCCAGGCGACTTTGCCGTGCTCGAGATCGAAGACAGCGGATCGGGCATCTCCGACGAAGATTCGCTCAAGGTCTTTGACCGCTTTTATCGGGCCGAGAGCTCTGCCGGGGATGGCAGCGGTCTGGGTCTGGCGATTGTTCGCGAGATCGCCGAACTGCACCGGGCGGCGGCCAGTCTGCGGCCTAACATGCGCGGCGTTGGCGAGCGGCAGGCGATTGGCTGCACGGCCAGGATCGTCTTTCCTATCCTTCGTCAGACCGAGTTCCGAAGCTTGCGAGTCGACCCGGTGCAGACCGGTTTTGCCTGACGCGGCAAACTGGCGACGAAGGCGAAGGCATGGCTCGCCCGGCGGCGTTCACGCGCGCCGGGGCGGCCGTGATGCAGGCGGTGCGCGCACTCAGCCAAGCCGCTTGAGATAGTCCGGGGCATACTCGAGCAGGAAGGCCCAGAAAGCGGCGAGCGCCGGGGTCAGGTGTTTGCTCCTGTGGCGCACCAGATGCCAGCGGCGCATCACCGGAGTTCCCTCGACCTTCAGGATGTGCAGGCGCTTGCTGCTCAGTTCAAGGCCGAGCGTGTGCTGCGAAATGAAGCTGATTCCGAGGCCGGCGACGACCGCCTGCTTGATCGCCTCGTTACTGCTCATTTCCATTCCGATGCGCGGCTGGATCGAATGATCATGAAAGAACTGCTCCATCGCCGAGCGTGTTCCGGAACCGGTTTCGCGGACGATCAGCGTTTCCCCGGCAAGTTCCTCGACGGCAATGCTGTGTGCTGCGCGCAAGCGATGGTCGGCACTGGCGACGATGACCAAAGGGTGCGGCGCAAAGGCAATCGCGGTCGCGTCCAATTCGGCCGGTGGGCGGCCCATGATCGCCAGGTCGACCTCGTTGCCGACGAGCAAGCGATTCACCGTCGTCCGGTTGTCGATGCGCAGGCTGATCACGACGTCCGGTTGTCGCCGGCGAAATTCGGCGAGCAGGCCGGGGGCGAAGTACTCGGCAGTGCTCACCACAGCCACCGCGATGCGACCGCCTTTCAGTCCTTTCAAGGCGAGCAAAGCCTCGTCGGTTTCCTTCAGCAACTGCAGAATCTGCCGCGCCCGGTCGAGCAGAATTTCGCCCGCCTCGGTCAGAAATACGCGCTTGCCGATGCGTTCGAACAGGGGGATTCCGCTGACCTCTTCCAGTTGCTTGATCTGCAGGGAAATTGCGGCGTGCGTCAGATGCAGCGTCTCGGCTGCACGGGCAAAGGACAAGTGGCTGGCAGCGACGACAAAAATCTGCAGTTGGCGGATCGTGGCGTTTCTCATCGGTTATCTTTTGCTAATGAAAGCAGACAATATGTTTAACTAGCGTTTTTGTTTCATGCCGCTAGAATCTGTCTCGGCTCGACCTTTGCCAAGACGTCTTCAGGAGTATTGCCATGCTGTGCGGACGCACCAACGTGAACAAGTTTCTCATTGAGGAGCAGCGACGCAATCCGCGTCTGGTCGGCGATTTCTCGATGCTCATCAGCGACATCGTACGTTCCTGCAAGGCAATTGCACAGGGCGTTTCACGTGGCTCGCTGGCTGGCGTTCTTGGCGACGCGGGGCGCGATAACGTCCAGGGTGAGGCGCAGAAGAAGCTCGACGTGCTGGCCAACCAGGCGTTCATTCATCACTGCGAGTGGGGTGGCCATCTGGCAGGGCTGGCTTCCGAGGAAATGGAAGACGTCTATCCGATTCCTGCCGAACATCCGCGTGGCCGGTTCCTGCTCCTTTTCGATCCGCTCGACGGATCGTCGAATATCGACGTCAACCTCTCGGTGGGCAGTATCTTCTCGGTTCTCCTCTGTCCGGATGATTGTCACCCGGACGGACCGACAGCGGCCGACTTTCTGCAACCCGGATCGCGTCAGGTGGCGGCCGGCTACGCGCTCTACGGGCCGTCCACCATGCTGGTTCTGACGGTCGGGAACGGGACACACGGCTTTACGCTCGATCGCGACATTGGCGAGTTTCTCCTGACGCATCCCAATCTGGCGATTGCTTCGGAAACGCGCGAGTTTGCCATCAACGTGTCGAATGAGCGCTTCTGGGAGCCGCCGATCCAGCGCTACGTCGCCGAATGTCTGGCCGGCAAGACGGGCGTTCGGGGTACCGACTTCAACATGCGCTGGGTTGCCTCGCTGGTCGCCGAAGTGCACCGGATCCTGATGCGCGGCGGTGTCTTCATGTATCCGCGCGACAGCAAGGACACGCGCAAGCCGGGGCGGCTGCGCCTGCTCTATGAAGCCAGCCCGATGGCGATGATCGTCGCCCAGGCGGGGGGCCTGGCCTCCACCGGTCACGAGCGCATCCTCGACGTTCGCCCGAGCAGCCTGCACCAGCGCGTGCCGGTGATTCTGGGTTCGCGCCGTGAGGTCGAGCGCATCGAGCGTTATCATCGCGAGCACGAGGTGGGCGAGGACGAGCCGTTCAAGTCCCCTCTCTTTTCCACCCGCACGCTCTTCCGGGACGACTGAGACTGTTGCTTCACTCGCCGGAATCCTGTCAGGTCAAGGAGATTCATCAGATGTCAAGCAAGAACCCTGTGATTGCGGTTACCGGCTCTTCGGGCGCCGGCACGACGTCGGTCACGCGTGCGTTTCAGCATATTTTCCGGCGCGAGAACCTGAACGCCGCAATTGTCGAGGGCGACAGTTTTCATCGCTACGATCGGCACGACATGCGCACCAAGATAGCCGAGCACGGCTTGGCCGGCAACCACCACTTCAGCCATTTCGGTCCCGAAGCAAACCTTCTCGAAGAACTGGAGACCCTGTTCCGCGTTTATGGCGAGTCGGGGAAAGGGCGGAGCCGACACTATGTGCACGACGATGCGGAAGCCGAGCGCTACGGCGCCCCGCCAGGAACCTTCACCGAGTGGGCCGACCTGCCGCCGGATACCGATCTGCTCTTCTACGAAGGCCTGCACGGAGCGGCGAGTACCGATACGGTAGATATTGCGCGCTACGTCGATCTTTGCGTCGGCGTGGTGCCGATCATCAACCTGGAGTGGATTCAAAAGCTGCATCGCGACAAGGCGCAGCGCGGCTATTCCACTGAAGCGGTGATGGACACGATCCTGCGCCGGATGCCCGACTACATCCACTACATCTGCCCGCAGTTTTCCAAGACGCACGTCAACTTTCAGCGGGTGCCGACGGTCGACACGTCGAATCCGTTCATTGCCAGTGACATACCCTCACCCGACGAAAGCATGCTGGTGATTCGTTTTGCTAACCCGAAGGGGATTGATTTCTCGTATCTGCTGAGCATGTTGCACGACTCGTTCATGTCGCGCCCGAACATCATCGTCTGCCCCGGCGGAAAGATGGGGCTGGCCATGCAGATCATTCTCACACCGATGATTTTGCAGTTGATCGACAAGAAGCGGCGCCTGCGTCGCGAGTGACGAGCTGATTTCGTCGTTCCATTGGTTTCCGCGTTTTCCGGCTGAAGGAGATTATCGTGCCGACCGAGTCCCGCAAGTTCCGCCGCCGTTGCGCCAACGCGTTGCGCTTTCTCGCCATCGACGCAGTGCAGGCGGCCAATTCCGGCCATCCGGGAATGCCGATGGGGATGGCTGACATCGCCGAAGTCCTCTGGCGGCGCCACTTGAAGCACAATCCGGCGAATCCCGCCTGGGCCGACCGCGACCGCTTCGTGCTCTCGAACGGGCACGGGTCGATGCTGATCTACGCCCTGCTGCACCTGAGCGGCTATCAACTGCCACTGAGCGAGCTGCGCCGCTTCCGTCAGCTTCATTCGAAAACGCCCGGACATCCCGAGTTCGGTCTTACCCCGGGCGTCGAAACGACCACCGGACCGCTCGGGCAGGGGCTTTCCAATGCCGTTGGAATGGCATTGGCCGAACGCCTGTTGGGCGAACGCTTCAATCGGCCCGGGTACCCGATCGTCGACCATTACACCTACGCCTTCGTCGGCGACGGTTGCCTGATGGAGGGAATTTCCCACGAAGCCTGCTCGCTGGCCGGCCGTCTGTCGCTCGCCAAACTGATCGTCTTCTACGATGACAACGACATCTCCATCGACGGGCACGTGCAGCCGTGGTTCGCCGACGATACACCGAAGCGCTTTGCCGCGTACGGCTGGCGCGTGATTCCCGACTGTGACGGGCACGACGTCGACTCGATCGAGGCGGCGATTCGCCTCGCGCGGACGCCGACTGGACGGCCGACGCTGATCTGCTGCAAGACGATGATTGGATTCGGCTCGCCGAACAAAGGCGGCACGCATGAGAGTCACGGCGCACCCTTGGGCGCCAGCGAAGTCGGCGAGACGCGCCGGCAGCTCGAGTGGCCCTACGCACCGTTCGAGATTCCCGAGGCGATTCGCGCCGGCTGGGATGCGCGGGCCCGCGGCATGTCCGTCGAGGATGAGTGGAATCAGCTATTTGCCCGGTATTGCAGTGCCCACCCCGATCTCGCGGCAGAGTTCGAGCGTCGCATGCAGGGCGAATTGCCCGCCGACTGGCCGGCGCAGGCGGCGCGGCTGGTCGAGCGCTTCGTCGGCGAGAACGTCAGCATGGCAACCCGCAAGGCGTCGCAGAACGTGATCGAGGCGATCTCGCCCGGCTTGCCCGAGTTGCTTGGCGGCTCGGCCGATCTGACCGGATCGAACCTGACCCAATGGAGTGGAACTCGGCCGGCCAACCGCGAGGTGGCGGGCAACTACATCCACTACGGAGTGCGCGAATTCGCCATGACAGCGATTGCCAACGGCATCGCGCTGCATCGCGGTTTCATTCCGTATACGGCGACCTTCCTGGTCTTTTCGGATTACGCCCGCAACGCCATTCGCATGGCCGCGTTGATGAAACAACGCCAACTGATGATCTACACGCACGACTCGATCGGGCTCGGCGAGGACGGACCGACGCATCAACCGATCGAACACGCCGCCTCGCTGCGCCTGATTCCAGGGCTCGACGTCTGGCGCCCGGCGGATGCCGTCGAAACCGGAGTTGCCTGGCTTGCCGCGCTCGAGCGCGCCGATGGTCCCTCGTGTCTCCTCCTCTCGCGGCAGACCCTCCCAGCCATCCAGCGAAGCAGCGCCCAGGTCGCCGCGATCAGACAGGGTGGCTACGTCTTGCGCGAGGCGGCGGGAGGGCAGCCGGCGGTCGTGCTGCTTGCCAGCGGATCAGAGCTTTGCCTGGCCGAACAGGCCTGGGCCATCCTGGCGGCGGAAGGGCTTCCCGTGCGCGTCGTTGCCATGCCCTGCACGCGCCGCTTCGATGCGCAGGACGAGGCCTATCGTCGGCAGTTGCTGCCGCCGTCGATCCCGGTCGTCGCGTTGGAGGCCGGGCATCCCGACTTGTGGTGGAAGTACGTGGGCAGCCATGGAACGGTCATCGGAATCGATCGATTCGGAGAATCAGCCCCGGCCGATGAGCTTTACCGGTATTTTGCGATCACGGTGGAAAACCTTGTCGCAAGCGTTCGCCTGCTGGCCAGCCGCGCTTCTGCGTGATCGGCGACGAGCAGCACGCCCATTGCCAAGCTCCTGCAGGCGCCTTTGCGGGTCTCACGGCGTCAGAAAAGCGGACCCCGGACTTTCAGACACAAGCGCGCCGTCGCGCATCAGTGCGCGGTATCACGCGGTTTGTCCGAAGCGCAACACCTCGCGCTTGACACGCGCTGACCAGCGCTGGTCAAGCATGAGCAGCAAACACGGTTACCTGATGGTCATCCAGGCAAACAAGGGAATCTACAGCATCTATTGGACTCGACTCCATTCTGGCGGCGGTTTTTCGCAGACGCAATAGGTGCTTGCGCAATAATTCGATTTCCGCATGCATCGCCTTTGTCATCGTTGGCGCCGCAAGACGTTCGCCGATCCTTTCAGGTCCGTGTATCAACCTTTAATCTCTGCTTTATATCAATTTGCTTCGGCTGCTGCGAAGAACATGTCCGCTGTCGATCGCGCAGACTTCGAAGGCATTCCATTCATTCCCTTATAAACAACTCCTCACCTTTCGTGGAATCAAATGCTTCCATGACTGTGCTGGAACCCACGGGCCTGAGCAACTCAGCCTAAGATCAAGCACTTGGATCGGGCTGAACCGCTGCCAGGTGGTGCCGATCCGATCTATGGATGACGATATGCCGCAAGAGGCAGCCGTCGGCCCTTCTTCCATGTCGACTCCAAACATCAACCCTTCTCCACCGTCTTTGCACTCCGAGAAATCCGCTTTTCTTCGTCGCCAGTCATACGCCGCCCATTCGGCAAGTGTCAAACAATTTTACATTCTGGGTCCAGCCAGTTGCCGGAAACTGCCGGCACTCCAATTAGATCAGAATTGGAAGGATCTATGGCACGAGCCTTGCTGTGGTGTCTACGGAGAGTCAGGTTCATAGCGGCCAGACCTATTTTTCGTCTAGACAGGAGTCCAAACATGAATGGGAGAAGATTGTCAAAGCTGGCGGTAAGCGCGCTGCTCGCAGCAGCATTCGCGCCTGCAGCGTCGGCCCTCGCGTTGGATGGGACGCTGCCGGCCGCCTATTACACGACTTACGGTGACAGCCAAGTCTATTCGCTGGGAACGCTGGCCTACATTTATTGCCGCGAGCAGACGGGCGGCACATGCGGCAACGCCACGGGCACACCGTATAACGTGGACAGTTCGGCGGGTAAGATTCAGGACTTGGTCGTCGTTGCGACCGGAGTAAACGGCGGGCCGATCAACATAAATTTCGCTGGTATGGATAATCCGTACCCAACGCCGAGTGGACGGTCTGGATCTCCCTACTTCAGCACCACCTCGATTGCGGATCCAGGTGAAGTTGCCGGCGGCGTCTTCCAGGATCGCGCCGGCAGTTGGGATACCTCGGTAGCAGCACTGCTCGGCCAGTTGGGCAGTAGCACCACTCCGGTGTTCATGTTCAACAATAACCAGCTCGATAGCGCCGTCAACCTGGCGGCCTGGGGACGAGTTTGGGTGAGCAGCAGTGCGGACAGCGCCGAAACGCCCTTTGTGGCCGGCGGCAAAGCCTTGAACTTCTATTTGACGAATCAACGCATTCCAGGAGTCTCGTCGGCCTATCTGGATCCGCTGCTGCAGCACAGCGGAGGCGGCATCGACTTCAACGAGCCAGGCGGAACCAGCCCGTGGAATTCCTTCACCGGTAGTGGAACCGCGCCTGTCGTCGGGGCCAATAATGATCCGCTTGACACGGGCGATCAACGCGTTAGCGATTATCTACTTTCCGGTTCAGACTACTGCGTCAACAGCACGACCTTCCTGCCCCAGGAGTGCGGCACCGTGGGAGCCTCTCCGAGGATCAAGAACAACCTTGGGGCGAATGAGGTGGCCTACGCGGTCTTGTTCCCTGAACTCAACGAGTGGTTGGCGGGTTTGACCGTAGCCGAACGCCAGCAGTTCACGCTGCACGTCGACTTCCGGCTTGGCTGCCAGAAGGCAGACGGCACGGATGTTGCGGCAACCGATCAGACGCACTGCTTGACGCAGGGCACCGATAACCGGAGTCTGAATAACGGCTACGAGCAACTCTTCATCGCTTCGTTGCCCGAAGGGGCAGTTCCCGCTCCCGGCACCCTCGCGCTGATTGGCCTCGTGTTGTCCGGGCTCGGCATGGTCCGTCGTCGGCAACGCGCCTAGCGCACCCAGCTATTCCAGCTATTCCAGGTCTTGCCGGTTTGTGTGTGAAAAGCCGGTCGCAGCGCGACCGGCTTTTCTGTTCGCGCACCAGGCACGCCAGAGCCTCTTGCCGTCCATGCTGATCCGGATGTCGTGCGCCTTGAGTAGACCCGTGGATTCGCCGCTGGTGAACGGGCAAGCCTGATCGGTGTTGAAGATCTCCGGGCACCCGTGGCGGCGAATGGCGTCGCGCACTGCATCTAGACGGAACGAGTCCGTGATCTGGTTCGGGTGGATGTCGTACTGCTGCGCCCGCTCCGCCAGCGTCTGGTCACTCATCAGCGTCGCCAGCATCAGTTGTGCCTCGACCTCCGGCGTGTGCTTCCGCCCCTTCCTTTTCGTCATGCTCGCGGTGCTGCTGGGGCAGCTTCGGCAACGGTTTGATGGGGCAAGACTACCACTGGTCCTGCTGTCCGAATTTCCGAGGCCACCTCTCTACGGCTGGAGCGTATCGGGTAGCGTCGTCGGCAGATAGCCGGCCTGTTCCAGGCCGGTGGCGATGCGGCGCGCCGAGGCCAGCGCGTCAGGGCCATCGCCATGGACGCAGATGCTGTGAATCTCCGTCTTGAGAACCTTGCCGCTGACGGTCACCAGTCCGCCCACGCCGAGCATGCGCAGCACGTGATCCAGGCTGGCCTGGGCGCCGTGGATCATCGCGCCCGGCTGGCTGCGCGGAACGAGTTGGCCGTCGTCCCGGTAGGCGCGGTCGGCGAAGATCTCGAGGGCGACCGCCAGTCCGGCGCGAGCACCCGCCAGAACCAGCCGGGAGTGTGCCGGGGCGAGGAGGATCAGGTCTCGGCTGACGGCGGCGACCGCGCCCGCCACCACATCGGCCAGGCGAGTATCGGCGCAAGCCATGTTGTTCAGCGCACCGTGCGGTTTGACGTGGGTGACCGCATGTCCCTCGACGGCGGCCATCGCCTGCAGGGCGCCGATCTGGTAGATCAGCAGGGCGGCGAGTTCGTCGTCCGGGATATCCATGCGGCGGCGGCCGAAACCCTGGAGGTCGGGAAAGGAGGGGTGGGCGCCGATGCTGACGCCGCGTTCACGGGCTCTGCGGACCGTCCGGCGCATGACCAGCGGGTCGCCGGCATGGAAGCCGCAGGCGACGTTGGCGCTGCCGACGACCTCGAGCAGGGCGCTGTCGTCGCCCATGCTCCAGGCTCCGAAGCTCTCCCCCAGGTCGGCATTGAGGTTGATTTTCTGGCTCATCAGGGTCTTTCGTGGGTCAGTCGTGGGTGGGTGGCTCGGCGCGGACCATGCCGTCGATCAGGTTGCAGGTGTAAAGGGCGGCCTCGTCGAGGTAGCTCGCGGGCAGGCAACTAGCGATGGCGTTTTGCCAGCGCGCCAGGCGCTCGCTTTCGCGGCGCTGGATGGCGAGCGCCTGTGGCAGGTCGATCTTCGCGAAGCGCAGTTCGTCGCCGGTACGACACTGGCCCAGGCGCGGCAGGTCGGCGCGGATCACGGTGGCGATCTTGGGGTAGCCGCCCACCGTCTGGCAGTCGGCCAGGAGCAGGATGGGCTGGCCGTTTCCAGGTACCTGCAACGCGCCAGGCGCGACCGCGTCGGAGACGATATCGACATGGGTCGGGCTGCGGTGGACCAGAGCGGGACCGTCGAGGCGCATGCCCATGCGGTCGCTGTCGCGGGTCACCCGGTAGGGAGAGGCGAGCAGGCGCTCGAATTCTCCGTTGGTGAAATGGTCGGCCTGCGGGCCGGGAATGACGCGGATCGGGCCGTCCAGGTGCCTCCAGGGTTCGGCTCGGTATTCGCGGCAGGCGTTACCGGCGAGGCGAGGGCAGGGCAGCGCGTCGCCGGTCGCCAGCAGTCGACCGGCGATGCCGCCGATGCCGGTGCGTCGATGAGTGGCGCGGCTGCCCAGTTGCGGCGCCACATCGATGCCGCCGGATACCGCCAGGTAGGCGGTGCCGCCGTTCACCGCACCGCATCTCAGGACGTCGCCGGTTTCCAGTGTGGCGCTCTGCCAGGCATCGAGTTCCTGGTGGCTGCCGCCATGGCGCAGGACGCTGGCCGACAGCGGGCCGCTCAGCGCAACCCGTAGCGGCCCATGCCGGACCGCGAGGCCGAGGCCGCAGCCTCGGATTTCGATCGCTGCTGCGGCGTTGCCATTGCCGACCAGGGCATTGGCGCAGGCGGCGAAAAGAGGGTCGAGGAAACCGGAGACGGCGACCCCCATATGGCGATAACCGTAGCGGCCGGCGTCCTGGATGGCGTTGTCGAGGCCGCCATCGATCACCTCCAGGCAGCCGCTCATGTCTGGCCTTCGTGCAGGAAATTCTGGCGATGCAGTTCGCCGTGCGCCAGCGCCCGTTCGATTCGCGCGTATTCCCGGCGGTCGACGGCCTGCCAGCGCACGCTGTCGCCAGCGGCAAGCAGGGCGGGCGGGTCGTCGTCGGCGACGAAGAGATCGATCGGCGTCTGTCCAAGCAAGTTCCAGCCGCCCGGGCTCGGCCACGGATACACCGCGCACATTTCGCCGGCAATGGCGATGGAGCGGGCCGGAACGAGCTTGCGCGGCGTGCCCAGGCGAGGCGTGTGCAGTTCGGTCGGCAAGCCGCCCATGTAGGGGAAGCCGGGCATGAAACCGATCATGTAGACGCGAAATTCGGTCCGGCAGAGGGCACGGACGACCTCCTCCGGCGTCGTTCCGTGACGTTCGGCGACGGCCGCCAGATCGGGTGCGAGGGCGGCGTCGAAACAAGCCGGCAGCCGCCAGGAACGGCCACCGAGGATAGCCGCTTCCGCGCCGCGGGCGAGTGCCAGCAGGCGTTCGCCCAGCGCCAGCGGATCGGGGTCGGGGAGGAAATGGACGGTCAGCGAACGAAAACTGGGGACGGTGTCGACCACGCCGGCAAAAGCCGGGTCGTGGCGGCGGGCATCGTCGACCCGGGCGTCCAGGGCCATCACCCGACCGTGGATGGTCGGGTCGATATGCCCGGCAAATTCGACGGTCCACGCGCTGTCGCCAAGCGGCAACAGGCGCGGGATGTCGTAGGCTTGCGGCGGCATGGCTGCTCAAGCCGCCATCTGCCGCGGCAGCCAGGAGACCAGGCCGGGAAAGCAGTAAAGCAGCAGAACGGCGCCAACCATGAGCAGGAACATTGGAAAGGCATGCTTCGCGAGGTAGGTGATTTCCTTCTTGGTCATGCCTTGCAGAACGAACAGGTTGAAGCCGACCGGCGGTGTGACCTGCGCCATTTCGACGACGAGGACGACGAAGATGCCGAACCAGACGAGGTCGAAACCGGCGGCTTCGACGGTCGGCAGCAGCACGCCCATGGTCAGCACGACGATGGAAATGCCGTCCAGGAAGCAGCCGAGGATGATGAAGAAGACCATCAATGCCACGATCAGCAGCAGCGGCGACAGGCCGAGGCCGGTGATCCACTGCGCGAGGTGGCGCGGCAGGCCCAGATAGCCCATGGACAGAGTCAGGAAGGCTGCCCCGGCGAGGATCAGCGCGATCATGCAATATAGGCGGGTGGCGCCGAGCAGGCTGTCGCGGAAATTCTTCCAGCTCAGCTCGCCCTGCACGGCAGCAATCGCCATCGAGCCGACGACGCCCAGTGCCGCCGCCTCGGTGGCGGTGGCGAGGCCGGTATAGATCGAGCCGAGAACGGCGGCAATCAGCGAGACGACCGGAATCAGGTGGCGTGATTCATGCAGCTTCTGGAAGAGGGTGAATTTCTGTTCGGCCGGCGGAATCCGGTCCGGATTGAGCAGCGCCCAGACGATCGTGTAACCCATGAACAGACCCGCCAGCAGCAGGCCGGGGACGACGCCGGCGATGAACAGTTGGGCGATCGAGACATTGGCCGTGACGCCATAGACGATCATGATGATCGACGGCGGAATGAGCAGGCCGAGCGTACCGGCGCCGGCCAGCGTACCGATGGCGATGTGCTCCGGGTAGCCGCGGCGCTTCAGTTCCGGCAGGGTCATCTTGCCGATGGTGGCGCAGGTGGCGGCGGAGGAGCCGGAGACCGCGGCAAAGATCGTGCAGCCGATGATGTTGGTATGCAACAGGCGACCCGGCAGACGTTCCAGCCAGGGGGACAGGCCCTTGAACATGTCTTCGGAGAGCTTGGTGCGGAACAGAATTTCGCCCATCCAGACGAAGAGCGGCAGCGCGGTCAGCGTCCAGGACGAAGCGGAACTCCAGATGGTGATCGACATGGCGTCGCCCACCGGACGGCTGGTGAACAACTCCATGCCGACCCACGCCACGCCGGTCAAGGCAAGGCCGATCCAGACGCCCGAGCCGAGAATGAGAAACAGGGTGGCGATGAGCAGCAGGGTGATGGTCAGGTCCATGGCCGCCTCCTCATTCGACACGCGCCGGCTCGCCTGCGGGCGAAGCGTCGCGCCGGGTCCGGCCGGTGAGCAGCAGGACCAGGTCGTTCAAGAAGGCGAGTGCGAAGAGCGAGGTGCCGACCGCCATGCCGATCTGGGGAATCCACAGCGGCGTGGCGTCGAGGCCGGTGGAGATATCGAAGAATTCGCGGCTTTGCAGGACGAGGCGGATCGAGAACCAGGCCAGCGCGCTCGCCAGACCGAGCGCGACGAGGTGGCAGAAGATGTCCAACCAGTGCCGGGCGCCGGCCGGCAACTGGTTGAAGATCAGCGTCACGCGGATGTGTTCACCGCGCCGCAGGGTGGGCGCCAGCGCGAGAAATCCGGCCGCCGCCATGCAGTAGCCGGCGTAGGCGTCCGAGCCCGGCAGGTCGAGGCTGGGAACGAGGCGCCCGACGATGCTGATCAGAACGGCAAGCAGCGTGGCGATCATGAACAGGCCGGCCAGATAGGCGGCCAGATCGAACAGGGTGTCGATCAGCTTGCGCATCGAGACTCTCCGAAAAAGTGGGTCTTTCCGGGAAAGGCCCTCTTGCCGGTCAGGCAGAAGATTGAAGCCGCCGGCGCCAGCTTACTTGCGGTAGGCGTCGAGCATGGCCTGGCCTTCGGGTCCGGCCTGCTTCATCCAGTCGCCGATCATCTGCTCGCCGACTTTCTTCAGGTCGGCCTTCAACTGCGCCGAGCCTTGTTCGATCTTCATGCCGTTCTTGGCCAGTTGTTCGAGATACCAGGTGTTCTTTTCCTGGCTGACCTTCCAGCCGCGGGCTTCGGCTTCGGCGGCGGCCTTCAGCAGGCCGTCCTGGGTTGGTTTGTCGAGACCGTCGAAGGCCTTCCTGGAAACGATGACCAGGTTCTTCGGCAGCCAGGCGCTGACGTCGTAGTAGTACTTCACCTGTTCCCAGACCTTGCTGTCGTAGCCGGTGGCGCCGGAAGTCATGAAGGTGTTGACGGTGCCGGTGGCCAGGGCCTGGGTCAGTTCGGCGGCCTGCACGGTGACCGGTTGGGCGCCGACGAGTTGGGCGATGCGACTGGTGTTCGGGTTGTAGGCACGCCACTTGGCGCCCTTCAGGTCGGCCGCCGAATCGATCGGCTTGGCACTGAAAATGCCTTGCGGTGGCCAGGGAACGGCGTAAAGGACCTTCAGGCCCTGCTTGGCGAGGAGCGCTTCCGTGGCCGCCTTGGTGGCCTTCCACAGCTTCTCGGATTCCGCATAGCTGGTGGCGAGGAAAGGAATGGAATCCACGCCGAACAGGACGTTCTCGTTGGAGTAGCCGGAAATGATGATTTCACCGATTTGGGCCTGCCCGCCCTGGACCGAACGCTTGATTTCGTTGGCCTTGAACAATGAGCCGTTGTCGTGGATGGTCAAAGTCAGCTTGCCGCCGGTGGCCTTCTCGACGTCCTTGGCGAAGAGCTGGATGTTGGCGGTGTGGAAGTTCGATGTCGGGTAGCCGGTCGGCATGTCCCATTTCTGCTGGGCGAGCGCGGCGGCGGACGAAAACGTCAGGGCGGTACCGATGCCGAGGGCGGCGAAGGTTTTCAGCACGGAAGTCTCCTCGTTGTTGTGTGGATGAGCGCCATATCAGGCATCGGATGGCTCTGCGAGGGAACTGGCGAACCGGTTCGCGACCTTGATGGGAATGGCAACGTAACGTTAAGAATTTGTCGACAAAAAGTCAACATGATATTCGCTATAATCTCACCCGAATTCTGGGAGAAGAGAGTATGTCCAGCCATCCGGAAGCCAACGAACAAGCCGCTGCGGTGCCCCTTCCCGCGGTCGGGCAGCGCATCGTTTCCTCTTCGCATCTGGTGTCCGAAAAGTCGCCCGAGCTCTCCGAGCTCGAATTCGGCCTGATCATCGCCACCCACGCCTTCAACCGCTGGCTGATCCGCTGCATGGGCGCGGCTGGCGTCAAGGACATGGCGCCGGTGGATGTGCTGGTCCTGCACCACATCAATCACCGGCGGACGGAAAAGCGTCTGGCCGATATCTGTTTCGTCCTCAATATCGAGGATACCCATGTCGTCAGTTATTCGGTCAAGAAGCTCTCGGCGATGGGCTTGCTGAGCAGCAGCAAGCGTGGCAAGGAAGTGTTCTTCGCCACGACGGAAGAAGGGAATGCCCTGTGCCAACGCTACCGCGCGGTGCGGGAAGCCTGCCTGATGCCCGGTTTTTCGGGGCAGGAAGAAGAAAACGCCCGTCTGGGCGACCTGGCGCGGATACTGCGCCAACTGTCGGGCCGCTACGACCAGGCGGCGCGCGCAGCGACCGTCTACTGAGCGCTTGCCATCCTTCACCGTAGTCGATGCCGCGCGCCTGCGCTGGCTGATCGCCGACGAAGCCTGGCCCATATTTGACGTGCGCCGTGCAAAGGCGCTGTCTTTCAGCGGGTGCGAATCCCGCGCGGCAACTTTCGCTCCGGCCGGTAGCAGCTAGAGCCGTTGTGGAGGCAACGAAGCGGCTGAAGCCTCTGGTGTAGAGGGTTCTGTAAGGAACTTGGCGACCATGCAGGCCGTAATGTGAATGAACACTGAGCAGGCCTCGAAAAGGGTGATGCGGAAGCCGACCCGGCGTTAATGTGTATTCCACGCAAACTGGACACTCATTCCACGCCAAACTGGACAGTCGGAGCGTAGCGACACGTGGTGAATGGGTTGTACTCCAGGACGCTTACGCGGGTCAAGTTTTTGGGTCGCCCGAGTAAATGTCGTTGGTCTTTCTGACGGCTGTCGGTAGAGTCAAGGTTCGTTACGGCGTAACGAGTTCCGGACCCAGTCGACGCTGTTTTTCGTAGTAGTCGGCCAGACCATTGGGAAGCCTCGACGCGAGGTCCGCGGCGTCACCCTCGGCCTGACGAAGAAGCCCTTCGAGGAACGGCTGTTGCGTTACGCCGTAACAGAATGCCAGACGTTCGAGGGCACGTTTGGCGTGGAAATCAAGAACGATATTGAGCCGATCGCGATGTCCGTTTTCATCTTTCAGGTGACGTTGCCGGTATTCCGATTGTCGTTGCGCGTTGGTCTTGGCCATTTCTACTCCTGGTGAGCGTTACGGCGTAACGCAGGGTTGGTGCGCTGGCGCGCAAGAAAGCCCTGAAACCGAGGCGTCGGTGGTGGAGCGCCTGGCGCCTGGGAGGAGGCAAGCGCAGAGTTATTCACGCGCGCCCGCCAGACAGCGCTGCTTCTGTCGGTAGACGGCTGGTGGGCGGTGGTGGCTGACTCGGGTTCTCTGTGGTTTGCTGGGCAAGGTTCCGCCAGTGGCGACTTCTGGCCCCGTGGCGAAGGGACAGGCATGAGCAGAACCCCGGGCAGAAAGAGCGCGTTGAGGGGCCTGTCCAGGGCGGGCGTAGCCCGGCGAAGCGAACCCTTGACAGGGACCGAGACGCGAACACGCTCAAGGGCTTGGGGTGGGTTGCGGCTTTTCGCAGCCCGCCCCCGAGCCCGTCCGGCGGAGAGGACTTCCCCGCCCTCGGGGGCGGGGTTAGGGGTGGGGGAAGGCCGACGATTTGGCAAGGGCGCTCGGGTCCTCTGAGCGCTTCCCGCACGCAACGACACCAACCCATAAGTCGTCAGGCTGGCCCGGCGGTTCATTCGGGTTTGCCGTTCTTGCGCAGCGATTCGCCATCGAGATCCAGGACATGCGCCTGATGTACCAAGCGGTCGAGGATCGCGTCGGCGAGCGTGGGGTCACCGATCGCGGCATGCCAGTGCTTGACCGGCAATTGACTGGTGATGATCGTCGAGCGGCTACCATGGCGGTCATCGAAGATCTCCAGAAGGTCGCGGCGACTCTCGTCGGTCAGCGGCGCCAGCGCCCACTCGTCGATCACCAGCACCTCGGTCTTGGCAAGCTGCGCCAACGTCTTGAGGTAGCTGCCGTCACCGCGGCCGATGGCCAGGGTCGGCAGGAGCCGAGTCAAGCGCACATAGAGTACCGAATGACCCTGCCGGCACGCCTGATTGGCGAGTGCGCAGGCGAGAAAGGTCTTGCCGATGCCTGTCGGGCCGCAGAGCAGGACGTTCTGGTGCTCGCCTACCCAGCGGCCGGTCATCAAGCGAGCGAACAGCGCCCGATCGAGGCCGATGACTTTACCGAGCTCTCCGGGCGGGGTTTGGCGCAGATGTTCCGGCCGCTTGATTCGCCCCAGCGCCATGAAGCCGAGAAGGAGAAGGATGTGCAAGGCGCTGTAAAATCCCCGCGGCAGCTTGAGATGGCGACCCAGCCCGGTCAGCAAGCCGTTGGCGCACAAGGCCGGTAGCCCAGCCAACAGCCCTCCCATCGCCACATCCTGGCTCGCTTCGAAGCGCGTCGTCGCCCCGATCGCCAACCCCAGCGCCGCCTGAATCCGCTCGTCCGCGCGCGTACAGGCGGTTCCCATCCCCGCCGCGGCTTCCGCATCTGCCCGGCTGCGCTCACTCTTGGTGCTCGCCGGGTCCGACTCCACTCGCTCTTCCGACCTCGGCGCCAACTGGGGCACGGCTTGGCGACGGATCGCCTTGCGCAGCGTAGATTCCTTGACACCTACCTGCCGCGCCACTGCCGACGGTCGCTTTCCCTCGCTCAACAACCGCGCGCATTCGGCACTCTTGTCCGGCGTCATGATCCGCGGCTTGCTCGGCGCCGCCGGCCGAAAGAAAGACGATGGCCGCGCTTTGCGGCTTTGCCCCACCCAGTTCATCAACGTCCGGTGCGGGATGTTCAGCGGCGCCCTTTCCAATTCCGCCGCCTTGACGTGCCCGTTTTCCATCAGGCTGGCCAGCGCGAATCTTCGGCTCGCTTCGTCTCCTGCCGCGTGCGAAAAATAGTTGTCCCCGCCAACAAAGTAGGTCACCTGGCCATCCTTCTCCAGAATCGCCAATCCCTTCCCAATCTTCTGCGCTCCATCAGGAAAACCCGGAAGCCACGACTGTCTCAACACCTTCGCACTCCTTCACAACGTGATGTGCCAAATTATCCCAGGAGCAACCTCTCGCCTGGTCAAATAACGTGCCACATCGAATTCCTGAACTCTGCCTCAATACCCCGCCGAGATCCGGAAATCTGAACCTACACCGGGCCTATCCCCGCTGGCGCGGGGGAAACGCATTCACCAACTTGGGTTTCGACGGGGTGCCGGGCCTATCCCCGCTGGCGCGGGGGAAACGTTCTGCCGCCTCTCGGCCAAGCTCGCCGCTGGGGCCTATCCCCGCTGGCGCGGGGGAAACTCGCACAAGACGATTGATTGGTACGCGGCCGAGGGCCTATCCCCGCTGGCGCGGGGGAAACACACGAGGCGCCATGAACGGCGCGCCACTAAAGGGCCTATCCCCGCTGGCGCGGGGGAAACTGGGGAATGCGCTTCGTCTGTCCCGTACGCGGGAGCCTATCCCCGCTGGCGCGGGGGAAACCAAAATGGCGAAGACCACCCGCAAGTATCTATCGGCCTATCCCCGCTGGCGCGGGGGAAACCCGCTCGGGCAGCGTGGCTTCGTCGGAGCAAAGGGCCTATCCCCGCTGGCGCGGGGGAAACTCCGGGGTGGCCTGCTTGG